>Ga0247727_10004161_pt1 | contig 31003 bp, 31 predicted proteins | sample WisWelCaveWW1625_FD_202498 | JGI IMG/M metagenome (GOLD analysis project Ga0247727, IMG submission 202498) | Biofilm microbial communities from Wishing Well Cave, Virginia, United States - WW16-25 | ecosystem: Environmental > Aquatic > Deep subsurface > Groundwater > Cave microbial mat | place... | reverse complement strand
AACAACTGAGTAGGCCGACCGGCCTAACACGGGCGCCTGGACGGCCTAGCACGACAAGGTGCCATTGGGAGTCTCAGCAAGATGGGTCTGGCTGTCAAGGAGTTACGCGTTGCTCGCCCGGTTCAGGGCTCCGTGTTATGCCGCCGCTGCGGTCGGCCTAAGACGGACGACAAGGAGCTGTCGTCTGGAGGCCGCCGGGGTTGCATGGGGGCAAACGTGCAGGTGGCGGGCGCATCGAGCGACCCGCCCTCATGTGGCTGCGGCGACCTCAAACCAGCAGCTCGATCCGTTTCCGAGGTCGGCGAGCCCTTGACGCCGATGGTCGAAGTCTAGCTCGCGTCTGCCAGAAACACGAACCTGGCCCGCCCGAAGCGCAGCTCGTCGCCGTGCTCGAGCTCGTGCTCGCGGCGCACGCGCTGGCCGTTGACGCGCGTGAAGTTGGTCGAGCCGAGGTCGACCAGCACCCACGAGTCGCCACGCTTCTGGATCCGTGCGTGGCGCCGCGAGACGAGCGGCTCGTCGACGCGGATCGCCACGTCCTCGTCGCGGCCGACCTCGTGGGCGTCGCCGTCGAGAGCGAACTCGATGCGGCCGCCGTCCGATTTCTCCCAGACGAGCCGCGCGAGCGTGCTCACGGGCTCGCCCGCCGCGCGGCCAGCGCGGCGACGCCGGGACCGTCGTTGTCGATGAGCGTCGCGTCCTTCGCTTCCGCGGCCGCACGGTAGGCTTCGAGGGCCTGGGGCCGGTAGCCCAGCTTCTGGAGCGCGAGGCCCAGGTAGTAAAACGCCGCGCCGCGCGAGAGCCCGGGGCGCAGCGGCAGCTCGCTCTTCGCCTTCTGCAGGTAGTCGTGGGCTCCCGCGTAGTCCGAGAAGTGCATCGCACACAGCGCCAGGTTGAGCCGGGCGTAGGCCGCCGCTTCGGTGCCCGGATAGCCTTCGACCACCGCGCGCAGGTCCATCATGACCTTGTTGTAGACGAGTTGGGGGTCGAAGAGCGGGACCTCGCGCGCGCTCGAGCCCAGCGCGAGGTCGACGCCGCGCGGCTGCGAGCCCACCGCCGCACCACGCACCTGGAGGATCAGCTTGTCTGCCGGCTTCTTCGCCGCGATCGCGCCGAGCAGGTCGGCGGTGTGCTTTACCGACTGGCCGTCCACGGCCAGCACCAGGTCGCCCGGCTGGAGACCGGCCTGGGCCGCCGGGCTGCCCGGCACGACTCGCAGCACCGGGACGCCATCGTGCAGCAGCGTGTCCACCGTCACCAGGCCGCTCCAGGGACGCTCGCTCGCGAAGACCGCGTCCAGGCGCTGGATGAGCGGTGCGTAGGCGGGACCTTCCGCGAAGGCCACGTCCACCCATTCCGCGGTCGTGTTGCCGGCCGCGAGCAGATGCAGGCGCGCCGTGCGCTGGAGGCGCTCCTCGAGCAGCACCGCGACGAGGAACCCCTGCACCTCGAGCGCCACCCCCATCCGCTCCGTCACCTTGCGCACCAGGTCCGTGTCGCCGCCGGAGCCCGGCAGGAGCGATTGGCGGGTCAGCTTGTCCTGCTCCAGCATGCGGTCGACCGCCTCGCGCGGGGCAGTGATGAAGTTGAGCGAGCTGAGCTTCTCCAGGTTCCGCTGGATCTTCTCGTCGGCGTCGGCCAGGTAGCGCAGGCCCCCGGCGCTCGCCGCCTCCACTCCGATGAAGGCGAGCGTCGGACGGATCGGGCAGTCGAGGCTGACCGCTTCGTCCTTCTCGAGCACCAGGTCCTTGATGAACTTGCCCGCAGCGTGCTTTACCTCGACGCGCACCTTGCCCGAGCAGATCTCGGGGATCTCGGCGGGCGTCACGCCGCGGGCCTCGCCGTTCAGCAGGATCCGCGCCCCCGGCGGGTCGGACGTGAGCTTGAGCGACGCGAGCGAGTCCTCGAGCTTGATCGGGTCGATCGCGTAGTCCTCAGGCTGCTGGGTCTCGAGCGTGCGCTTGACGCCCGCGTAGCACCGGCGGCGCAGCTCCACCGCGTGGCTGCCGAGCGAGAGGTTGGGGATCTCGACGCGCTGCGCGCTCCGATTCGGATCGAGCCCGCGCGCGCGCGCCTGCTCGTGGAACTCGGGGGCTAGGTTGCCCGAGGTGGTCGTGCGCAGCTCCCCGTCGATCCAGATCTCGACCCCCGCCGGCTCGACGACGAAGAAGGCGCTTGCCAGGACGCGCACCAGCGGCACCGCGAGCGTCTCCGTGGCTTCGGCGGCGATGCTGACCGCGCGCGTCTCCGTCCGGTAACCGGGTCGTGCGACCTCGACCGCATACTCGCCCGCGAGCACCTCGATCGGGAAGAAATCGGTGAGCCCCAGGTCGGTGCGCAGGCCGCCGGGACTCACCAGCGTGACCTGGGCGCCCGCGGGCTCCGAGGAGACGGCGATGCCGCCGACCAGGGTCCGCTTCACGCTGTCGAAGATCTCCACAACCTTCGGCGAAACGCGCTCTTTCGAGAGCGAGTGGTCGGGCTTGAGCTGAACCAGCTGGCGGAAGTTGTCCGACGCCTTCTCCGCGAGCCCGATGCCGAAGTAGGCGCGCCCGCGGTACTCGTAGGCCTGGGCCAGGACGTCCTTGCCGCGCGGCGGCAGCGCGCGCGGGCCGAGCGCCTCGAGCCGGCCGATCACCTCGTCGAACACCACGATCGAGCGGCTCTGTTGCGGGCCGTCGAACTCGGCCACCCCGCGCGCCAGCGCGTCCTGCGCGGCCTGCACCTCGAGCTGGATCGCGGCGGGAAGCTCCGGTGCCTGCTGTGCGCCGGCGAGTGCCGCCGCGACGAATGTCGCGACGCAGAGCACGCCACAACGGAATCGGGTCACGCGAGGCTGCTGCTTCGGCATCGGCGTGGTCGGACCCTAACGATAGCGCAGCACGCGCTGCGCGCGCTCGTCGTAGACCAGCACCGCCCCGCTCGCGTCGAGCGCCACGGCGCGCGCACGCCGCAGCTCCGGGCTCGCGATCGTCGTGAGCAGCTGGCCCTGGAGGTTGAACACGTGGACCCCCGTCTCCTCGTCGGCCACGTACAGGTTGCGGAAGGCGTCGACCGCGACGTCCGCGGGGCGCTTGAGGCCGGCGGGGCCCACGCTGCGCAGCAGGCGGCCCGTCTCGTCCCACACCCGCACCGCCTTCTCGTCCCGGTCGAGCGTCACGATCCCGCCCTCGCCGTCGAGCACGATGCGTGTCACCTTGCGTTTGGCCGCGTCGCGCCCCCCGGGGAACGTACCCTGGTACTCCCCCTTCCCGTCGTAGCGCAGGATCGCCTCGCGGTCCTCGTCGGAGACGAGCACGGCGCCGCCAGGGGTGAGCGCGGCGGCCAGGATCTTCTCGACCGGCTTGGGCAGGGCTCCTGGTTTCTCGGGCGGGGTGGTGAAGGTGCGGACGTCCTTGGCGCCGATGCGCACGGCGGTTCGCGAAGCCAGGATCACGTCGCCCAAGGGCGAGAGCGACAGGGCGCGCGGGTCCTCCGCGGAGAAGCCCGGACCGAGCTTGCCCGCGGCGTCGATCGGGGTGGCGCTCTTGGTCTTCTCCGAGGCGATCCATAAAGCCCCCGAAGGCGCCACGAGCAGCGCCCGCACGTCTTTCAGCACGTCGCCCGCGCTCGCCGAAAAGCCGGGGTCCGGCGAGAACGCCGGCTTCGCTCCCCCGAAGAGCCGGTAGAGCGCGGTGATTCGCTGGAGCGCGGGCTCGGCCGAGGCGCTCAGCGGGAAGCGGTTGCGGACCTGCTGGAACTCCTCCATCGCGAGCCGCGGCTGCCCCTGGAGCGCGAGCGCCCGGCCGATCTCGTACTGGGCCGCGGCCGCCGCTTCGGAGGCCGGGTACTCGAGCGAGACGCGCCGGTTGAGGTCGGTCGCCTCGGCGTAGCGTCCCGCGCGCCGGTGTGCGAGGGCCTGCGCCGCGAGCGCTCTGGGCACCCAGGGGCTATGCGGGTAGAGCGTCTCGACGCGCGCGAACTGGGCGAGCGCGTCTTCGATCTCGGCCGCGGTCGCGGCGCGGTTCAGCGTCAACATGCCCTGGTAGTAGTAGGCCCCGGGTGCCGCGTCGCTGCGGGCGTGCTGTTTGGTCACCTGCTCGAAGGCGGCGCGGGCCTTCGCCGTGTCGCCCTCCAGCTCCATGTGGTAGCGGCCGATCTCGAGCAGCGCCTGCCCCACGGAGTCGGTGTTCGGGAAGCTCGAGACCACGATGTTGAAGTTGTCGAGCGCCTGCCTCTGCTTGCCCTGGGCCTGGTAGGCGCGGCCGTCCTCGAGCAGGCGCCGGGCCTGTTGGTCGGCGGGGGTTTCCTGCGCGGCTGCGCCTGTCGCCAGGGCCAAGAGCGCGGCGAGCGGGAGAGCCCGGAGCTTCACCGCTACTCCTTGCGGCCGATCACCCAGGCGGGCGCGCCTGCCTTCACCTTGACGGCCTGCTGCGAGCGGGCGCCGTCCGGCCAGCGGAACGAGACGGTGTGGCGGCCGGCGGCCAGCGGGCGGTCGAGGATCGGGGGGTAGTCGACGAACACGTCGTCGACGAACACCTCGCAGTTGTCCGGCATGGCGCGCACGCTCAGCTTGCCGAGCGCGGGCGCCACGAGCGCCACCTCCCCGCCAGGGGGAACCTCGACGTCGACGTCGAGCTTCAGGAACACCGTGCTCGCCACCAGCGTGAGGACCTGGCGCCCGCCGGGCAGCTGGACGCGTGGCGAGGTCTCTCCCTGCGCCAGCGCGCGGCCGCGCCAGAGCACGTCGAGGGCGTAAGCGGATTCGACCGCGACGGTGCCCGGCGGGACGAGCTTCTCGAGCGTGACCTCGAGGGCCACCGGCGGGGCGCCCGGCCTCACGCGAACCTCCTGCCCGGTGTAGCCGGCGAGCGAAAGGGCGATGCGGTGCTCGCTCGCTGGGTCGAGCGCCAGAGCGAGCGGCGTGACGCCCGCGACCTTGGCCCCGTCGAGCGTGACCGTGGCGCCCGGCGGCTGCGTCCGGACCGGCAGCGCGCGCGCGGATCCCGCGAGTTCGAACTCGACCGCTTCGCCCTGAGCCAGCGGCAGGCGCAGCGTGCGCGTCGCGTCGGCGTGGCCGGAGCGTTTCAACGTGAGCGTCACCTGCGCGGGCAGGGGGGCGGGCACCACCACCTCGCCGTTCGTGACGACACCGGTGTCGCGCCCGTCGATCCAGATCGCGGCGCCCGTCGGCTGCGAGCGAATGGGAATGCGCAGCTCGCTCGCTGCCGCCTTCGGGGCGGGCGCTGTGCCGCGCAACAGCACCGCCGCCGCCGCCCCGGCGACAACCAGGAAAGCCGCGCCTGCCCAGACCCAGGCCCGGCCCCGCGGCGCCGGGGTCGCACGCGCGCGAGTGAGCGTCGTCCCGGCCACGACCGTGGACACGAGCTCGGTGCCGCCCTGGCCTGCCTGCGTTGCCTGTCCCGCGGGACCGTCGCGCCGCGTGAGCGCCGCCTGGAACGTCGCCTCGAGCTCCGGATAGCCGTCCGCGCCCGCTGCCGGCGGTTCCTGCCGGTGCTTTTCCGCGCGGAGCGCGACGCGCAAGGAACGTCTCGCCTCGACCGAGTCGGGGTGCTCGGCCACGAAGCCGCGCAGCCGGGCGATGGCCTCCTCGGCGTGGCCGTCACGGAGAGCGTGACGTGCGGCGGCGAGCGCCTCGGAGGTGCCCTCTAACTCGGGAGGCTGGGCCTTCTGCGCGCGCTCGGCCAGCACGCGGAGCTCCTCGCTGAAGGCCGACGCGCCCGGGTAGCGCGCGGCCGGATCCTTCGCTAGCGCCTTGGCCAGGATCTCCAGCAGGCGGGGCGCGATGTCGCCCAGCGCCTCGAGGTCCGGCGTTGCCGGTTCCTCGTTCACGATCTTGTACAGGATCTGCGTGACGTCGTCGCCCTTGAAGGGGCGCTCGCCGGCCAGCAGCTCGTAGAGGATCACTCCGGCCGAGAACACGTCACTGCGGCCGTCGAGGGGCTTGCCGCGCACCTGCTCCGGGCTCATGTAGTGCACGGTGCCAACCATCATCCCGGTCTTGGTGATGTGGTGGCTGGCCCCGAGCTTGGCGATCCCAAAATCCATGATCTTCGCCGTGCCGTCGTCGAGCAGCCGGATGTTGCTCGGCTTGATGTCGCGGTGCACGATCCCGCGCTCGTGCGCGAACGCGAGCCCGCGGCACACCTGCGCGACGATGTCGAGCTTCTCGGCGAGCGGCAGCCGCTCGCCCGAGCGCAGCAGCGAGTCGAGGTCGGCGCCGGGCAGCATCTCCATCGCGATGAACAGGATCCCGCGGTCCTCGCCGAGCTCGTGGACGGTGACGATGTTCGGGTGCTGGAGCCGGGCCGCGGCCTTCGCCTCCACCTCGAAGCGGCGGCGGCTCTCCGGGTCGAAGCTGCCCTCGGCCACCAGCGTCTTGATCGCGACCTCGCGCTCGAGCGCCGGGTCGAGCCCGCGGTAGACCATGCCCATGCCGCCGCGGCCGATGCGGCCCGTGATCAGGTAGCGGCCGATGCGGGGGCCGGGCCGGGCAAGGGCAGCCTGGGGCAGCACGCGCTCAGTCTCCGAACTTCAGCAGCACGACGGTGATGTTGTCCTCGCCGCCCCGCTCATTCGCCTCGCCCACGAGGGCGGCTGCCGCGCGCGACACGTCCCCTTCCGACTCGCCCAGGATGCGTGCGATCTCCTCGTCCGAGACCATGGTCGTGAGCCCGTCCGAGCACAGCAGCAGCATGTCCCCCGGCGCCATGCGCCGCGACTGGATGTCCACCACCAGGTCGGCGCGGCCGCCGAGCGCGCGCGTCACGACGTTGCGCAGCGGGTGGCTGCGCGCCTGCTCCGGCGAGATCGCGCCGTTCTCGATCTGCTCGTTGACCCACGAATGGTCCCGGGTGAGCTGCTCGATGGCTCCGCCGCTCCAGGCGTAGATCCGGCTGTCGCCGACGTGGGCGAGGTTGGCGACGTTGCCGTCCACCAGCACGGCCGCGACGGTGGTGGCCATGCCCTCGTACTCCGCGCTCTCGCGCGTCGCCTCGAGCACGCGCGAGTTGGCGTGGCGGACCGCCGTCTTCAGCCGGTTGCCTTCGTAGGAGATCGAGTCGTCGAGGCCGAACGGCCAGGTGATCTCCTGGTTGCCGCCGGTGAGCTCGACGAACTCGGCGATCGCCTCGACCGCCACGCGCGAGGCGACCTCGCCCGCGGCGTGCCCGCCCATCCCGTCGGCCACGACGTAGAGCCTCTGCTGCTCGTTCCGAAGCAGCGCGTCCTCGTTGCCCTTGCGCTTGCGGCCGACGTCGCTCACGGCCTCGCTCGTGACGCGCACGTCGCTCACCGCTGGCCTAAGCCCAGCTCATTCGCGAGCCGGGTGATGCGCGCGTCGCGCGGGGCGAGCCGCAACGCCACTTCCAGGGCCTTTTGTGCCCGGAGCTTCATGCCTTGCCGCGCAAGCACCGCCGCAAGCTCGGCGAAGGCCGCGGCGTTCTGGGGCGCGAGCTGGGTCGCCCGCTCGAGCGCCTGGACCGCCTCGCGCGCGGCCGAAGGCACGCGCGCGAGCGCTCGCCCGAGCGCCATGTGGTAGGCCGCCTGACCCGGGGCGTGGTGGACCGCCGTCTGCAGCAGCGTCACCGCCTCGTCGATCTGGCCTTCCTCGAGCGCCTGCTGCGAGCGCTCGAAGGCGTCCGTGGCGATCTCCTCGGGAGTGCGCGGCGTGGGCTTGTCGCGCGCGGCATCGTACTCCTGCCGGCTGCGCGGATTGGTGAGCGTGTTGAAGGCGGTGGTGATGTCCTGGAAGACGCGCTGTGCTTTGAGCTTCTCGGCTTCGTCCGTGAAGCGGTCGGGGTGCTTCTCGCGTGCGAGACGCCCGTAGGCCTGGCGGACCTCGGCCACGGAAGCCTGTGGGGTGATACCGAGCAGCTGGTAGAAGTCGGCCATGGCGGAAGGTTAGTGCTTCTGTTGACCCTGGCCCTTCACGAACTTCTGGGCCTGCTTGCGCACCGGCTCCGGCACGTTGCGGTCCACCGCAACGCCTTTGATGTCACGTGGATTGAGCCGCGGCACCATGCTCAGGGCGATTCCAATCGGGGTCCTCGGGTTGCGCACCAGGTTGTTGAGCACAGTGTACCTTTTCGTCCACTCGCGGTGGTTGCCGATCTGGCGCAGGACCTGGTCGGAGACGTTCTTCATCGCCGAGAACGACTCGATCTCGGCCTCGGTGATGCGTGGACTGCCGAGCACCGCGGCCGCCACCAGGCGGTTGGGATCTCGGATCAGGATCGTGCGCTCCTCGCGCGAGCCCTTGAGCGCCGTGATCAGCTTCTCCGCGGTGTTGAGCCGGTAGATCTTCTGGACCGCGCTCACCTTCTCGGTCTGCTTGCGCTCCTCCTCCGAGAGATAGCGGACGATCGCCTCGTCCTCGGTCATGAAGATCTCGCCCTGGGGCACCGACTCGGCCTCGGGCTCCGGCTCCTTCGCGAGAGGCTCTTCCGCGGGAGGAGGCGCGGGCGGCTCGGCCGGCGGAGCCGCGGGCTGCTCCCCGATGCGGAAGGTCTCGCGCAGCTCGCGCAGGCGGCGCTTCTGGTCGTTGCTGAGGCCCGCGTTGGCTTCGAGCGCTACCAGCAGCGAGGTCCGCCGCAGCAGGCGCGTCTGGTTGATCACCACGAGCTCGGCGAGCGCCTGGGGCAGCGTGGCAGCGAGCGTCTCGATCGTCTCGTCGGGCAGCGAGTGGTTCTGGAGCGCCGCCTCGCGCAGCTCCGGCTCGGCGCGGCGGCTCACCGCCCACGCGAGGACGTTCACCGGGGTGTCGCGGTTCTTGAGGATCGGCAGCAGCTCGGGAGCCGGGAAAGCGGTGAGCGAGCCCTCGGCCGCGGCGCGCACCCCCTCGTCGGGGTCGGCCACGAGCTCGGTCCACAGCTCCAGCAGGTCTTCCGGCTTCAGGGGCAGGAGCCCTTGCGCCGCCATCAGCCGAAGGTCGCGTGCGACCCCGCCGCGCCGGAACTGCACGACCAGCGGGTTGGTGGCTCGGGTGTCCGCCATGCAGCGCTAGCCGCTGCGGCCGTCGGGCCGAGCCGCGTCGTCCTGCCCGACGAGGTCGGGCAGGTTCTGCCGGGTGATGACGATGTTCTTGCGCACCTCGCCGCTGCGGCCGAGCGGCAGCGCCGGGCGGTCGTTGACGCGGATGCTGAGCCCGCCGGCGTTGCCCACCGACAGCACGATCTCGCCGCGGGCCTCGAACGTCTGCGACTCGCCCTGGGCCAGGACGCGGTTGACGACCGTCGCGCCGTCCGCCCGGACCTCCACCCAGCAGTCGGCCTGGGCGGTCATCGTCAGGACCAGGCTGTCGGTCGCGATCGCGGGCACGAGCGACGGCGGCGGGTAGACGCGGTCGGTCGGCAGCACCACCGGGGCCGCAAGCGGTGTTGGCGTCGGCTGCGGTCGCGCCTCCGGGCCGCCGCCACGACGCAGCGTGAGCGCCACTGCCAGCACGGCGATCGCGCCCAGGAAGATGTGCCCGAGCGGCAGCGGCGTCCGGCGCATCGGAAGCGGGACAGGCTTTCGCTCCGGTGCGAGCTCGCCGTGGACCGCGACGAAGTCGGCGACGGTCCGCTCGGCGTCGAGGCCCAGGAACAGGGCGTACTGCTTCGCGAAAGCCCGGGGGAAGAGCCCGCCGGGAAGCGCATCCACGCGGTCTTCTTCGAGCGCCTGTAGAAAACGCACGCTGATCTTGGTTCCATCCGCGATGTCGCGCAGGCTCACGCCGCGCAGCTCGCGTTCTTTCCTCAGCTTTTCGCCGAACGAGGCCATGGCTCCCGCCTTGTCGGCCCGGACGGGCCGCAGCCCGGGGATTCTATTGCTCTCGTTCTCGGGGTGTCAAGTGCATCTCGTTGAGCCGTCGAGAATTGGAGGAGAAACCAACAGAGGAGAGAGCAAACGATCCACCGCAGCGACTCTGTGCACTAGCTATCGGGGGGCTGAGCGCCCCCCGTGCCCCCGCTGGCGTGCTCCAGCACCTCGCGCGCGGCGGCCCGTACGAGGGGCCGCAGCGTCTCATCCTCCGCGACCCGACGCAGATCGCGCGGAACCAGCGTGCGCAGCCGTGGAAGCGCGAGCGCGAGCGGGGTCTTCGGCTGCAGCACGAGCGTCAGCTGCACCGCGTAGCTCGCCGACCAGCGCTGCGAGCCCGCAACGGTCTCGATCAGCACGGCACGCACGTCGTCACGCCGCAGCGCGGTCGTGAGGTCCTCCTCGCGCAGCCGCGCGTTCCGGAGCGCCGCCTCGGCCACCTGCCGTTCCGTGTCGGAGAGCAAAAGCGGCAGGAGCGCCGGCGTCGCGAGCCGCGCAAGCGTCACGCGGTCGCCGAGCCGCATGTCCGCGAGGCCGTCCCGCAGCTGCGATTCCGCGCGGGAGCGGACGGCGGCCACGAGGCGGGGCGTCGCGGCGACCTCGGCGAGGTCGCGCCAGTAGAGTGCGGAGACCAGGCGCTGCGAAAGGGTCCGGGGCGCCCGGGGGTTGAGCACGACACGCGCCAGCAGCCGCGGCCTTTCCGACCAGGGCGAGACCGCCGCCACGGCCTCGAGGAACGCGACGGGGACGGCACGCTGGAGCACCGCGGCGAGCACCGTCTCGTCGGTGGAGCTCAGGAGCACCTCCCGTGCGCGCGGCGCGCTCTCGCCCGCGGCCAGGATCTGGGCGAACAGGGTGTCCACCACCGCCTGCTCGCGCGCCTCGCCTCGCATCGGGTCTCGACTCCGCTACGCCTTCGGTTCACCGGTGGCGAGCCGGGCGTGCAGGTCGCGCAGCGCTAGCGCCAGGTTGACGAGACCGAGCCCCGTGACGGCCCCGCGCGTGAAGGCGTTCAGCAACAAGCCGCGCAGGGCGGGCCAGAGCGAAAGCAGCCAGTTGGAGTCCCACAGCGGGCTCCAGGGTGCGAACACGAGTGCTATCCCGACGAGGAGCGAGCTCAGGATCGAGAGCAGGGCGGCCAAGGATCAGGCCTGGCCCGTCACCCGCCGAGCTGTCGCACTTTGTCCGCGACGTCCCGGAACGAGGCGTCCTGCCCGTAAAGCTCGGCGAAGAGAGCGCGCGCGCGGCCGTTCTCGCCGGCCTGCTCGAGGGCGCTTGCGAGGTCGTAGCGCAGCCCCTGGTACTCCTCGTCGCGGCGGCCCGGGGCTTGTAGGCCCTTCTCGAACCATTTCACGGCGAGCTTGGGCATGCCCTTCTCGATGAAGCAGATGCCGAGCATACTGGCGCACTCGAGCAGCCGCCCCTCGTCCTTGGCGGCGAGCTGGAACTCGGCGATCGCCTCGTCGACGAGGCCCATCTCCTTGTAGGCGATCCCGAGGTTGTAGCGGGTCTCGTAGTCTTCCTTGCCGAGCTGCTTGTCGACCCCTTTCTGGAACTCGCGGAAGATGTCGGCGAGCGAGGCGTCCCCCAGGTCCGTCGCCGCCGGAGCGGCCACGGCCTCCTCGGCCACCGCGGGCTGCGCGCCGAAGAGGCCGCCCAACTCCGAGGCGAGGTCGAAGCCCTCGCCGTCGCCCGCGGCGGCACCCGAGGCTAAAGCCGGCACGGCCGCTGTCGGCAGCGAGGTCGACGGCGTGAACTCCAGAAAGCCCTCGCCGAGCTGCAGAGGCTCCTCGGCCGCGGGCTCGGGTGCCGGTGCTCCCGCCTCCCCCAAGAGCTCGTCCATCTCCGACGGCGCCTCGACCTCGAGCCCCAGCTCGCCGAGCCGCTGCACCAGCGCCGGGTAGGCGGAGAAACGCGCCGCAACCTCGCCCAGTACGCCCCGCGCGTCCTCGACGAAGCCCATCGACACGTACGACTCGATCTCGTCGAGCGCGCGCCGCAGGTCGGGGGGAACGTCGTCGATCGGCGCGGCCAAAGGCGCGGCCTGGGCGCGCAGCCCGGTCGTGACCATGGCCGCGGGCGCCTGCGGCTCCTCGTCGAGGTTGAAGCCCGCGTCCGCCGGAGCGGGCTCCTCTTCGAGGAACTGTCCGCCGATCTCGCCGCCCGCGGGCGCGAGGTCGGAAGCATCGAACTCCGGGAGCGGCTCCGGCGCCGCGGCCTCGCCCATCTCGACGTACTCGAGCTCCTCGTCCTGCGGCGCAGGCGCCGGCTCGTCGACGGCGATGTCCATCTCCATTTCCGCGGGAGGCGGGGTGGCGGCGACGGCGGCGGGCCGGAGCGCGGGCGGCGCTGCTGCGACGGGCCCGACGAGCTTGTCGGCCTCGGCGTCGGCGCGACCAGCCTTGTCGGCCTCGCCCTTCAGGCGATGGACCTCGGCCATCAAGCGCAGCTTCTGTCCCGCAGCGGCGTTGTCGCCCTTCTCGCGGAAGACTTCGGCGAGCTCCTGGAGGGCTTCGACGTTGTCCGGGAAGCGGCCCAGGACGGCCTCGAACTGGTCGCGGGCTTTGTCGCCCAGCCCGTACTTGCGGAACACCCGGCCTTCGGCGAGGTGCTCGGAGATGAACTCCTGGTCGTCGGGTGACAGCGGCCCCGACAGCTCGATGCTGGCCGGCCGCGCCGCGGGCGCGGGCGGGGCGGCGGCGGCCTTCGTGGCCTTTGGCGCGGGCTTCGAGAGGTCGACCTCGAACCCGCCCGCTCCGGCCACTCCCTTCTGCTCGCGTAGCCAGCGCAGCTTGGTTCGGTGCTGCTCGTTGTGCGGCTCGAGCTGGACCAGCATGTCCAGGATCGAGGCCGCCTGTTCGAGGCCGCCCGCCGCCATGTAGGCCTCGACCATCTGCCCGTAGGTCTGGGCCACGAGCATGTCGTTCCGCATCTGGCGGTAGAGCTCGACCAGCTTCGCGAGGCTCTTGATGTGCTGCGGGTTGCGCTGCACGACCAGCTGCAGCAGCGCGGCGCCGCGCTCGATCTGGCGGCGCTCCACCAGCTTGTCGACCACGGGCAGCAGGTTGTCGAACGCCTCGTCGTAGCGTCCTTCGGCGAGGTACACCTGCCCGAGCTGCTGGCGCGCATCCTGGTCGCTCGCGTCGCGCTGGAGCAGCGCCTCGAGCACGCGCCGCGCCTCGTCGGCCCGGCGCGACCCGAGGTACGACTCGGCCAGCCGCAGCGAGATCTCGCGGTCGGCGGGCGTTGCGCGGCGCGCCTCCTCGAGCAGCTCGATCGCGCGCGGGTAGTCCTTCTGGACCAGGTGCACGTGCGCAGCGGCCGAGAGCAGCCGCGGGCTGCGCGGCCCCGAGCGCAGCGACCTGTCGATCACCTGCAGCGCCTCGGCCTGCTTGCCCTTCTTCAGCAGCTCGTTGGCGATCGCGACGTACTCGTCGGCGGCCTTCTCCTGGTTCCCTCCCTGCGCGTGGAACTCGGCAAGGCCGATGCGTACCTTCAGGTCGGTCGGATCCACCTCGGCCAGCTTGCGCAGCGCCTCGCCGGCCTCGCGGGTCCGGCCGCGCTTCTTGAACTCGTCGTGCACGGCGCCGAAGGTCTGCTTGGCCTCGGCGACGAGCCCCTGGCGCGCGTAGAGGTCGCCGAGGCTGAGGTGGCCCTCGACGAGCGAGGGGTCGTTGCGCAGGACCTTCTTCCAGACCGCGATCGACTTCAGGTAGAAACCGTCGTCGGCGAAGTAGCGGGCGACCTTGACGTACTGCTCGTTCGCCTCCTTGAGCTTGTTGAGCTTGGCGTAGAGGTCGCCGATCCGGTTGACCGTGTTCCAGTCGCGAGCGTTGTCCTGGACGATCTGCTTCAGCAGGTCGATCGCCTTGTCGAAGCGGCCGGCCTTCTCCGCCGCGTCGGCGTCCTGCTTGAGCTTGATCGGGCTGTCCTTCTTCGCCACGCTAGCCCCACGCCCTCACGAGAAGAGCCAGCCCTGCGTGGTGCCGTGGAAGGACCGGCGGTGGACCTTGGAGGGCCCGAGCCGCCGCAACGCGAGGCGGTGCTCCTCGCTGCCGTAGCCCATGTTGCGCGCGAGGTCGTAGCCGGGGTGCGCGTGGTCGAGGTCGCGCATCAGCGCGTCGCGCATCACCTTCGCCACGATCGAGGCGGCGGCGATCGATGCCGACTGGGCGTCGCCCTTGACGATCGGCAGCTGCTCGATCTCGAGCCCGGGGACGCGCAGCGCGTCGATCAGCAGCAGGTCGGGCTTCACGGGCAGCGCCAGCACGGCCCGTTTCATCGCCAAGAGCGTCGCGCGCAGGATGTTCACCCGGTCGATCTCTTCATGATCGGCGATCCCGATCGCGAAGCCGCGCGCCTGCTCGCGGATCCGTACGTCGAGTGCTATCCGCTGCCGCGCGGTGAGCCGTTTCGAGTCGTCGAGCCCGTCGGGCGCGAAGCCGGATCCGAGCACGACCGCGGCGGCGACGACCGGCCCGCAGAGCGCTCCGCGGCCCACCTCGTCGACGCCCGCCACGACCGCGTGGCCCGCGGCACGAGCTTCCTCCTCGAACCGCATGGAGCAGACGAGCTCGACCCCGCGGTGCACCGCCTTTCGCCTGCCCCGCTTCGACGCCGCTTCCATCGCCCCTCTCGTTCCTCGCCGCCCTTTCGGGGCGTGCGGGCGGGCCGTGCCACGCCCGGACGGCCGGCCTAGGCTTCCTGGGCCGGCGCCTCCACACGCTTCTCCTTCATGCGGCCGGCCTTGCCCTTGCGCTCCCGCAGGAAGTAGAGCTTGGCGCGGCGCACGCGCGCGTGTTTGACCACCTCGATCCGCTCGATGGTCCGCGCGTGCAGAGGGAAGATCCGCTCCACCCCGGTGCCGAAGGACACCTTGCGCACCGTCATCGTCGAGCGGGTGCCATTGCCCCGCAGTCCGATCACGATGCCCTCGAAGACCTGCACGCGCTCGCGCTCGGTCTCCTTGGCCTTGCCCTTCTCCTCCTTGACGGAGGTTTCCTTGACGCGCACGTGCACGCGCACGGTGTCGCCGGGGTTGAGCTGCGGCAGCTTCTTGAGCTCCGCCGCCTCGACTGTCTCGATCGCCTTCGCCTTCATGGTCCTTTTCCGTCCCTATTTGTGAATGACGGCGGGGGTTTTGTCCAGCGACCTGGGCCCGCCCGCCCGGTCCTCGTCTTCGATCTCCCGAATCAGCGCTTCGTCCTCGGCCGTGAGGCGAGCCCGCGCCAGAAGCTCGGGCCGCCGCTCGCGCGTCGCGCGCAGCGCCTCGCGCCGCCTGAAGCGCCGGACGCGCCCGTGATCGCCCGACACGAGCACCTCGGGCACGGCCGCTCCGCGCCAGCTCGCGGGCCGCGTGTAGTGGGGCCAGTCCAAGAGCTCGCCCTCGAACGAGTCGCTGCCGGCCGAGCCCTCGTCGCCGAGCGCTCCCGGTAGCAGCCGCACGCTCGCCTCGACCACCGCGAGCGCCGCCGTTTCGCCTCCCGTCAGCACGAAGTCGCCGAGGCTCAGCTCCTCGGTTGCGAGCGACTGCGCCACGCGCTCGTCGATGCCCTCGTAGCGCCCGCATAGCAGCACGAGCCGCTCGAGGCCCGCGAAGCGGCGCGCCGCTTCCTGGTCGAAGCGCCGCCCGCGCGGCGACAGCAGCACCACGGCCTCGCGGCCCGGGCCCGCCTCGGCCCGGATCGCCTCGAGCGCGCGCGCGAACGGCTCGGCCTTCATCACCATGCCCGGTCCGCCCCCGAAGGGCGCGTCGTCGACCGTGCGGTGACGGTCGTCGGTGTGGTCGCGCAGGTCGTGGACGCGGAGCTCGACCAGCCCGGCCGCGCGCGCCCGCGCCACGATCCCGTCCGAGAGCGGGGCCTCGAGCATGCGCGGGAAGATCGTGACGACGTCAATCCGCACGGGCGTACTCCGGACGCACGGCCACCAGCACGCCGCGGCCCAGGTCCACGGACTTCACGAAGGCGTCCGCGAACGGCAGCAGCGTCTCGCCTTGCGGCCCGCGCACGACCAGCACGCGCGTGCCCTTGCCGGTCTCCATCACGCTCTCGAGGACGCCGATCACCGCTCCCTGCGCGTCCTCCACACGCAACCCCGCGAGCTGGTGGTAGTAGTACGAGCCCTCGGGCAGAAGCTGGAGCTCGGCCTCCGCGATCCGCAGCTCGGCACCGCGCAGCGTCTCGGCCTCCGCGATCGAGTCGACCCCCGCGAGCTTCAGGACGAAGCGGCGCTTGTGCGCGAAGCAGCGCTCGACGCGCACCTCGCGCGAGGCGCCGTCCGGCGCGGCCACGAAGGCGTGCGCCAGCGTCGGGAAGCGGTCCTTACGGTCGGAGAAAGGCTCGACCGCCACTTCGCCGTGCCGTCCCTGCGGTTTCACCACCCGGCCCACCAGTACCAGGTCGTTCCACGCGGGCATCAGTCGAGGATCTCCAGCTCGACCTTCTCGCCCCGCCGCCGGGCGAGCGCATCGAGCAGGACGCGCATCGCGTTCGCGGTGCGCCCGTCGCGCCCGATCACGCGGCCTGTGTCCGCGGGGGAGACCTCGAGCTCGAGCACGGTCGCATCGTCCTCGACGTGCTCGTGAACGCGCACCTGGCCCGGCTCGCGCACGAGCCCGCGGGCGAGGTGCAGGACCAGCTCCCTCAAAGGCGTTCGCTCCATGCTGCTGGGCTCGTTTCGGCGGGGCGAGCCTTAGGCGCTCGCCGCGCTCCGCTTCAGCAGGCTGCGGACCGTGTCGCTGGCCTTGGCGCCCTTGCCGATCCAGTGCTTGGCCCGCTCCGCGTCGATCTTCACGACGACCGGATTGCGGCGCGGATCGTAGTGGCCCAGCACCTCGATGAAGCGCCCGTCGCGCCACGCCCGCGCGTCGGCGACCACCACGCGGTAGTAGGGCCGCTTGCTGGACCCGGTACGTCTCAGTCTGATGGACAGCATCCTTCCTCTTTTCGGTTACCGGAGCTGGGGCATGCGCGCGGCCAGGCGCTTCATCGCCAAAGACCCCGCCCCCAGGCCCTTCATGAGCTTACGTGCCTGCGCGAACTGCTTCAGCAGCCGATTGACGTCCTCGACCGATCTGCCGCTGCCCTTCGCGATTCGCTTGCGCCGGCTGCCATTGATTACCGCGGCGTCGGCGCGCTCCTGCGGCGTCATCGAGTCGATGATCGCGAGCGTGCGCCGCAGCTCCTGCTCGCCGCGCTCGACGTCCACGCCTTTGACCGAAGCGGCGCCGGGGATCATCGACAGCACCTGGTCGAGCGGGCCCAGCTTGCGCAACTGCCGGATCTGGTCGCGGTAGTCCTCGAGCGTGAACTCCGCGCGCCGGAGTTTGCGCGCGACGGCCTCGGCCTGGTCGCGCTCGAGCGTTTCCTCCGCGCGCGCGATCAGCCCGAGCACGTCGCCCATCCCGACGAGCCGCGCCACCATGCGCGCGGGGTCGAACGGCTCGAGCGCGTCGACCTTCTCGCCGGTGCCGGCGAATTTCACCGGCTGGCCCGTGACGGCGGCCGCCGAAAGCGCCGCGCCGCCGCGAGCGTCGCCGTCGAGCTTGGTCAGCACGATCCCGGTGATCCCGATGCGGCGGTGGAACTCGGAGGCGCTGCGCACCGCGTCCTGGCCGGTGAGCGCGTCGGCGACGTAGAGCACCTCGGCCGGCAGGGCCACCTGGCGCAGATCGAGGAGCTCGGCCATCAGCGCGTCGTCGACGTGCAGCCGGCCCGCGGTGTCGACGAGAACCGTGTCGTGCCCGAGCGCGCGTGCCTCGGCGAGTGCGCTTTCGAGCAGCTCTCGCGGAGACCCCGTCTCGGTGTGGTGAACGGGAACGCCGGCCTGCGCGCCGACCGCGCGAAGCTGCTCGCGCGCCGCCGGGCGCTGGACGTCGGTCGAGACCAGCAGCGGGTGGCGCCCGCGTCCCTTCAGCCAGCGGCCGAGCTTGGCCGTGGTGGTGGTCTTTCCCGAGCCTTGCAGGCCGGTCATCAGGATGACGCTGGGCACCCGGGACGACCAGACGAGCGGCCGCGGTTCGGCTCCTCCCAGCACCTCGACCATCTCGTCCCGCACGATGCGCAGCACGGCCTGATCGGGGGTCAGGCTCTTCAGGATCTCCTGGCCCATCGCGCGGGTCCTGACTCGCTCGACGAGCTCCTTGGTGACCCGGAAGTGGACGTCGGCTTCGAGGAGGGCCAGTCGGATCTCGCGCAGCGCCGCGTCGACCTGGGCTTCACTGAGGACACCCTGGCCGCGCAGGGTCCTGAACACCCCCTGGAGCCTCTCGCTGAGCGCCTCGAACAAGCAGACCTACCCCCGGCCGGGCGACGCCCAAGCCAAAGCAAAACTTGATCTTACAGACCCGCCACGACGGCGTCAAACTTGGGGGGTTTGGGGGGCTCTGCCCCCCATTTCAAGCAACGCCAGGACAAGTCATCCATCGTCACTGAGACCGGGGACGAGGCGGAGCGCCCGTCATCCGAGCGCCTGGGCTGGGGACGAAACGGGGCTTCGGCCTGTCTCTGGCGTTCTTTGAAACGAGGGGGCTCCGCCCCCTCGAGCTCCCCCGGGTTGCTAGACGCGCCTCAGCAGATGTCCTAACTTTTCCTTCTTGGTCCGTAGGTATCGGCGGCTGGCGTCGGAGGGGGGGATCTCGATCGAGACGCGCTCGGCGATGGTCAGGCCGTAGCCTTCGAGGCCCACGAACTTGCGGGGGTTGTTGGTCATGAGCCGCAGCTTCTGGACCCCGAGCTCGACGAGGATCTGGGCCCCGGTACCGTACTCGCGCTGGTCGGCCTTGAAGCCGAGCGCCTCGTTGGCCTCGACGGTGTCCTTGCCCTGGTCCTGCAGCTCGTAGGCCATGATCTTGTGGACGAGGCCGATCCCGCGCCCTTCCTGGCGCAGGTACAGGAGCACACCGCGGCCCTCGGCTGCGATCATCTCGAGCGCCGTGTGGAGCTGGTCGCCGCAGTCGCAGCGGCTCGAGGAGAAGATGTCACCGGTCAGGCACTGCGAGTGCACCCGCACCAGCACCGGGTCGGGCGTGCGCACCTCGCCCATCACGAGCGCCACGTGGTGCTGGCCGTCGATCAAGCTCTCGAAGGCGTGGACGCGGAAGCCCCCGTACGAGGTCGGGAGGTTCGCCTCGGCGATCTTGCGGACGTGACGCTCCGTCTGCATCCGGTAGCGGATCAGGTCGCGGATCGTGATCATGCGAATGGCGTGCTCGCGGCAGAACCACTCGAGCTGTGGCACGCGCGCCATCGTGCCGTCCTCGTTCATCACCTCGCAGATGACGCCCGCGGGATAGAGGCCGGCGAGCCGAGCGAGATCGACCGCAGCCTCCGTCTGCCCCGCGCGCGTGAGCACCCCGCCCGGTTGCGCGCGCAACGGGAACATGTGGCCCGGCCGCGCCAGGTCCTCGGGCTGCGTCTTCGGGTCGATCGCCGCCAGCACCGTGCGCGCGCGGTCCGCCGCCGAGATGCCCGTGGTCACGCCCTTGCGCGCCTCGATCGGCACGCAGAAGGCCGTCCCGAAGCGGGCGCTGTTCTGCTCGTCGCGCACCATCAGCGGGACGCGCAGCTCGTCCAGCCGCTCGCCGGTCATCGGCAGGCAGACGAGCCCGCGCCCGTAGCGCGCCATGAAGTTGATCGCCTCGGGCGTCACCTTCTCCGCCGCGATCGTGAGGTCGCCCTCGTTCTCGCGGTCCTCGTCGTCGACGACCACGAGCATGCGGCCGGCGCGGAAGTCCTCGAGGGCCTCGGGAATCGTGGACGGCATTTCGGGCGCTCCCGCCTCAGCGCCCGCGGGCCGCGAGCAGCCGTTCGACGTACTTGGCGATCACGTCGGCCTCGAGGTTGACGAAGCCGCCCGGCTTCGCGTCCCGCAGGTTGGTCACCTGAAGAGTATAGGGGATGAGCGCGACCGAGAAGGCCCCGTCCGCGATCCCCCACACCGTGAGCGAAATCCCGTCGACCGCCAGCGAGCCCTTCTCGACCAGGTAGCGCTCGAGCTCGCGAGGTGGCTCGATCCGGATCTCCGCCGATTCGCCCAAGCCGCGCCGCTCGCGCACGCGCCCCACGCCGTCCACGTGTCCCTGGACGACGTGGCCGTCGAAGCGGCCATCGGCCTTCATCGGCCGCTCGAGGTTGACGGCCACGCCGGGGCGCAAGCGCTCGTCGAAGCGGGTGCGCCGCAGTGTCTCGTCGGTCAGGTCCACGTCAAAGCCATGAGCGTCCGAGCGCACGGCGGTGAGGCAACAGCCATTGATGGAGACGGAGCCGCCGAGGGGCAGGCCCTCGAAAAGCCCGCCGACGTCGATCCGGACCGCCAGGACATCGCCGCGGCGAGACGCCGCCACGACCGTTCCCGTGCCTTCGACGATCCCGGTAAACACGTGGCCAGTCTAGCGCGCGGGACGCCAGCGCTCGAAAAGCGGTGTCCACGGCCACGGAAATGCGGAGTCGGCCGGCACAGGCTCGAGCCGGAGCGCGTCACGGATCTCCCTGGGATCGGGCCCGCCGAACGCGGGCCGGCTTCCCCGGCCGCCGAGCAGCAGCGGCGCGCGGAACAGAGCCACCTCGTCGACAAGGCGGGCCGCGAGGAACGAGCCCAGGACCTCTGAGCCGCCTTCGATCATGACGCTGGCGAGGCCGCGCTTGCGTAGCGCTGCGAGCGCCGCAGCGGGCGTGACGCGACCGCGCTTCGAGGCCACGTCGACGACCGTGACTCCGCGCGTTTCCAGGGCGCGTCGCCGCGCGTCCGGGGGCGCCGTGGCCAGGACCAGCACGGGGGTTCGCCGGCTGGCGGAACGCACCAGGCGGCTCGTGAGCGGGAGCCGTAGCTGCGTGTCGAGCACCACGCGCGTGAACGGGCGCCTGGTTCGCGGCTGCGGCAAGAGCAGCGGATCGTCGGCGAGCACCGTGCCGATGCCGACGAGCACGGCGTCGTGGAGTCGGCGCAGGTAGCGCGCCTGGCGGCGGGCCGCGCTTCCCGTGATCCAGCGCGACGCGCCTCTAGCCGTGGCGATGCGGCCGTCGAGCGTGAGCGCCGCTTTCAGCAGGACGAAGGGGCGGCCGCGCCGGGCGGCTGTCAGGAAGCGCGCGTTCTGCGCCTCGGCCAGGGCGGCGCAGACGCCGGTCGAGATGGCGACGCCCGCGCGCCGCAGCAGGGCGAGACCCCGTCCGCTCACGCGCGGGTCCGGGTCGCGCGTCGCCACCACCACGCGGGTAATCCCGCTTTGTCGAACGAGCGGCGCGCACGGCGGCGTGCGCCCGTGGTGGGAGCAGGGCTCGAGCGTGACGTAGAGCGTCGCCCCCCGTGTGCGCGCGCCGGCTTGGCGAAGCGCCACGACCTCCGCGTGGTCCCCGCCCGCGCGTGCGTGGAACCCTTCGCCGAGGATGCGTCCCGCGCGCGCCACCACACAGCCGACGACCGGGTTCGGGTTCGTTTCGCCGAGCCCCCGGGCGCCGAGCGTGAGCGCCCGCCGCATCAGGCGCTCGTCCGTGGCAAGGCTCGGGCGCGGGGACGGCACTCTAGGCGCCCAGCAGGCCGTCCGCGAACGCGGCGGCATCGAACGGCAGCAGGTCGTCGACCTGCTCCCCCACCCCGATGTACCGGATCGGCACGTCGAGCTCTCTCACGACCGCGACCGCGACGCCGCCCTTCGCGGTGCCGTCGAGCTTGGTGAGCACGAGCCCGCTCACGCCCCCGGCCTTGGCGAACTCGCGACCCTGCGCCAGACCGTTGCTGCCGACCGTCGCGTCGAGCACCAGCAGCGTCTCGTGCGGCGCATCGGGGATCTCGCGCGCCGCCACGCGCGCCATCTTGGCGAGCTCCGCCATCAGGTTCGACTTCGTGTGCAGCCGACCCGCGGTGTCCACCAGGACCGCGTCGATCCCATCGGCCTTGGCTTTCCGGAGCGCGTCCGTGAGCACCGCCGACGGGTCGGCGCCCTCGGCCCCCCGATGGAAGGAGGCCGGGGCGCGCGTCGCCCAGGCCTCGAGTTGCTCGGCGGCCGCGGCCCGGAACGTGTCGGCCGCACACAGGAGCACCGAGCGCCCTTCGCTCGCCCAGGCGCCCGCGAGCTTACCGATCGTCGTGGTCTTGCCTGCGCCGTTCACGCCCACCACGAAGACGACCCAAGGCCGCGCCGAGAAGGGCGGCTTCCCACCGGGCCGCTCGAGCGAGCGGACGAGCTCCGCGCGCAGCGTCTCGCGCATGGCGGGGAGCCCGCCGCGCGCGATCTCGCCGCTGCGGGCGCGCAGGACCTCGAGCGCCTCCCGCACCGCCGGCAGCCCGAGGTCGGCGGCGACGAGCGCCTCCTCGACCGACTCGAGCGCCGCTTCGTCGAGCGGACGCCGGCCGCGCGCGAGGTCCTCGAGCGGCGTCTCCAGCACTTCCCGCGTGCGGGCGAGCCCGCCGCGCAGCCGGTCGAGGACGCGCACTCAGATCTCCCGGTTGAGTTGCTGGCGCGCGTCCTCGCAGTGGCGTGCCGCCACGGCGGGCAGCGCCTTGGGCCCGAGCGAGACGATCAGGTAGTAGCCGTCCTTGAGCGTCGCGAGCACGACCGACCCCGCGGCGTGACGCGAGACGAGCGCCTTCACCTCGCCGCCTCCGACGCGCTGCGCCGCGCGCGAGACCATGCCGAGCGTGATGCCCTGGTAGGCGCCGATCAGGCGCTGGCGCTCGCCGAGATCGCCCGCGCCGACCACGACCTCGCCCTGGACATCGAGCAGCAGGACGGTGCGCGCGCCCGCGATGCGCGAGAGCAGCGTCTCGAGAATCCGGCGGTAGGGCAAGCGATCCTACTTCGGCACCGACTTGAGCTGCTCGGCCGCGGCGCGGCCGAGTGGCCCGGCGGGGTCCTTGCGCACCACTTCTTCGAGGCGGGCACGCGCCTCGCCGAAGCGGCCGCTGCGGAGAAAGGCCTGCCCGAGCGCGAGTTGAAGCGAGACGTCGCCCGGGACCTCGCTAACGGCCGCCTGGAGCTGCACGACGGCCTCGTCCGGCCGGCCCGCGGCCGTGAGCGCATCGGACAGGCCCAGGTAGGCGTCGGGGTAGTCCTTGTTGCGATTGAGGCTCGTCCGGTACCAGTTGATCGCCTCGGGGTAGTTCTTCTCCTCGAAGAACGCCTGGCCCAGGTTGCGCGCCGAGACTTCGGCCGTCGGGTTGGTGGGATCCGAGAACGCGGTCAGGAACTCCTTCTTCGCGCCCTCGCGATCGCCGGAGCCCATGAGCGCGGTGGCGAGGTCGTTGCGCACGTCGACGTAGTAGGGATTGAGCTCGAGCGCGCGGCGAAAGGCGGCGATCGCCGGCTTCCACTCGCGCTTGGCGGAGTAGGCGAGGCCGAGCCCCTTCTGGAAGTAGGGGTTCTTGCCGTCCTCCTTCACGGCCTTCTTGAACTCCTCGAGCGCGAGGTCGACGCGCCCCTCGCGCAGGTGCATCACCCCGGTCGAGAAGCGCATCTCGGCCTCGGGCGAGCTCTGCGCGAACGCGGGCAGCACGGGCAGCAGGACGGCGAGTGTCACTTGGAGCACGGCGGCAGGACGCATCTTCATCTCATTCACACCGATCTCATTCACACCGATCATTCAAACCGAAGCCGGCGGCGCCTCGGGCACCAGGACGGGGGGCGAAGGCAGCGGCGCGTCGCCCATCAGCGCCTGGATGTCGAAATGGCGCGAGGCCACCGAGGCCTTGCGCGCCTTGGCCGGGGTGACGTCGCCCATCAGGAAGGCCCGCTCGAACGCGTCCACGCAACCCGCGTCGAACTTCTTCCCCGAAAGGAACTTGAGCCGCGCAATCCCCGCCTCGTAGCTCATCGCCTTCGAATACGGCCGGTCGGTGGTCATCGCGTCGAAGGCGTCGGCCACGCTCACGATGCGCCCGAACAACGGGATGTCGTCGCCCTTGAGGCCACGCGGGTAGCCGCTGCCGTCCACGTTCTCGTGATGCATCAGCCCGTCGCCCGCCTTCTCCTTGAGCAGCGGCACCGCGTCGAGGATGTGCTCGCCCTTGGTCGGGTGCTGCTTCATGATCTCGTATTCCTCGTCGGTTAGCGCCGCCGCCTTGCGCAGGATCTTGTCCTCGATCCCGATCTTGCCGACATCGTGGATGATGCCCGAGAGGTGGACGCGGCCCACCTCGTCGGGCGCCATCCCGAGGTGCTTCGCGAGGCAGGCGGAGTAGTAGGCGACGCGCTCGGAGTGGCCGCGCGTGTACGGGTCCTTCTCGTCGATCGCGTTGGCCAGCATGCGGATCGAGCCCATGAACAGCTCCTCGTTCTCCTCGGCGCGGCGGCGGATCTCCTCGATCGCCTTCTGGATCTCCTCGCCCATCACGTTGAAGGCGTCGGCCAGGACCCCGACCTCGTTGCGGCTGCGCACGCTCACGCGCGTCCCGTAGTCGCCGCCCGCCAGCCGGCGGGCGCCTTCGGCGAGCTTCTGGACCGGACGGCTGATCTCTCCGGCGAAGAGCGTGCCGAGCACGACGGCGAGCGCGGTCACGATCGCGACGAGCATCAGGGCCTTCTTGCGCAGGTCGATGGCCGTGAAGTAGGCCTTCTCGATGTCGACCTGGACCACGACGCCCCACCCGGACTCGTCGGGCACGGGCATGGACGTGCCGAGCATCTGGTGCTCGATGCCGTCCTCGCCGCGCATCGCGAAGCGGGTGGTGCCGAACCCGCCCGTGGCCGTCCGCCGCCCGGCCGCGTCGCCGGTGTTGCGGGCGGACTGCTCGAGGAAGATGCGCACGATCTCGATCGCCGACATGTCCTCGGCCAGCGGCCGGTTCGGGTCCGAGTGGGCGATCAGGCGACCGCGGTTGTCCACGACGTAGACCTCGAAGATGCCCCCTCCGCTGCCCTTCGTGATCGCGCGGATGGGTTGCAGGCTGGCCACGGCGAGAACGACGCCCTCGACCTGGGCGCCGACGAGGACGGGCTCGCCGACGACCACGATCGGCTCCTGGAGCGACTCCGAGACGATCGGCACGGAGAGCATCGGGGTCCCGTGTTGTCCGCGCTGGAAGGCCTCGGCGAGCTGCTCCTGGAGCCTTGCGTCCCCGCGCAGATCGAGCCCCGACTGGGGCCCCCGGCCCGTGGCGTCGACCACGCTGACGTAGACGAGACTGGCCGAGTCCTTCACGTATCGATCGAGGCCCCGCTGCGCTCCGATCCGCGCCAGCCGGCTTTTGAAGCCGCCGGCGCCCGGATCCACCTCGAGCGTGCGCGCGATGGACGCCACCTGGGTCCGCAGGCCGTCCACGTAGATCGAGACCTGGGTCGAGATCAGCCGCGCCTTGTCGAGCTGCCATTCCTTCTGATTCGACTCGAGGCTCTGTTGGCTGCGCGTGACCAGCTCGTAGGAAGTCCAGACGAGTGGCACCACGCCGACCAGGAAGAGCAGCGCCAGGATCGAAAAGAGGATGCGGCCGCCGCGGTTTGGCGGGGACTTCTCCGCCATCGCGTCAGGCCTCCCCCGCCACGGACGGGGAGGAAGCCCGAGGCTCGCCCTTGGCGGCCAGCACCTCGAACGCCGGCACCTCCAGCGACTTGCCCTTCAGGCTGAAGCTTCCGAGCGGCCGGCACTCGAACTGCCCTTCCACGAGCGTGTGGGTGTTCGCGCCGATCACGACCGAGCCCGGCTTGGCGACCGAGCTCTCGAGCCGGCTCGCCGTGTTCACGGTGTCGCCCAGCACCGTGTACTCCTTCTTGTTGATGCTGCCGATCTCGCCCGCCACGGCGTTGCCGGAGTTGATCCCGATCCTTATGCGCAGCGCCGGGCCTTCCTTGCGCTCGGCGTTCAACTCGGCAAGACGTTCCTGCATCTCGAGCGCCGCCCGGACCGCGCGCGGAGCGTGGTCGGGCATGTCGAGCGGCGCCCCAAACACGGCCATGATCGCGTCGCCGATGAACTTGTCGAGCGTGCCCTCGTACTTGAAGACCACGTCGGTCATGCGCGAGAGGTAGTCGTTCAGCAGCAGCGCGACCGCGGACGGGCTCATCTTCTCCGACATCGTCGTGAACCCGACGATGTCCGCGAACAGGACGGTCACCTCGCGCACCTCGGGGGCGCCGAGCTCGGCTCCCTGGGTGTCGGCGGCGGCCAGGATCCGGTTCGCCACCTGCGGCGAGAGGAAGCGGCCGAGCCGCTCGCGCTTCTTCTCCTCCGCCACGATCTTCTGGTTGAGCCTCGCGCGCTCGACCGCGACCGCCGCGTAGTTGGCGAGCGCGGTCAGCAGGTCGAGATCGTTTACGGTGAAGCAGTTGGTGAGCATCGGCGAATCCACGTGGATGATCCCGATCACCTCGTCCTTGTTCCAGAGCGGCGCGCACATCGCGCTCCTGATGCCGTGGAAGCGGATCGAGTCGCCGGCCCCGAAGCGCGGGTCGACCATCGCGTCGGAGGTGAGGATCGAAACGCGGTCGTGCATCACGCGGTCTGCGATCGTTTTCGAGACGGTGATGCGCCCCTCGCCTCCGCTGGGGCTGCGGTGCTTGACCACCATCGGCACCAGCTTGTCGGCGAGCGCCTCGTCCTCGAGCATCAGGAAGCCGCGATCGGCCGGCATGTGCTCGAACACGATGTCCATCACCTGGTGCAGGACTTCCTCGACCGGCCGCACCGCGATCAGCGTCTCCGCGACCTGGGTCAGCACCTTGAGGATCCGGTTCGACTTCTCGATCTCCTGGACGTCGACGGGCGCCGCCTTCTTCGCGTCGGCCGGCGTCTTGGCCGCCCCGGCTCCGGTCAGCAGGTGCTGCAGCTCGCCGACCGAGCGGATGATGGTGCCGGCCTCCTCGGAGAGCGGCTTCGCCTCGTCGAGCAGCACCTTGCTCTCGAGCGCCTTGCCGAACGTCAGCTCGAACTTCCCGAGCAGGATCCGGTCCCCGTCGCGGAGCGGCGCCTCGACCACCTGCACGCCGTTCACCTGTGTGCCGTTCTTGGACTTGAGGTCCAGAATGCTGGCGTCGCCGTTCTCGCCCACCACGACCTTGGCGTGGTTGCGCGAGATGCCGAAGTCGCGCAGCACGATCTGGCACTCGGGGGAGCGGCCGATCACCACGTCGCCCGAGGCGAAGGTGAAGCTCTGCGGGGTGTCGCCGTCCTGATAGGTCAGCCGGTACATCGCTCCCGCCGCTCCAGCGCAGCCAAGCCCCTCGGAATGCGCAGTTTACTCTCTTTTGAGGCTTCGCAGCATCAGCTCCTCAAGCGCCTCCCGGGGAGCCTTGCCTTGGTAGAGCACCGCTTTCATCTGCCGGGCGATCGGCAGGTCGATCCCGTGGCGCTCCGCGAGCGCGGTGCTGGCGAGCGTCGTGCGCACGCCCTCGGGGTGAAGGCCCGCGCTCGCCTCCGCCAGGCTCTGGCCACGCCCCAGCCGCTGGCCCAGCGTGCGGTTGCGCGAGAGCGACCCGGTGCAGGTGAGCACCAGATCGCCCAGGCCCGCGAGCCCGGCGAGCGTGTCGGGGCGCCCGCCCAGCGCCACCGACAAGCGCGAGATCTCCGCCAGGCCGCGCGTGACGAGCGCTGCTACGGTGTTGTGGCCGTAGCCGAGGCCGTCGATGATCCCCGCCGCGATTGCGATCACGTTCTTCACGGCACCCGCGAGCTCGACGCCGACCACGTCCTCGCTCGAGTACACGCGGAAGCTGCGCGTCGCGAGCGCGCGCTGGACGCGCTCGGCCACGGCGTGGTCCTCCGAGGCCACGACCACCGCCGTCGGGAGCGTCTTCGCCACCTCGAGCGCGAACGAGGGCCCCGAGAGCACGGCGAGGGCGTGGCCGGGCGCCTCGGCCGCGGCCACCTCCGTCATGCGTTGCAAAGTGTCCGTCTCCAGCCCCTTGGTGGCCGAGACGAAGAGCGCGCCCTTCGGCACGAGCGGCGCGGCCTGGCGGTAGATCCCGCGGCAGTACTCCGAGGGCACCGCCACGATCACCGCCTCGGCATCGGCGAGCGCCGCCCCGAGCTCCGCCGTGGCCCGGAGGCCGGCGGGCAGCTCGATCCCCGGCAGGTAGGCCGGGTTCTCACGCCTGTCGTTGAGCGAGGCCGCGATCGCGGGCGACCGCACCCAGATCCGGAGCTCGTGACCCGCCCGCGCGGCCTGGGCCGCAAGCGTCGTGCCCCAGGATCCCCCGCCGAGGACCGAGATCCTCACGAGCGCGCTCCGTCGCCCGCGCCCAGGCGTCGCTCGGTCCCGTCGAGGATGCGCCGCAGGTTGGACCGGTGCCGGAGCACGATCAGCGCGCTTGCCGCGATCGCGGCGAGCGCCACCGCGTCAGCACCCCGGAAGAAGAGCGTGAGCGCGGCCAGGCTCGAGGCGCCCAGCACCGAGCCGAGCGAGGCGAAGTGCGTGGTCGCCACGGTAAGACTGAAAACCAAAAGCGCCACGAGTGCGGCCACGGGCTCGAGCACGGCGAACGCCCCGAGGCCGGTCGCCACTCCCTTCCCACCCCGGAAGCGGAGCCAGACGGGGTAGACGTGGCCGACGACGGCGGCGGCGGCCGCGATCGCCGGCAGGGTGGGATGGCCCGGCGTAAGGCGCGCGGCGAGCGCGACCGCGAGCGCGCCCTTGGCGACGTCCAGGCAGAGCGCCGCAGCGCCCGCCGGCTTGCCGGCGTTGCGCAGCACGTTGGTCGCGCCCACGTTGCCACTGCCCACGCGGCGGACGTCCCTGACCCCGAACGCGCGTGCGACGAGGAAGCTGAACGGGATCGACCCGAGCAGGTACGCCGTGACGATCACGACGAGCGCGAGCATGTCGTCGGTCGCGGAGTATAGCCGACCCATGCGCGCGCCCTCTCCGGTCGCGCCGCGACAGAGCTCAGCGGCCGAGCGCGAAGCGCGCGAGCGGTGTGTAGCGGGCCCCCTCCTGGCGCAGCTCGCTCTGGAACAGGACGAGCGCGTCGATTCGCGTCGTGCTTAGGTCGACCGGCGGCAGCTCCGGACGCGGCGCTCGCTCGCGCCAGCGGCCGAGCGTCATGTGGGCCTGGAACGGCCGCGGCTCGCGCTCGAAGCCGGCGTCACGGGCTGCACGCTCGCAGGCGCGCTGCAGCTCGAGAACCGCCGGCGGCAGTTCGAAGCCCAGCCACAGTACGCGCGGGGACCCGCGTTCAGGAAAGGTGCCGAGGCCGCCGACACGGGCCTCGAACGGCGGGCACACGGAGGCGAACCCCGCAAGGCGGGGACCGAGCGTCTCGACCTGGGCCTTTGAGGTGGCGCCCAGGAACCGAAGCGTCAAATGCGTGCCCTCGGGCCGCACCAGCCGCAGGCCCGCGAGCCGCTGCAGGCGGTGCTGCAGCTCGCCGATCGCTTCACGCAAGCGCGGGTCGAGCTCGAGTGCTATGAAGGCGCGGACGCTCTCGTCGCCGCTCAAAGCGGGGGCAAGCCCAGCAGGCCGCGCCGCAGCATCTCGAGCGCGATCTGGGTCGACTGCTGGCGGACGAGCTCGCGACCGCCCGGGAACAGGTTCTTCCGCACCCGGGTCCCCGCGGCGCCGCAGGTCGCCACGTACACGAGACCGACGGGCTTCTCGGGGCTGCCGCCGTCCGGGCCCGCGATCCCGGTGATCGCGACCGAGACGGCGGCGCGCGACGCCTTCAGGACGCCCTCCGCCATCGCCGTGGCCACTTCCTCGGAGACCGCCCCGTGCGCCTCGAGCAGCGCCTCGTCCACGCCGAGCGCCGCGATCTTGGCCTGGTTGGAGTAGCTGACGACCGCGCGCTCGAGCACCGCGCTCACGCCGGGCACCTCGGTGAGCCGCGCCGAGAGCAAGCCGCCGGTGCAGGACTCGGCGAGCGCAAGCGTGAGCGTGCGCTCCCGCAGCAGGTCCGTGACGACATGCGGCAGCTCGCGCCCGTCCTCGCTGAAGATGCGGCCCGGCAGCACCTCGCGCAGCAGGCGCGCGAGCTCTTCGATCCGGTCTTCGGCCTCCGCGTCGCCGTTGCCGTGCGCGATGAGGTGCAGCTCCACCTGGCCGGCTGCGCCCAGGATCGTCGTCTTCGGGTTTTCGAAGCGGGAGTAGACCGGCGCGGCGATCTCGTCGACACCGCTCTCGGACATCCCGGCGATTCGGAGCACGCGGCGCCGAACCACACGTGCCGAGCCGACGCGCGCGCGCAGCCGTGGCAGCACCTGCTCGTCGAACATCGGTTTCATCTCGCCCGGCGGACCGGGCAGCAGCACGATCGTGCGGCCGTCGTGCTCGAGGAATTGGCCGGGCGCCGTGCCGCGCGCGTTCTGAAGCAGCTCCGCCCCGTCGATCACGTCGCCCTGCTTCAGGTTCGTGTCGGACATGGGCCGGCCGTAGCGCGCGAAGCGGGCTCGCAGCGCCTCCACGATGGCCGGCTCGCGGCGCAGGCCGCGTGAGGTCGCGGCAGCGGCGGCCTCGCGCGTGACGTCATCTGCGGTCGGGCCGAGCCCGCCGGTGGCGATCACGACGTCCACCCGAGCGAGCGCTGTGCGAAACGCGGACTCGAGCAGCGCCGGGTCGTCGGCGAGCGTCGTACGCGCCACCACTTCGATGCCCGCGTCGAGCAGCCGCTCGGTGAGCCACAGCGAGTTGGTCTCGGCGCGCAGCGGCCCGAGCAGCTCGCTGCCGATCGCCAGCAGCTCGGCTCGCAAGGGCGTCACGCGGGCCAGACCGCCAGGCCGGCGCGCAGCGCCAGGTGCGCGTAGATTCCCGCCGCCACGTCGTCGGCCATGATGCCCCAGCCCCCGGGCAGCCGCTCAAGGTCGCGCGCCGGCCACGGCTTAGCGATGTCCATCACCCGGAACAGCAGGAAGCCGGCGATCGCGACCGCGGGCGTGAACGGCAGGGCCAGGAAGGTGAGCCATTGCCCCGCCACCTCGTCCACCACCACGAGCCCGGGGTCCTTGAGGCCCACGCGCCGAGCCACCCGGTCCGCGGCGAGCGCGCCGACGAGCGTCACCGCGGCGATCGCAGCGAGCTGCAGCGGCCAGGCGAGACGCGCGAGCGGCAGGAACAGGAGCACGCCGACGAGCGAGCCCGCGGTGCCGGGTGCGACGGGCGAGTAGCCGCTGCCGAACGCGGTGGCGACGAGCCGCGCGCCCGCGTCGATCGCTCGCTGCATTGGTAGGGATCAGGCGCGGTGCTCTTGCGAGCCCGGGTTCCTGATCCCTCCTTTCAAACCGTGCGTGCGGATTTCCCGCACACGGCTTACCGATGGTCTTCTCATGTCGCATGCACCTTGCCT
>Ga0247727_10004160_pt1 | contig 31011 bp, 23 predicted proteins | sample WisWelCaveWW1625_FD_202498 | JGI IMG/M metagenome (GOLD analysis project Ga0247727, IMG submission 202498) | Biofilm microbial communities from Wishing Well Cave, Virginia, United States - WW16-25 | ecosystem: Environmental > Aquatic > Deep subsurface > Groundwater > Cave microbial mat | place... | reverse complement strand
CGAGCGGGCAGCCGAAAAGTTGGTCGCCCGCCGAAACTTTTCGGTCGGCCGCCAAGTCGTCTACCGAAAAGTTGGTCGCCCACCTAGTCGACCACCAACTTTTGGGTCGACCGCCAAGTCGTCCACCGAAAAGTTGGCTGCCCGCCAAAACTTTTCGGTCGGCCGTCTAATCGCCGACCGAAAAGTTGGTCGCCCGCCAAGTCGTCCACCAAAAAGTTGGTGGTCGACTAGGCGGGCAGCCGACTTTTCGGTGGACGACTTGGCGGCCGACCAAAAAGTTGGCTGCCCGCCGGAACTTTTCGGCTGCCCGCTCGATGTCAGCAAAGTGTCCAAATTTTTTCGCAACTTTTTGCGCGCCTGGTTTTCAGAAGTCCTTTTAAAGTCCACTTTTGGCCACCGCTTCTTTAGTTTATTTAAGCATCTAAAAATAAATTTTTTATTAAATTTTTTTAAAAAGTTTTTTTCGAAATTTTTTAAAAGAAATCGCGATTTTTCACACACACTGCGTTCTGTCAACAGGGTCGGTTGTAACAAAGAAAAGCTTAGACGGTCCTCCTATTTTTACATATTGCGCACACTCTTTCGTGCAGTCTCAAATGGCGAGAGTTGCTTGGCGCATAGGGGGTCGCGAATTCACCGCGGACGAAGAAGCGTCTGATGACGGTGACGGCTTCACACTTAAGGACCTGTTGGCGCCACTTACTGAAACACCCGTACAATCCGTGGCAGCAGACCGAACTGTTAATGACTATGCAACCGTTGAAGCTCACAAAAAGCTGATTGCGCAACCCATCTTTCCGGTGATGGGTTTCGAAACGACCGACATCTACTCAATGCTACTGGCAGATGAACTGGCCATGCTAGCTCTATTGGGGTTGACGGATGTTCACGCCGATTGGAATGCCGCGCTTCTGTACGAGCGCCTGTATCGCTTGTGTAAAGCCATCGATATGGTGTCGCAGCACGACGTGCTGGCGTCGACCATCTTTGAGGAGGCCAACGCTGATGTATGGCTCCGCACGTTAGCCGATGCGTATTCCAATCCGAAACTGGCTATCCTGCGAAACGCCGCCGAGCTCAATTACGCGCTCAATGTTGGAAAGTATGTGGATGATGCGATTATGAAGAAACCGAAGCCGCCGTCGTCTAAGAAGAGTTTTGTAACCAGCGGAAAACGCCGCGGGCGCGACGATTCCTCGGATGACGCGGATGCCGGGTCCCATAGCGGTAGCGACGAACCGGCGGCACCTCCACCACCTCCCCCAACTGATCAAGATGCATACGCCGCCGAAAAGGCTCTTCAGAGAGCCTTACAGCCCGTCTTGGGACCCGGGATCGCCATCAATCGCTATTCCTTCCCTATCATATCCAAACGGGCAGACTTCATCAAGCATACACGAAAAGACCCAAACCTTGCAAAGGCAGTCACTACGCTGCAGCAGTTCCTGAGCATCGAAGAACAGCAGCTCGGGACGTATACTGTTCGAGACAAGGTGGACAAGATTCACACGAAGATCAATTACGTGATCGAGCGTCTCCGCGCAGATGGAGACATCTGCGTTGTGGAAAACTGCTGCTCCGATCCGTGGAGCGAGGCCGTAACCCCCTTTGACTATATGCGATGTGGGGTTGTGTGGCCCAATGTCGTTTCTGTGAAATTACGCGACGAACTCGTGTATGACGTGCGCTGCCAGATATGGACCTGCGTGGCCCAGTTGATCCTTAATGTCCTGCGCAAACTACTGGAACTCAAAATGACCACACCAACAGCCGTGCACGCATCAAGCCAGCTCGTTCAGCAATCGGGCGCATCTCCACAGGAGCAGGGGGAGGCGCTTCACTTGCAGCGTTTCCGCTGCGGGGATGCCACGGCTCTTGGTGTGCTGGACACGGACCGCGCGCGGGCATACCCGCGCTTCAACGACTCGCGCGACGATGCCCGCTGCACGTCAGACGCGTTTGTGTATACAGAGGAGCACGGAGTCCTCGCATTCTATGTGCATCAGATGTCCGCCGTGCTGCCGGAGGTTGTGAAAGCCGCACGAGACGCCGTGCCTGCGGACATGCAATAAACAGAATCGCACCCGCAAATCTTAATAGAAAAACAGAAAAAAGAAACAACGACTGTAAAGTACATATCCTCGATGGGAGTTGGAGGATCAAAAGGCGAGGGCGAACTGGATTACGTGCCATGGTACGGCAAAGGGAAGCAGCCGACGGCGATGGCCATTGGAATCATTATTCTCGCAGCGTTAGCCTTGGCTAGTCTACTGGGGGCTATCATTCTGTACGTCGTAGATCTCGATCGACATGCGAACTTCTTCAATGATGGCAAACCACACGACGGCACCGTCGTGTTCAATACTGTGCTGGCCTTTGCATGCGCGCTGTTTACTCTTGGAGAGGTTGCGATTATCTACCTTGCCGCGAGCCGTGGACCGTTGCCTAACAAAGGGACCCCACCTTACAAACTTGTGGAGATCTGGGAGGGCATTCTTCTCTTTCTCTTCGTTGTCGTCCCCGGAGTGTACATGGTGTGGCTGGCAGGCGCCATCAACATCCACTGCGAGCGCTACACCCTCTGCTGCCCGATCGATCCCAGCTCTCTGCCGGCGGGTTCGGGCTGCCCACCGGACAACCGGCTTGCGCTATGGGATGGAGTCCTGTCGATGACCATCATCACGTTCATTTTGGGTGTATTGGCGCTAATGTTTACATACTGGCGGAGCGTTTCTCCCCAGTAGCACAGTGGTCATGAATGAAACGATGGCAACGAGTGAGAGACAAAGAGAGAGAGAGAGAGAGAGATATAATACACTGAAAGGTGGAGAGTCGCAAACACAGAGAGCGTTTTTTCGTTGTTTATTCCTTTCTCTCCCGGGAGAGATTCCCTTTTGTCTGTTGGTTGTTTCAGTTACGAGTAAATTTTCATTGACGAGTGTACCTTTGCTTATCTGTTACTAAAAGGAATCGTGTCTTCGCGCGAACCCCCTCCCCCTCGCAGCAAAAAGAGGAAAGCACCGTTGATGACACTGGTTGCTCAATGCGGAGTAAAGCGACCTCGCGATGACGACGGGGAGCCACCTGCAAAGCGCATATGTCGATTTTTCAATCCCGCCGAGGTGTGCGCAGCGAATGAATGGTGCGACATCATTCTCCAGTTTGTTACGCCGCGCGAGTTTCTCCTACTTCGTGGCGTGTGCACGTTTTTCCGCAACTACATCGCGGATGCAACCGGGCAGTTTCTGCTTTTGTGGAAAACAGTGTCGCTCGACCCTAGACTAATTCCGGTTATTGACCAGGGATCGAATAGCCCAGAGTCGGTTTTGTTGATGGACGTGCTCGCGCGCTGCGCATCCAACGGGTGTTTGCCGGTGTTTGAGATCGCAACTGCCAAGTTATTTCGGCGTTTCGACACTGTGCACAACGTCGTTGACGAGTTTTTTTACGGCCTTCCAGAGAACCCCAAACGACGCAAATTCGATCTACCACATCATGACAATCGGCTCGGTTTGATAGATATCGCAGCGGGTACAAGATATGTCGAAGTACTCCAGAGTCTCGTCCACGGACTCGTTTTTTATGAGTTTGGATGGTCGACGGTGGCTTTTGTACTAGGACGAATCATGCCAAAGACAACATTGAGCCGTTCATGTGAGCGAGCGCTTATTCAGAGCATGCCTCTGATTATCCGGAATTTCCCATGGCTTACGAACCAGACGGTTCGTAGGGGCGAGTTGCTCAAACTCGTCGCCAGCATCGTGGCGAAAGGAACAACTGCTGTGCTTTGTGTCCTAGTGACGAACATTATGTATCAATTGAGTTTGAGCACCGTCGATGGTGCTCGAACACAATTGGTTGGCGACGACAAGGCGCTGTTGAGTGTATTAGTTGAGGTTGGCGAGAGCGTTTGTTTGGAAATTGTCTTGCGACAACTTTGTCCTATATTTGTGCGTCCAAAGACGAACTTCGATCAATGGGATCTCGCGTATTTGTTGGGCACACAACCCAGCGATCGGCTAATCGATGCCGTCTGGGACATGCATCCGCCGTCAATAAGGTTTGCAGCGATGGAGGCGCTGCGTGCCCAGATCGAGAGCATCCCCAATCCTGATCGCAAACTTAGGTTGACCTTGCGTATTATGGGTTACAAAGATGCTGTTAGCCAGGCGAATGTTCGGAGGTGGAATGAAGTTTTCAAGTCAATAACTGGGGCGAGTGTGTGATTAAAATATATTTACTGTTGGCTTGCTTTGTGTATTGCGTACATTGTGGACATCAGAGTACTTTGCATGCCGTCACGAAAACGACGTGCCGTGAGTGATTGCGATGGCGTGCTGCCTGCGAAACGTGAAAAACACGAAGAAGCCAGTCGATTCGACCCGACAACTGCATACTCGATAACGGAGTGGCGAGATGTCTTCCTGCAGCGCGTCAGTCCACGTGAGCTGCTGCTCTTGCGAGGCACGTGTCGCCTCTTTCGGTACGGATTGGGCAACGCGTATGACCAGTTCATTGAGATGCAGCGATTGGCCCCTGTCCCCGAACCATGCAAAAAGGGGATGAATTTGTCAGACCATACTTGGCGCATATACCACGCGTTCAAGTTCAGTGTGTGGTGTGGCTGTCAACCGGTGTTCATGATGTGCATACCCGCGTTGTTGCCATTGTTCAGGTCATTCGAACATTTTGGATTTCATTTGTTGCACGGCGAGGACATTGCTCGGTTCGAAAAATACAACAAACTGCCTGTGTATAATGCTTTGAGATTCGCCCTCGAATCGGGTCACTCGGAAATTGTGGCATGGATTGTCGAAATGTGGCCACAAATTCCATTTTCCGCAAAATATCTGTGCAGCAAGGTTGCCACTATATTGGAATATGTCCAAGAGGGGAATGCCATTGAGCGAATCGTGCGTGGCACAATGGGGAAGCTCGTGAAAAAAACAACAAAATCCGATACCCCGTTTCGCCGCTCATTGGAGCTTCTTAGGGAACTGCTACGTCATGGCACGACACGGTTGGTAATCGAATTTACGAATTCACTTGCGCAAGCACTGGTTGGAAGAGACCTTGCGGAACTTAGTAGCCTGACATTGCCAGCTTTACTCGAAATACTCGATTTGTCCAACCCAAGAATATGCGTACGGACGATTACGAGTCCGTTGCTAAAAACATACTGCAACTACATTACCTTGGGACCTGAAGCGATTCAATCGCTTCTATTTTGTGACCACAAGCTCAATGTGATCGAGGCGGTATGGAATGCATTTCCGTTGACCGAGGATGCTCTTTCGTTTTTGACAGACACATCCGCTTTGAAGAAAATGAAGGACATCGAGCAACGGAATATAGTCAAAGGTTGGGTGAAGGCGGAGGATTCCAAACGCTGGGAAATCAAAATGGCTGAGCACTGTGCACAAATTCTAGATCCCAATGCTCCTGTGTATAACTTGCGCTCGATAGTAAAAAGTGATCTTCTGTGATTTATTGTATGCCCATAGTTCACAAGCTACTCATGAAGTTGCACTGGTGGGAACCATGCCGGCTCGATCGCGATCAAGAAGTCGAGAAAGGGGGTTCGACCTTGATGCACCACGCACAAAGCGCCATCGCCAACTCGAGAGCATCATCTTCGATCCACAATCGATTGCCGATCATCTGTGGCGCGACATTCTGCCCATGTACATATCAGCGCGGGAGATGCTGCTGCTGCGCGGGGTGTGTCGGTATTTCAGAACCATGTACGGGAACATGTTCGACCAGTACTTGATGATGAAAGACGATGCTGCACTCATAGTTGCAAAGCATGCCGAAACCGTTCCAAATGTTGGATTATTGGTGGATGTCCTCGTGATGCAAGAAAGCGTTGAGTGCGGTTGCTTTCCAGTATTCGAACTATGTATAGGAAAACTCACTCCTTTGTTCGCTAGTGCATTTGAATTCGGGAGAACTTTCCTATACTCAACATGCGATACAGTAAATCATACTGGACCGGCTGACGAACTCCATATCAGGGACAATATGTTCGGACTTGCTCTTAACAGCCAATACATCGAAATTCTCCGGTGGTTGTTATTCGCTGCAGGATTTTATGGGGTTGCATATAATCCGAAACAAACATTGTTTCGTGCAATTATAAGCCAGACAAATCCATATGTGACCAATCGGATAATACTTGCACATGTCCCCCGCATTTTGCGAGTCCTTGTAGGATCTGAAGCATTTATTAGATCAAGACTGCTTGAGACATTGGAGTGGTTAGTTCTGTTCGGACGACATCAGTTAATTGATGCCTTTATTAATGCAATTCGCGATTTGAAGCCGACTTACGCGCGGGATATGTCGTTTCAAGGAAACAATACCGACGACATACTAAAGGCGCTGAAAACAATCGACCCTGTCAACGACGCATCTTCCATCTTTCGACAATTGCGCCCATTGTTCTTCCCTCACATCAGACACTTCGACCAATGGGACTACGAGTGTTTATTCCAGACGAATATGCCGTTGATTTTGGCAGTCCTGACTGAATATTCGGTACTAAGTACCGAATCAGCTAGAATCTTGATAATTGATTCGATTGCGTCGAATATCAAAAACTCCGGCGACAGGTGGGAAATATTCCGCCGAGTGTCCGCCATGAAGGTTGAACTTCAGCAGTGTCCGGACGGTTCCTATACATATCCCATGTAGGAACCGGGGTTGCCTTGAGTGATTTCTGTAAATACGTTCATTCACGAAATAACACGTCCATTTTTCAAACTAGTTTGCTCGACCAACCTAACATGATCAAACATAAAACCGTTCATCCGATGGTCACGCGTAGCCGAAAGCGCGCCGCGGACACGGACAATATATCGCCTGCGAAACGCAGGAAACAAGAGAAGTGGGCGATCTCGGTGCTCGGCTTCGGTGGAGGGTTTGTATTTCCGGACATGCCACCGTTGACAACGGTGTTGGACCTCAAGACACGAATCTGTGCCAGGAATAGGATTCCTGTCAACCAACAACGATTGCTCACGACACAAAACATTATCTTGCACGAGGATGCGAAGCCTCTGCATCAGTACGGAATTAAGCGCAACGATTGCATTGTCTTGAAAGTGCGCGGGGGTCAGCTCTTCGTGAAAACCCTCACTGGCAGGACATTGACGCTCGATGTGGACACATTTGCGATTGAAGTTGCGCAATTGAAGAACCTCATCGCAGAAAAAGGGGACTATGTACCCGATACGCAGCGACTCATTTTTCGCGGCAAGCAACTTGAAGACGGAAATCGCTTGTACCAGTATGGCATTTCCCAAGAGGACACGCTCCATCTGGTGCTGCGTCTTCGTGGAGGGATGCTGCACGAATCGTCAGGACGTTCTGGATTAGTGGAGATGCCAGCCCCCGCTGCAGATCTTATGACAATGTCTGTTGTGGTTGACGACAATGGCACCATTTATCAACAGACGCTGCGTGTGGATCTTAACATCTTTGTGCGAACACTGTATGCATACTACGCCAAGAAATTATCGGTCGACATACAGAAGCTGCAGATCGAGACCGAGACGCTGTCTCTGGTTACAGACAGCAACAAGCGCTTGCGGGAATATGAGATTCCTCTCGGTACTCATGTGTATGTTTCGCGTGCGCAGTAAAGATTGCCAAATAAACATGCTAATTTTACAAAGGAACACGAGACACATAAAGCATGCCTCTGTACCACACCAAAAAGGGATGGCGCATCCGTCATGTTCCAGCTCCGAAACGAGGGGCCTGGAAATCCAGGAAAGCTGCCATGGTCCAGTATCGCGCAATTCTAATGCGGAAACACGGACACGCAGGACGCCCGCGCTTGGCCGCACATGAACACAGCCCCAAAGCAGGGCACCCAACCAAAGGATGAGTGCGGAAATTAAAAGTGATCGTCCGAACTGCTGTCGCTTAGGAACGCTAGCGCATTCAACAGACCATCAGGGTCAATTGGCGGCAACGTGGCTTTGAATCCTTCTTGCCACGGCAAGCCCGGATCAATGGCAGGCTCCTCTTCGTCTTCTGACGCGATTAATCCTGGCTGCCGCTGATGACCATACACCTCTTCCAATCGGCGAGCAGTCTCCTTCTGGAAGGACTCCGAGCTCTTGAGCTTGTCGGACACAATATACGGTCGAAGTACCTTGCTGAAGAAGTCATAATGCCGCCGTGCATCCGCTGACTGCGTCTCGCTGAGCTCGTTCCAGCGACCACGTGCCGAGAAGACAACCTTCGGCCGTCGCTTCATTCTGCCACTGACATCGTGGCGCGCGAGCTTGTCGTAGTAGTCTTCGATGCTCTGGTCGGCCTGCTTAATGACCTCTCGCAACGGCCGTGCGAGGTCTAGCTTGATCCCCAGTGAATCGACGGATCGCGCAATCACACTGGCTGCGCTTTCCTTCGCCCGCGAGATTCCTTTGGGCGTTTGCGCACCAACGCCTCGTGGGTGTCCTCGTCTCGGTTCTGGCAAACCGAGGAAAGACAACACACTGGCATCATCAATCTCCATACCCGTTGCAAAGTGGTACCAAGTCAGCAACAGCAGAGCAACCAACTGACCGTTGTTGCAGAGTATGAGTGGCATGTAGTAGTTTGCCGACGGGAAGGTGTAGGGGCGCCACCGCACGTCGCGAATCGCGTCCGCAGCCTTGGGTAGGTCAATGTCCGCGTCGATGTACCCGCAAAAGACGCGATTCGTCACGGGACATACACAGGAGAAGTGGCTGCGCTTGGTTGCACCGCATGCAAGCAGCAGGCGAATGGTCAAGAGGGTCACAAAGCAGAGCTGGGCATCCACACGGGTGCCGTTGATCACATACTTACCCGATGCAAAGATGAGGATCACGAACGGAAAGCCGAAGATGGTGATGCGGAGGATTACGGCTGGAAACTCGTTGGACATGAACGCGCCGTTGCCGTAGTACGCCATGATGTTCTTTAGAGCGATTCCGGTGCAACACGGCGCGCAGCCTACGCAGTTTTGCTCAGAGACCATACCCGCCGGCAAGCGATCGATAGCCTCTCGGTACTGCCGGTGGTACCGCATGCAGTACCTCCGCAGGTTCTTATAGCCCGGAACGGTGCTTGGACGTAGACGGCGGGTTGGCATACCGGTTCTCTCGCTATAGGGGGGCATGAACAGCCTCTATTATCTGTGATTAGGGGCTGGTCTGGTAAGTTACACCGTGCGCCGTGTAACTACGTCTGTGCAGACAAGACTACGCCCCCGTCTGGAAGTTTCCGTCAGCAAAAAACGGAAATGGAGCTGCGATGGGATACCAACGGCAATACCGCCCTGAGCGTCGCTCAAGAACTTCTGATGTTAGCAATCATGCCAACAGACGCGGAGTTTGAACTTGTGCGGCGACATGCCATCTACGGCGGAAAAGAAGCGCAACTGCCGCTCGGAGCGAGCTTTGTGCGAGAGGCCGTTGCTGAGTACGCCAAGAGCAACCCCGTGGAATCATTCGAGGCGTCTGTTCTCGCTGGCATGCTAACTCTTGTGCAACACACAGAGATGAGTGTTGTTTGCGCGGTAGCGAGCCGCCTGCACGATCGACAGATAGGCATGGCTTCCCAGAATGCGAAGGACGCATTGGCGATGATAGGCACCAACACTCACAAGATAATTCTTGTGTACACCCAAATGCTACTTTACCTGCGCCAGTTCGGGACGTGGGCACCCGACAACCTCGAAGATCTTCCAAAGCAGCATGTGCGATGGAATCCAGACGGCCACTATCCCCACCGCAAGCATTCCTGTGCGTCGTGCACAAACACGCTCGCATCCTTTTTTGCCGCGGCTGTCGCGACCGTCGACGGGCGTCTCTGCGCAGACCACTTCTACTACGCCGATCAAACGATGGGCGCAGACAGAAAGCGTCAGCCGATGATGGAGATGATTGCGGGCCTGGTTCTTCAGCATCATCGAGGCACAGTAGCCGGAGCAACGAGCGACAAGACACTTGCCCGAGCACGCAAGATTTCGGTGGAATACGGAGATCAGCTCTGCAACTTTGTTATTCAGTCGGAGGGAAACGTCTCTCAGGCCGAGGAATTAACCATCGATGCAATTTGCAGTTCTTTGTCGACCCGAACCGACGAGCAATTGGAAGGTCTGTCTGATGCGTTCGATTGGGTATCGACAATCTTATGTGCCGCAGCTGATGATTTAATCGAAATCCAACACATGGCCGATAGTTGGTCTTGGCGGTGGAGATGGTACGACGATTCGTCGTTGGATACCACCTGTGAGGGGGAGCGAATAACTCGTCTAGTAACAGGTGCTTGCAGTTATACCAATCCAACAGATACGAAGATCCCTTGCTGTCAACGCATGGTGTCATGCGTTGCCAGCGCAATTACTCGTGGCGACATTGCAGAACTGGGTATTCTTTCGTACGCACCAAATCTGTGCTGCATCACGCAACTGCAGGCTCATTTGGCACGGGGTTGTCGAACGGAGGGCATTGTACAAGTCCTCCTGCGACAGTTGTGGAAGCTACAGACTACCACGTCTAGCGCCTGTCTGCAGGCCGTTCGTCTCGGGGCCAGAGACGCGGTTTTATCTGCAGCCTCGGTTGGAGCAACGCTCGTGTTTTCAATGTGCGGCCTGGCATCCGGTCTGATCGAGACCCTGATCCCCTCTACGAAACCGCCGCGGAAGCACGGGGCTGTTCATTCATGCCGTAGTGTCATTATTTATAGAGACAAAAGCGGTGGGCAGCCACCGCTGACCCTAGATACACCGCATTCGACAGTGTGTTTGCAAGGCTTATCACGGGGGCCTATGGTCCCCGCGACCGAGGACCTGGAGGGTCTTTGTGTGCATGGTATGGAACAAAGAGATCTTCTGCATACACATTGGTGGGCGCTGGCAACAAGCGCCAGTTACGGCCGCCATGGCAGTGTGAACGCAGGCGTGCGCGTCGTCCGTGCTATGCGTGCCTGTACGACACTGTTGGGGAGATGTCATCTGGAAGAGCTGCACCTGCGCTGCTCGCTAGCCGAAGTATCGTGTGCTACCATGTTTGCCAAGCTATTTCCACAGCTGGTTGTGGAGCTGTTTAGTCCTGACGAATGTCACCGCACGGCAATAATTTTCGACACCATGGCTGACGAGGAGGCGGCTGTGTGCGCCCTTGTTGAAGCGGCGCGGCGCCGTTTATACGTTGTATATGTTGGTCATGTTTCCAATGAGGGCGCAGCTTCGGAGCTTACTAGGACGCTCCGAAAACGCCTGTCGGATGTGCAGAACATTTTGTATCCGGGGTGGTTTGTTGCCCTACTTGTGTATTCATAGTAAATTGATTCTGAGTTTACGACTGTTTCATAACCAGCCACACGAGGATCACAAACACACCCGCATTTTCTGAGGCACGGACGAATACACTTCACGTCTGTCATACACGCGGCAATGCTTGCAAATAGAGCAACCGCGCTGCTGAACACCATAAGCACAACGGTAGCAAGCGTAAGAATGCGCCATTGAAATAATGCGGTCGGAGAAGAGTCTTCTGGGTACCCACAGCAGCGCGTGGCCTCCAGAATCATGCTGATGGTGATCGAAATTGCAAGGAGCCATGAGAGTCCACCACACCAGATGATTATAATGAATCGGTCTTCGTCCGCGGGCATGTGAGATCGTGTGGGTGCTGTTCACTGACGGAATGTGCTATAATACGAATCGAACATTATTTACAAAATACGCATAGTTTGTACGTGGGCAGGAATGGCGGTTGCGTATTTGCGTCGATTTGAATATTGGCCAGTCGTTGACGTGTTGTGGCGTTCGAATGAACACTTGGCAGGCAGTGTTCACCGTCTACGTCGGCGGTTGCAATTTAAATATGTAGAAAGTTACATTGGGTTTCTTATTGATTTTAGCTCCTTGATCGCACTAGTGCGGTTTCACACATGGGGCACTGGTAGCTCTTTACGTGCATTTCCGATGTATCGGACATCGATGCTGTGTGTAGCAGGGGCAATTGCGTTAGTGTGTGCGTGTTATGTGTTGGCGTACTGCCCGGAGGGAAATTTTGCCATGGTGGTAGCCCGGATATCGGATAGCCTGAGTATTTTTGTTGGATTGGCGTGGTTGAGCATTGCTGAATTCAACACTTGCGAACGCATTATAATAAACACGTTACTCCTCATTGCGATATTGGATACTTCTGATCGATATCGGGTGGTTGTTTTCCGGTTGTTGCCACCGTAGGTACCACGCCGTACGCATTGATTGACTGATTGAACTGTTTACAGTGTTCACAAGTCTTGTACCTACACAAAGTCATTACCGCTTGATAAATTTGTTGCTTGGGATCTATGTAGTTCCTCGTGTAATGGCACCAAAAAAGATATCTCCCATCTTTGCACATATTCGTCCAAACTAGACACCCCGAATAATTCAAGCTCAGCCACAACATGTTTCACGGTAGGAACCGCGTGTGGATCGAACGTTTCGCATGTTGACGGATCGATCGGAACACTAAGCTTTCCGGTCTTGGGGTGCACAACCCAAGGTGCCTTTAGCAGATGGTTCATCTTCCGCGACACTTCGATATCCAGACAAGGATATACATACTGGAACATGATCTCGTAAAGATTGCATTTCGCCGCCTTGGTTGTTGGGCTGTTTTGGTCTTGCTGTGCTATGTACTCTACAATGCACAGCCAGCGAGATTCACTGTCGTTCAAGGGATGGTCAGCAACGTTTTGCTCTAGCACAGTCCGTAAATCTGTAATGAGTCGACTGCTGAACGCTTTAAGAGTAGCCTCGCTACTCAGAAGATGTTGATCGACCACGATTTCGGTGAAATAGCGTTCCACCAGCTCTTTTGCACGCCACACTGCGGGGTGGAAGTCGCGCACATCCCTGAGTACTGGGGTTTTAGAGCGCAGCCTGCCTTCCTTTCCTCGCGGAATAACCTGGAAGTACTCGACAATTCCCGCACGTTGCTCGTCCGTAAGTGCGCGTGCCCGTCTGTCACAGACCCAACAATGAACTCCCCGTCGCCCGGAAAACACCCAAAAGATAAACTTGAATCCGAGGTCTTCTCGCAACGCCGCGTCGAGTATTTTGATGGCCACAGACACGAACTTCCAGCACTTCAAACAGACGTCCGTTCCCTTGCAGCACATGCGAACCTCGTCGTAGTCGGTCATGTCGATGTCAAACACCAGCTCTTTTTCCAGAGGCAAGAATGTTCCAGCTTGCGCACTTTTGCTTTCCCTCGGTTTGGATGTATACACGGCTCCAATGTCGATTTTAGTGGGGTGCAAGCGTTGAATCTCGCCCTTTAGATCCTTCTGGTCTCCAAAGCTTTTGTATCGCACGTACACATCATCGCCTATTGTGAAAGAAAACTCCCGACGCGCGAAGTAGCCAGCGTCGTCGTATTGAAGCCAGCGCACGAGTTGGTCATATGGAAACAAGCAATCGTAATATGTGCGAAGATCTGCCTGCATGGTGTTGGGTTCCGACTGAGGTACCTCCATAACTTCAGACCAGCTATATATATATACACACACTAGCATGTGTTTACGATGTGCGTCCCTGAATCATCATACATTTTTCGCCTTGCATGCGGCTCGTCACTGCCTCACTATTTTGGCTCTGATGCCGGTCGTACCACTTCACGCATCGGAGAAGCTCCTTGATTAGGAGCTGTGCGGTTTTCTGGCGGGTGCCTGCGCCCGACGTTGCGGTCAGACAAACCAGGTCAAGACCTTGGTGCACCAACTTGCAACCTTCTGTAAAGCGAGATAGCTGTACTCCGATTCCCACCGTAGATACGCCACTGACTTCCGCTGTCTCGCGCTTACTGAGACTAGGAAAACTAGACGCCGGTGCTTTGTGCCTGCGCAAGTGCGTGCGGGCAGCGGCAGGCTGGCGTTCATCATCTTCCTCTTTCCATTTCCGGTAGGCGTGGATTGCTCCGACAAGAAACGTATCGCATGGTAGCAATTGTTGTTTTGTCCCATCGTCAAACGAATTGTACCACGACCCAGATGACGACATGATGTCTAGTGTCCCAGCCACAATCTTCTCGGTAAGCACGACCGTCGGGTGCCAGATCGGATCCGTCTTGGGCTTGATAGTGTGTTGCTGGCACAGGCCGCCGTTGTGCTTAAGAGCAAATGCAAGCATCTTTCCAACCTGCAGGATTATTTGGGTGTAGTAAAGTTCTCGCCGCTTGTCATGCGGCACGTCATATGTCGCCGGTGTGTTGGTATTGTGGACCATGCGGCACACCAGCTGTCGCATTGGCGCCCAACTGCAGTCGCGCCAGAGGCCGTACGAATCTCGGGCGTGTGCGATCTGGAGCTCGGATTCCATGTGCATTCTCACCGGGCGGCGAACCTCCCCAAACTGGATAGTCGCACGCACAAAGTTCTGAATGTCCTCAGCAATGCTGCTGCTCTCTTTGCGACACTTGCTGGTGGCGCGATCCTTGGGGCGCGCGGACAGAACCAGGTTCTTTGGTGCCACGTCGTCCATAACGGGTGCGAACACATCCTGTTCCACAATCACACAGCCGTCCGCTTCACCGCCACCAACATCGTCGGGACCCATCTGCATGTGCTTGGAGGCAGGGTCCTTGCCGGAGTTTGCACCGCTCCATTGAGGATCGATTCCGTAGAATGGAGTCGCGTCCATCACTTCCCCTGTTCGAGCGCACACGAGCGCCGAGTCAGAATGCCGTACATCCGAGCACGATGTCCCACCGGGTGTTTCGAAGATGGCGATGACTCCGGGTGCCCACTCGCCTGTATTTGCCGTAATCGGCATCCACCCATCACTGCTGGACGGTCCTGTGCGGATCCACGCTGAGAAGGCCTTGTGCATATCCTGATCCAGCCGATCCGAGGCGCATTCGACCTCCTGCGCATAGTGGTAATGCAGCTTGCGGTGGTTCAAACAATAGCACGCAACTCCTCTGGCACTTACACCCTTGGACGACACGCGAATCCAGTACAGAGACGAGGGGCCGTTTAGCTTATGTGTACCGTGTCGCGCATTCCGAAACACGCTTTCGAACGGACACGACAGACAGTCGTCCTGGTTCATGTTTGTGAACGCAGGCATCTTGCGGTGAGGATGTGCGCGGTCCATTGTTTGTCTGTCTATACTTCGCAACGCGAGGCTCATTTTATTTACGACCTTATAGCGGGCGGGAGCATTCGCTGCGTCAGCGTGCGCTTTAGGTTCTCGAAGCTCGTGGACGTGCACACAAAGGCAGGTATGCCGAAGACCGTCATCTCGCCTGAATCTGCGCTGGGAAGGCCCCTTGGAGGATCTTCATCAAGATCGCTGCGGAAGTTCTTAATGCAGTTCAGTACTGCGGCCGCTTGGGGTCCGCCTATTCGGAAGAATGGCTGTGGGGACACACACAGGCGAGACGTAACCAGTGCGGCGGGGAGATTCGAGCCCATCGTGATCCACGGGCGCCCCAGGATCTTGGCGGCGTCGTCGAGTGTCATCCAGGCGGTGCGCGTTGGCATGTGCAGAACCACCGGAACAGTCTTCCTGTTTGCGCTCCGCACGCGTTCGTCAAGGGGGTAATTGATGCACTGTAGATGCGACTCCTTCCACATCTCTAGGTAACAAGGTGCGCGAAAATCCAACAACTCCGCGCATGGAAGAGGGGTGGACTTATCCCATGACCAATCTAAAGCGAATCCACCTTCTATCTTCACCATAAACTTGCTCTCCGTGTAGGTTGTCACACTCTCAAACCGAATGCCCTGCGCACTCCATATCCACTGTGTGAGCGACGGGGCCACGCATTGCTGGTCTGGAGTAGAATCAACCTGGCTGGTGTCGTTGCCAATCACGTTGGCGTAGTTCCGCACCAGATCCTCGTCACTGAGACTCTCGTCGTCGATGAGCGCGTCTTCGATTTCGTCTGTGGGACTGCCTGGCGGCGCCCGTTTAGCTGCTGGCTCGACGTCAGCAACCGACCTACTGCTTGCACTGGATCCGCTGCCATCCGCATCGCGTGGCATTTTTTTCACAGCTAAGGCTGAAAATAAAATTTGGCAACAAAGAGTAAAAGTCTTGCCAACGTAATTACACCCCGCATTGCTTCTGACAATACCGACGCTTGGTGATGGCCGCATCGGTATTGGCGGAATTAAAGAAGGCAGGAACTTCTGACCGGCCTCCACTTAATGCATTTAAGTGGAATGACTTACCCGGTTTCAACAGAGACGAGAAGGTGAAGCATCCTTGGAGACACCCGAAGTATTCGTCTTGGACAAGCGGGTCGCCCTCTGTAATCGAAAACGCTCTCGGATCATTCGTCTTTACGCAGCGCAAAAGCCCAACAGATGCTCTAGATGTACATCGTGATTGGTTGTTTATTGGATTCAATGATCGCGACAGAGAGATTCCTCTAGGCGGGAATCCCGACAACTTGGCGGTGTTTGAGATTACGGAAAGAAATCACGAGAACATTTTGGATGCACTTGGCCTTGGCGAGACATCGCCGAATATCACAATTGAAGGTGAATACGCAACGTTTGCTACCGTTCACGAAGCAATTGCTAAGCGATCAGGAACAACCGGTCGTGATGCACATGAGAAGTTGTTAGCAGACAGAATTTCTCGAAAATGGGTACCAAGCAAACTGGACTCTGGGAAGATGGCCGAAATTACATTCCGTGTTTCCAAAGACGGCAGTGGAACGGTCGAGGTTGGATCCGGAGGAGAGGGCGTTTCGGAGACATTTTTTGTCCTGCAGGATCTTTTTCCACAAGCGACAGAGAAAGGAAGGAAGGAGGCCATGAGTGGTGGTGGGTCTGGGCGTCCTACCGAGCCAGCAGCACCTTCAAAACCAACACCTCCTCGCGAGCCTTTAAAGCCGCGACAACCGACACCGCCTATTGAGCCCAGGGAAGGGACCCCTGTTCTGCCTGCGTTCGAACCCGAAGAAGAGCAATATTCCTTGGAGGATATTGCAAATCTGACATATTCTGAATTTCAACAACTACAACAAGAGGCCATATTCATCCCGATTACAACTGTCGCAGATGAACGTGCGTTCCGCGAGCTAAAGGAGCAATATGGCGGGCGTCTATTACAATCCATGGTGAACGAAAACGAGCGTCTGAAGATCGCTGCGGCACAGATGTCGGGCAAAAGAGGGAAAACTCCGCCGCTATGGACAGGCACAACTCATATCCCATCTACCATAGATGCCACGGATTTCGCAGACGCAATCGCCGCTACTAATTTGGAGGCGACTAATGCCTATCCCGGATTGGAGGATTTGTTTACAGCGGCTCGAAACGTGAAGCAAAAGGTTGACGCCTCGAGAAACAGACGAATAATCACCGGTCAACTCGAGGATCCAGATATAAGATCACAAATTGATGCATTGGTTGACAATCTGCGCCTTCAAGACCTCGAGATTACTGCCAAGGCAGAATTCGACAAGGAAGAAGAAGAGAAGATGCGCGTGCAAAAAGAAAGAGAGGAGCGGGAGCGAAAGGAAAGGGAGGAAAGGGAGAGTCGTGAACCTGCAATCATAACCCTGAAGGCATTTGGAAAAGCGATTCCTGCGAATAACTACTTGAAATGGAAAACATTTCGGGTAGCTGCTGAGAAATTTCTTGGTAGGGATCCACCTTGGCCAACTTTGTGGGATGAAGAGGCATACAACCGGGCATTTCCCGAACCAAATTTAAGGAGTGTCGTGGATGTTATTATACCGACTTTGTACAAAGAGTACAGAGAATGGGTGAAGAGTAATGCTAAACAAGTCAAAGCAGGCGAAGGAGATATGGGAGAACTTGAAGCTGCTTTCGACGCATTCAAGACCGAGCTCGAAACGGCCATTGCGAATATGAGTAATGATTCTGTGATGGTGAATCAGATCCAGTCGATGCTTTTCCACGAAGACGAAGAGAATTTGTCCGAACAGAATGCGATCAATTCACTTGGTAATGTGTTGTTGTCGTTTCACGAATCACTATTAGCTCAGTACGAATCTGTTTACAAAGACACCATGGCCATCATCGACCAAATGAAACTCACGCCATTTAACAAGACTGCATTACGTTCATTCATGGCGGTCGCAAAACAAAAGTTCGAGACGATTAGGCCAACATTTGACAAGGTCATAACCGACGAAATTCGACCCGTACTCCGCAGATTTGTTGCTCAGGCGAATGCAAACACTCAAGCAATCGCTGATGTTGTGACTTCGTACGTCGATAAGTGGGAGCCTACCTTGTTTGATGCACTCGAAAATGCAGTTGCAAAATACTTCGGAGAACTTACCGTAACTGGAGCACGTACTGCATCCACAGAAGGTGCACCTTCCCCTAAGCGCGCGAGAATGAAAGCAGCTCATGCAAAAGTGTTAGCAGAAGCTGGTTTTGTTCCTAGTAACTCATTTGTGCGAGGGTCACTTGCTGTATCGACGGCAGTTCGATCAGGTGCCAGCGGTCGTAAGGCACTTAATCGGGCATTCCATAATGTGTACCCAGCTGCCTTGCCGGCTGCATGTGGCAAGAGCGGCAAACGTTACGCCGCACACGAGAGTTTTTCGCCGGCATTACTTGCAGGCACCCCGCTCGGCGACCACATTGCCAGGTCGGTTGCCGGTCTCAGAAAGTCGGGCGAGTGGGACGATCTGGCGCACGGTCGTCACGCCCAAGGCCTCGTAGCGGCCGTTATCTATTGCACGAACGCGGCAGCTGCTCTCGAAGATGATGAAGCAGATCCAACTCTCGAAGAACTACTCGGGCTGCAGCAAACGGACCTGCTACATGCGGTGTCAGAGGACGATGCCCATAAGCTCTACGCCTTCTATGCAAAGCTTAGTGATGCAGAGAAGTCTTCCCATGGTGAGTATGCACCTTTTGTGCCGCAGAATCAAACGGTCGCGGCGGCACAGTCGGCCATGAGCAATCTCACTCTTGGGGGGAGCGAGCACGAAGCCCTCCAAAGCCTAATCCAGATCATGCACGGTCATGGAATTCTGCTGGCGGACAGCCGCAAGGCCCGAGAGTTGCTCATGCAGCACACCGGTCGCGGCACCGTTCCGGGCGCCGGATTAACAGCTGTCTCCATGTGCGTTGGCTTCGACGACTATGGTCACTTGGTGTATCCCACCCCTAAAATGCTCAGTGGGCTCCAACATCTGCCAATGTTCAACATGGCTAGCGCATTCACCGCCGTAATCTCTTTGGCGGAGAAGTGCGGCGTCCAGATTAGTCAGCGCGCGTCCACCGACGAAACAATCCGTCGGATTATCACAACGGCCTTCAACGCCGACACGGTTAACGATCGCGAGCGAGCGGGCGGCGACGGCACGGCGTGGGTGCGCCTGCTCACGCACATTGCGGATAGCCTGCTGCCGTCGATTGCAGGGTATCAGGAGTCTGCACTGCGTGTGCTGGTAGAAGAAGTCCTTACCTGCAATGTGCTACTCAGTGTGGAGCAAACCTCTAATGGTCGTATGAAGCTGTTCAGAGGTCCGTGTGATGTCACGGGCCGTTCCAACGACTGCTTGCGCGTGCATTTCGTTGGATTATGTGTGCGCTACAATGCAGAACAGAAGGCTATCGTGCCGGCCATTACCGACACGGCATTTGATATCCACCTGTCCGTCTGCCCGCTGCTGTTTGCTTTGTATGGATTGCGTATGCGCACCGTTGCCGACCACAAGGATCATTGTCTGTCGGGCTATGTGCATCAATGGTCCGAGGATCCAGCGGCCTCCACGGACAAAGACAGTGCCGACCCGTATGCACAGGCGCTCGCACATACCCTGGATTTGGACCTTATGTCGTATATGTAATGAAAGTAAAACGTGAGCAACAGAACTGATGTATATTTACAAATATAGCATTACTTGGAGATCGATACCCCCTGTTGATCCGCGCGCCACGCGAGAAACCAAATAATCAACACACCAACAACCAGAAACCCGACCGCCACGTACTGGACGTAGTTGCGTCGCAACGGCTGTCCTGCTGGAATGGGAGTTGTGCTTCGTTCGCGTAGAGAAGGTGTGTGTTCGCGTGGCCGCACTGACGACGCACGCTCCTGTCGCATAGACAAAGGAATTCCTCTGGACACCGTGATTGCTAGATTCTGGGAGTTGGGTACGGTTGCAACCTGCACACCGTTTCCGAGCGTGGATCGGAGATCCTGTTCCAGTTTGAGAGGGGTTGGGCCGGTTCCAGCTTTGCGGCCAACTGTCTTGAACGTGAGCGACCGGTCGGTGATTCCGGTGACGTCTGGACGGTTTAGACGCATGGAGTTGTTTGGACCCCATACAGACGACGATATGGCTGCCACCAAAGCCTTATAGATGCTGTCATCGATTTGCGGGTCATAGTCGGGGGTAGCTGCGCGGTCTTTAGATTGTCCGTCGACCCCGATTGTCCGGCGTGCGAGCATGTCAAAGAATAGTTCTCGTCGCTTCCTGATCTTGACTGTAGGAAAGGGAAATAGATACGGAACGCTTTGCTTAATTTTTTTACAACTTTATCACGGGGTACGCGGGCAATAAGTAGGCGACATGGCCGGCATGTAGTCTCTGATCGGGCTCGTTGGGCTATACATAGGCGAGCCGTTGCGCGCGAAGTTCTGGCTGGGACTCAGTGGACTATACATTGGCGAATCCTCGCGCCCATAGACACCCGGTGATTGGTTCCTGGTGCGTGATGGGCTGGGAGATCGCCTGACTTCGTCACGTCCGATTCGTCTTGGAGATGTCGACGGTTCCCTATCAGAACTGGGAACGGTGCGCATAAGAAAATGCAACAGCGGAAAATTGGGAACCACGACAGCTGTCCAGGTCGCAGCAAGCCAACTCTGAAGCCGACTCAAAAACCCGCTCTTCGACGAGTGGCCTGCCACTATCGCCTTTTCGGCACGTTCTAGAAAGCGCACCTCGTTGCCCTTACGCGTTAGCTCATTCGACGTGCTGGTCTTGGTCCGCTGGCCCCCAATTAGGGTTTTGATGGCCTGTCTTACATCCGCGGGAAGATGGCGCAGCTTCCATTGCCGCAGATTATTTTCACTGCGCGGGTGGCAAAGCTGGCACTCTTTTCCTAGAGGGCACGTGACGGTCTCAAATGTACAGTGCTCGAAGCTCTTGGGAGCTTCGATACCAATCACATACACGGCATACAACAGGCCGAACATCATGTACATTCCGCGCTCCGCAGCGTCCACAACGCCATCGAGCTCGTAGAGGGGCTCTGATACGAGCCTGTACACCATTAAACTGCGCAACTTGGCGAGCTGTTCATCGGCTTTAACAATCGCAGTTTGCAGGAGCTCTGTGTTGATCGGCATGTGATGTAAAATCACGGCGGCTGAGCCGGCTGGACTATCCAGCGTTGGACGACAGAGCGCCAGGTCGCTCATAACAATTACCACTGACAAGAAGACGCCGATTCCGATTGGGTTGCGTGCATGCTTGTTTGAAGCAAGTAACACATACATCACACCATTGCGTTTATTGGCCGGACAATGGGGTTCTTCAATGGCACCGGGATATGGGTTCAACCCATACTCATATGCATACAAACACCGCACAAGAGCTCTTTCTTGCAGGGGACACTGATATTATGACTATACGGGCTTTTCAGCCAAATTAAATGGTTGCACATACAACATTGATGCCATTTCCCGAGGGTGTGGCTGCTGTAAAACTCCATAACGGATGAATAGGTTCGTATTGAACCGTGTCCCGAATTTGCATAAACTCTCATAATGTCAGCATAGTTGTCAAGGATACGCTCTGAATCCCGCGCAAAAACATGTTGCGGTGGATCGATTTGCGCCAAATGACAAGATGCAATCCGTTTGATATTGAGAGCACAGAACTCACAAATGCCTGCGAAAAGAGCGCCCTGATCTTCCCAACAATCCCGCCATATCGGTATGGATATGTCGATCACTTCCTTCCACGTACGGCAAACCCGGCGGCACATAAATACATGCCGCGCGTTCATCCGTATACGACTATATACATCTCGTAGCAGGTACTTCGTATCGGCTTTGCAAGCGACGTGCAGTATGTATTCCAGTAGCTCGGGTTGTTTCAACACAGGATGCCAGTTATCAGCCTGCATCTTCTGTGTCTAAGGAGTAAACAATGTGCATAAGATTTGGTTGCAGGCGAATAATTTACAGCTTAGTCAATCACTCGAGTCGGAACCGTCGCGGGTTTCACAATCATCACATGTGTACTTCGTATAATGTGAAAGGGTGTGCGTTCCTGGAAACCATAAAGGTTCATCACACTCTTCACACCTGTGCCATCTACCAGGTTCCGAGCACTGTCTGTCGAAGAAATCAACCACGCGCATATATGTTGTCGGATTCAATCGTCTTTGTGTGAGATTTCCGATATATAAAAACCGGTTCGTGATGGTTGGTTCGTCACACGCAAGTATGCACCGGTGATGATTTTTGTCCCGAGGGCAAATTATACCAAACTCATTCGGTATACATATCCCACACATGTTATCAATAATATGTTGTTGATCATTCCAATTGTCGCGCCATATTTGCACGGATGCGTCAATGGAATTCCGCCAGGCGCGACATATCTGGCGGTGTTTGAATAACCGAATCACGTTGATTCTTCGACCATGCCTCGGTTTACAGAATGTGCTACCGCTTCTGATTGCATAATACGCAATCAGCTCCAGTAGTTCCGGTATCCCAAACACCGAATGGTCCGTGCTATAGATTGATTTGTCGGTACACGGTCTCTTGGCAGTGGGACAAGTGACATCGGCATCTGTCATTACCCAACAGTTGCTCCGTGTTGTAAACTATAAATGTGGCTGCATGAACACTTCAAATATATCAAGTTACACAGCGACGATGGCATAGCGTTTACCTCGTACGCACAGAAAACCGTTCCTAAGAATCCGACCACGCATCTATACCATCACTGCTATACTCATCTTCATCATTACCACAATCATTACAGGAGTAAGGACCATTACATATCCAATTACGACCACCTTTGCTCCAAGCAACATTGTCACAACCATCGCATTTATGCCATATCCCTCTCTCGAAGGTTTCGAGCTCTGCCGCCATAGACATCAGACCTTCAAACGTCCTTTCTTCTTTGATCGGCAAAATCGCCCGTACAATGGTTGTGTACCGATTCATGATCGGATATGCATTCCGTTCGAATGTACGCGAGTACCACTTGGTCTTTTCGTTTGGACAGGGCGGCTTTACGCAATCATCGAGATACGTACATTCGACGGGCTTACCTCTGGGATACAGGCATGTTCTGCAGATAACACTTATAAACCGACTTTGGTCTTTCCAATTGTCCTGCCAAATCTGCACGGACGAGTCAATAGCCTGTTTCCATGCGCGACATATTCGCCTGTGCTGAAATAGCCGGACCGCATTAATTCTTACGCGTTTCGGATAGGGTACTTTGTGCGGGTCACGCGACAGATCGTACCTCGGATCGGGCGGATTATTTTTGACGGCATAATGTGCGATGAGCATCAATAACTCCGGCACCGAAAACACTGGGTGATCACAGCTGTTGATTGACGGTGTCGCATATGCGATACACGCTCGTTTGCAGACGGGTTCGTTTACATCGCTGGCGGACATCTCGGATTCCGAGAAGATACATGCATAGTTTTGCAGTAATAGCGGAATATACCAAGTAACACCACATTGTTTATTCTACATATTCCGAGTCCGAGGATTGCCCACTTTCAAACGAGCAGACGGTGTGTTGGATGTGTGTACCGCATTCATAATAGCATGCAGAGCGATTGGCGCCTATGCGCAATACCGGACACCTACACACGCAGCAAGCATGCCAGCAGACATCCGTTTGCGTGTTGTAATAATGCACTGCGCGCATATAACTCGTTGGCGCTGGAACTTCCACGTAATAGATAGTAGCAATACGTTTAAGAAATGTAAATATCCCTTTGGATTGCATAAGAGTATGATTCTCCCGTGCACAATCAGCCGTTAGATCGGGACAATCATAACAAACCGAACAGATGTCGGACATCAACGTGCGTACATCTTCCCAGCAATCACGCCATATTGGTACGGATCCGTCGATTGCGTTCTTCCAGGCGCGACACACCAAGCGGCAGTCTAATAATCGTACAATGTCGATTCGTACGTGATTTGGGCGTCCTCGTCGTTCATGGTTGGCGCATACTGCATGCAAAATCAGCTCCAACATATCAAGTAGCCCAAGTACCGGGTGCATACCGTTGTGCATTGTTCGCGCATTGCGTCGCGTATATCTTAGTTCTGGCAAACATTGACCGTCAGTTGTGAACTTAGAATGACGAATGCGTTTGGGCATTTCCGGGAATCCGAGCTATAATAAATCAGGACCGCGACGAAGATCAATCTCTTATTCACAAATTACAAAAGAATAAAAATGTGACATGAAATCAAACCACCTGACCACTATCAGCCACAGCCCACAGACCGCGAAACAACCTCGCACGATGGTACAGGAAGAACTTCTATATTTCGATGTGGCTGTCGACGCCCCGAAGTCGGCTATTCCGGTGATCGAAAGATTCAAGAAGCGAATCAAGGAGACTCCCAGTGTGCTCCCGGGAATCGAGAAGGCCCACATTCGCAAACGGGTAATGATGTATCTCGCCGAGCTACGACGCCAAACCGAAACACGCGCGCGTCGAAGTGAGCGCGCAAGTGTGGTGTTGCGTCCTGCCAAAGTCAAGCATCTCCCAAGATTCAAGATCCACACCAACGACGACGATTCAAAGACAATCACGCTCACGGTGGCTATGAAGAAGGGGCTTTCGTACTGCGTCGTCGTCTTGCCCGACGGCATGGACGCATATGTCTGCCAAATTACTGCGGCCAGCAGCAACGACCCCTTTGTGCACATGTTCCGTTCGCTCCACATGATGCAGAGTTTGCGTGGAATAGCAGCGCGCTGCTATCCACTGGACAACTGCGCGTCTCCGGGAAATGCACACGGACCAGAAACGGCTCTGATGCGCCTCGCACAGGTCTACACCAAGAAGCCGTGGCTGCTCGGAGAGACGACAAAACCGTTCTCGGTCGTCATGTCTTGCATGGATGTGGACCGGATCTCCACTGAGAATGGCCTCATTGTAATGGCGCGGCAGATCCGCGCCGTCGACAGCAAGCTGTGCCTCTGTGGCGCCAAGCTGTTAACGAGCGTCTTCGCCGATGTCAACAGCGCATTAATACGACTGATGAACGGTTACGAGCTGTCTATTTATGATGCAGGGGTCCACGACCACGAGGACCGACCGCGAGGTGTCCCGATCCACTCGTCGCCACTCTCAGCGCAACAATCAGACAACCCACGAGACCGATTGATTCTCGCCTTTTCACATTGCCTGTGTGCAATGATTATGTTAATCGATATTCGCGAGCGACAACTACGAGACTGCAGCGACGTCTTCAAAGCATACGTCCAGTTTCTGCTAAACGTGGTGGTGGCACAGTTCATCCACACACAGGCCACTCTACTGGAGCAGGTGGGAAGCCACCAATTGATGAACAGCATTCCAGTCGTGCAGAAGATCCCACCAGCGTGCTCGGTGGAATGCGTGCGGGCGAACGCGTTAGCCCGCTGTGAGAATCACTACGGAGACACTGTTGGTAGCGTTTGGATGTGGATTGACGGAATCTTTCCGAGAAGATCCTAATTGTGGCGTAAGTCTGTAAATATTCAGTGCATCATAGTTTACATAAACGCAAACACTCGAGATAACATGCTTGGGCTGAATGTGAAGATGGTGTTCGTTCGCAATAGTCTATCAGACAAGGCGAGGATGTCTGCAAGCATCGACGGATTGTCAACCACCACTACTGTTTGTAAGGCATCGCTGGTAGCGTCAATCTCTCTTATGGTTCCGTGCAAGCACACGACAGATGCAGCTGCCGCTGCATGTGATTCGGATCCGCGCGTGTACTTAAAATGCGACTGTGCATTTGGGATGGGCTCGGGCATGGGTTGTCGTGTCAAATAAAGGCGCAGCACCTCACCGGCCATAACCAACGCAGTTTGTAACGGATCAAGAATGGTGCCTCCTTGTACAACGTGGGCGGCCATCGCATTGTCCACCCACTCCGCAAACCGATCGCCAATGATGCTCGCGCAAAATGGCAGAAAGTTAACTCCTAGTCCAGTTGGTAATGGGCTGTACACAGCCTCCCCCGCGAAATCCACTTCCTGAACAGTAAGAGCGTGCACGTTCGTAACAGCCTGAAGATTTCGAACAAAGGACAGCGCCGCATGGTCTTCACCTCCTACTGGACAAAGTGGATGATGCATCACGACAACGTGCACGCTACGAGTTGGACTCGTACGTGCGAGTTCTCCGATCAACCTCGGAAGGGATTCGACTGTCAGACGGTCTCTCTTCTGTGGCAGTGCTTCGACAGACGACACCAATGTCCCGCGGAACAGATCTGCTGCAACCACGGTCGGCGCGGTGTGGCTGATTCGAATCGCCTTAGCGCGTGCCACCGCATACACATCGAAACTACTCCGCCGTGCTTCTTCGAACCGGTCAATAACGCGCTCACCGAATGTCCACTCGTCGAGTTCGTAATCCAACTGTAGAGGCGCGCTAAGCTCAACGATCAACAAGCTTGCTCCATTTTCTGGGTCCGGTGTTTGAGCACGCCGCGTGCGATTAACAGACGGAATCTTTTCTCCGCCCGATTCTTCCAGAGGATAGTATATTCCAAATTGTGATGGTAACGATGAATGTGGAGTTTGTACCGCACGTAAATCATCGGCCCATTGTTGAAGATTCGAACTATTGATGCTTAGGTTTCGTGACAATGCAACAATCTCCGATGTCATATTGGCAAGATCGCGTCCACAGTTGTCGAGCAGTAAACTACTCGGTTCATCCAATGTTTGAAGTGCCCAATAGGTCGTTTGGTAGATCAACGCGAAAACATCGTCTGCATCTCCTTTCTCAGTTGCAGTGGGCTCTAATGTAAGCGCATTCAACTCTTCCGCAAGCATGTTGTGGACGGCGCCAATTCTTCGCCGGATAGCCTGTGCATTTCCCGAATTCATAGTAAGCCGTCGTGAGTATACGACAAACACGGCAGACAACAACTCTTCAAGTTGACACTGTGTGCTGCCGTTCGCATGCAACAGCGTCATGAAATTGGCAAGTTCGGCTATTTCGCTGTGATTGCCGGTGCGGCTGGCCCTTGCGGTGCGCGAATCATTCGTCGTACTTAGAATTGGCATGAATAGTGTCACGATGTCCGGCTCCCCACACCGACGCGGATTGTCCGTCTGCATCACCCCGAGCATGAAGCATATCCATGCCACCATGCTGGTTACGGATGACGTTTCACTCGAAGTCAGCGTCGATAACAACTTCGTCGTCGGTCTTCCAACTCCTGCCCAGGCATAGAGTGCCGCCAATGGACCAAAAAGGACGTCTTCCTGCCCTTCTTGGCGGGTTATGGCCGCCTCACAGAAGGACAGAATGCTAGATTCTCCGAATGACTTCGATGTGTAATTTTCATCGACCGGCCGACTGACATAGTGTGCGCGGGAACGGAGATACATATCTGACGATCGCACTGACTCAACTAGGATCGCCGCCCATGAGCTCGTATCAATGCGCGACAGATTCACGATCGTTCCGAACGCATCCCAGCGGATCATGTCCCACCACATTGCGTAATGTGCCTCCGACGGCTGCTGCGTTTCCAGCTGGGCATTGGCATCCGTTAATACGTCCGCAATCCACTCAGCTACTGCATCCGTAATGAGCAATCGCGGCGTCCGCGTAATCAAGACGTGCACCATACTCAACCGTAAATCCAACATCTGTCGTTTGATCTGTTCTTTGGGGCGCGGGTTAGACTCATCGTACCTCGCAAAGACCAGATTATCCGTGAATCGCGACGATGGCCCACCCCTGGCTGCTAGGTGTTCAGCGAGTTTCGTGGTACTGTCCGCAATAGGATCGTCTGCCCGGTGCAGAACCCGTACAAAATCCCAATGAGTAAGTCCGAAATCAAGAAGAATTGTCTCTGTGTTGTTGCTCTTTGAGATAGTTGTCTCCCCGAAGCTAGCGTATCCATTAGCCATGTCGAGATTTTCAATCGCTGCAGTCAAATCGTTGGCGAGTTGAGGAATGTCATCCTTTGTATATATTGGCATCAGAAGAGTGAACAGTGTTATCAACATCTCGGGATGCGCCGATGCATATCCCGCTCCGACCAAATCGCGAAACAGAGCCTTATGAGGAGGATCAACCGACGTACTAATGCGTCTCCGTAAGCTTTCAACATAGCAAAGCATGACTATAGCAAGATCCGTGTCACTAGCATGAATGCGAGCGAGATCGGCCTCAGAAAGGACCGCTAACACCCCTATGCAAACCGCAGCATACCGGGACATCTTTGCGCGCGCAAGCCATTTCAACGACACATCATTGCATAGATCTCGAATGAAACCAGCATCAGCGGGGCCCAACAGACCCGCATGCGTTGCCAGATGACCAGCAGGATGGTTTGCGTACTGCGCAATCTCCTTGGATGACAGAAGCCTCATTACCTCATTCTGTGTATATGTGGTTGTATTCTCGATGAATCTTGATGCATTGAGCGGATCAGCACTTCCCGAGTCAATATAAGCGTGAACAAACTCTGCAAGCAGCATTACAGACGCTCCCTCGTATGCGGGTCGCGTGGCGTCCGCATATAGACCCAGCAGCCGGTCGCTATCCTGCTCATGCATGCGTACGATGTCTGACGCCACGAGACCATGGACGATTCGTTGTACGATGTAGTGGTTAACCGTCTCTTGCACAAGGGCACGTTCGGTCGGCGGCGCTTCTGCCGGAATCAGATCGCGGATCAGCGCACCCAGCGAGTCGCGCGCCCCTATTGGGAGCAGTTCGCGCGAGGTGACAGCGGTGCGCGAGGCGATAGCTTCGGCAAGTTGCAGCTCAGACCTACTTGGCGTCCGCGGAGCAGGAACCCCCCTTTCCGCCATGTCAGAGTGCTTTCGATCTTTTTGTTTCTTTGCTTTTCACCGATGAACTTAATTTACCAAAACAAGTGCCAATTCAATTCCTTCGTCTTCAACAGGTTACTAAAGAGGTCGCGTCTAAACTGCTCCTTATCGGAAACTGCCAACCACGGACGAGCGACTGCTGCCGGTCCTTTGCCGCCGATGAGCACTTCCGCAATGTCCAGCAACAGTATCGCAAAGTCGACGCGATTGTTGGTCACGTTGCTGCACGTGAGTATTCTTCTCTTTCCAGGAAGAGCAAACACAAGCTTAAACGTTGTGCCATCTCTGTGGCGCGGCATAAAACCCCTGCTCATCGGAGCCAACACCCGCACGTCAAAATCGCTTGGTGCCCAAAAAACAATTGGTGAATCCGATATACTTGGCTCTACTGATTCAATGACCGCACCCTCTTTGCAAATTCCCACGCGCACAAATATATCGCGCACCCGCGATATCATCTTCGAATGCACCCCTAATTCGCCTTTGTCGGGAATTGTGTGGATTTCTGTCCAAATGAGGTTAATACTTTCGGTTAGGATTCGCACGCCGTGCTGGGAATTAAGCTCGCCAATCCTCTGCATAACCTCACTCGGCGCAATCGACAGCTTTGTGCGAAATAGTCGGTTGGTATTGTCTTTTGCACCAGCAAACCAATCAGCATCACGTGGATTTGCTTTCTCGCTGAAGCACGCATCATCGAATCGCGTTAAGCAGACCCGGGACCTTCTGGCCTCGGCATCATCCACATGTCGCCGACTCGAACGAACGGTGCACGCTCCGAAGTTACTCAGACGGACGTCGTTAATGACTAAAGATCCTTTGTGAAGTCGATCGAGTGTGTTCAGTGCTTCAAGAAGCTGTCTCCATATCAGATCCGTCTTCTCGGCATTGGTTCGCTCTTGCCAAGCCGGCAAGTCATGTTGGTGTACCGATTCGGCGAACGGGTGGTCAATTTTGCGAATAGGCTCGATTACAACATCGAGTAGGACACAGCTTACGAAATCGTACAGGTCCACGTTCGGCCGTTCGGAGATGATGGCTGCGATGGCGGCCGTTATCGGGACAGGCTGGCCTGCCTTAGCCACTTGAATAGGAGCGTTCGCGGCCACAACGTCATACACCGGCGCGACAGACGGTATCAGGGTGCGGTGCAGGTGGAAAAAGCAGGCAAACCACACGACGCGCGCGATGCCGGAGAAAGATGCATTACCACTAAGCGGGTGCAGCGCGGGCACCTGGCTATTTTCGAGCACGTGGATAAGGATAGGTTCTTCCTGATCGGTTGTGACTGGGATTGGTTTTAGGATCCCTGAGAACGTTACTTCGCGATCAGTCCAGCTGAGTGCGACATATTGGGCGTCGCTATAGATCTCGGGGTACGCCAGATACCGGTGCGGATCCGACCACGATCCCGTGAGCGAGACCAGCTGCAATATCTCCATGTAAACATTCCGCCATAAGCTGTTCAGGACATCGGTTGCGCGAACGGGTAACCCCGCAATGGGCGACTGTACCTGCCCAGCACCATTAATGAAAGCGATGGCCTCGGTCGCCTCCGCATAGTTGTTCACGGCCTTGATGCAGCGCTTTTTTTGACGCGCAAGCGCATCCGCTATAAGGCTGGCGGGCTCCTTGCGCGCCGCCATCGGCGACAGTTTTTCTAAATTTCTATTTTCGTATGGTGGAAGTACGAATTGACTCATTTTACAGAAATTCACCAGCATCAGTGTCTGGTTGGACGGAATTCGCTGCTGCCAGAAAAAGATCACACATTGGTATCACGAACGTTGGTTGTGGCTGTGGAGAGGGGCGTACAGCCAGACGCAGTGGGTATATCGGCTGAATGTCACCCGGTCGCGTCGGTTCGCGTGGACGCAGAGCTGGGTCGGTTGTCGGGATGTCTGGATATGGTTCGCCTGGTACGCCTCGAGCGATATCGTAT
>Ga0247727_10004159_pt1 | contig 31018 bp, 22 predicted proteins | sample WisWelCaveWW1625_FD_202498 | JGI IMG/M metagenome (GOLD analysis project Ga0247727, IMG submission 202498) | Biofilm microbial communities from Wishing Well Cave, Virginia, United States - WW16-25 | ecosystem: Environmental > Aquatic > Deep subsurface > Groundwater > Cave microbial mat | place... | reverse complement strand
GGGAGAGGTCGAGGCGGCGAGAAGCGTTTCGGCCACGCAGGCACCCCAGATCGTGACCGGCTTCCCGATGGTCAACGACTCGTCGAAGGTGCCTTTGGACAGCGCGATCACCGCGTCGTCGCCGGCGACCGCCACCGCGTCCGCGATCCGCGCGAACGGAGACGCGAGTGTCCCGTCGCCGCCCGCGGCCGCGCCAGCCTTGACGTAGAGTGTCGACGCTCCTGCGGGGAGGTCCTCGGCCCAGTCGCCGGCGGGGCACGCCGTGCCGATCCGCTCGCAACCGGCGCCTCCCGGGAAGTGCGCCTCGTCGAGGGCGCAATCCCGGGGACCCCCCTTGGGCCATGGATCGCAGGTGACGAGGTCCGGATCGTCCCGGTCCGCGACCTCGTGCCAGCCCTTCGGACACGGAGTCATTCGCGGACGCTCCGGCGGCTCCGGCGGTGCAGGTTCGAATCCCGGCCCGCCGTCCGCTTCTTGCCCCGCATCCGCGGTCTCGTCGAACCCGGTCTCGTTGCTGCATCCCGCAGCGAGCACCCAGACGAGCGACAGGCAGGGTCCGGGTCCCTTCATCTGCACTCCCCGCGGCGACAACGTCCGTAGCGACAGTCGGCGTTGCCACTACAGGCCCCGAGAAGGATTGCCAGGCAGGTCCACCTCATGGCGTGAGGAGTGTGGTCGTGTGCACGAGAATCCCTTTCAGCGGCGACCGCACGCAGTATCGCACGTCAGCCGCCCCGGGAGGTTCCGTCACGCAAGCAGCATGCCCGGGGCAGGGCCTGGGCGGGTCTCGCGAGTCGGCGAGGAAAAGGATGCCGCTTGGCAAGGCATGTCCCAGTCGGCCTCGACCGGTCCCGAACCGTCCCACTTCTTGCCCTGGAGGAGGGTAGAATGCTCCGGGCACGGGGTTTGCTTCATCGCCTCAGAGGGGGAGCAGGAGGTCCACGATGAAGGTCGCCGCCACGATCTCGGTCATCCTCGCCGTCTGCGTCGGCTGCGGTGACGACTGCATCGAGACCTCGGGCGACCTCTCCGACGCACTCTCGGGTGCGTCGGCGGGCGACACGGTCCGTGCATGCGCAGGCAGGTTCGAAGGGGCCTTCGAGGTTCCCTCCGGCGTGACACTGCGGGGTGCGGGAGCCGGCGAGACGGTCCTGTCCGGTCCGGACGGCGACTTCTCGGTACGCCTGCGCCCTTCGGCCGACGAGTCCATCGATGTGCGCGACCTCTCCGTCGAGTGGCGCTCCCACGCGGCGGTCCTCGCGATGGGCGAAGGCGCTGTGTCGATGCAGAGCGTCGTCGTAGAGGTCCATGACGGGGCCTCGACGGGCCTCGGCATCGCCGCCGAAGGGCTCTCGGGGCTGGCGCTGACCGACGTGTCGGTGCTCGGGCCCGTCACGCGGGAGAACCCGCGCGACTATCCGCACTTCGACGGCGTAGCGCAGTGGACGACGAGCGCGCCGGCATTCGGCATCGTCTCCGTTCGGGTGTCTGGAGGCGTCTTCGAGGAGGTGGAGGTCCGCGGCTTCTCCGCGGGCGGCGTGCAGCTCATCGACGGAGTCACGTCGTGGGTCGGGGGGAGCATCTGTGGAAACCTGGAGACGAGTCTGCTCGTCTACGGCGGACAGGCGACGCTCGAGGCGGTCGAGATCTGCGACCTCTTCAAAGCGGACACCGGACGCCTCGTCGCCCCGACGGGTGTCTTCGTCGCCGAGGGCGCGTCGCTCTCGACCACCGGCCTGCGCGTGACCGGCAGCGAGGAGGGCAGCGTGGGCGTGGTCCACGACCGCTCCAGCGGATCGCACGATGGCCTGGTGGTGACGGGGAATCTGCACCGCGGAGTGCAAGTCCAGCACTGCGAGGGCTCGGCGGATGCGCCCTCGGTGTCGCTGCGGGACGTGGATCTATCGAGAAACGGATACGCGGGGCTCCTCGCCGTCGAGGCGACGGGAATCGTCGTCGATGGCGCCACGATCGACGAGACGGTTCTGCGCGCTTCGGTCGAGGCCGACATCGGCGACGGTGTCCAGATCGTCCGCTGCGCGGATCCCGGGGTTGCCTGCGAGACCGCGCTCGCGGGGATCGTCTTGCAGGATCTTCGGCTCGCGAACAACGGTCGTGTCGGCCTGCTCGTCTCTGCCAACAACGACACCGCGAGCGGCGTTTCCGTGGACGGGGTGACGGTCTCCGGGGAGGGTGCCGCATTCGGTGCGCTCGTCCAGCTCGCCGACGACGCGCCCGGCGGCTGGGATTCGATCGCGCGCGAGGGCGCGGTTGCCGCCAACGATCCGACCTTCGACGGCATCCTCGAGACCGCCGGGGTCGTCGATCCCGAGTTCCTTCCGGGCCAGGAGCTCTCGGGCGGCGGCCTCGGTGCGGCGCTCGGCGATCTGGACTGAGTCCTCACCGAGGACCGCCGTCGCCGGACCCGAGCAACCTCCTGTGCGCGGGCGGTCCGTGAAGGAACCGATCTCGCCAGACCGGATCGGCAATCCGCTCCGCCAGCTCGACGAGTCGCGCGCGCCCGCGCTCCGAGATCCGTGCGGCCTCGTCGACGCGTCCGCTTGCGGCGAGAGCGGCCGCCTGGGCGACGAACACATCCCCCTCGTTCTCCTCGAGGCCGCCGAGGGCGTCTCGAATGGCCATCGCGCGCGTTGAGCGCTCCAGCGCGCCGATCCGGTCGTCGAGACGAAGACGCGCGGCAGACGAGAATGCCAGCGCGAGTGCCGACCAGGCCGGGAGCCCCCGTAGCTCCGCGGTGTTCGCGGTCTCGTCCGCGACGGCGCGGGCGCGCTCCGGATCGGCTTCGAGGTGCGCGAAGGCTCGATAGACCCCGATGACCGTGACGAGGCGCGAGTCGCGTGCAGCGCCGGCGAGCTGCTCGGCCTCGGCGAGCATCAGCAGCGCCTCGCCTTGCCGGCCGACCGCCGCCAGGACGTAGCCGAGGTTGGCCTTCACGTAGCGCTCTGTCTTGCGGTTGCGAACGCGGACGCACGACTCGAGGGCGGAGCGCAAGGCGGCCTCGGCATCCGCGAGCTGCCAGGTCCGGATGTAACAGTCGGCGAGGTTGGCCTCCGCTTGCACGACCCTTCGGACGTCCCCCGCCTCCCGGAATGCCTCGAGCGCGTCGACGTACGCGTCCCGACTCGCGCCGAGATCGCCCGCGAGCGAGAACACGATCGCGCGCCAGCCGAACGCGCGCGCTCGCGTCGGCGCGCTGCACGCGCGCGCGATGCTCGTGACCTCCGCCAGAAGACTCGTCGCTTCCGCGATTCTCCCGGCGAGTGCGAGCGTGACCGCCTCGTTCGCTCTCGCGATGGCGAGACTCTCCGGATCTCCCGATTCTCGTGCGGCCTCCACGGCCTTTTCCGCCGCCTCGATCGCGAGGTCGCTTCGGCCCGAGCGCGACAGGACCGCCGCTCGACTGGAGAGCGCCTTCGCCCGCTCGGCTGGTGCCGTCGCGAATGCGAGCGCGCGCTCCAACTCGCCTCCCTCGCTCGCGGCGTCGCCCAGATGTCGGAACGCATCTGCGCGCGCGGAGTGCAGCGAGAAGAGCAGATCTGCCGGGACGCCGAGGTCGAGCGCGCGTGCGGAGCACCGCACGACGCCCTCCGTGTCGCCGCGCGCGGCTGCCGCGAGCACGGCCCGCGCGTACCGCTCCGACGCCTGCGCCGTCCGCCCGGCTCGCTCGAAGTGCGTCGCGATCTCCTCTGCGCCCGCCTCGGGCCGCCGCTCGAGGAAGGCAGCCGCAGCCTCGTGCAGCGTCGCGCGGGTATCGTCGGGGAGCAGGTTGTAAGCGACCTCCGCCACGACCCCACTTCGGAACTGGTACTCGCGCTGTCCGCTCAGGCGCGAGCGCGCGCGAGCGGAGACGATCTCCCGCTTCTGGAGCCCCTCGAGCGTCCGGTTCGGATCGGGCACGCCGAGCGCGCCGAGGCCATCGACCCAGAACGTGCGCCCGAAAACGGCCGCGCGCTTGCTCGCTTCCTTCTCCGGGCGAGGTAGGTGATCGAGACGGGCCTGGACCGCAGCCTCGACGGTCATCGGCAGCGGGAGTCCCGTCGCGGAGACGTCGAGTCCCCCGCGATCGCGCAGGTCGAGCACGATCTGCTCGACGAAGAACGGGTTGCCGGCCGTTCGCTCCGCGAGCGCACGCGCGACGTCGTCGCGCAGCGGGGCACCGGCCGCGTGTCCGGCGATCGCCGCAACCTCGGCGCTCGAGAGACCGCGCAGGTCGACCCGGATTGCGTCGCGGTCCGAGAAGATCGTCGGATGCTCGTCGAGAAGCTCGGGCCGGGCGGTCCCGAACACGAAGAAACGTCGGTCGACGAACCGGTCGCACAGCTCGTCCACGAGGCGAAGGGACAGCGCGTCGGCCCATTGCAGGTCCTCGAGAACGAGCGCGACGGGTCCCGCCACGCACAGACCCTCGAAGACGTCACCGAGCGCCATCCGAAGGCGGTCCGTCATCACCTCGGGATCGGCGCGCGCGGCGGCGAGTCGTGGACTGTCCGGAAACCGGGCTCCGAGCACCTCGCCGAGCGCCTCGGCGCACTCGGCGGCGCGGGGCGCGTCGGGAATCAGACGAGTCGTGAGCGATCGGAGGGCGCCCCGGCGCTCGTCGAGCGACGCGCTTCGGTCGTAGGCTCCCCCGGAAACGGCCGCATCGACGAGCAGGGGCGCTCCGCCCGCCCATGACGCGCTCGGCCGTCCCCCGGAAGACCAGCCTCTCGGCTCCGCCCGCGCGAAGAGGATCGAGACGTCCCGCTCACGCTCGAGCAGCGCCTGTACCTCCTGGCGCAGGCGGCTCTTGCCGATGCCGGCCGGCCCGGTGCACAGCAGGATGGTCGCGCGATCCTCGAACGCGCGACGGATTGCCTGTGCGATCTGGGCGGTCTCGACCGCCCGCCCCACGAGCGGCGTGTCCGGCGAGTCCGTGCCGCCTCGCCGGCGCGGGCGGGTCCGCAGGGGCGAAAGCTCGGCGAAACCGTCGACGAGAGGCTCGCACGACAGGTCGTCCGGAAGGCTGCGCCGGGTAGCGTCGTCGACGACGACGGGGTCGCGGTTCAGTCGGCAGCCCTCGTCGGCGCGCCGGACCGCCTCGCCGACGACAGCGCCAGGGCCGAGTGCAGCGCGGCCCGTCGCGACCGCCACGGTTCGCGCGGCCGCTCTGGCTGTGAGCGCGGCGCGAGCGGCGCGAACAGGCTCGTCGCCCTCCGAGATCTCCGCTCCGAAGACGCCAATCGCGTGATCCCCGAGCAGAGGCTGCCAGGCGCCTCCAACGGCCCGCACGGTGCGCTCGGCTTCGTCCGCATCGAGCAGGCCCGCAAAGAGCACGACGGAGACGACTCGGACCTCGCCGACCTCGGGCAACTCGGCCGTTCGAGGCGGCGTCGAGGGTCGGACCGTCAGGTCGCAGGCCTTCAGCGCCTGCGCGAACGCTTCGGCAGACTGCCAGCGATCGACGGGCCTTCGCGCGAGCGCCCGCTCGATCGCGGCGGCGAGAGAGGGCGGGACGTCGGGGCAAGCGACGGAGAGGGGGACGAGCTCTTCGTAAAGGACCGCGACCAGCGTGGCGAGGTCCGAGTCGCGCTCGAACGGCGGCCGACCGGAGAGCGCGTGGTACAGGACGGCACCGAGGGCCCAAACGTCGGCGCGCGCGTCGACTTCTCCGGCGCCGCGCGCCTGCTCGGGCGCGAGGTACGACGGAGTCCCGACGATGAAGCCTTGGCGCGTCATCCGCGTGTCCATCGACGGGCGGATCGCGATCCCGAAATCGAGGAGCTTCAAGCTCCCGTTGCGGCAGAGCAGGATGTTCTGTGGCTTGACGTCGCGATGCACGAGGCCGGAGGTGTGAACGGCCTGCAGGCCCGCGGCGGCCTCGACGCCGATCGCCACGGCTTCCCCGGGCGCCAGGGCGCTATGATCCAGCCTCGCGCCCATGTCCTCTCCGTCGAGCAGCTCCATGGCGATGTAGAGCGCCCCCGTGGAGCAGCGGCCGGTCTCGAAGATCCGGACCACGTTCGGGTGCTCGATGCGCGCGAGTCCTTCGCGCTCGAAACGACGGACGATCTGGTCGTCGACGAGGTGCGCGTGCAGGAGCTTGACCGCCGCCTCGACCCCGCGAGCGTCCCGGCCGCGAAACACCTCTCCCATCCCCCCCTGCCCGAGTCGATCGAGCAGCACGAACCGGCCGGCTGTCTTGGCGGTCGCGGGCGCGCCCGACGTCCGAGCGGCTCCGCCGTCCCGCGTGGTCGGGATCTCGACGCCTGACTCGGCGAGCAGCGCCCTGCCGAGCGGGTCCATCCCCGCCACCGTCGCTGCCTGTTCGACCGAACCTCTCCGTGCTTCCTCCGGAAAGAGGGATGCGAGCCACGCGGCCACATCGTCGCGTTCCGAGGTCGGCGCCGCCATCGCGAGCGCGAGGCCCATGGTGCGAGCGTCAGGGAAGCGGGCGGCCCGATCCTTCGCGAGTGCGACCCGGAGCGTCTCGTCGAGCGCAGCCGGGACCTCCGGACGAAGCGCCCGCACGGAAGGAACCAGGCCGGAGCGCACGCGCTCCAGCGCCGCCACGTCGTCCGTCGCGTCGAACGCAGGGCGACCCGCGAGCATCTCGTAGAGCACCGCACCGATTGCGAACAGGTCCGTCCGAGCGTCGACCGCCTCGAGGCGAGCCTGCTCGGGCGACATGTAGCGGACCTTGCCTCGCAGGGTCCTCGCGTCGGTCTGCGTTGCCTTTGCCTCGAGCCGCGCGATGCCGAAATCGGCGAGCTGCACGCGGCCGTCGAACGAGAGGAGCACGTTCGACGGCGAAACGTCGCGGTGAACCAGGCCGAGCGGTCTTCCGTCGGTGCCCTTCGCGCCGTGGGCGAACGCGAGCGCACGACACGTTTCGACCGCGATGTGCGTCGCGACCGCCACCGGGACGGCGAGGTTGCGCTGTGCCGCTCGGGCGAGCACGGCGTCGAGATCCTTGCCTGCGACGTACTCCATGGCGAGGAATGGCGCGCCGTCCTGCTCGCCGAAGTCGAAGACGGGGACGATGTTCGAATGGCGCAGCGAAGCCGAAATGCGCGCCTCCTCCAGGAACTTCGCCACCCGACGCCCGTCGCTCGCATACGCCGGCAGGATCCGCTTGACGACGCAGCGCCGCGGCTTGCCATCGTCGGCCGCCCGCTGCGCCCGCCACACCTCCGCCATGCCGCCGCAGGCGATGCGTTCCTCGAGGACGTATGGGCCGAACTGCACTGACACGGAGCGAGCGGACTATAAACCGTGTCGAGTTGCAGCGCCGTCGTCGCATGCCCAGCACGCCTGTGTACTATCCGTTTTCGTCCGTCTGCCAGGGGTCGACGCCGAGCTGGGTGGACAGGCGCTCGTAGGTTGCGAGGACCGCCTGCCGCAGCGCTTCGACGACCTCCTCGTCCGCGGGCGCCTTCTCCCACTCGAACCCGCCCCTTCCGCGGCCCACGAAGTGCTGGGTCGCGACGACCACCTCGTGGTCGACGACGGCTGTGAAATCGCCGTCCTCGATTCCGAAGTTCTCCGGTCGGCTGAGCTTCCCGCACACCGGGCAGGGATAGTGATCGATGGCCATGATCACTAGTGTATCGTGTTTCAGAAGGTCGCCTATCGGCACAGAAGGGCAACCCCTGAGCGGCGGTTCCCACGGGGCGGGCTCGAGTCCGGGCCTGACCGGGGCTTTCCACCCCTGCCGACGGTTGTTTTGGGCCCGAATCCGGGCGCGGGAGCCCGTTCTGCCCGCCGGCAGGGACGAGCAAGGCGGGGGAGCGGCGCGCGGAAGACGAGGTAGGACTGCCAATGGTTGCGGGAGCATAGGACGACTTGGCCTTCGGCAGGCCATCGTTCGAACCCGCAGCACGGCCGTGCCATTCGTGCGCGCTCCCTAACTCGCACGATCTCGTCGGGTCATTGGAGCCTGCGGGTTCCGCTCCACCCCGAGCGGTGAGCGGCCCAGCCTCTTGCAGTTGGGGACGAGCAGAAAAGAGGGCGGCCAGGCGCGCCCGGCGCAGTAGAAATTGACCGCGCCGTGGGTGGCCGGTAGCTTGGGGGCGTGAAGTGGATGGGACCTGCGCGCGAGCGCATGCTGCTTCTTCGATCGGATCGGCGGTGGGCGCGCAACTTCCCGCCGCTGCCGCCTTCGATCAACGAGGATCGGGGCGACGAGCTTGCCGAGCACCTCGAGCCCCTGCCCAGCCTCGAAGAGCTTTTCCGCCGGCCGGGTGTCGAGACCAGGGCCGATCGCGACACGGAGCGGTGGGTGGCGCGCGCCGAGTACACGCGGTGCCGTTCCATCCGCGTCCCGATGATGGTGAATCGGATCTCCCGGCGCTTTGTGCGCCGCGCGCCCCGTGCGGCCAGGCGTCGCCCGCCGCGCGCGGTCGCGCGCGGCCCCGATGACGACGGAGCACCAGCCTCACCAGTAGAGAGGTCGTCGTGAGCCGTCCCGCGGAAACCCGCGGACGATGGCTCACGACCCGCGAGGTCGCGCGCGAGCTCGGGTACCGGAGCGAGAGCGGCGTTCGCATGCTCGTAGCCCGCGGGGAGCTGCGTCCCGTAGGACGCGGGGCCCGGAACACGCTTCTTTTCGATCCGAACGACCTCGAGGGATTCATCCAGGCGCGTGATAGCGTTTATGCCGAGAGACGGCTGGCGCGCTCCGGACGGAGGCGCCATGCGAGAAGAGACGAAGGAGAAGGGCCGTACCGAGGCAGTGAACCCGCAGCACCGGGCCGAGGAGGTGCCCGCGAGGGGCGAGGGGACGAAGAGCCGGTTCCCCCGCAAGACGAGGTACCCGGGGATCGAGGAGACGCGGCCGGGGACCTACCGTATCCGGCTGCGCGTGACGGATCCGAGGAAGGGGAAGATGCTCGAGATCGATCGACGGAAGGAGTGCACCGAGAGGGAGGCCGTCCTGCTCCAGGCTCGGTGGCGGGAGGAGATCGCCCGCGGGCAAGGGCGCGCCGAGGCCGAGCGCGTTCGTCTTGGGGACTTCGCGCGCTCGTGGCTGAGTGGAAAGCTGCGCGTGGTGCTCCCCCCGACCGTCGATAGGTACACCGATGCGCTCGAAGACCACGTTCTCCCCGGTCTCGGCGACTTCTACCTGGACGCGGTGACGCACGATGACGTCGTTCGATGGCGCGACGGGAAGAAGGACGAGAAGTACGCGTCGGCGACGGTGAACGGGTGGCTCCGCGTCCTCAAGACCGTCATGGCCGATGCGACGGCCCAGCTGCGACTGCCGGCGAACCCCGCGGCGCGCGTGGCGGCGTTGCCCGAGGACGACACGCGGGTGACGGTGGACGAGCCGAACTCGCTCGACGAGGAGGAGATGTCGAAGTTCCTCGCCGTGGCGCGGGCGCGGTGGCCGGAGCGGTTCGCGATGATCCTCACGCTGCTCGTCACGGGCGCGCGGATCTCGCAGGTCGCCGCGCTCAAGTGGGACGACATCGACGAGGGGGCCGGGCGGATCCGGTTCCAGCGGCGGCGCTACCGCGACCAGGTCTACGCCGGTATCAAGGGCGCGAACCCGGCCGCGCGGCGCGCGGTTCACGACGTCGCCCTCGTGCCGGAGCTCGCCGCGGTCCTCCGGCAGCATAGGCAGGAGCTCGTCCAGGCGCAGCACGTCGGCCTGGCCGAAGGGTGGGTCTTCCCGGGGAGGAACGGGCAGCCCCACTCGAACTCGATCCTGCAGAAGGCGTTTGCCGACATCCTGAAGCACGCGGAGATCCGGAAGCGGTTCACGCCGCACGGCCTGCGCCGCACGGCGACCGACCTCCTGCGGCGGGCGGCGGGCTCGTCCATCGCGCGGTCCGTGGTCGGCCACGCGACGGAGGCGATGCACGAGCACTACAGCAACGTCGCGCTCTCGGAGAAGAGCGAGGCGGTCTCGAAGGCGCTGCGGCTCGTGCTGCCGACGTCGAGTGGGGGATCGGGTGGGGGATCGGATGCGTGAGTGGGGGATCGAAGCGGAACGGCCGGGTGAGCGAGGTCGCTCAACCGGCCGTCAGCGCAGCGGAAGCGTCGGAGCGGGAGACGGGGTTCGAACCCGCGACGTCCACCTTGGCAAGGTGGCACTCTACCACTGAGTTACTCCCGCGAAATGCCGGGCATTTCTAGCTGCGAGGTCGGGGAGTGTCAAACCCGTTATCCTCGGCGCGGTGAGCCGCAGCATCGCGCAGCGGGTGTTCCAGGACGACCGTGTCCTTGCGGTGTACGAGCGACTTCGCGAGAGCCCTCTCTTCTGGCCGGTCGTGGGGCGCACCCTCGGGCAGGAGGTCGGCGACGCGCTCGCCGCGATCGACCGGGCCGGCCCCGGGGCCGTCCTCGACATCGCATGCGGACAGGGGACCTTCTCCGTCGCGGTCGCGCGCGCCCGGACGGGGCGCCGGGTCGTCGGAGTCGATCTTTCTGCGCCCCAGATCGCGCGGGCGGTGCGACGCGCGCGGGGCGAGGCGGCGTTCATCGTCGGCGACGCGACAGAGCTCCCGTTCGCCGCCGAGAGCTTCGCGGCCGTCATCAGCTTCACGGGGTTGCACCAGATCCCCGATCACGGCGCGGTCGCGCGCGAGATCGCGCGGGTCTTGCGACCGGGCGGCGCCCTGTTCGGTGCGACCTTCGCGCGGCGCGGCGAGCCCGGACGCATCAGGACTCGCGCGCAGTCCGCGATCGGCATCCGGCCGATCGAGGCGGACGTCTGGCGCGAGATTCTCGAGGGTGTCGGCCTCGGCGCCTTCGTCTACCGGCAGCGCACGCCGTTGTGGGGCGTGTTCGAGGCGACGCGCTCGTGAATCTTTCGCAGCGCATCTTCCAGGACCGCCGGTTCGTCGCGGTCTACGAGCGGCTGCGCGAAAGTTCCCTCTCCGCGCTTCTCCTCGGCCGCACGATCGCGGGCGAGATCGACGACGTCGTCCGCGCGGTCGACCGCGGCGTCGCGGAAACGGGAGTGGACCGCGTCCTCGACATCGCCTGCGGACAGGCGACGTTCACGGCCGGCCTTTCGCGGTTGCGTCCGTCGCTGCGGATCACCGGCCTCGATATTTCACTCGCGCAGATCGAGCGCGCGCGAGCGAGGAGCGTCCCGTCCGCGTCGTTCGTCGTCGGCGATGCGACGAGGCTCGAGTTCGAGCAGGCGGTGTTCGGCGCCGTGATCTGCATGGGTGGCCTGCACCAGATCCCGGACCAGGCCGGCGTCGCGCGCGAGGTCGCCCGGGTCTCGGCGCCGGGAGCCACCTTCTCCGGAGCGTTCTTCAGCCGTCCGGGCCCCGCCGGCGCGCTCCGGGCGGCGTTCGAAGCCGCGACGGGGATGACCTTCGTGGATCCGCTCGCATGGGGGCGGATCCTGACGGACGCTGGGTTTCGCGAATATCGGTTCGAACGGCGAACGTCCGTCTGGGGCGTCTTCGAGGCCGTCCGAGCAACAGGCTAGTCGCACAGGGTAGCCGACGTCGTCGGCGCGCACCGGTCGGCTTCGCATTGCAGGCTCTCGCACTCGGCCGAGAGGGTGCACGGGGCGGAGTCGGGAAGGCCGGTTCTGCACAGGCTGTCGACGCAGCGGAAGGCCGGTGCGCACTGAGGCTCCGCCTTCGCCTCGCAGGCATCGTTCGAGGTCCTCTGGTTGCGGCACAGGCCCTCGACGGTGTTGCAGTACAGGCCGCGGTCGCAAGAGAAGGGGACGCACGGCTCGCCGACGTCTCCGATCGCGACGCAAGTTCCCTCGATGCACGTCCCCTCCTGCGCGCACAGCCGCGGATCCGAGCAGGGCTCACCGACCGCCGCGCGTCCGATCAGCATTTCCCCGCAGGCGAGCGCCTCGGTCTCGGTCAGCGGGCCGCAGGAGCCCGTGGCGCGCTCGTATCCGCTGCGGCACTCGTCGGCGTGGCCGGGGACGACGTCTGCCGATCCGTCGCGGACGGGGCCGAAGAACAGATCCCCGCACGCCGACTCGTCGCAGTCGCCGCAGCACGAGCAGGTCGCCGCGGTCACCGCTTCGCAGAAGCCGGCCTGATCGTACGGACGGGGGCCGCTTCCCGCGCCGCAGCCCGGCGGCAGCAGACCGAGAACCAGCGCGGCGCGTCGGAGCATCCGTGCCCGATCGTAGTCTGCTTGACCGGTCGTTTCATATCTCGTAGGAGAAGTCGCCATGGCAAGGAGATGGGTGCTGGCCGTCGTTCCCGTCGTTCTCTTCGGATGCGGCGGCGCCGAGGGAGGCGGGGCGAGCGAACCCGAGCCCGGCACCGCGGCGCCCGAGCCGGAGCCCGAGCCGGACCCCGAGCCGGCGGCGGACGCGGGGGCCGAGGCGCCGCCCCAGGATGCTGGCACCGGGCCGGTTGCCGAAGCGGACGCGACGCCGGCCGCCGTGGATGCTCCGCCGGCGGATCCCGCGGCAGCCTGGCAGGCGAAGGTAGAGCACGGCAGGCGCCGCTACACCCGCATGTGCTACGCGGCCTGCCACGATCCGGGGCTGGCCATCGCTCCGAACCTTCACGGCAAGCGGCTGCCGGAGCGGCGCGTCCGCAACCAGGTCCGGCAGGGCGGCGGCGAGATGGACCCGATCCCGGTGCGGCGCCTCTCGGACGAGGACCTCGACGCAGTGATCGCGTACCTCTCGACGATCAGTACGATCCGCGACTACCAGCCGCCGGCTGGGGTCCTTCCACCGCCATAGGCGGCGCGAGTCGCGCTTCGATCGCCTGGTACACGGGCGATCCTGGCGTGGCGATGAGGAGCGCCCCGCCGAGCATCGACCTGCGGGCCGAGCGGTCGCGGACCTCGCCCGCCTGCACTGCGATGCGCTCGGCCTCGGCGTCGCAGCGCAGCAGGAAAGTCTCGCCCTCGTCGGCCTGTCGGTCGAGCCTGTGGGCCAGGCGCGCGTCCTCGCAGGCCTCGAGCCAGCGGCCCTCGCGCGCGGCGGCCTGCGCCCGCCCGATGAGACCCGGCAAGAGCAGCGACCGGATCTCGTCCGCGTAGAAGCCGCTGTCCAGCTGCGGCGGGTCCTCCATGCGCGCGACGTCGGCGAGGGCGTCGAGGACCGGCTCGATCGGTCCGGCCGACGGGGGACGCTTTCGTGCGGCCGCGACTGCGTCGCGCAGCCGCTTGCGGGGAAGGCTCGGATCGGGCGACGACGTCCTGGGCATCTGCAAGGGTGCGGGCGGCGCGGCGGCCGCGGCGGACGAGGGCGCGGGCGCTGCGGTTCGCGGCCCCACGGCGGAGGGGGCCGGGGGAAGGGGAGGCCGGACGAAGAGGAGCGTGCAGACGGCGCCCACCGCCGCGGCGACGGCGAGCCATCCGGGGTTCACGCCCGCCCGCCGGCGGCGCAGCCGCTCGTACATCGCACGCTGCAGAGCCGCTTCGGCGTCGGCCGGGGGACGGTAGCGATCCGCGAGGTCGGCCACCGCGGACGCGATCTGCGCGAGCTCGGCGAACCGCGCGCGGCAGGTCGTGCACGACGCGAGGTGTGCCTCCACGTCCGGATCCTTCAGGCCGTCGAGCAGGTCGGGCAGGGCGGCGTCGAGGTCTTCGCAGCGAGTCCCCTGCGAGGAGGATCTCACGTCATCCTCCGGCGCAGGCGCTCGAGCGCGCGGACCGTGCGCATCTTGGCCGCGGAAAGAGACAGGCCCAGGGCGTCGGCGATTTCCTCGAAGGAGAGTCCGACGGCGTACTTGAGCAGGACCGCGGCCCGGTCAGATTCCGCGAGGTCGGCGAGGCCTCGGCGGACCCACTCGGTGTCGACGGGATCGAAGGCCGGCCCCGGAGTCTCGTCGTCCAGCTCCGAGGCCAGGCGAACGGCGCGGCGGCGGAGCCGGTCGAGGCACTTGTGGCGCGCGATCGACAGCAGCCACGCGCGCAGGCTCGTCTCGCCCCGGAAGCGCGGCATGGCGTCGAGCGCCCCGAGCAGGGTCTCCTGCACGGCGTCCTGCGCGTCGTCCGTGTCCCCGAGCATGCCGAAGCAGAAGGCGCCGATGCGCGGGCGGTACGCGCGCGCGATGGCCGCGAGCGCCGCCGGGTAGTCCTGGCGGTCGATTCCCCGCAGGATTTCGAGGTCGGCGGACTCCAGGGACGCCATCTTCTCCAGTAGTGTCGCGGCAGTCCCCCGGAAAGTCACAGGACGGACGGCGGGACCCTCCTGCCGATCCGGGCGGAAAGGCGTGCCTCGCGGCGGGCCGCGGCCTCCGGGTCTTCGGCGCCGGCGCGCGCGGCTTCGCGGGCGTGCAGGCGCGCGGCGGCCGGGTCGCGCAGGCGGTGCTCGAGGAGCTTGGCGAGATCGAGGCTCGCCGCTCCCGTCGCGTCGAGGGGCGCCGCGCGCTCGAGCAGGGTGCGGGCGCCGGCGGGGTCGGCGGGCCGGCACAGGTGGGCGCGCAGGCGCAGCGCCTCGGGGTGATCGCCGGCGGCATGGAGGAAGGCCTCGGCCGAGGCCGGGTCGTGCGCGCGCAGGGCGACCTGGGCCATGGCGAAGAGATCGTCCGCGGGGCGATCGGTCTCGCGCGACCACGCGGCGTGCAGATCGCCGAGGAGCGCGACCATGGCGACGAGGTCGTGGGCGTTGTGCTCGAACACGCCCGCGAGGGGCTCCGCGACGCCCGAGGCGAGAAAATCGAGGTAGAGCGCGGGGATCATGCTGCCGGGCACGTCGCCCTCGCGCACGAACCCGAGGACCTCGCTCTCGAGAGCGGTCAGCCGGCAGTCGCGAAGGCGCCTCTTGTAGACGCGGCGTGCCGCGTGGAGCAGGTCGAGGTGCGGGCGAGGTGCCGGAGGGGGAAGTCGCGCGAGGACGAACCGCGTGCGAAGCAGCGGCCAGTCGAAGGACTTGCCGTTGAACGTGACGAGGTGCGTGGCGGAGGCGATGCGGCGGGCGAGGTTGCACAGCGCTACGGGCTCGTCGCAGGGCTCGCGCAGGAACGCCTGCTCCGAGACGACGGCTCCGTCCTCGAACCACGCGGCGCCGAGGAGGAAGGGGAGGGTGCCGGTGCCGCCGGCGAGGCCCGTGGTCTCGGTGTCGAGGAAGAGCGCGCGCGCGGGATCGAAGCCCCGCAGGGTTGGATCGAGGGCGAGGGCCGCGACGGCCGCGCCGGTCGCACGGAGCGCGGAGTCCACGCTCGTCATGCCGTGGCGATGGGAACGGGGGTACTCGCGCCGCCGCACGAAAAGTCGCCCGTCGGGTGTATCGACGACCGAGCCGGGCAGGTCGCAGAGATTGTGCTCGGCCGCTAGCCTCGCCCGTTCTCGGAGAGACGACCTCAGGCTCCGCGTGGCGATGGGCGGCGGGGCGAGGCGGCCGAGGCGCTCCCTTAGCGAGGCCAGCATCATGAGGCCCGCAGCCTCCCGAGGAGCTGCAGCGCGATCTCCTTGCGTGACGGAACGGATGGCACGTCGACCGGGCCGACGCAGCCGGGGCAGCCGGCCTCGCAGGTGCAGGAGCGGACGAGGCCTGCGGCGCGATCGAGGGTGCGGCCGCGCGACGCGAAGAGAGGCGCGGACAGGCCGATGCCGCCGGGGTAGGCGTCGTACACGTACAGGCGAAGTCGCTCGGGTCCCGTCTCGGCGCCCCCGTCCTCGAGCGCCGTGCCGAGGTCGCGCGGATCGCACATTCGCTCGAGGCAAGCGACCGTGTGCAGCGCCTGCGAAAGTCCGCGCAGTCCGTCCGCGAGCGTCGCGCGCGCGACCTTCATCGCCTCCGCCTCGGCGGCGTCGATCTCGATCCACAGCGCCGTCGTCAGCATCTCCCGGTCGGGCAGGTGCACGTCGCCGTATCCGACGTTCTCGTGCGTCTCGAACTTGAGCTTCTTGTACCCGGTGACCTTGTCGGTGACGCGCACGTCGCCCCACGCGGCGCGTCCACCGCCGGCCGAGCCCTCCTCGCTGACGCGCAGGGCGAGGACCTTGGTCGCCGTCATGGCGGTCGTGTAGTAGTCGGGCGCGACGGCGCGGACGAACGCCTTCTTGTTCGGCAGGTCGAGGCGGACCACCTCGAAGGTGCGGGCGTCGTGCTGGTAGATGGCCTGCTCGTGCAGCATCGTGTGGGCGCCGTGGAAGTCGATCTCGCCGAGCAGGGTCTGCTCGTCCGTCTCCTCGTTCTTCTCGATGACGACGACGTTGTCCCACCCGACGGACCTCAGGGAGACGTGCGTGGCGGGGTAGGCGTCCGCGATCCAGTGGAACCGGCCGCCGCTCGCGTGGACGACGCCGTGACCTTCGAGGTACCCGAGGGCCTCGGCCGTGTCCGCGGCCGTCATCGAGCCGTAGCGATCTCCCGGGGCGAACGCGAGCTCGAACGCGGCGCACTTGAGGTGGGGAACGAGGATCTCGAGGTTGTCGGGATCGATGCGCGCCTCCTCGACGGGCGCGCCGAGGAGGAACTCGGGGTTGCGGGCGAGCCAGCGGTCGACGGGAGCGGAGCTCGCGACGAGCACGGTGACGCTCGGGCCGAGGCGCCGTCCCGCGCGCCCCGAGCGCTGCCACAGGCCCGAGATCGTCCCCGGGTAGCCGGCGCAGACGCACGCATCGAGCTCGCCGACGTCGATGCCGAGCTCGAGGGCGGAAGTCGAGACGACCGCGCGGATGCGTCCCTCGCGCAGGCCCTTCTCGATCTCCCGGCGCTCGGAGGGCAGGTACCCGCCCCGGTAGCCGGCGACGACGTCCTTCGAGACGTGCTTCGCGAGCCGGGAGCGCAGGTACCGCAGGCCCAGCTCCACCTCGCGTCTGGACGAGACGAAGAGGATGGTCGCGACGTCCTCGCGGACGAGATCGACCACGAGGCGCACCGCGCTCTTGAGGCAGGAGGCGCGCAGGCCGAGCTCCGCGTTGACGACCGGAGGGTCGTACAGGAAGAAGCGGCGGGGCCCGTGCGCGGCGCCGGACTCGGTGACGGGTTCCACGGGGCGGCCGAGGAGGCGGCTTGCGTGCTCGGCGGGGTTGGCGATCGTCGCGGACGTCAGGACGTAGGTCGGGCGCGACCCGTGGAAGGCCGTGACCCGGTCCAGTCGGCGCAGCACGTTCGCGAGGTGTGATCCGAAGACCCCCCGGTAGACGTGCAGCTCGTCGATCACGACGAGGCACAGGCCCGCGAACAGGCGCGCCCAGGCGGCGTGGTGCGGGAGGATGCCCGAATGGAGCATGTCGGGGTTCGTCAGGATGACGCGCGCCTGCTCGCGCGACGTCCGCCGCACGGCGCCCGGCGTGTCGCCGTCGTAGGTGATCGTCCCCGCGGCGACGCCGGCGTCCGCGAGAGAGCGCCGGATCGACTCCTCCTGGTCGCGGGCGAGCGCCTTGGTCGGGAAGAGGAGGAGCGCCCGCGCCTGCGGGTCCGCCCCGAGCCGCTCGACCAGGGGAAGCACGTACGCCATCGACTTGCCGCTGGCGGTCGGCGTCGCCACCACGACGTCCTTGCCCGCGTTCGCCAGGGAGTACGCGAGCGTCTGGTGCGAGTAGGGCTCTTCGATCCCCCTCGCCGCCAGGACCCGCCGGGCGAATGCCGCCGCCTCCGGCCCGAGCGCCGCGGTCCGGGCGGAGCGGGCGGGCGCGACGTGGTCCGCGGCCAGGCAGGAGCGGACCTCCCCCCGCTTGTTCCAGCGCCGGAGAACCGCCTCCAGACCTCCGGGCCGCCACAGTACATCTGAACGCATGACGAGCACTGTACGGACGTGCGGCACCCAGGTCCAGAAAAAAGCAGGCTCGGCGAGGTGGTAGGGTGAAGCCGCTCCCGTGACGTCCGATTCCGCCCCCACCGGGCAGCCCAGGATCCTCGTCGTCGACGACGAGCCGACGCTCCTGCGCGCGATGGAGCGCATGCTGCGCAGGCACGCGTCGGTGGCGGTCGCCGACAGCGCGGAGAAGGCCCTCGAGATGCTCGGAGAGAGTCCGGCGTTCGACGTCGTGTTCTGCGACGTCATGATGCCCGGCATGACCGGGATCGAGTTCCACTGGGAGGTGCGCCGCAGGCACGGCGCGTTCGCCGACCGCATCGTCTTCCTCACGGGCGGGACCTTCGGCGGCAACAGCCTCGGCGGCATCGCGAACGTGTGCCTGGAGAAGCCCGTCTCCTTCGCGGAGATCGAGGCCCAGATCAGGCGCTTCGTGCCCCTCGTGAGCTAGGAGGGTGATGAAAAAGGCCCGAAGGGCCGTTTTCGAGCCCTGCTTCGTGCCCGTGCCCGTGCCCGATCAGGTCGGCGTTCCGGAGCGCATCCACGCGAGCTCGCACGGCAAAGCGTTGAGAGGACGGGCACGGGCACGGGCACGGGCACGCCCGCTTTGCGGGCTGGCACGGAGCAGGCTTTTCTGAAAAACTTCGTTTTTCAGCAGCCTGCTAGATGAGCGCGCCCCCCACGCTGGCGGACGTCGAGGCGGCCGCGGGACGCATCGCGGGGCAGGTGCACCGGACGCCGCTCTTCTCGTCGGCAGCGATCGGCTCGGCGTCCGGCTGCGAGCTGCGTCTCAAGGCCGAGTGCCTTCAGCGCGCGGGGGCGTTCAAGATCCGTGGCGCCCTGTCCCGGGTCCTGGCGATGACCCAGGCCGAGCGCGCGCGCGGCCTGGTCGCGTTCTCGTCCGGCAACCACGCACAGGCGGTGGCGCTCGCGGCACGCATCGTCGGCACGACCGCGACCATCGCGATGCCCGAGGACTCGATGCCGCACAAGATCGAGGCGACGCGCGCCTACGGCGCCGAGGTCGTCCAGCGGGGCGTGACGACCGCGACGCGCGACTCGGTGGCCCGGGAAATCGCCGAGCGGACCGGCGCCACCGTGATCCCGCCGTTCGACGACTTCCTCGTCGTGGCCGGGCAGGGGACCGTCGGGCTGGAGATCGTCCTGGATTGGCCCGAGGTGGAGACGATCGTCGTGCCGACCGGCGGCGGGGGTCTGCTCGCCGGGGTGGCGCTCGCGGCGACCTCGCGCAATCCGAACGTTCGTGTCTACGGCGTCGAACCCGAGGCCGGCGACGACGCGCGCAGGTCGCTCGGCGAGGGCCGGATCGTCTCGCTCGACCGGCCCCCGCGGACGATCGCGGACGGGGCGCGCACGCTGGCGATCGGCGAGATCCCCTTCGCGATCATCCGGCAGCGCGTCCTTGGCATCGTCACCGTTTCCGACGACGCGCTCCTGCACGCGATGAAGGTGCTCGCGCTCTCGTGCAAGCTCGTCGTGGAGCCGACCGGGGCGCTGGCCGTGGCCGCATTGATCGAGGGCAAGATCCCGAAGGCCGGCCGGACCGTCGCCGTGCTCTCCGGTGGGAACGTCGCGCCCGAGGTCCTGACGCGGGCACTCGCCTCGTGAGGAAGCTCCCGCTCCCGCCCCTCGCGTGCGCCGCGGCTCACGTGCTCGCGGCCCTGTCGATGGCCTTGCTCCTCCGGCCGGGCACGGAGGCCGAGCCGGACGTCGCCCTGCGCGTGCGCTGGATCTCCGAGCATCCTTTCCTGTGGCGCGCGGGGTGGGCGACGTGGATCTTTGCGGCCGGTACGCTCGTCGCCTTCTGCCGGTGGTGGGCTCGCCGCGCATCGCCCAGGCAGCGTGCGCTTGCGATGGCCCTCTGCGTCTTCGGCGCCGCGTTCGACGTCGGCGGTCAGGCGCTCTACCTGAGCGCGCTCCCGGAGGGCATCGCGTGGGCGCAGCCGCTCGGGACGCTCCTGACGGCGGCCGTCGCGAACGGGCTCTACACGGCGTCGTTCGCGACGCTCCTCGTCTCGACCTCTCTCGACACGCGCACGCGCGCCGTCGGCTGGGTCGTCGTTTCCGCGGGTGCCCTGATGACGGTGTCGGCGCTGGTCGGGATCGTCGCGGGCCTCGCCTCCGCGACGGCCGTGATCGTCGTCGGCCTGCCGGTGCTGTGCGTCCGCGTCGGGCAGGCGCTCGCCTGATGGCGCGCATCGTCGTCGCGGGGGGGACGGGCTACTTCGGAAGGGCGGCCGTCGCGTTGCTGCGCGCCCAGGGCGAGAGCCCCGTCGTGGCCGCGCGCCATGGCGGCGACGTGCGCATCGACGTCGAGGACCTCTCCTCGATCCGCGAATCGATCCGATCGGGCGACGTCGTCCTCGACCTCGCCGGACCGTTCCAGCGCCGCACGACCACGCTGGTGGAGGCCGCCGTGGACGTCGGCTTCCACCTGATCGACATCGCGGACGCGCTCGGGTACGCGCAGAAGGTCGAGACGCTCCGCGGGCGGATCGAGGCGGCCGGGATCGCCGTCCTGACGTCGTGCAGCTCGCTGTCTGCGGTCAGTGCCGCGCTGGTCCGCCGCAGCGGCATCGCCTTGCCCGAGCGGGCCACCGCCTTCCTCGCTCCGGCCACCAGGCACACGGCGAACCCGGCGACGGCGGCTTCCGCGCTCGCCAGCGTCGGAAGGCCGATCCGGGTCCTGCGTGAGGGCAGGCTCGTGGACGACGTCGGCTGGCGGGAGACACGATCGTTCGAATTCCCCCCGCCGGTCGGGCGGGTCCGCGGCTTTCGCAATGAGACCTGCGACGCGGTCCACCTGCCGCGGATCTGGCCGAGCCTGAGGACGGTCGATTTCTGGGTCGACCCGAACGCGTTCGGTCTCGGCGTGCTGCTCGGGGCTGCTGCGAAGCGCGAATGGGTCCGCAGGATCGTCGAGCGGACGGCTCCGGTAGGTCTCGCGATCGCCCGTGCGGTCGGTTCGGGGCGCGGCGTGTTCGGCGTCGAGGTGGAGGGAGGCGGCCGCATTTTCCGCCAGGTCCTCGTCGGCGGCGATCGCGCGCAGTGGACCGCCGTCGGCCCAGCCGTCCGTGCCGCGCGGGAGATCGCGTCGGGCCGGTTCGGCCACTCGGGTCTCGTCGCGCACGATCTCCACGTCGACCCCGATGCGCTCTTCGCTTCACTGCGCGGGGTGGGCATCGAGCTTCTCGAAGCGTAGAATCTTCGGTCCAGGTGGCCGACGAAGCCAAGGCCGCGGACCGAATCGGCGAGACGTACGGGGGCAAGTACCGGATCCTCGGCGTCCTCGGCGTCGGCGGTATGGGCGCCGTGTACGACGCGCTGCACACGTACACGGACCGGCGCGTCGCGCTCAAGATCATGCACGCGGGCGTCGTCGGGACGGAGGCGGGAGCGGCCCGTTTCCTGCGAGAGGCGCGGGCCGCCTCCTCGATCGGACACCCGGCGATCGTCGACGTCATCGACGCCGGACGCGAGGACGACGGTAGCGTCTATCTTGCGCTCGAGCTGCTCGAGGGCGAGAGCCTCGGCGCGGCGATCACGCGCGGCTCGATGCCCACGTCGATGGTCGTCGCGATCGCCGTGCAGATCCTCGAAGGGCTCGGCGCGGCGCACGAGCGCGGCATCGTCCATCGCGACGTCAAGCCGGAAAACGTCTTCCTGGTGAAAACGTCGGAGGGCGATCGCCGCGTGAAGCTCCTCGACTTCGGGATCGCCAAGCAGATCAACCCCGGTCAGGACCTCGGCACGACGATCGAAGGGACCGTTCTGGGCACGCCGTACTACATGAGCCCCGAGCAGGCGGGCGGGGACGTCGTGGACGCGCGCGCGGACCTGTGGTCGACGGGGGCGCTGCTCTTTCACGCCCTCGCGGGGCGGCCCCCCTTCGCCGAGGAGAACTACAACAAGCAGATCGCGCGGATCCTCGGCGGGGCCGCGCCGTCGCTCGCGACCGTGCGTCCGGATCTGCCGGCCTGGCTCGTCCGCGTGGTGGATCGAGCGCTCGATCCGGACAAGGAGAAGCGCTGGCAGACGGCCCGGGAGATGTCCGTCGCGCTGCAGACCAGGGGCGGGGACGCGCCGGGCCGGACGGCCGTGTCGACTTTCGGCACCGCGGCCACGGTGAGTGTGAACGTGGGTCGGTCCGCCCGACGACGAACGTGGCTCGCCCTTGCCGCGGTGGGCTTCGGCCTCGTGAGCGCACTCGCCATCCTGGTGACCGCGAACGAGGACGCCCCGCGCCAGGGCCCCGCGGCCCGCGCGCCCTTGCCGGGGTCCAAGGTCCTTCGGAAGCGGACGGAGGTCGTGGCGGCGGCACCGTCGCCGGCGGCAACGCCCGAGCCGCTCACCGCCGCACCCGCCGCGGCAGCGCCCGAGACTGCGGCGGCCGCGCGCCCGAGGGCGCGAGCGAAGCGCCCGCAGACGGCCGAGCCGACTCGTCACGAGCCGCAGCGCCGACGCATCACGCCGGTGCACGAGTACGAATGATGGCGCGGGCCGCGCTCTTCGCCGGCCTACGACCAAGGGGTACGAGCCATACCACGACGGATCGCTGGGCTCACGGTGGAAGCGATCGAGGCCGGGCGGTGAGTCCGCTCTGATCGGCGCCGGCGTCGACCTCGACGCGGCGGCGGCGGCCGAAGGCGGTCTCGAGCAGCGCGAGGGCGGCGCGTACGTCGCGGCTCTCGGCGGAGACGGTGGCGCGCAGCGAGGTGCCTGTCCGCACGAGCGTGACGCGATCCGCGAGGGGCTTGAGGCCGAGCAGCGCGATCCACGGGCTCGTGCGCGCCCAGCGCAGGCGCTCGCCCCAGAATCGGTCGGCTTCGAGGACGCGTCCCTCCGAGGCGTAGTGCGCCGTCGCCTCGGCGCGCGCGCCTCCCGCAGGCAGATCCCAGGCCTGCAGCTCGATTCGCGACGGCGGCGGTCCCATGCGGTCCGGATCGGTGAAGGCCTCGAGGTCCATCGCGAGCATGGCGACGAGCGGCCGCTCGCCCTCGGCCGGATGCGCGATCGCCAGCAGCTGCCGGCGCCAGACGCCGGCGTTCGGCGGTAGTTTCTCTGCCTGCTTCCCGCCGCGGCCGCGCCGGAGCACGCCGGCGTCTCCCTCGGCGAATCCGGACGGCGTCCCCGCATCGGGGCGGTCCCGCGCCTCCTTCGAAGCGCGGGCCGCGCTGGCGGTGGAGCGTGGGTCGAGAGGGTTCTGGGTCACGACGACCAGTTCCTCGAGGTCCGCGATCGGGTCGGACTCGGCAGGCAAGCCCATCGCCTTGCGCAGGATGCGGCGCGAAGCTCCCGCGTGAGGCGAGTCGCGCAGGCGCTCGGCCTGCACGACGACGGCGACGCGGACGAACGCCGGCAGGGACGCCGTGAGCCCTTCGCTCTGCCCGCGCAGGTTCGGGCCGGCGTCGGCCGCGGCGAGGGCAGGTCCGGCGTCCGAGGGCGACAGGGCGACGGACGCATCCGGGCCAGGCCCCGCGTCCGCGCCCTCCATTGCGACCGTCGTCCCGCCGTCCTCGGCAACGGTTCCCGCGTCGGTCGAGGCGTCGGGGCCGGCGTCTAGGGCGGATCCGGCGTCGGGGCCGGGTTCGGGCTGCGGCCTGGGGCGCGGCCTCGGGAGCTTCGCCGGCAGTGCCATCGCTGCGGGATCCGGGGGAGCGGCCGGCGTCGGCGCAGCGGGATGGTCCATCGTCAGGTGCTGCACGGTGAGGTCCACCGCGACGAAGTCCTCGTCGATCGACGGCAGCAGGCTCCCCCAGGGCTGGAGCGAGAGGAGCGCGACGACGTGGAAGACCGCCGATCCGAAGAGCGCCGCGAGGTGCGGCCCGGGGAATCGGTCTATGGAAAGACGGCCGGCGCTCCCAGCCCGTCGCCCTCGGGCAAGCCCGCCATCAGGTTCAGACACTGGATGGCCTGTCCCGCGGCGCCCTTGCCCAGGTTGTCGATCGCCGACAGCGCGATCGCGCGGCCGGTGCGCGTGTCGACTGCGTACTGGAGGTGAGCGCGGTTCGAGCCACGGACCCACAGCGTGTCCGGCAGTCGGCCGGGCGGCAAGATCGCGACGGACGGGGAGTCCGCGTAGAAGGAACGCGCGGCCTCGCGAAGCCGGTCGGCAAGGGCTCCCTCCTTCGAGAACGCGTACGCCGTCGTCAGGATTCCGCGGCTCATCGGGACGAGGTGCGGCGTGAAGGTCAGCGTGATGGAGCGCCCCGCGACCTGCGAGAGCGCCTGCTCGATCTCCGGCGTGTGGCGGTGCTCCCCCGCGATCTTGTACGGACGGATCCCCTCGGACGTCTCTGGGAAGTGCGCCGCGGCCGAGGGCGAGCGGCCCGCGCCGGACACGCCGGACTTGGCGTCGACGACGATCCCGTCGAGCGAGACGAGACCTTCGCGGACCAGGGGAGCGAGTGCGAGGATCGCGCCGGTCGGGTAGCAGCCGGGGACGGCGACGACGTTCGCGCTGCGGATGCGATCGCGGAAGAGCTCGGGCAGTCCGTACACGGCTTCGGATCGGAGCGCACCGGCGTGATCCTCCCCGTACCAGACGACGTGCACTGCGGCGTCGGTCAGGCGAAGGTCGGCGGACAGGTCGAGGACCCGCACGCCCGCCGCGCGAAGCGCCGTCGCCTTCGCCGCCGCCTCGCCGTGCGGGAGCCCGAGGAGCGCGAAGTCCGCGTCCTTCGCGATCCGCTCCGCGTCGAACGGCTGGACGACGAGGTCCACGATCCCCTCCAGGCTCGGGAGGACGTCCGCGAGGCGCTTGCCGGCGGACGATGCCCCGGCCACGTGCGTGAGCCGCACATGCGGATGCACCGCGAGCAGACGGGCAAGCTCGGCCCCGGTGTACCCCGAGACGCCGACGATCGCGGCGCGAGCGTTAGCGCTTGCTGTACTGGAAGCGCTTGCGGGCACCGGGCTGACCGTACTTCTTGCGCTCCTTCTTGCGCGCGTCGCGCGTCAAGAAGCCCGCCTTCTTCAGCGCGGCTCGGCGCTCGGGGTCGGCGAGGAGCAGGGCGCGTGCGATGCCGTGGCGTATCGCCGAGGCCTGGCCGCGCGGTCCCCCGCCACGGACGTTGACCGTCACGTCGTACTTGTCGCGCGCCTCGACGAGATCGAGCGCGTCGTACGGGACCACCTTCGCCGTGTCGCCGCCGAAGAACTCGTCGATCGTCCGGCCGTTGATCATGAACTTGCCCTTGCCGGGTCGCAGGATCACGCGGGCGACGGCCGTCTTGCGCTTTCCCGTCGCGTAGTACTGGGTCTCGGACATCTCTCGCTCCTGCGCTCCGGGCTCTCGCTAGGCCGGAAGCGGCCGCAGCTGCGCCGCCGGGTGGGGGTGCTTGTCGTCCGCGTACACCTTGAGCTTCTTGAGCATCGCGCGTCCCAGCGAGCTCTTCGGGAGCATGCCCCGGACGGCCTTCTCGATGATGAACGTCGGCTTGGTGCGCTGCAACTCGCGGTAGCTCGTCTCCTTGTAGCCGCCCGGAATCCCGGAGTGCCGCGTCCACTTCTTCTGGTCGAGCTTGCGGCCCGTCAGGAGCACCTTCGCGGCGTTCAGGACCACGACGAACTCGCCGGTGTCCACGTGCCGCGTGTAGATGGGCCGGTGCTTTCCGTGCAGGACCTTTGCCACGCGCGATGCGAGGCGGCCGAGGGGCAGTCCCTTGGCGTCCACCACGAACCAGCCCCGCTCGGTATCTTCGTTTCGTGCGCTGAAGGTCTTCATGGGTTTTCCCCGAAAAGGGCGCAATCCTTAGCCCCGGCGCGGGATTCTGTCAAACCCGGGGTGCTGCGACGGCTATATACTGCCCTCCCGTGTCGGACCTGAAGTGCCCGCGCTGTGCTCGGACCTTCTCGGGTTCGAGCCGGTTCTGCCCGTACGACGGCGCGCCGCTCGAGAGCGGGTCCGCGTCGGGCACGCGCGACCCTCTCATGGGGATCCTCGTCGCGGACCGCTACCGGCTCGAGGAGCGCATCGGCGAGGGGGGAATGGGGACTGTCTACAAGGCGGTCCATGTCCTCCTCGACCGACCCGTCGCCCTCAAGATCCTGCGCGACGACGTCCCGGCCTTCGCGAACCCCGCGAAGCGGTTCCAGCGGGAGGCGCGGGCGGCGAGCGGCATCGACCACGAGAACGTGATCCGGATCCTCGACTTCGGCCGTGCGGATCAGGGGTTTCTCTACCTGGTGATGGAGTTCGTCGAGGGGGATGCCCTCTCGGGCGTGCTTGCGAAGGAGGGCGCGATCCATCCGGCGCGCGCCGTCGACGTGGCCGTGCAGATCGCGGGGGCGCTCGAAGCGGCCGCGGAGCTCGGCATCGTGCACCGGGACCTCAAGCCGGAGAACATCCTCTTGACCAAGCGCGGCGACCGCGGGGACTTCGTGAAGGTCCTCGACTTCGGCCTCGCCAAGCTCCTGACGGTCGCCGACACGGGGCCGCTGACCATCACTGGAAACGTCTTCGGAACGCCGGCGTACATGTCGCCGGAGCAGTGCAAGGGCGCACCGGTCGACGGGCGCAGCGACATCTACGCGCTGGGAATCCTGCTCTACGAGATGGTGGCGGGGACTCCTCCGTGGACCGGGAGCTACGCCTCGCTCTTCCGCGCACAGCTGACGCGGCCGCCGCCGCCGATCCGGGAGACCTTCCGGGAGGTCCAGTGCCCGCCGGCGCTCGAGGTCGCGATCTTCCGCTGCCTCGAGAAGGATCCGGATCGGCGCTTCCAGACGCCGGCGGAGCTTCGCATCGCGCTCGAGGCCCTCGGGATGGCGCGACCGGGCGGCAAGCCCAGCGCGCTGCGGCGCCGCGCGGGCGACGGGACGCTGGCGCGGGGTGTCGCGCCTACGATGGCGGCGGCGGTGGCCGCGGCGGCCCCGCCCTCCGAGACGTTCCGTGCGGAAGACGCGCGGGCGACCGACACCGGCGAGGACGGGCTCGAGGAGCAGCTCGGGCAGCTGCGGCGTCGGCGCGAGGAGTCGCTCGTCCGGATCGGGGAGACGCTCCACCGGCGCGGTCACCTTCCGGCGGCGGGGCAGGCGGTGCTCGTGGCGGTCCGCCGCAGGGAAGGCGAGCTGGCCGAGCTCGGGGAGCAGGTCGCCCTGGCCGAGGCGGAGGTCGAGGAGGGCGAGCGCACCTCGCGGGAGCTCGCCGCCTCGGTCCACAAGGAGGTCGCGGGGACCAACATCGAGGCGGAGGCGCTGCGCGAGGACTCGAGGCGCCTCGACGCCGAGGTCGACCGGCTGCGCGCGGCGCTCTCGGAGGTGCAGGTGCGCGTCCTGTCGGGAGGCACGTCGGGACCTGCGACGGAGGCGCGCGACGAGATTCGACGATCGCTGGCCGACGCCGAGAGCGGCGCCGTGGCGAAGACGGCCGAGCTGTTCAAGGCGGACATGGTCGCGAAGGATCGCACGCGCGAGCTGGGCGCCCAGCTGCGCGCGGCCGAGGAGCGCGTCGCCAGGCTCGAAGGGACGCTCAAGGCCAAGCTCTTCGCACTGCGCGAGACCGAGAGCGCGGTCGCGGAGGACTACGAGATCCTGGGCGCCGTGATCTACGACCTCGACGAGCTGCTGTCGCAGGGCTTCAAGGGTCCCTACGGCACGCTGCGAAACCTCGACCGCGAGATCGGCCAGCGGGCGGCCCTGCTCGCCCTCCAGTCGCGCAAGAGGTGAGGGGTCACTCTCTTGGGGTCTAAGCATATGATTTCATTACGTTCCCCAGGCTTCGCGACCGGAGATTTCCGGGTGCTGGATGTGCGAGCACTCTTGGGCGGCCCGGAGCACCCGGAAATCCCCGGTCGCGAAGCCTGGGGAACGTAATGAAATCATATGCTTAGACCCCAAGAGAGTGACCCCTACCCCAGCATCTGCGCGTAGTACGGGATCGCCGCGACTCGCTCGCGATCCTCGTCGGTCCGCAGGGCCCGCAGCATCTCCCGGATCGTGATCGCCCCGCGCGAACGGGCCTCTGCCGCGCCGGCCGCGTCGCCGCGCACCCGGCGAGCCTCGGCGAGCGCACCGAGCGCCCAGACGTGATCGGCGGGGACGATCGCCTCCGCCTCGAGGGCGTCGAGCAGGCTGGCTTCGGCTTCCGGCAAGCCGAGGGTGTCCCGCGCGGCGGCCCGGCACGCCACCGACGCGATCCAGGCCCACAGTCGCGCCTGGCCCGACGCGGAATCCCCGAAGGCACGCTCGGCCTCGGCGGCTATCGGCAGCCCTTCCTCCCACGGCTCTTCGCGTGGCTGGGCGGCCTCGACGAATGCGCGGGCGAGATGACAGAGAGCGCGCGCGCGCAGTTCTCCCTGCTTGGCGGCCGTCGCCGCGGCGCGACGCACCGGCTCGAGCGCGCCGACCGGGTCCTTCCTGCGCAGGTGCACGAACGCCTGGTTCATCTCGGCGATCGCCGCGACGTCGAGCAGTCCGACCTGCGAGGCGATGCGCGCAGCCTCGACGAACGCGGCGTGTGATTCGTCGAGCCGGCCGAGCTGCATGAGGCAATTGCCGAGGTAGGAAAGGCAGGACGCCTGCAGGTCGAGCTGTCCGGATGCGCGCGACACCTCGAGACCTCGCCGCGCCGCCCCGAGCCCTTCTCCCGGGTCCCCGACGTGCAGCAGGACGACCGCGAGCTGGTAGAGGCTCGCCGCCTGCAGCACCGGATCGGCCAGGGACTCGGCGATTGCGAGCGCCCGGCGGACCTCGGCGATGGCCGCGGCGCCGCGGCCCGCGAGGGCCTGGGCGCGTCCGAGCAGCACCCGAGCCCTCGACTCGCGTACCTTCTCGCCGGCCGCCCCGGCGTGTGTCGCGGCCGCGTCCAGGAGCGGCTCCGCCTCGTGCAGGACGAGGGCTTCGAGCCGTTCTCGCCCGCGCAGGAATGCCCCGAGGGCACGGCTCGCGTCCGTCCCGATGCGATCCGCGAGCGTCGCGATCTCGCCTAGCGCCTCCCGGCGTTCCGTCGTGCGCTCGAGCCTGCGCAGCGCCTCCTCTCCGAGCTCGAGGGCCCGCAGGCGGCCCCTGTCGTCGGCAGCGAGGCCAGCGGATCGACGGGCGTGCGAGAGCGCCTCGGCGTTCGCGAACTCGTCGAGAGACGCGCGCGCGGCCGCGGCGTAGGACTCGGAGGCGGCCGACGCGTTGCCGGCCAGCTCGTCGTGCCGCGCGAGGACCGCCGCGTCCTCGAAGGCATGCTCGCGCAACCACGAGGCGACCTGCCCATGCAGGCCTGCGCGCTCCCTGCGCGGAAGCATCGCGTACGCGACCTCGCGCAGCAGCCCCTGCCGGAACGCGTGCTGCGCGGCCCCGGCGACCCGGGATCGGTTGCTGCGCAGCAGCAGGTCGCGCTTCGAGAGGCGAGCGAGCAGATCGTCCGCGTCCTCCACGCCGAGGGCAACGAGTGCCTCGGTCCAGAACTCCGCGCCGACGACGGCCGCCTTCTTGAGGGCCTCGCGCTCGTCCGCGGGGAGCCGGTCGATGCGCGCCTGCAGCGCCGCCTCGACGCCGACGGGCAACGAATCTGGCGGGACCGGGCCGCGCAGCGTCCATCGTCCGTCCGATCGGACGAGGACCTCGCGGTCGCGAAGGCCCTGCAGCACCTCCTCGACGAACTGCGGGTTTCCTTCCGCCCGTGCCTGGATCGCGAGGCCGAGCTCGGCGGGAGGAGCGCCGCCGAGCAAGGACTCGACGAGCTGATCGATCTGGGCGCTCGAAAGGGGCGGGACGTCGATGACGATGCGCCGGGCCTGCTCGCCCGGGAAGCGCGGGAAGCGCTCCCGCAGCTCCGGGCGCCCGGCGCCCACGAACAGCAGCGGACCCTCGATCGACGAGAGCAGATCCTCGATCTGGTCGAGGCTCGCTGCGTCCGCCCACTGCAGATCCTCCGCGACGAGGACCACGGGCTGACGCAGGGCCCATCCGGAAAACAGCCGCGCGGTCGCCCAGCGGATGCGGTTCCGCAGGACCTCGGGATTCGCTCGAAGGGGAAGGGCCCACGCATCCGACCCCGTGGAGATCCCGAGGGAGACGCCGACGAGGCGCGCCACTTCCTCGGCGTCCGGCCCGCGCACCGCCTCGTAAGCCATGGACAGCAGCTTCTCCGACGCCTCGTGTCCGTCGTCTCCGCGCGACAGGCCCGCGCGACGGCGCAGCGCGTCGCCGAGAAGCGCATGCGGACTCTCCGCTGACAGGGCGTTCGCGTGTCCTTCGAGCAGCAGGACACGCATCGGCAAGGCGTCGAGGTCGCTGGCGAACGCTTGCAGGACGCGCGTCTTGCCGACGCCCGGCGGTCCCACGACGACCGCGGCGCCGGGCCGGCCCGCGCCGAGCACGTCGCGCAGCAGCTGTGCGAGCGCGCCGATCTCCGCCTCGCGGCCGACGATCGCCGCCTCCTCGGCTGCGGCCCCGCCGCGCAGCTCCCCGGCCCTTTCCCGGACGACTTCCTGGATGCCGCCAGTGACGGCGCGCGTCTCGAAGGCGGCGCGCACCGCGCGCAGCGTGGCGCGGTCGACGAAGACTCCCTCCGAACTCGCCTGGTGCAGGAGTCGCGACGCCGTGGACACCGCCTCGCCGGTGATGCCGGTTCCCGTCGTCCCCCCGCTCGTCACGCGACCCGTGCCGATCGCGAGCCTCGCCGCGATTCCGCTGCGGGCGAGCCCCGCGCGCGCCGCCATCGCCGCACGCACCGCGCGTACAGGCTCGTCGCCGAGGGATGCCGCCAGGCCGAACACCGCGAAGGCGCGATGCCCGAGGAGCCGCTCCACATGGCCGCCCTCGGCGAGCGCAGACGCCTCGAAGGCGTCGTACGCCGCCGAGACCATCTCCGCGAGGTCGCCGTGCCCCGGGTCGTGCAACGCGTCGAGCTCGGCGAGGAGCACCGTGACGACGCGCACCTCGCCGCGCGATGTGCGCCTTGGTACGACGGGCGCGGCATCCGGCGCCGCCCGCTGTGCGTCTTCGAGGCATGCCGCCAGCGCAACGGCCAGGGCGGCCGCACCCGGGTGCCTGTCCGCAGGATCGCGCGACATCGCGCGCTCGACGACGTCGGCGAGGCGGCCCGGGACCTCCGGTCGTTTTTCCCGGATGGACGTCGGCCGGTCGGACAGGATCTTGGCGAGCACCGCGAGCGGGGTGTCCCCGTGGAACGGGACCGTCCCGGTGAGCGCCTCGTACAGGACGACGCCCGCGGCGTAGACGTCCGCCCGCTCGTCCACGGGGTCGCCTCGCGCCTGCTCGGGCGGCATGTAGAACGGCGTGCCGAGGACCGCGCCCTTCTCCGTGAGCGCCTCCCCGGGTCCAGAGAGCCGGGACACGCCGAAATCGAGGATCTTCAGCGAGGTCTCGCCCGGGCGTCCCTC
>Ga0247727_10004158_pt1 | contig 31022 bp, 18 predicted proteins | sample WisWelCaveWW1625_FD_202498 | JGI IMG/M metagenome (GOLD analysis project Ga0247727, IMG submission 202498) | Biofilm microbial communities from Wishing Well Cave, Virginia, United States - WW16-25 | ecosystem: Environmental > Aquatic > Deep subsurface > Groundwater > Cave microbial mat | place... | reverse complement strand
CCGTAGCCGGTGGCGCTGGCGTAGATCAGGCGCGGGTTCTTCTCGCGCAGCGTGGCGTAGTCGAGGCCGAGCCTTGCTGCGACGCCCTGGCGGAAGTTCTGCACGAACACGTCGGACTTCTCGGCCAGCGCGTAGAGCACCTCGCGGCCTTCGGGCTTGCTGAAGTCGAGCGTGATGCCGCGCTTGTTGCGGTTGTGCGACTCGAAGTACCAGTTCGCGCGCTTGACTTCGGCCCCGCCCGCGGCGACCAGGCGCCGGCCCGGGTCGCCGACGCCGGTCTGCTCGATCTTGATCACGTCGGCGCCCATGTCGGCGAGCATCGAGGAGCAGATCGGGCCCTGCTGCCAGATGGTCCAATCGAGCACGCGGATGCCTTCGAGGGGCAGGGACATGGGGCGACTCCTCCGAACGCGGACCGGCGCAGTATCGACCGCGCCGACAGGGCCTGTCGAGCCTCGCGGTGCTGATCGACGCCCTGGTGCACGCGAGGGTCCGCCTCCAGCACGTCGTCCGTATCCTGCCCCGGAGCCTGCCCGTCGTTCTGGTCGATCCTTCACCAGGAGATCCGGAATGTCTGGACCGTACGAGCGGGCGTTCGTCGTACCCGTGCCCGTGGCGAGGGCTTGGGAAGCCTTCACCGAGCCGTCGGGACGGGAGGCGTGGCTGGTGCCCGCCGGCCGCGACCCCCTGACCGGGATCGCACCCATGGACGGGTTCGAGCCGGGTCGACTCGAGCTCGGCCCTGCGCTGCTGCACCGACGGCTCTCGTGGTCACAGAGCCCGGCCGGGCTCGGCGGCTGGTACGAGACCGAGGTCTGCTTCGAGGAAGTTCCCTCGGGCACACGGATCACGATCGTTCGCAGTGGCTTCGGCGACTCCGACGACTGGTGCCACTACGCGTCGAACACTGCGCGCGGCTGGGACGAGCAGATCGCCGACCTGGTCCTGTACCTGGAGACCGGCGTGCGAGGCTCGCGCCACTGGGCATTTCGCAGCAGCCTCGGCGCGACGATGCTCGAGACGGGCGCCGGCGTTCGCATCACGCACGTGGTACCGGGAGGATTCGCGGCGGCTGTCGGGATGCAGGCGGGCGACGTGCTGCTACGCCTGAACGGGACGTCGGTCGTTCACCTCACCGACGTCATGTTCGCCGGACGCGAACATGCGCCGGGCGAGGAGATGGAGGCCGAGTACGTGCACGGCCGCGACGTGCTGCGCGGCAGCGCGCCGCTGTCGGAGTGGAGCTACGGCGGTGGCCAGTACGTTGGGCACCCCGGCGCCTACCCGAAGCCGAGTCTCGCAGGCCCATGACTCGCGGGGATCGAGGAGGAGACCGACATGCCCGAGATGGATGACGGACTGCGCGACGAGCTGCGCACAGCCTGGCATCGCTATGTGGACACCCTCGTGCCCCTGCGGCCGGCGCTCCACGGCTACTGCAACCGCCTCACCGGCAACCTCTGGGATGCCGAGGATCTTGTGCAGGACACGCTGCTGCGGGCCTTCGGGCAGTGGGGCGTCACGCAGCCGAGCATCCGCAACCCGCAGGCCTACCTCCTGCGCACCGCTACCAACGTCTGGATCGACAAGCTGCGACGGCGCGACACGGCGGCCCGCGCTCCCACGGCGGAGCTGGACGAAGTCGCGACACCGGAGACGAGCCTCGCCGCCTCGCGTGACGTGCGCGAGGCCGGGACCCGACTTCTGCAGCGACTGCCGCCCCAAGAGCGCGCCGCAGTGGTGCTCAAGGAGGTGTTCGAGATGACGCTCGAAGAGATCGCCGAGCTGCTCGCCACCACGACGGGAGCGGTAAAGGCTGCGCTGCATCGCGGGAGAGGTCGCCTGCGCGAGCCCGAAGGAGCGCCGGCGTCGCGCCGCCCACTGCCCTCGTCGGAGCTTCTCGATCGCTTCGTGGAACGCTACGACGCCAAGGACGTGAGGGGCCTCGTCGCGCTCATGCTCGATGGAGCCTCGGCGGAGAACGTGGGGAACTCGTTCCACATCGGCCTCGACCCCACCCAGGGTGTCCCCAGCTTCCTCCATGCCGTGGTCCACGGTCACCCCGAGTGGCCTGCGCAGTTCCAGTTCGCTGCGAGGCGCGTCGCGCGCGTCGCATTCGAGGGCGAACCGATGCTGTTGTTCTTCGTCAGCCGCGGCGGACGCGAGTCGCTCCAGAACGTCATGCGCTTCGAGGAGCACGAGGGACGGATCGCGCGCATCCGCAGCTACGGCTTTTGCCCCGACACGATTCGCGCCGTGGGCGGAGCCCTCGGCGTCCGCGTGTTCACGGGCATCTACCGGGCTCCGACGCCAGGGCCCGGCCAGCGCTGGCCCGACGCGGAGCCCGTACGCTGACCGAGAGCAGGCGCCGGGCCTTCGAGGCCAACGTCCGGAGGGCCGCGCTTCAGCACTCGCCTACTGGAGGTAGTTCGATCCCCCGATGCGCACGGCCTTCGGGTCGATGCGCACGTGTACGACCGCGACGCGGCCGGCGGCGAGCGCTGCGTCGAGTGCCGGGCGGATCTGCTCGGGCCGCTCCACGTGGGCGGCGAAGCCGTCCACCATCTCGGCGATCTTGTCGTAGCGCGCGGGAAGCAGCGAGGCGATGCGCGGCGAGCCCGGCGGCAGCATGTGGTCCTGGATCATGTGGCCCGCGATGCCCTCGTTGTTGGCGACCACGAACACGGGATGCGCGCCCACCCGTTGGGCCGTCTCGACGCACATCGCCGCGGCGCCGAAGGCGTAGTCGCCGAGCACGGCGACCACGGGCGCGTCGGGACAGGCCAGCTTCGCGCCCACCGCGTAGGGCGCGCCGACACCCATGCAGCCGGTCGTCCCGGCGTTGAGGCGCCCGCGGTTGCGGTAGGACGGCAGCATGGCGCGGCAGATGCCCATGATCGTCTCGCCCTCTTCGATCACGATCGCATCGCGCGGCAGCGCCGCCTTCACCTCGTTCACGAGCCGGTAGGGCTGGATCGGGATCGAGTCGTCTGCGAGGGCCGAAGCAGTGCCGGCCTCGTTCTTCGCCGCGACCGCGCGCAGGCCCGCGAGCCAGCTCGAGCCGGCGGAGCGCAGCCTGCGGCCAGCGAGCGCCTGCACGAGCTGCTCCGCTGCGATCGCGGCGTCGGCCACGATCGCGGTCTCGAGGCTCGCGCCCGAGTAGGCCTCCTCGGCCTCGACGTCGATCTGCACGATCTTCGCGCCGGCGGCGAAGCGGCGGCCGAGCCCGAAGATCCAGTTGAAGCGGCCGCCGAACATCACGATCACGTCGGCGCCGGCGAGCGCCTGCGAGCGCGCGGCGTTCGCGAAGTTCAGGTGATCGTCGGGCAGCGTGCCGCGCGCCATCGGCGAGGTGACGTAGGGGATGCCGCGATCGACGAGCCTCGCGAGCGCAGGTCCGGCGTCGGCCCACGCCGCGCCCTTGCCGATCAGCACGAGCGGTCGCTCGGCGCTCTCGAGCAGGTCTGCGGTGCGCGCGATTGCCTCCGGGTCCGGGAAGGCGCGCGTGATCTCGGGCGCGCTGCGCAGCACGACTTGTTCTTCGGGCACGCGCTTGCCGACCAGATGGCCCGGGAAGTCGAGGTAGACGCCGCCGGGCCGGCCGCTCGCCGCCTTGCCGAGCGCGAGGTGGATCCACTCCGCGATGCGATCCGTGCGATCCACCTGGCCCGTCCACTTGCAGGCGGGCTTCGCGAGCGCGAGCTGGTCCAGCTCTTGGAACGCGCCGAGGCCGAGCGTGCCGCCGAAGGCCGAGCCGCCGAGCACGACGAGGGGCAGGGCGCTCGCGGTCGCGACATAGAGCGGCGTGATCGCGTTCGTCAGCGCGGGGCCCGAGCCGACGATCAGCACGCCCGCCTTCTGCTTCTGGTAGCCCCAGGCCTGCGCCATGAAGCCGCCGTTCAGCTCGTGGCGGCAGCCCACCACTTTCAGGCCGGCTTCCTGCGAGCCAGCGAAGAGCTCGATCATCGGGCCGGCGACGACCCCGAACACGGTGTCGATGCCCGCCGCGCGCAGCTGCCGCGCCGCGATCTGCCCGCCGTGGATCTCCGCCATGGGTGGTTGCCTCCGCGCTCCGGCGTAGCACAACGGGGGGCCGCCTCGTAGACTCGGCCGGTCGCCCCCGCGCGCCCGGAGGCCATCCCGTTGATCGAGCTCCGCAATGTTTCGCGCTTCTATCGGCGCGGGGCGGACGACGTGCATGCGCTCGAGAACGTCTCGCTCGAGATCCCGGCGGGCCGCTTCGTCGCGTTGATGGGGCCCTCGGGCTCGGGCAAGACGACGCTGCTGAACATGCTGGCGGGCCTCGACCGGCCCTCGGACGGCCAGATCAGCGTGGCGGGCCGCAAGCTGAACGATCTCTCCGAGGACGAGCTGGCGGCCTTCAGGGCCGGCCACATGGGCTTCGTGTTCCAGTTCTTCAACCTGATTCCCGTCTTCAGTGCGCGCGAGAACGTGGAGCTGCCGCTGCTGCTCACGCGGCTCGAGAAGGCGGAGCGCCGCCAGCGGGCCGAGACGGCGCTACGCATCGTGGGCCTGGCCGGGCGCGCGAGCCACATGCCCGCGCAGCTGTCCGGTGGCGAGCAGCAACGCGTGGCGATCGCGCGCGCGATCGTGACCGACCCGGAGATCGTGGTGGGCGACGAGCCCACCGGCGACCTCGACGCGAAGAACGCCGAAGAGGTGCTGGGCCTGCTCCGCACACTCAAGCGGGAGTTCGGCAAGACCGTCGTGATCGCGACCCACGACCCGCGCGCCGAGCGCTACGTGGACGAGGTGCTGCTGGTCGACAAGGGTGTCTTCATGGGCTCGCGGCCTGGCGCGACGGGCGCGAGCCCGGTTTCGGGGACCGCCCGATGATCAAGTTCATCCCGTTCGTCTGGCGCAATCTGATGCGCAACCCGCTGCGCTCGATGCTCACCGGCGGGGCCATCATGCTCGCGCTCGCGATGGTGTGCGTGCTGCGCACGGCGCCCGAGGGCTTCGACCGCTTCCTCGACAACCTCGCGAAGAACAGCCGCATCTCGATCCACAACACCGCCGGCATCGTGTACGGCATGCCCTACGCCTACCTCGCTCGCATCAAGGCCGTGCCGGGCGTGGTGGGCGCAGTGAGCTGGAGCTGGTTCGGCGGCGCCGTCGATCGTGACAAGGGTGTGACCTTCCCGAACTTCGCAGTGGATGCCGACGCGATCGGCGTCGTCTTCGAAGATCTGGGCATCGAGCCGGCGGCGATCGAGCACTTCCGCAGCCACCGCGACGGCGCGCTGGTCGGGCGCATGACGATGCAGCGCCAGGGCTGGAAGCCCGGCGACGAGATCACGCTCGTGGGCATGGTCTACCCGGTGGACCTCAGCTTCCGGATCTCGGGCGAGATCCCCGCCGAGCAGGACCCGCGCTTCTGGTTCCATCGCACCTATCTCGAAGAGGCGCTGCGCGCGCAGGGCATTCCCTCGGATCAGGTCGGCATGATCTGGGCGCGGATCGATCAGGCCGAGCTGGTGCCGGGCGTGATGAAGCAGATCGACGACATGTTCCGCAACAGCGAGGCCGAGACGGAGTCCGAGACCGAGAAGAGCTTCTTCCAGAACTTTTTCTCGCTGCTCCAGGGCTTCATCGTCGTCTTCCTGATCGTGAGCTGGCTGGTGGCGGGCTGCATCGTGTTCATTGCCGCGAACACCGCGAGCATGGCGGTGCGCGAGCGGATGCGCGAGCTGGCCGTGCTGAAGGCGATCGGCTTCCGCTGGCGGCTGCTGTTCACCACCCTGCTCGGCGAGGCGGCGTTGCTCGCGACCGTGGCCGGTGCCCTCGGCGCGCTGCTGTCGCTGGCGCTGACGCGGGCGCTGGCGACGCAGGCAGCGATGACTCCCACGATGGGTCCGCTCGCGGGCTTCGTCGTCACCAACTGGATGCTGGTGGAGGCGCTGTTCCTGGCCTTCTTCATCGGCATCCTGTCGGGCGTGGTGCCCTCGTTCGGCGGGGCGCGGCGCAGCGTCGCCACGACCCTGCGCGAGGTGTTCTAGATGGCGCTGCCGCTCGGCTACCCGCTGCGTAACCTCGTCCACCGGCGCCTGCGCACCGGGCTCACCGTGGCCGTGATCGCGCTCGTCGTGATTGCAACCACGCTCTTCCTCGGCCTGGTCTCGAGCATGCGGCGCACGCTCGCCACCACGGGCTCGCCGGACAACCTGATCGTGCTGCGCAAGGGCTCGGACAACGACGGCTCGAGCGCCGTCCCGCTCGAGGCGCACCAGGCGCTGCGCTTCTTCGACGGCGTGGGCAAGAGCGCCGCCGGCGAGCCGCTGGCCTCGCCGGAGCTGGTGGTGCAGCCGTTCTTCAAGACGGAGGCCGGGGGCCGCGAGAACGTCCTGGTGCGCGGCGTGGAGCCGATCGCGCTCGCCGTGCACGAAGAGGTGCGCATCGCGGAGGGTCGCATGTTCGAGCCTGCGCAGGGTGAGGCCGTGGTGGGCCGCGGCGTCGCGAGCCGCTATCGCGGAGCGCAGCTCGGCCGCGACCTGCGCTTCGGTCGTCGCAGCTGGAAGATCGTCGGGGTTCTCGACTCGGACGGCTCGTCGTTCGAGAGCGAGGTCTGGGTCGACGTGCGCGACCTCGCGGCCGACGCGAAGCGCACCATCCCCTACTCGGGCCTGCGCCTCAAGCTGGCGCCCGGCGCGGACCGGGACGCACTGATCCGGCGCATCGAAGCAGACTCACGCTGGACGCTCGGCGCGAAGCCCGAGACCGAGTACTACGCGAAGCAGGCCGAGAGCGCGAACGTGTTCTACGTGCTGGTCGTGGGCCTCGCGGTGTTGGCGGGCTTCGGCGCAGCGTTCGGGGCGACCAACACCATGTATTCGGCCGTCCAGGCGAGGATCGCCGAGATCGGCACGCTGCGGGCGCTCGGCTTCTCGCGCGGCAGCGTGATGCAGGCGTTCCTGATCGAGTCGATCGGGCTCGCGGCGCTCGGCCTCGTGGTCGGCGTCGCGATCGCCGTGCCGCTGGCGGTCGCGGTCTCGCAGGCGCTCGGCGGCATCGCCTTCGGCCTCTCGACCTTCAGCACCAGCGTGATCACCCTGCGCGTGAGTCCCTTCGACATCGCGATCGCCGCGTTCCTCGCGCTCGCGGTCGGGGTCGGCGGCGGCCTCGCACCGGCCTGGCGCGCCGCGAACCTGCGCCCGGTCGAAGCGCTGCGGAAGGGCTAGGGGCATGACGGAGCCCTCACGCACGCTGCGCGACGAGCTGCACTCGCTGCGCATCGATCGCAAGGCCGTGGCGAGGGGCGGGCCGCCCCGCTGGGTTTGGCTCAGCGCGGCGGCGCTGCTGGTCGTGCTGGGCGGCTACTTCGTGTGGCGCGCGACGCTCGGCCGCACGCCCGTGGTGCACGTGGCCTTCGCGGCGCGCTCGGCGCCAGGCGCCGCGGGTGCCGGGCCGGTGCTGACCGGCTCGGGCTACGTGGTGACGGGCGAGAAATACATCTCGATCGGCGTGCGCGTGCCGGGCCGCGTCGACGCCTACCTGGTGGACGAGTCGGAACGCGTGAGCAAGGGCCAGGCGTTGGTGCAGCTCGACCGTCGCGACTACGACGCAGCGATGGTGCAGGCGAACGCAGGCCTCGAGCTGGCCCGCGCCACGCTCGAGCTGAAGGGGGTCGAGGTCGAGCGCCTGCGGGCGCTGCGCAGCCAGGACGTCGCCTCGCAGTCCCAGCTCGACGTGAAGGAGAGCGAGCTGCGCGTCGCCGCCGCACAGGTGCGCCAGGCCGAGGCCGCGATCTCGCAGGCGCGCGTGAACCTCGACTACACCACGCTGCGCGCGCCGAGCGACGGCGTGATCCTCGCCAAGCTGAAGGAGGTGGGCGAGATGGCGGTGCCCGGCGGCTTCGCCGGGTCGGGCGACTTGATCCGCATGGCGAACCTCGCGGACATGCGCGCCGAGGTGGACGTCAACGAGATGGACCTCGCCAAGGTGCGGCTCGGCCAGGCAGCCGAGGTCGTGCCCGACGCGTTTCCCGAGCGCAAGTACGCAGCCACCGTGGTGAAGCTCTATCCGCAGGTGAACCGCCAGAAGGGCACGCTCAAGGTCGAGGTGGGCATCCCCGAGGCGGACGAGTGGCTGCGCCCCGACACCAGCGTGCGCATCATCTTCCAGGGCGACGCTGCGCCCGCCGCGGCGGACAGCGCGAGCGCACTGGTTACCGCGCCGCGCGCGGCGCTGCGCAGCGAGGCGGGCGCGAGCTTCGTCTGGGTGGTGACCGAGCAGCATCTGCGCCGCCAGGCCGTGACGCTCGGCCGCGAGCTGGGCGATCGCGTGGTGGTCGAGACGGGTCTGCTCGGCGGCGAGGCCCTCGTGATCGGCGATCCGGGCGCCGCGCTCGCCGACGGGCAGCGCGTCGAGATCGCGGCCGGCGCTCCGTCCTCGTAGCGCGCTTGCTAAGGTGACCCGCGTGGAAGGGGAGACGCCGCACGGGCCAGCGCCGGACGATGCGCGCGCGTCGCCTCGCGGTCGCTATCTCGCCGCACTCGCGCTCGGAGCGCTGGGCGTCGTTTACGGCGACATCGGCACCAGCCCGCTCTACGCGCTGCGCGAGTGCTTCCACGGCCAGTACGCGGTCGCGCCGACCCCTGCGAACGTGCTCGGCGTGCTGTCGCTGGTGTTCTGGTCGCTGATCATCGTGATCTCGATCAAGTACCTGGTGTTCGTGATGCGCGCGGACAACCGGGGCCAGGGCGGCATCCTGGCGCTGGTCGCGCTGGCCGTCCCGCGCGACATGCCCGCGCGCGGGCGCTCGTGGATGCTGGCGTTGCTCGGCCTGTTCGGCGCCTCGCTGCTCTATGGCGACGGCATGATCACGCCGGCCATCTCGGTGCTCTCCGCGGTGGAGGGCCTCGAGCTGGCAGCGCCCGCCCTCGGGCGCGCCGTGGTGCCCACCACGGTCGCGATCCTGATCGGCCTCTTCGCGATCCAGCGGCATGGCACCGGGCGCGTCGGCGCGTTCTTCGGGCCGGTGATGGTGCTCTGGTTCGCGACGCTCGCGGCGCTGGGCGTGCGCGGGATCCAGCACGACCCCGGCGTGCTGGTGGCGCTCGCGCCCTGGCACGCGGTCACGTTCTTCGCGCACAACGGCCTGCACGGCTTCGTGGTGCTGGCCTCGGTGTTCCTGGTGGTGACTGGCGGGGAGGCGCTCTACGCGGACATGGGCCACTTCGGCCGTCGCCCGATCCGGTTGGCGTGGTTCACGCTGGTGCTGCCCGCGTTGATGCTCAATTACCTGGGACAGGGCGCGCTGTTGCTGGAGGACCCGGCCGCCGCGGCGAGCCCCTTCTATCGACTCGCGCCGGCCTCACTGCTCTATCCGCTCGTGGCTCTCGCTACCGTCGCCACGGTCATTGCGTCGCAGGCCGTGATCTCGGGTGCGTTCTCGCTCACGCACCAGGCGATCCAGCTCGGCTACTGCCCGCGCATCGCGGTGAGCCACACCTCGGCGCTCGAGAGCGGCCAGATCTACGTGGGGCCAGTCAACTGGCTGCTGATGCTGGCGTCGTGCGGGTTGGTGCTCGGCTTCGGCTCCTCGACCCAGCTCGCCGCCGCGTACGGCATGGCGGTGACCACCGACATGGTGATCACGACGGCGCTGCTGTGCGTGGTGGCGGCGAACCGCTGGGGCTGGGGCACGGCGGCGATCTTGCTCGGTGGCGCGCTGCTGCCGATCGACCTCGCGTTCTTCGGCGCGAACCTGTCGAAGTTCCTCGAGGGCGGCTGGGTCTCCATCCTCGTCGCCGCCGCCGGCTTCAGCGTGATGAGCACCTGGAAGCGCGGGCGGCGCGTGCTGCGCGAGCGGCTCGAAGAGACCTCGCTGCCGCTCGAGCTGTTCCTGCCCGATCTCGAGACCACCAAGCTCCCGCGCGTGCCGGGCGCCGCCGTCTTCCTGGCCGGCGACCCGCAGGGCACGCCGCTCGCGCTGTTGCACAACGTGAAGCACAACAAGGTGCTGCACGAGCTGAACGTGCTGCTCACGCTCGCCACCGACGACGTGCCCTTCGTGCCCTTCGAGGAGCGCGCCCAGGTGAAGCCGCTCGGCCACGGCTTCTTCCGCGTGGTCGCCCACCACGGCTTCATGGACCTGCCGGATGTGCCACGGCTGCTGCGCCACGTGCGCTCCGCTGCGCTGCCGATCGACCTCGAGGCCACCAGCTACTTCCTCGGCCGCGAGCGGCTGATTCCGTCGGGGCGCTCGGGCATGGCGCGCTGGCGCGAGTGGCTGTTCTCGGTGATGTCACAGAACGCGCAGAGCGCAACCACCTACTTCCGCATCCCTCCCGGTCAGGTCGTCGAGCTGGGCGCACAGGTCGAGCTGTAGCTCCGCGAGTGGAGTGAGCTGGAAGTGCAGCGCGGGTGCCCGGGCCGGGTGGACCGATTGCTGCTCCCGGCGCTGTCGGTGGTGAAGCCGAGCGCTTCTCACGCGTCATCGCTCGGCCTACGGCTGTGCAAGTGCACGGCTCCGGCAAGCGTCCGCCCGCGCGCCTTCGCAGCAACCGGCTCCACCCGTCCCCGAGGCTCCGTCGGTCCGCGAAGAGACAGGTGCAGCAGCCGCAGCGGCGCGCGCAGACTGCTCGCGCCTCGACCGGCCCCGAGGCCGGGTGGAGCCGGTCCTCGCGGAGGCGCGCGGCGGGCGGATGCTCACCGAACTTGCGCACCAAGACCGAAGCACGCCGAGCAGGGGAGCGTAAGGCGCGCTCCGCACTGGCAGCGCCAGCGCCGGGAGCGAGGATCGGTCCACCCGGCCCGAGCACCTGCGCTGCACAGCTCCCGCGGTTCGCCTACGGCGCCAGCTGGAGCCGCACACCTTCCGCCAGGCGGTCGCTCGGGTGCAGTACCACCGACTCCCCCGCGCCGAGGCCGCTCTTCAGCTCGGCCTCGAAGGGTCCGCGCGCTCCCACTTCGACGTCGCGCCGACGTGCGACGCCGTCCTCGGCCACGAATACGGCCCAGCCGTCGCGCCGCCGGAACAGCGCGCTGGTCGGCAGGCGCAGCACGTCGTCGGCGTGCCAGACCACGATGCGCGCCTCGATGCGGAAGCCGTCGCCGAGGCCGGCGGGCGGATCCACGAAGTCGCCGATCACGTTCACGCGCTGCTCCTCCACGCCGAGGGCCGAGACCTTGGTGAAGCCCGACGGCTCGACCCGGCGCACGCTCGCGCGTAGCGGTGCCGCGCCGCCCCAGTCCTCGACCCACAGCTCGGCCCCGGGGCGGATCTTCACGGCGTCGGCCGAGAGCACGTCCACCACGATCTCGATCGCGCGGGGGTCGCCGAGGTCGAGCAGGGGCGCACCGGCCATCACGATGCGCTCGCTCTCCTCGTGGACGCGGAGCACTTCGCCGGCGATCGGCGCGTGCACCTCGATGCAGGCGCCGCCGCAGGGGTCGTTCGCGGGCTCCGGATTCGCGCGCGACGCGTGCGCCGCCATCAGCACCGCGCGCGCGGCGTCGGCCTCGTGGTCGGCCGCGGCCGTCGCGAACTGCGCCGCCTCGCGCTCGCGCAGCGCGCGGACGCGCCCCAGGCGGGCTTGCTCGAGCGCCTCGTCGGAGCGAGCGCCGGCCTCGCGCAGGCGTTCGGCGCGCGCGAGGTCGCGCTCCGCCTGCGCCAGCGCGGCAGCGGCGAGCTGCGCGCGGGCGCCGGCGCCGCGGCGCGCGTCCTCGGCGGCCTCGAGACGCGCGCGCGCGGCGGCTTCGTCGCGCGGGTCGAGCGGTGCCGGCACGATGAGCGCCACGACGTCCCCCACCGCGAGCGCGTCGCCCTCCTCACGCTCGATGCGCAGCAGCCGGCCCGCGGCGGGCGCGGCCACCACGAAGCGCTGGCGCACGCGCGTCTCGCCCTCCTCGTCCACCGTCAGCGAGAGCGGTCCGCGTGTGATGGCGCCGAGCTCGACGGGCACAGCGGGGGCCCGCAGCGCCCACCAGGCGAACGCTGTGAGGGCGAGCACTGCGCAGAGTCCGACGAGACGGCGCGACGGGCTCACGGCTACTCCCGCGTCTTCAGCACGGCCACCAGGTCCAGGCGGTCGAGGCGATAGCGCACGAGCGCGCTCGAAGCGGCGGCCGCAACGACCACGACGGCGATCGCGAAGGCGTGACTGCGGCCGCTGACGACCAGCGGGATGCGGAACAGCTCCCATTGGTAGGTGGAGGCGATCGCGGCGCACAGGCCGCGGCCGATCACGAAGCCGAGCGGCAGCGCCAGCAGCGTGAGCAGCGCCTGCTCGCCGAGCAGCAGCGTCGCCACCTCGGCGCGCGTGAAGCCGAGCACACGCAGGCTGGCCAGCTCGCGCCCGCGTTCGGAGAGCGCGATGCGAGCCGAGTTGTAGACGACAGCGCACGCGATCACCGAGGCGAAGCCGATCAGCACGCTGGTGAAGATCGCGAAGCTGCGGGCGAGCGTCTCCTCGAAGCTCTGGAGCATGGCGCGGCGAGCCGTGGCGCCGGCCACGGCCGGCGTGCGCTTCAGCGCGGCGTCGAGGGCGGGCGCCGCGCTCGCGTCCACGCGCAGGAAGGCGCCGCTCCAGGTGCTCTGCTCGCGCAGCAGGCGGTGCAGCGCAGCGACCTCGAGGTAGGCGGAGAGGCCGAGCAGCTCGTCCACCAGCCCGGCCACGCGCAGCTCGCGCACGGAGCGCTCGCCTTCCAGCACCTCCACCGTGAGTCGGTCGCCCGGCACGACGCCGAGGATGGCACCGAGCTTCTCGGTCAGGATCACGCCGTCCGGCGCGAGCGCGTGCGGGCGGCCGTCCGCGCCGATTACGCGCCGCAGCTCGTGGCCGGGCGGCAGCCCGAACAGCGGCACGCGCCGTTCGTTGTGCTCGAAGCGCAGCCGCACCGGCGCCACGCGAAATGGCTCTGCGCGCAGCACGCCGGGCAGCGCGGCCACGGCGTGGCGCGCCTCGGAGCGGAGCGGCTCGTGGAAGACGAGCGTCGTGTCCTCGCGCTGCACGCCGCGGAACTGCACGTCATTCAGCGTCTGCACGGCATCGACGAAGAAGCGACCGACCAGCAGGATCGCGACCGCGAGCGCCGTGCCGAGCACGGAGAGCGCGGCCCGCAGCGGCCGCCGCGCGAGATTGCGCCAGATCATGCGCAGCGCGGAGGGCAGGCGCCGTCCGAATGGCGTGCGCTCGAGCCAGCCCGCCCGGAAGCCGGCGGGCGGCTCGGGTCGCATCGCTTCGGCCGGGGTCAGCGCGAGCACGCGGCGCACGGCGCCGAGCGCGCCCGTCAGCGCCGCGAGGCCGCTCACGAAGATGGCGGCGCCGATCACGCTGGGGCCCGGTGAGAAGCGCAGCACCGGGAAGCGGTAGAACTCCACGTACATCTCGTGGATGCGGGCGCCGAGCCAGAGCCCCGCCAGCACACCGACCACGGCACCGGCCGCCACCGCGACCGCGGCGAAGCCGAGGTAGTGCCACACGATCGCGCGATCCGGGTAGCCGAAGGCCTTCAGCACCGCGAGCTGCTCGCGTTGCGTCGCCACCAGCCGCGACAGCACGATGTTGAGCAGGAAGGCGGCGACGCCCAGGAAGATCGCCGGAATCACGGTGCCGAAGACGCGGTTCTGGGCGATCTCGTCGGAGATGAAGCGGTGCGAGAGCTGGTCCTCGCGACCGTAGGCGCCGAGGCCGCCCCAGCGCTCGAGCAGATGGTCCACGCGCGCGATCACCTCGCGCTCGCTCGCACCTGCGGCGAGTGCGAACGAAACATCGTTGAAGGCGCCCTCCATCTCGAAGGGCGGGCCGAGCGCGTCGCGGCTGGTCCACAGCACGCCGAAGCGGCGGTTGTCCGGGAACAACGACGTGCCCTGGATCTCGTAGATGTACTCGGGCGAGAGCGCGACGCCGACGATGCGCAGCTGCTGCCAGCGGCCGTGCAGCACGGCGCCGAGCGTGTCGCCGGGGGCGAGTCCGTTGGCGGCGGCGAAGGCCTCGCTGATCAGCACCTCGTCGCGCCGCCCTGGCTCCAGCCAGCGCCCGCGCCGGAGGTGCAGGTCGTTCAAGATGGGGACGCGCCGCTCCGGAATCCCGATCAGCCGGCCGATCGCGGGCTCGGCGAGGCCGGGCACGTCGAGCGTCACCTGGACGACGATGCGCGTCTCGACGGCCGCTACGCCGGGGATGGCGGCGAGCCGACTGCGCAGCGCGTCGGGTGCCCGCTTCAGGCTCGCGAACACGTCGGCAAAGCGGCGGCTGGCGTAGTAGCTCGACTGCGAGAGCGCCAACGATTCGTACGCCGAGCGCGTGGTCACGACCACGGCCACGCCGCACGCCACCACCAGCGCGATCGCGGTCAGCTGACCGCGCAGGTGCCACAGGTCGCGCAGCAGCTTCCAAGTGAGTGCGCTCATGCCCGCCTCACCACGAGAGCTCCGCGGGCGCCTGGCGGCGCTCGTTGCGGGTGACCTCGACGATGCGTCCGCTGCGCATCCGCACCACGCGATCGGCCATGCCGGCGATGGCGGCATTGTGCGTGATCAGCGCGGTGGTGGTGCCCAGCTCGCGGTTGGCGCGCTCGAGCACCTCGAGCACGCGCTGCCCGGTCTCGAAGTCGAGCGCTCCGGTGGGCTCGTCGCACAGCAACACGTCGGGCTGCTTCGCCACCGCGCGCGCGATCGCCACGCGCTGCTGCTCGCCGCCCGAGAGCTGCGCGGGGAAGTGCTCGATGCGGTCCGCGAGCCCGACCAGGTGCAGCGCATCCGCGGGATCCATGGCGTGCTCGGCGATCTCGGTCACGAGCGCGACGTTCTCGCGCGCGGTGAGGCTCGGGATCAGGTTGTAGAACTGGAACACGAAGCCGACGTGCTCGCGCCGGAAGCGCGTGAGTGCGTCGGGGTCGTCCCGCGTGAGGTCGTGATCGAGGAAGCGCACCGTGCCGGCGCTCGGCACATCCAGGCCGCCGAGGATGTTGAGCAGCGTGGACTTTCCGCTGCCCGAGGGCCCGAGCAACACCAGCAGCTCGCCGCGGAAGAGCTCGAGATCGACGTCACGCAAGGCGTGGACGTCCACCTCGCCCACGCGGTAGTGCTTGGCGACGCCGCGCGCCTCGAACACGACCTCTGACGCCGTCATCCCGTGCTCCGCGGCGCACCGAGCTCAGGGTCGTTCGGTGGCCAGACCTCGCAGCTGCGCCAGCCAGCTTGCCACTTCGGGCGGCAGCTCGCCCTCGCCACCCGAGCCCGTGTAGCCGAGCAGCGTGGACTCTTCGAGCACGGCGTAGGCGCGGCGCGCCGGCGCCCCGCCGGGCGCGGCGCGGATCGCGGCCTCGAGGTAGGCCTCGGGCTCGGTGAGCCATGGGCTCGAGCCGATGCGCAGCTCCGTCACGCCGAGCAGGTAGTAGGCCTCGGCAGAGTCGGCGCTGGGCTTGCCCGCCGCGCTGACCGCGCGATGCAGCAGACCCGAGGCGAAGAGGTCGTGCACCAGGCCCGCGCGGTCGGCCGGGAAGCGGCGCACGTGCGCCGCCGAGGCGAGTACGGCGCGCGCGCGCGCGACCTCCTCGCCCGCCGGCGTCGGGACGTCGAGTTCGCCGAGCGCGTCGCTCCAGGCGGTGACCAGCTCGGCGAGGTACACCGGCACGTCCCGCCGCTTGCCGAAGGCGTGGAGGTGCCGCCGCGCGCGCGCCAGCTCGCCGCGCACCCGGATCGTGATCGCCAGGTAGTCGGACAGGTAGCCGCCGAGGTCGAGCTGGGCCGGCCCCATCAGCTCTCCCCCGAGCAGGCTCTCGTAGCTCTGCAGCGCGAGGTCGAACTGGCGCGTCGCCTGCTGGAGCCGGACGCGTTCGTGGAGAGGCAGGGCGCTCGCGTCCACGGCGTTCCAGAGCGAGCGCCCCAGCTCGGAGCTCTTGCGGTACGGCAGGCGCGAGTGGCAGCTCACGCAGTCGTCGGCCAGCTCGCCGAGCAGGAAGCGGGCCTCGTCGTAGCGCCCGATCTGGTAGCGGTGCTGGATCTCGGACGCGTCGCGCGCGAGAGCGCTCGCGAGGTGCGCGAAGCCGACATCGCGCCCGCGCGCGTGATCCGAGAGCGCGCTGGCGCCGTCGCGCAGCCTGCGCAGCGCCTGCTCGAGCCGCGCCCGGTTGGACTCGGCCGCGAACTCCTCGGGGCTGAGCGACAGCGGCAGCGCAACCCGCAGCGCCGCCACCAGCTCACCCATGCGGGCCTGGGTAGAGGCCAGCTCAGCATCCTCGGCCCACACGGGCGTTCCCAGCCCGACCGCCATGATCAGGACGGCGCACAGTCGCCCCATCGTTCACCCCTTTGCTCGTGTTGCTCTGCACACAATGCACGCAACATGCCGGATTCGCGGGGCTCGCAGGAGCGTTCGGTCGGACGCCGCTGGGGCAGCGTGCCCCGTCCCCGCGGCGGCTGGGCCTATGAAGGGATGTGACCACTCCATCCGCTCGACGGCGCTGGGGCTGTCTCGCGCGATGCTTTCCGAAGCGGCAGCCCCCGGGCATCCTCCGGTGCACATGTCGCTCTCGCCGGCGCGGTCCTTCGCGCTCCTGACTCTGGCCTGCGGTCTGGCCTGCAGCGCGGAACCGCCGCGGGCGGACTTTCCGGGAACGAGCCTGCTGACTCGCATCGAAGCCCGCCTCGATCGCGAGCGGGCGGCCCTGAAGCCGATGCTGGCGCACTACGGCTTGGTCTTTCCGGTAGAGCAGGATGAGCTGACGGCGTTCATGGGGCAGGTCCGCTTCCACGGCAGCGGGCTCGATCTCGCGCTCGGGACGGACTACGCGCTGGAGCCGCACGGTGGCGGCCTGCTGCGACTCCTGTTCGACTACTGGCGGCCCGATTCGCGCGCGCCACGCCTCGACGACCGCTACTGGTTCGCGGCGAACCGCCGGCACCTCGCGCTGGGGCAGCTCTACGCTGCGGGCCGCGGGCAGGTCTTCCTTCCCGTCCCAGGCGTGGCAACGGAGGCCACCGGCGGAAGGCTCCCGGACTCCCCGCAGCTCCCGCGCATGTTCGTCCGCTTCGGCTTGCCCGGCGGACCCGTGCGGACCGTCGAATCCGACGCCTACAAGCTCCTGAGCCTGCTGATCGAGCTCGAGCCGGATCCCTCGCGAAGCTGGCTCAACCGCTCGGGTCAGCAGCTGAGCGTGGAGCTGTTGATGCGCCACGTGCGCGCGTCCTACCTGGCCAGCTCCGCGAGCTTCGTCGACCCGCCGGACCATTCGAACCTACACCTCGTGGAGCTCCTCGTGACGTTCGGGTCCGCGGGCCCGGCGCGCGAGCTCGCTGCGATACAGCGCCACTTCCTCACGGTAGAGCTCGCGCAGCGGGCCTTCGATCCCCGGGACGCCGGCTTCCTGCTGGCCCACTATGTCGAGTCGCTCGGCCAACTGCTGGAGACCTCCGCGCTGGACTGGAGCGAAGACGACAAGCGGCGCGTGAGAAGCTGGCTCGTGGACCTGGAAGAGCGCCGTTTTCGCGACATCGCGGGGGAGGATCTCGAACGCCTCTGCCACCTCGCGAAGGGTCTTCGTTCGGTCCGGGCTCGACAGGCCGAGCTCCAGTGAGCCTGCGGGGCCGGTCTCCCTCGACCCGCCGTGCCCATCAGTCGACCAGAAACGCCGGCGGCAGCGATCCGATCAGCGCGCGCCGGTAGCTCAGCTGGCCTTCCGCGACGTCGTGCACCGCTGGGCTGCGTGCGTCGGTCACGATCTCTCCGCCCTCGAGCAGCTCGGGACGCAGCGCCTGCGGATGCGCGAGCATGGCGGGGAGCGTTCTGGCGTGCTGCGGGGGCAGGGTGTCGAGGCTCACCTGCCTCGGAATGGGCAAGGGGGCTGCGCTGGCGACGATGAAGCTGTTGACGTGCGGCGATCCCGGCCAGTCGGGGCGGTAGAGCGCGACGTGCGGTAGCTCCGCGCGCAACGTGACGAGCAGGTGCGCATACGCGGTGGGCCGCTCGAGAACGGCAATCGTGTTGAAGATCGCGACGCCGTCCGGCTCCATGCAGCGCCGGAGATCGGCGAAGAAATCGCGCGTGACGAGATGCTCGGGCGTGCCATCGCCATGGAACAGATCCACCAGGATCACCTCGTAGCGCCGGGGACAGCGTGCCAGCTGTGTGCGCGCATCCGCGAGATGCACCGGTACCCGTTCGGCGTCGAAGCCGAAGAAGCCGGTGGCTGCCGCGAGCGAGGCCGGGTCGACCTCGACGGCCTCGACCGCGACACCCTGTCTCGCGAGGCGCATCGGTACGATGCCGGCGCCGAGCCCGAGCACCAGGGCCGAGCGGAGCTGGGGGCGATAGGCGTAGGCGAGGGCCTCCAGTGCATACGTGTAGAGCTGCAACGAGCGCCCGTCGGAAGTGACCGAGTTCTGGATCAGCCCGTCTTGGAAGTAGATCTGCGCGAAGCCGCCGCTCGGATCGGGCGCGCTGCGCAGGATCTTCACCGTGCCGAACCGCGAGCCGAAGCGCGCCTCGACCCGCCAGCTGGCGCCTCCGTACTCGGCCGGCCACAGCCGCTCGAGGTAGGCGTCGGCCTGCCAGAGCAGGAACGCCGCCAGCACAGTCGCGCCGGCGGCACCGAGTGCCAGGCTGCGGCGGCCGCGCAGTGGTGCCGGGAGCCGCGTGGCTGCGACGGCCGTGAGCAGCGCCAGCGCGAGGGCCACCGCGAGCGTCGCGGCGAAGTTGCTGAGGTAGGGGATCAAGCCGAGCGCCGTCACGAGTACGCCCACGACCGAGCCGAGAGTGCCGACGAAAAAAACCGTGCCTGTGCCAACGCCCGCAGTCCGGGAGCCGTCGCGCGCCAGCTGGATCGAGACGAGCAGGGGGCTCATGGCCGAGAGCGCGACGAGCGGCACGAACAGCAAGGTGAGGCATGCCGCAAAGGCGCCCAGCACGAGGTCCGCTGCGGCGAAGCAGGGGAACAGCTCTGGATAAGCGAGGCAGGCGGCGATGATGGCAAGGGCGGCAAGGGCGGGCATCGACGCGTAACGCTGGGCGAGTCGCCCGACGTCCGCATCTGCGCTGGGGCTCGCGGCGAGCCGCCCACCGGTCCAGTAGCCGAGCGCGAGCGCCAGCAGCGTGATCGATAGGATGCCGGTCCAGATGAAGAGGCTGACACCGAAGTAGGGCGTCAAGATGCGGGAGGCGAGCAGCTCCAGCGCGAGCACCGCGCCGCCGGAGATGAAGACGATGGCGTACCAGAGCATGCGAGAACCTCCGGTGTACCCCTTTTGCAAGCCGCCTGCCCCTGCCCCAGCGCGCCTCGTACAGGCCGCTGGTTGACCGCAACGGGGACGGGCGTTTCAATGCGGGCCATGGCCCTCGTCTCTGCGCGTCTTGCGGCGACCTACTCGATCGTTGCGCGAGACCCGATCACGGGCGAGATCGGCGTCGGCGTCCAGTCGCACTATTTCTCGGTCGGCACCGCCGTACCCTGGGCAGAGCCCGGAGTCGGGGCGGTCGCCACGCAGTCGATCATCGAGGTCTCCTACGGCCCGAAGGGGTTGGCGCTGCTGGCGAATGGCGCATCGGCGCCCGAGGTGTTGGCCGAGCTCGTCGAACGGGATCCCGGCCGTGCGTTGCGTCAGGTGGCGATCATCGATTGCGAGGGGCGCGTCGCGTGTCACTCCGGAGCGCTCTGCATCCCCGCCTTCGGCCACGCCCAGGGCCGGGGCTGGAGTGCGCAGGGCAACACGCTGCGCTCGGATGCGGTGTGGCAGGCCATGGGCCCCGCCTTCGAGCGCAGCCAAGGCTCGCTCGCGGAGCGCTTGCTCGCCGCGCTCGAAGCTGCCGAGGTCGCGGGTGGCGATGTCCGCGGCCGTCAGAGCGCGGCCATCTTCGTGGTGGCGCGCGAGCGTCCCGCGAACTCGTGGGAGGGGCGCATCGTAGACCTCCACGTCGAGCATCACGCGCGACCCCTCGAGGAGCTCCGGCGGCTGTTGACCATCCACGGTGCCCATCGCCTGTTCGCCGAGGCGCGCCAGCTGTTCGGAACCGGCGAGTTCGAGCAAGCGCTGCTGCTGCTCGAACAGGCGCGCAAGCTCCAGCCCGACGACGTCGAGTTCGCCTTCTGGACGGGCGTGGCCTTCGCCAACGCCGGTCGCACCGAGGAGGCGCGGCGCTGGCTCGGCGAGGCCTACGCCGCGGACGCGTCGTGGCGCGAGCTGGCGCGACGGCTGGCCGGCATCGGTCTGTTCAGCGGGGGAGCCGAGCTGGTCGAGCCATGACGGCACCCGTCGAGAGAGAGCGCGCGCAGCAGATCCGAGCGACGGTGATCTTCGTCGACCTGGTCGGCTTCGCGGCACTCGCCCAAGAGTCCGGGACCGAGCGCGCCTATCTCGTCGTGACGCCTTGCTTGCGGATCCTCGACGAGGTGGTGCGCAAGCACGGCGGCTCGGTCGACAAGTACAGCGGCGACAAGCTACTCGGCGTGTTCGGCTACCCGCTGCCCTTGGAAGGCCACGCGCGGGCGGCCGCACGCGCCGCGCTCGAGATGCGCCGGCGCGTCGCCGAGTACGCCCGCGAGCTCGGCGTCGCGCTCTCGCTGCACGCGGGGATCAACACCGGGGAGATCGTGGCGGGAGACATTCGCGGCCCGGTGGTGCGCGAGTTCCACGTGCTCGGCGACGTCGTGAACACCGCGGCGCGCCTCAACGCGAAAGCATCGCCCGGCGAGATCTACGTCGGCGAGCTGACCTGGGAGGAGACGCGGGGGTCCCTCGCCTATCGCGCACTTCCGCCCTTCGCGCTCAAGGGCAAGAGCCGTCCCGTCCCTGCCTTCGCTCTGCTGGGCGGCGACGCCATGGAGGAGGGGGGTCTCGGTCAGCAGGGCAGCCCGGTCCGCCTGGTGGGTCGTGAGCGAGAGCTCGAGCTGCTGCGCGAGGCCGCCGCGCAGCTCATCGGAGGGAAGGGCGGCTGCATGGCGTTGATCGGGCCGGAGGGGAGCGGCAAGTCGCGACTCCTGTTCGAACTCGCCCGGGCCCCCGAGCTCAGCGGCGCGCGGCTGCTCCAGGTGCACTGCGCCCAGCTCGAGCGCGGCCCTTCGGGCCGCGCCGCCGCCGAGCTCGCGAGCCTCGTGCTCGGGCGCGAGCTCACGTCCCTCGACGACGCGGTGAAGGCGCTGCCGGAGCTGCTCGACACAGCGGCGCGCCGGCCGCACGTGCTGGCCTTCGAAGATGCGCACCTGCTCGATCCCGAGCCGCTGGCAGTGCTCGAAAGCGCGCTCGCCGCGCTCGGCGGGCGAGCGGTGCTCGTGCTGTTCACGTTCCGCAGCGCCGGGGACGAGGCGCGCGCGCGGCTCGCCGCGGCCGCAGCGCGCTCGGGCGCCCGCTGGCGCGATCTCGCGCTCGCACCGCTCGAGGCGCAGGCCGCTGACGAGCTGCTCGACGCGCTTGCGCCCGATGCGCTCGACGAAGACACGCGCGCGCTCGTGCGCGAACGCGCGGCGGGCAGCCCCGGGCGCCTCGTGCTCGGCAGCTTCGGCGCCGCGGCGCTGCGTTCGGAGCGCGAGCTCGAGACACGCGAGGAGAAGCGGCGCCAGCGCACACGCGAGGCCGAGCGGCGGCGTGTGGCCGTGCTGTTCGCCGACATCAGCGGCTTCACGGCCATGACGGAGAGCAAGGGTGCGGCAGAGGCCTATCCGGTGGTGGCGGGCGCGCTCCACCTCCTCGAAGAGATCGCGCGCAAGCACGGCGGCACGGTGGACCACTTCCTCGGCGATTGCGCGATGGCGCTGTTCGGCGTTCCCGAGGCGATCGAGGACGCGCCGCGTGCGGCCGTGAACGCCGCGATCGAGATTCGCGAGCGCATCGAGTCCTACAACGACGAGCGGCGTGTCGAGCCTCGCCTCGCGGTGCACTCGGGGATCGCGACCGGGCAGGGCATCGCGGGCGACATCAGCGGCCCGCTGATCCGCGAGTACGCCGTCATGGGCGAGCACGTGGACCGTGCCGACGCGCTCACGCACGCGGCCGAGCGCGGGGAGATCTACGTCGACGCCGAGACGTACCAGGCCACCGCGGAGGTGTTCGAGTACGTCCCGGGCCGAACCGAGCCGCTCCCGGACGGGAGCCCGACGAGCTTCGACGTACGTTCGCGCCAGACCAAGCTCCACCGGGCACGGATCGGCGTGGAGCGGCGCGTCTTTTCCGAGCTGGTCGGGCGCGAGGCCGAGCTGGCCGTGCTCGGCGACGCGCTCGCAGCGCTCGGTGAGGGGCGTGGAAGCGTCGTGCATCTGATTGCCGAGGCCGGCGTCGGCAAGTCACGCCTGGTCGCCGAGCTCGCGAAGGAAGCGACGGCCCGGGCGCTGGGCTGGCTCGAGGGTCGCGCCCTCTCCACCGGTCGGAACCTCGCCTACCACCCCTTCGCGGATCTGTTGCGCAGCTGGGCCGGCATTCGCGACGAGGATGGGAGCGAACAGGAACGCGCACGCCTCACGAACGCGGTGAGCGAGCTGCTGCCCGTGCTAGCGCCCGACGTACTCCCCTTCCTGCTGCGCCTCCAGGGCCTCGCACTCGGCGCCGACGACGAGCGTCGCCTGGCCGACATGCCCCCCGATGCGCACGAACGGATGACCCGACGCGCGATCAGCGAGCTGCTGCGCGCCGAGGCACGCCGAAGGCCGCTCGTGGTCGTGATGGACGACCTGCACTGGGCGGATCGGTCGTCGATCGAGCTGCTCGAGGCACTGTTGCGTCTGGTGGGCGAGGAGCGCCTCCTGCTCCTGGCCGCGACCCGCCCCGGGTGGCCCGACACCTCGGGCCGCATCCTGGACCTGGCGCGTGAGCAGCAAGGCGAGCGCAACCTCGAGATCGCGCTGGCTCCCCTCGGTCCGGACGCGGTGCGGCGCATGGTGCGGAACTTGTTCCGGGGCGGCGACGTGCCCTACGCCACCCGCACGCTGATCGAGGAGCGCGCCCGCGGCAATCCCTTCTACATCGAGGAGGTGGTGCGTTCGCTCGTGGACCAGGGGGCCGTCGAGTACCGCGACGGAGCCTTCCATGCCACGCGGTCGCTCGAGAGCACGGCGATCCCGGGCACGATCCAGGAGGTGGTGATGGCGCGCATCGACCGCCTCGCGCCGGAGCGCAAGGCCGTGCTGCAGGCGGCGGCCGTGCTCGGCGGCACCTTCCACGCAGCCGTGCTCGAGGTGATGTGGACCGGCGAGGGACGGCTGGGCGACCGGCTCGGCGAGCTCTGCGAGGCGGAGTTCCTGGTGCCAGCGGACCGTACGCGCGGCGAGGAGTACGCGTTCAAGCATCCGCTGCTCCAGGAGGTCACCTACGACTCGCTGCTCGAGGCGAGGCGTGAGACGCTGCATCGCGCCGCCGGCGAGGCCATCGAGCAGCGGCTGCTCGGAGCGGTGCCCGGCCGGGACGCGATGCTCGCCTACCACTTCGGCCGCGGCGGAGCGCCGGAGCGGGCGGAGGAATACCTGTTCCGCGCGGGCGACGAGGCGGCGCGCTCCGCGGCCTCGAGCGAGGCGCTCCACTTCTTCCAGGAGGCCGGGAAGCTCTTCCTTCAGCTGCACGGGCAGGGCGGCGATCCGGCCAAGAAGGCGCGCCTGGAGAAGAACGTCGGCTTCGCGCTGTTCAATCGCGGCCGCGAGCCCGAGGCCGTGACGCACTTCGATCGCGCGCTCGAGCAGCTCGGCGTGCCCGTCCCGAAGAGCGAGCTGCGCAACCAGCTGCGCTTCGTCGGTGATCTGCTGGCCGTGCTCTGGCACCTCTATCTGCCCACAGGTCGCGCGCGGCGCGCCGCCAGCGAGCGCGAACGCGAGATCATCCGCATCATGTTCCAGCGCGCGCTCGCGCAGACCACCTCCGACCCCACCCGCTTCCTCTTCGACAGCGTGGCGACCATGCGTCGGATCGTTCGGGCGGATGCGCGCAGCATCCCGAGCGCCGGTCGCAGCTACGCGGGCGCCGTCGGCATCTTCTCGTACGGCGGGATCTCGTTCGGGATCGGCCGCCGCTTCCTGGAGCAGGCGGAGCTGCTGCTCGAGGGTCGAAGTGAAGCCCCCGACTATCTCTACTACCGCGCGGTTGGCTTCATCCACCACTTCCTGGCGGGCGACTGGTCCGAGGCGCACGAAGTCCCCGACTCGGTGATCGAGGAGAACCTGCGAGCCGGGCGCTTGTGGGAGGTGAACGCCTACCTGAGCCTGCTTGCGGAGAAGCGCACGCGCCGCGGAGAGTTCGAGAGCGCGCGCTCGACGTTGCAGCGGCTGTTCGAGATCGCGGACGCCTTCGGCTACCAGGACGCGCGCCTCGCCGCGCTAGGCGAGCAGGCGGTTCTGCTGCTCGAGCAGGGCCGCTTCGAAGAGGCGGTGGCCACGGCCGACGACTACTACGAGGAGAGCCCGCAAGACATGCTCCACGTGCTCGCGCTGGGCGTGCGCGCCAAGGCGCAGCTGCGCGCCGGTGCGATCGAGGACGCCGAGGCGTCGCTGGCGCGCGGCGATGCAATCCTCGCCCCGATGGGGCTGGGGCAGGCGATCCCCTACCACGTGAGCTTCCTGCGCAGAGCGCGCCTGTGCTTCGAGCTGGCGCTGCTGGAAGCCGATGGACCGGCGCGTGCTCGGGCCGCGCGGCTCCGGCGCAGTCGCCGGGCCGCGCTCGGCAATGCGGCCCAGGTTGCGGGCGCGCGTCCCGAGGTCTATCGGCTGGTCGGCCGTGAGGCCTGGCTGCGCGGCTCCCGTCGGACTGCGCTCGGCTGGTGGCGGCGTTCGGCGGCGGAGGCGGAGCGTCTCGGCAGCCGCTCGGAGCAGGCGCGGACGCTCCACGAGGTCGGTCTGCGGGTCGGCACGCATCGGCGGGGTCTCGGCCTCCGCCGCGGCGCGGAATGTCTCGACGAGGCGAGGCGGATGTACACGGAGCTGCACCTCGAGCGCGAGCTCGAGCAGCTGCGAGATGGCACGCCTCCCTGATGGAGCCGTCGGGCAGGCTCGAGCCCCCCCAAATGGGGCTTGAACGGCGAGCGCGAGCGCCTCACAATCGACCTTGCTGCTAGCTCTTGGCGGGCGCCCCAGCTAAAGAGGTTCCCCATGCTGACGCTCCATCGCTCACGCGAGATCCTCGCGCTGTCCGCAGCGGCGCTCGCGCTGGGGGCGGCGCTCTTCGCCAACGAACCGGCCTGGGCGGCGGGCTGCGAAGTGATCGACTTCGCTGCGTTGAAGCAGCGCAGCGTCAGCCTCGGCGGGACGCTCTCCACGCTCGTGGCAGCGCCTGCCGCGGCGCCCGGTGAGTTCGTCGTGCTCGAGGCGGATTTCGGCTGCGTGTTGAGCGACGGCTTCGATCCGGTCGCGTCAGACAACCTCGTGAGAGTCGACGTACTGAAATCGGACGGGGGCGGCTTCGCGGATTCGAGCCTCGCAGACTCGTTCGTGGGCTTCGACGTGTCCGTCGGAGTGGAGCCCCTGCCCCTGAACTGCGCGGGTCCGGCCTGCAGCGGCCTGCGCTTCCCGATGCCGGACACCGGTCTGGCAGGACCCGCACGCATCACCGTGACACGCGACGGAAGCGTCGTGGCGCGGATCTTCGAGATCGGAGCTCGCACCGCATCCTGCGACGTCGACGTGGCCGATAGCCTGGTGGGGACCTTCACGCTGCTTCCGCCTTTCAACCAGCTCCAGGTCTCGCTGGTCGGCGCGAACAACAATGGCTTGCAGGGCGCGATCGCCGGAAACGGGAGCCTGCTGGTGCCGCTCCAGCACGACCTGGTCGGCGAGGCGGCCGTGGACGCCACGGCCACCCGGGCGACCGGGCCCGAGATCGACAAGATCCCGAACGGAAGCTTCCTGCGCGCGCTCTCGGAGCTGTTCCGTCCGCTGCCTGCGATCCATCGCCTCGTGCCCTTCGGCTCGGGCAAGGCCCTCTACTCGACCACCGACGTGTTGCGCTCGACGCTGCAGGTGCTCCCGTCCTCGGGTCCCGACATCTATCCCGACAACTTCCACCTCCTGCGCAACGGCGCAGCAGGCCCCGTGGTCTTCCCGACTGCCGTGAGGGTGAGCTTCGAAGGCGCGTCCCCGGTAGCGGCGCTGCGATCGTCCGAGCAGACCGTCGCGCTCGGCCTCAGCGAGGAGCTCCTCGGCGATATCAACGGAGACGCCGACGTCTCGGACCTGCTGCTTGCCGCGACCGACCTGCCTACGGGCAACAGCACCGAGACCGGGGAGGCCATCGCACTGGTGGCGGCCTCGCCGGCCCGCCCGGTGGTCGCCGTCGTGGATGACATCGTCGCCTTTCTCGAGTCGGAGGCGTTGTCCGGAAACGACGACCTGAACGGAGACATGCAGCCGGACGACCTGGTGCTGCGCGCGCTCAAGGGGGCGGTGCAGCTGAACCCGGGCGATCCCGTAGACACGAGCGCCCATCCGCTGCGCGCGATCGACGGCAGTCAGCTCGCCATCTCGCAGGACTTCGTGTTCTTCCGCACGCCCGAGGACGCGACCGCGCCGCACATGACCGAGCGGGTCAGCGACGTGCTCGGAGCGGGCGGCAACGACGCCTCCGAGCAGCCCAGCATCGACGGGATGGCGGGGCACGTGGCCTATGCGAGCGGCGCCGGGAACCTCGCCCCGGGGGCGAGCGGCGCGCATCGGCAGATCCTGGTCACGAATCTGTTCTCGCACGTGCACTCGCTGGTGAGCGCGAGTCCCGGCGGAGAGGGCAACGCGGACTCCTACGACGCGGCGATCAGCGCGGGCGGCGACCACGTCGCGTTCACCTCCGAGGCCACGAACCTGGCCGCGCTCGGGGGCGGGTCCGGTTCTACGCGGGTGGTGTGGGAGCGCGGGACCAACGTGCAGGGCGTCTCGGTGGTCGGCATCGCGCTGGCGCTCTTCGAGCTCGCTCCAGGCGAGGAAGAGGTGCCGGGCGTGGACTACTCGCCCTGTACCGCCTCGGCACCGGGGCTCGCGCTCGCCTTCGCCGACGACATGACGATTACGGGTTCGCTCTTCGCGCCCGACGGGGCGGCCTGTCAGTTCGAAGCGGACTTCTCGGGCACGTACTCGGTTTCACCGGCGGGCCCGATCCAGGTCGGGAGCATCATCACCGTCGACGCAGCGGTCACTTCTTTCACGGGCGTTCCGCCGCTCGATCCGAGCCTCAGCGATCTGTCCTTCTCCGCGACGAACATCGTGACCGACGTGCACGGGGCGTCGTTCGATTTCCAGGGTGAGTTCGAGCTCGGCGCCTCGACGGGCGTCGCGAACACCGTGCCCCAGGTCTACGTGCGCGCGCTCGGGGGCGCTGCGCCGGTCGAGCTGGTGAGCGCGGCGCCGGGCGGCGGGGCCGGAAGCGAGGCCTCCGGACAGCCGGCGCCGAGCGGCGACGGGCAGCTCGTGGCCTTCGCGTCGCTGGCGTCCGACCTGGTCGCTTCCGACTTCAACGGCGCAGCGGACGTGTTCGTGCGCGATCTCGCGAACGACACGACCGAGCGCGTGAGCATCACGAACGGCGAGGCGGAGGCCAACGGTGCGAGCAGCCAGCCCGCGCTCACACCGGACGGGAACCTGGTGGTCTTCTCTTCGCTCGCCTCGAACCTGGTGGGCGCTGGCGCCGACACGAACGGCGCCGGCGACGTGTTCCTGCGCAATCGCAGCGCCGCCAGCACAGAGCGGGTGAGCGTGCCCGCCCCGGGCGGCAGCGCGAACGGCGCCTCGGCCGCGCCGGACTCGAGCAACGACGGGCGGTTCGTGGCGTTCGAGTCTGCGGCTCGGCTCGTGCCGGACGACACCGATGCGCTGGTCGACATCTATCTGCGCGACCGCGTCGAAGGCACGACCCAGCGCATGAGCGTGAGGAGCGGCGGCGAGCCGGCGGGTGACGCTTCCTTCGACCCGTCCATCAGTGGCGATGGGCGTTTCGTCGTCTTCGCGTCGCTCGGGGACCTGGTGCCCGGCGCCCCGACTGGCACGAAGATCTACCGGCGCAACCGCGTGACGGGGAGCGTCGAGCTGCTGAGCGTCGGCGCCAGCTCGGGCGACCTCAGCACTTCGCCCGATGCCAGCGGCGACGGCCGCACGGTTGCCTTCGACTCGGATGCCTCGCTGGTTCTGAACGACTCGCTGCCCGTCGATGTCTTCGTGCGCGCGACGGGGTTCGGCGCCGACCTCAACGGGGACGGCGACGACGCCGACAGCGTGTTCCAGAGCTTCGCCACCGACCCGCCCGGCCTGCAGCCGGGCGCGCGCGTGGCGGCCACGACGGCCTCGACCGGCTCCGGGCGCGCGCTCGTGAGCGTGCCCGAAACGGAAGAGGGCGGTATGAACCTCAACGCGACGAGCTTGATCGAGGGCGCCGGCGCGGACGGCGACACGGACACGGCGGACGGAGTGCTCCACCTCTGGGATGGCGCCTCGCAGTCCCTCGTGAACCTCGGCATCGCGGGAACGCAGGGCGCGCTCTCGGCCACCACGCTCTGCGCGCTCGTGGACGAGGCCCAGCAGGATGGGCGAAACCTCGGCGGCCCGAGCGAGGCCACCGACCTGGTGCTCGTCGCGGGCGACATCGGGATGCTGTTGGCGTCACCCACCGGCAAGTCGCTCGAGAACGTGGGCGTCGCGGCGACCCAGGTCCACGTGGCGGGCACGATCTGCGTGTTCACCGCGGCTGCGGGAAACCTCCTGACCTTCTTCGACCTCGCGGACATGAAGCTCGTCGGCACCGGACTTCCGGCGACCGCCATCCAGATCGGCCCGGATGAGGAGCTGATCGCCTTCCGCGTGCCCGAGAACGGGCTCGACCTGAACAACGACGGGGATGGCGGCGACGAGGTGATGCACGCGGTTGCGGTGGACGCGGTGCGGGCCGCGGCCGTGAACGGCGTCGTCCCGGTCACGAACCTGGGCCTCCAGGCCATCGCGTGCACGCTCCACGGCTGCGAGGCCTTCCCCTTCGGCGCCGTCCTGCCCGGTGGCGTCGTCTCGTTCCTCGGCACCGAGGCCGGCGAGACCCGCGACCCCGATGACTGCCTTCCCACCAATAAGTCGGTCTGCGACTTCAACGGCGATGTGGACGGACTCGACACCGTGGTCCACTACGTGAAGACGGTCACGAACGGCTCGCAGGTGAACGTGACTTCGGTGGGGTCGCTGGCGCTATCCACCACGGGGGAGCAGACGACCTCGCCCTTCCCGATGGCAGGACCGAACGGCACGAGCATCTCGATCCAGCTGACGGAGTGCGAGGCTGCGAAGCTCGTGTGCGCCGAGACGCGCGCGAAGCTCTCGAACCCGATCGGCCCGCCGCTCACCGACTGCGAGGCTCGTTTCGACGTCGATGACGACGGCGCCCTCGGGTGTACGACGCTGCGTAACTTCATCGGGGAAGACAGCGACGGCGATGGCGTGATCGATCTCTTCGACAACGCCCTGGACACGCCCAATGAGGAGCAGGAAGACACGGACGGCGACGGGGTCGGCGACATCGTCGACGAGGTGGCGAGCGTGCCGCCGTGCGAGCAGAGCTGCGACCTGAACGAGGACGGCAGCATCGATCGGCTCGACGTGGATGCGGTCCTCGCGGCGTTCGCCGCGGGAGGGCAGGCGCAGGGTGGGGCGCTGAGCGAGCAGTGCGGCGATCGCCGCGATCGAGACGCCGACCGCCGCATCACCTTCGTCGATGTCTCGCGCTGCAAAGCCGACTGCGATCGGCCTGACTGCTCGCCGCCGCCCGCGTCCGTGCCCTTCTCGGCTCCGGGCGCGAGTGGCCCGGCGTGCGGCATGGGCATCGAGCTCACCGTCCTGCTGCCCCTGCTGGTGGCGATGCGCCGCCGACGGAGCGCCGCTTCGAGCGTGGAAAAAGGTTCCTGAGAAGAGGAAACCTGTTTCCCGAAAGCCACGCCAAACGCGCCGAGCGGCGTTCTCGCCTGTGGCACACGGCTTGCTTCGGTTCCTGGCGGAAGCGTGTACGCCGGAGGCGACCGCCGGCTCGACGCGGGACGGAAGGAAGAAATCGTGATGCTGCGGCGGTGTTTGCTGGTGCTGGTCCTGGCGGTCGGTTGGGCGGGAGCGGCGCGCGCGGTTCCGATCACGCTTGCGCTGGTGCCCTCGACGACGAGCCTCGCGCCGGGCAACACCCTCACCCTGACGGTCGTGATCGGCGGACTGACGGCGGAATCGGGTGAGCTCGCCCTCGAGGGCTTCGATCTCGACCTCGCGTTCGACAACACGCGCCTGCAGTTCGAATCGCTCGACTTCGACATCAGCCTCGGCGACCCGAACAACGCCTTCGAGACCTTCCTGAGCGGTCCGGGCAATCCCAATGTCAACAGCGCGGTGGAGATGGGAGAGTTCTCGTTCCTCACCGCGGCGCAGCTCCTGGCCCTCCAGGACGCACCCTTCACGCTCGTCACCATCGAGTTCACGGCGCTGGACAATCCGGGCGGAGCACTGCTCGAGCTGATCAATCTGACGGGGACCTCTCTCGTCGGGCCCGGCGGCCAGGAGCTCGGCCTCGACCTGGCGGCGCCGAGCTCTCTCCTGGTGAACATCCTGCCCGAGCCGGCAGCGGCGACGCTGCTGATCGCGGCTCTCGCGCTGCTGGGGCGACGCCGGCGCAACTTCGCGAGCTGAGCCCAGCCGTTAACGCCCGCGCGCGGCGTATGCTGGTGGCCCGATGCGTCTCGCCGTTGGCGTCCCGATCGCAGCCGTATCTGCGGTGCTGTTCGCGCTCGCCTTCCCGCCGCTCGAGTGGAGCCTCTTGGCCTTCGTGGGGCTCGCGCCGCTGCTCGTGGCTCTGCGGCGGCTCCGGCTTCGCGACGCGCTGATCTGCGTCTTTCTCTGGGGCGAGGTCTTCTCGTTCCTCGTGGCGAACGCACTGCCCGAAGCCGTGGAGACCTACTTCCAGCAGCCGCGCTGGGTCGCCTGGCTCTTCGCGATCGCGGTCTGGGCCGGGACGGGCGCGATCTACTTCCTCGGCTTCGCTTACCTCTATCGCCGGCTCGCTCCCCTGCGCGCGGTGCTCCAGCCCCCGGTCGCAGCGGCGGCGTGGGTGGCCATCGAGCTCGTGCGTGCGCGCCTGCTCACGGATCTCG
>Ga0247727_10004157_pt1 | contig 31025 bp, 18 predicted proteins | sample WisWelCaveWW1625_FD_202498 | JGI IMG/M metagenome (GOLD analysis project Ga0247727, IMG submission 202498) | Biofilm microbial communities from Wishing Well Cave, Virginia, United States - WW16-25 | ecosystem: Environmental > Aquatic > Deep subsurface > Groundwater > Cave microbial mat | place... | reverse complement strand
CGTGCTGACCAATGACGAGGTCGGCCGGGATATTTTTTTGATGCGCCTGCACGCCCCGGAAATTGCCGCGCGCGTGCAGCCGGGGCAATTTGTTAACGTCGAGGTTCATGCGCAAACACAGCATGGCGCCTTCGCTCTGCCCTCTGCCCTCTGTCCTCTGCTTCGCCGTCCTTTCAGCGTTTGCGAAGCCGATCGCCAAAATGGAACGATCTCGATCATTTGGAAAATTATCGGCAGAGGCACGCATGTTTTGGCGCAACATCAACCGGCATCGATTTTGAGTATTATCGGCCCGCTCGGCCAGGGCTATGATTTATCCAATCTGCGCGGGCCCATCGCTCTCGTTGCCGGCGGCGTCGGCGTCGCGCCGCTGCCGATTCTCGGAATGGAACTCGCTTCGCGGCAAATCGCGTTCGAGGTTTTTCTCGGCGCGCGCGCGAGCCACGAGTTGTGGGGCGAGCGCGAATTCGCCCGGCTCGGAGGCCGCGTCAACCTCGCCACCGACGATGGCAGCCGCGGTGTGAAAGGATTTGTCACGCAGTTGCTCGCGCCGTGGCTGCAGGAGCATCGAAACACGCCGGCGCAGATTTTTGCCTGCGGGCCGATGCCGATGTTGGCCGCCATCGCCAAGCTTTGCTTGGCAGCGCGCGTCGAAGCACAGCTCGCGATTGAAACGATGATGGGCTGCGGCTTCGGCATTTGCATGGGGTGCCCGGTCGTTCCTGCCGCCGGTGTGGAAAAAAATGGCCGCTATTATCTTGCGTGTCTCGACGGCCCGGTTTTTTCGGCGGCGGCGATTCGCTTTCAGGAGTAAAGCCCGAAAATCTCATTGACATTTTAACATTCTTTTGACAAGTTTCACAGGTTAAGGAGAAAATATGCGTTCTTGTTCAAAATTTTGGGCGTCGCCAATGTGGTGATGCCGTAGCAAAAAAATAAGAATAATGTTTTTATTTGTTGCAAGATAACCGTTCCTAACATTAACCCCATAGGAGGAGGAAACCATGTTCTTTCCATTTGTTTTATTTGCGCTGATCATCGGCTTCATGTTTATCGCCAACACCATCAAAGTGTTGCGCGAATACGAGCGCGGCGTCATCTTTCGTCTCGGCCGTTTGCTGCACCTCGGCGACAAAGCTTACAAGGGCCCGGGCCTGATCATTCTCATTCCCGGCATCGACCGCATGGTGAAAGTCAGCTTGCGAACGATTACCTATGACGTCCCACCGCAAGACGTCATCACGCGTGACAATGTTTCGATCAAAGTCAACGCCGTGCTGTATTTTCGCGTCATCGATCCGGCCAAAGCCATCATCGAAGTCGAAGATTATTTTACGGCCACTTCGCAGATTGCCCAAACGACTCTGCGCAGCATTCTCGGCCAGTCCGAGCTTGACGAACTCCTTTCGCAACGCGATAAAATCAATGAAGACCTCCAAAAGATCATCGACTCGCAAACTGAACCGTGGGGCATCAAAGTTTCTGCGGTGGAGGTGAAGCACGTCGATCTGCCGCCGGAAATGCAGCGTGCCATGGCGCGCCAGGCCGAAGCCGAACGCGAGCGCCGCGCTAAAATCATTCACGCCGAAGGCGAATTGCAGGCCTCAGCGAAACTTGCGGAAGCTGCGCGCATGCTCAGCGTCGATCCCGCCGCGATGCAACTGCGCTATTTGCAAACGCTCGTCGAAGTCGCCGCGGAAAACAATTCCACCACGATCTTTCCGGTGCCGATTGATATTTTGAAAATTTTTATGGAAAAAAAATAATCGTGTAACGTGGGATGTAAGACGTGTAACGTGACACGTGTAACGGTCTTCGCCTCCAACTTTGTGCGCATAACACAAATCGCACCACAAGTCGTTACACGTTAACCGTTACACGATCTCGCAGAATTTTTTTACCGCTGCGAGAGTAAGATAAATTGCCTCCATCAAATTTTTCTCATGACATTAATCGGAGAAATGGCCATGCAAAAAATGAAATCTCTTGTTATGATTTTTCTCAGCTTCTTCCCTGCCGCTTTGTTGGCGCAAACCGGAAATTTGCCGGAAACGCTGAATCGAATTTTTAACCCGGCAACGCCACAGCAAAAAGCGGAGACCGTCGTGACGCCGGTGTTGCAAACGTTCGGGCAAAGCGACGTGTTCGGCTTCAACGGCTCTGTGGTCAATTACGGCTTCGGCACGGATTTGCATTATCAGTGGCCGCTGCAAAAAGACCTGACGGCGACGCTCGAGGTTTCGTTCAACTATCTCCAGCTCGACAATCCGTTTTTGCCGTATTACACGCGCTACAACAACAGCGGCGATGTGATGCTCGTGCCGTTTTTCGCCGGTCTCCGCCGCGATATCTGGCGTGAAAATTTTGACGGCGTTTTGCCGTATCTGCAATTCGGCGCGGGCCCGATTGCCGGCGTGGCGTTTCCGTACGGCTACAATTTCTGGCAATCGTTGCGCTACTCGAATACGACGTGGACCATCGGCGGCTTCGTTGGCGCGGGATTCAATTTCGCGATCGACAAGAAAACCGTCGGCCTCGTGGATTTCCGCTACAATATTATGATGTTTCCCGAGCAAGTTGGTCCGCGCAGCAACTATAATGGGCCAGCGATTGCGTTCGGGGTGTTTAGGTAATACGCAAGCAGCCAATCATCACTTTTCAATGATATGCCCATCATAGATATCGAAAACATCCACGACAGCGTTTTTAGGCAAGTCCTGTCCGAACCTGCCAATGCGGAAACGTTTCTGCAAGTCGTTTTGCCGAAAGATTTATTCAATCAACTTGATCTCACGACCATTACGTTTGATTCGACTTCTTATGTTTCCGAGGAGTACAAGCGCTCATTTTCTGACCTCGTAGTGCAATTTCGTATTAAAGCCGAAAATATACCGGTTGATGTGTATTTTCTCTTTGAGCACAAATCATATCAAGACGAGGGGGTTTTCCTGCAACTCTTGGGCTACATGTACGCGATGTGGAAGAAAGACCGTGCCGCGAAAAAGCCATTGCGCGTCATCGTACCCGTGGTGTTCTATCATGGTGAAGGAAACTGGCGGCCCCCAACGCAATTCATCGAGCAATTTGCCATCGCAGAAGAATGGAAAGGAATTTTGCTAAATTTTACGTATATTCTTTTTGACACCCATGCCTGGAATTGGCAGGACGAGAGCAGCCGTCCTTTGCGGGAGAATGTGTATCTGTTCTCGGCCATGCTGCTGATGAAAGCCGCTTTTAGCAAGAATATGCAGCTCATCCGCCAGGTATTTCAATTATGGCATCAAATGGGTTTCACGAAGGAAAAAGAACGCGTTACGTTTTTGCTCATTTACGTAACGGCGACACAGGATATTCCTGCCGCCCAACTGGAAGAAATGTTGAAAGAAACCAAATTGCAAGGAGAAGACGTCATGCCGACTTTAGCACAACGCTGGATAGATGAAGGAAAATTGAAAGGAATACAGGAAGGAATACAGGAAGGAAAACGGGAAGGAATGCAACAGGCTTTAATGATGCTGTTGACCACGCGATTCCAATTGGACGATGCTGAAAAACAGTTCATCAGCGCCGTCCATGAATTGGAGAAATTGAGCGCCGCGCTCAAATTGGTGGTCACAGCGCAAACGAAAGACGAAGTTTTGAAAAGTCTGCATGCCGTGGTTCATTGATTGCGCCGAGGTGCGCGACACCTGCGATGCTCTTGCACGACTGAGCTCGCTTTACCGTTTTCAGATGGAAGGTTAAGAATACCGGCGCAGTCGTGACGAGCTTTGCCGCGCGCGGCGTTAAATTTGAAGCTTGGGGATTTCCCTCGCAGGATGATCACGGCATCCGTATCTTCGAAAACGGCGGCAAGATTGTCTGGTTTAAAGATCCCGACGAAAACACCCTCAGTCTAGCGCAAATTGTCCGTCAATAAACGCCCGCTATTTTGCAAAATTAGTCATGAAAAATGTTTCTCCCCAACATTTAAAACAATACCTCACCCAGCTTCCACCGGCGCAGCTTGTCGATGACATTGTCGATCTTTATAAAAAATTCAGCGCGGTGAAAGATTACTACCAAAACCGCATGACGCCGGCAGCGGGGCAACATCTGCTGGAGAAATACAAAGCCATGATTCAAAATGAATTTTTTCCCAAACGCGGTTTTGGTAAACTCCGACTGGGTGTGGCGCGAAAAGCGATCACGGAATATCAGAAAGTCTCTGACTCCATTCCCGATCTCGCCGAGCTCATGCTGTTTTATGTTGAAATGGGCGTGCAGTTCACGAAAACTTACGGCGACATTAATGGGCCATTTTATGATAGCATGGAAACGATGTATAAGCGCGCGGCGGAGTTTGTCACAAAACATAATCTGAAAGAGCAATTTTCATTTCGCTTCGAACAAATCGTCCGTAAAACTTCTGGAATGGGATGGGGCTTCCATGATTACCTCTCGCAGGTCTATTGGAAATATTTTGACGATGACGAAATGGCTTGAAACACGTTTGTTGGATGGGGCACAAACTTAACTTGACAATGTTAACTTAGCCTTAGCGGTGGTTATAATACTACCGCGATGACATCGCTGCCACCGGCTGCTTGCTCAAAATTGAACCGAATTTGTACCGTCGCGGCACAATGTCTATTTCATGATACAGTTTTGTAACTTGCAGAAGACATTAGAAATAACTAAATTGTTTATTCTGTTATTGTCTTGTCAAAAGCCAAGTTTGAACCGGCAGAAGAGATTAGGCGTACAAAAAACACTGACATTCAAGAGATGGCTTTTCTGGTGCATAATTTGCAGACTTATTATTTCATGTGGAAAATTTTGAAAAAATATTTATATCTCGGTTGTATCGCGCTCTTCGCGCTCGCCTGCCAAAACCGCGTTCTCGTGGAAGTCGATCATTACGAACGCAGCAACGAGCTCGATAAAGCCGAGGCTGCGCTCAATCGCCATTTGGAAAGCCATCCTAATGACCACGCGGCGCGCTTTCGCCTCGGCGAGCTGCACGGGCGTTTGCAAAAATATCCGGAAATGTTGCAAGATTTTACGGCGGTCGAAAATGCGGACGCGCGCTGGCGCGACAAAATCGCGAATAGCAAAGAAGTTTATTGGCGGGGAAATTTCAATCGCGGCGTCGCGGCGCTCAATCGCGCGGAGTTGGCGCAAGCCATCATGCCGCTGCAACATGCGGTTTTGATTTTGCCGGAACGCCACGCGGCTTATCCGGTTTTGGCCGGCGCTTTGTTGGCAACGGCGGATAGCAAGAACGCGCGGGCCGCGCTCGAAAAAGCTTGTGCGTTGAATGCCGATGATGTGGAGTCGCGGCACGCGCTGTTGCAGCTTTATTATAACGCCGGCAAGAACGACGAGGCGTTGCGGGTCTGCGACGAAATTCTCAAAAAATCATCACGTGATGTTTCCGCGTTGCGTTGCCGCGCCTTCGTGCTGGATAAGCAGCAGTCCGGGCAAGCCGAAGCCGCCTTCAAAGAGTTGGTGCGCGTCACCGCGGCTTCCGATGATATGACGGCGTTTGCCTTGCATTATTATCAAAACGCCAAATATGAATTTGCGCTGCTGCTCTTTCAAGAAGCGTTGAAACGCCGCGGCGAAGAAGCCACGGGAACGAACGGCGTGAGCGAAACTCCCGCGGACAGCAACGCGACGTCGATGTATCGCAGCGGAAAATATGCGGTGCCGATTCCGGAAATCTTCCGGTATCTCGGCGATTGCGCGTGGCACCTGGGTGATTACGCTGCGATGTCGCAATGGTACACGCGCCTGTTGCAAATCGATCCGAACGACGTCGCCGCGCTGCAAAATTTATGGCTGGCGGCCCGCGCCCAAGGCAAAATGGATTTGGCGGAAATTCTGAAACGAAAATTGGACCAATTGACCAGCGGCCAGGAATGACCATGATGCAACAGCTCGCACGGCAGCGAGGGCTTGATCGACACACAACGTTGTTCGTTCTTTGCTCCTTCCTCTTCATAGTGACGACTTCGGCGTTTGGGCAATTGCAAATTGTGCCGGGCACGCTGGCGCCGCGTCTCGATGATATTCATGCGCCCGCCTTCACCAATATTCGCGCCGGTTTTGATCGCGCGTTGAACCCGAATTTTCCCGCGAATGCTTTGCAAGTTTGGGGCAATCTGCACGGGCGTTACACCGGCGCGTTGAGTTATGAGGCCGCCACGCGCACGCTCATTTTTACGCCGTCGCAAAGTTTTATCGATGGTGAAGAAGTGACCGTCGCCGTCGGCACGTCCATTCGTGGCGCCGATAATACGACATTGCCTTCTCCTTATATATGGCGATTTCTCGTGCGCACCAATTACGGCACCGGCACGTTTGTGAAATACCCCTACGATTTGGAAGGCGCGCTGCCCTTCAGCGGCGTCAATCAAGAGCCGACCACGATCGTTCCCGGTGATTTTAACAACGACGACTTTATCGATCTCGCCGTGCTCCAACATGGCGCGGATCGGATCGCCATCTTGCGCAACACAGTTCGTCCGACGGTCGGCGCCACACTGTTTGCTCCCGTCACCGCTTACAACACCGACAACACGCCGGTGCATGGTGCGGCCGCCGATTTCAACGGCGACAATCGTCTCGATCTCGCCGTGGTGAATTTCAACGGCAACAGTCTGCAAATTTTTTCCGGCAATGGCAACGCCCAATTTGCCGCGCCGCAAAATTATCCCACGCGCGAGCATCCCATTCATGTCTTAGCGCAAGATTTCAACGGCGACGGCGCGGTCGATCTCGCGGTCACGCTCTTCGGCGTCGATCAGCTTTCGATTTTTCTCAACAACGGCTCCGGCGTTTTCGCCGAACAAACGCCGCGCGTGCAACTCGGCTCCGGCCCGGTCGCGGCAACGGCATGGGATTATAATCAAGACGGCGCGCTCGATATCATCGTCGCGAATTACGGCGCGAAATCGTTATTGCCGCTGTTTAACAACGGCCGCGGTGTTTTCACGGCCGGCGCGCCAATTTCGTTGGCCTTGCCGCCGGTGGATTTGACGACCGGCGATGTACGCGGTACGCAAAGTGGACAAGTCGGCGACGGCCGCCGCGAGTTGTTGGCGCTGTGCAGTGATTTTCATGTCTTGGGAAAAAACAATCAAGCCGCGCAAACCGCCACGAGCTTGCTGGCGGTGCTCGCGTTCAACAACAACAGTTTTGATCCCCCTGACACGGTTTCGCTCCCCGGCTATGCGCAGTCTTTTACGGCGTGCAATGTCGATACGCTTTCGCTTGCGTTTCGCACCGACCGCGATCTCGACGTGTTTTATACGCGCTTCAAAGATGATCGCGTCGCGTGGCTGCGCAATCAGGATAATCTGCCGTTTGCTTCAGCGCGCGCCGCGGATCTCGACACGGTGATCGGCGCCAAAGCGATCACGCATTTCGACCTTGACCGCGACGGCGACAACGATCTCATCGTCAGCAATTATTTACAAAATCAGCTCGTGGTTTATCTCAACATCGGCAGCCGCGTGCCGCCTTGCTCGCCGCTCGACACTTTGGGCACCACGGTTAACGAAGTGAACTTCGGTGACGTTTGGGTGCAGCGCCGGGACACACGGAAAATACTCATCAACAATTCCGGCTCGTTGCCGCTTTCATTCAATACGACGCTCAGCGATTCGCTTAATTTTGGCGTGATCCCGCGACGCGACACCGTTCCTGGCGGCCGGCCGTTTCCATTAAATACTTCCTTCACGCCGGACGACACGTTTTCTTATCAATCGAATTTATTTATTACCACCAACGACGGCGTCGCCTCCACCTCGTGCAGCGTGATTTTGCGCGGCCGCGGCGTGCGCGCGACGATCGTGGCCGATTCCGTATTGGATTTCGGCTGCGTGCCGCCCAATCAAACCGCGACGCGCGACTTGCGCATTCAAAACACCGGCAACATTCCGCTGCGCATCACGAACGCGGCGAAATCGACGCCGTATTTCAACGGGCAAGCCGCTCTCGTGAATCTGCAAATTCCGCCCGGCCAAACGCGCCTCGTGCCGATGACGTTTATGCCGGATCGCGTCGCCAATTTTCTCGACAGTTTAAAAATCAGCAGCAATGATCTCGACCGCCCGATCGCAACGGTTTACCTGCGCGGCTGCGGCTCGCAAAGCGGCCCGACGATCACTTCTCCCGACACGCTGTTTGCGACGGAAGATATCGAGGCGACTTATACTGCTCTCGCCACCGATCCGGATAGCGGCGCGATCACGTTTCGTTTTCAAAATTTGCCGCGCTGGCTGCAAGCCTCCGGCAATGTCGTGCGCGGCATTCCGCGCGAAGGCGATGGCAACACGTTTTTTGACGTCTTCGCCTCCGATGGTTTCTTCGAGGATACGTTGCGCGTGATCGTGATGGTCACGCCGATCAATGACGCGCCGCTTTTCGATCCGATCAGCGATAAAACAATTTTTGAGCGTGACCGTCTCGTCTTTGACGTCAGCGCGCGCGATGCGGAAAATAATGCGCTCGCCCTTTCCGCGCAAAACCTGCCGAATGGCGCCGTATTTACCGATCAAGGCGGCGGTCGCGGCCAATTCTCTTGGCGGCCGGATTTCGGCACGGCAGGTCAATACAGCGTGACGTTTTCCGCGCGCGAACAAAACACCGTGCCGCCGTTTACCGGCGTCATCACCGTGCGCATCACCGTTTTACCGCGCCAACCCGATCTTTATATTCCGACATTTTCCGCAGGTGGTTTGCCGGTGCGGCTCAATCAAATCGTGACGTTGACCGCGACCTTTGCGGATAGCTCGGCGCCGGCGGCGGCATCGTTTTTGGCGCGGCTGCGTTTCGATGAACAAGTTTTAGCGGATACCGTGATCACGAGCTTGCAACCCGGCGCAACTTTTACGTTGTCGCGGAGTTTTCGCTTTACCGCGCTTGGCCGTCATGCTTTTGAAGCGATCGTCGACGTCAACAACACGATTGCCGAATTGCATGAGAACAATAACTCGCAGCGCATCGAATTCGAAGTGCTGCCCGGCCAAATCAGCGTCACGCCGAATCCGTTTACACCGAACAACGACGGCTTCAACGACGCCGTGGTCTTCGATATCGGCAACGCCGGCGTGCAATCGCCGCAGCTTAAGATTTTCGATTTGCAAGGCAACTTGCTCAAATCGATCAGCGCCAGCCCCGCCGGCGCATTGCGCTGGCTCGGCGACGACAACAGCGGCAGGCCGCAGCCGCCCGGCCCGTATCTCTATTTACTTTTGGATGCGGATAAAAAAGTGGCGTCAGGATATATTGTACTGGCAAGATAAAAATAAAATGCTTTGAAACTCGCATGCATCGTTTCATTTTAAAAATCTTTTTCCTATTTATCATCGGCGCTGTTTCATTCGCGCCCGCGCAAAATCTCTTGCAGCCGCATCCGCTCGATATTCGCAGCGGCAATGCGCATTTGCTGAATCCGTCGATCATCAGCTATCAGCCGGGTATGGCGCAGGCCGGCATGCGCGTTTTTCATCTCGGCTTTCTCGATGGCAACGCCGCGCGCTTTCGGTTGAATTATGTTTCGCTCGTGCTGCCGCGCTGGCTGCCCAAAGAGCTGGCGTTCGCCGCGCACGCGCAGTCGCTGTCGATGCCGATTTATTCGCAATCGTATCTCAGCTTCGCGGTGAGCCGCCGTTATAAAAATATATTTGCGGTGGGATTGAAAACCGGGCTTTTATCCAAGTCTTACGATCAAAGCGAATTTAACGGCGTCGATTTGAACGATCCGGTTTTTAAAAATCAAAAAGGCTTCACGCGGCTCGATCTCGGCGGCGGCGTCACGTTTTGGCCGATGCCGGCGGTGTCGATCTCCTTGAGCCGCGATCATCTCAACCAGCCGAACATCGCGTTGGGCGCGTCGAAGTTTCAGCTTAAAGGCGAGAGCCATCTGGCGCTCTCATATCATTTCGGCAACGTGCAAACGGCGTTCATCACGCAGCGCGCCGGCGCGAATTTGCGCGCCGGCGGATTTTTTGAATACGCCGATCCGGCGTGGGGTTTTCTTCGCCTCGGCCTCGACAAAGCCGCGATGAATTTGGAAAGCCGCTTGCAGCTCACCGGCCCCTTGAGTTTGCAGTACGCCTTCAATTATCCGACGGCTGATTTGCGCGGCGAAACCAGCGGCTCGCATGAGTTTGCGCTCGTCTTCGAATTTGGCCGTTTGTCGCCGCTGCCGAAATTGCAAACGCCGCCGCCGTTTCGCTACACGTTTGAAGCGCCGGCCAATATTTCATCTTCAAGCCCGCGCGCGTATCTGCGCGCCGAAAGCGAAGTGCTGGAAATCACCGCGAAACGCTTGCAGCGCCTCATCGCGCCGGATGTTCCCGCGCATGCGCTTTCCGCGCTGTCGAATTATGAGCTCGGCGTTTTCGATTCTTCCTTTGCGGCGAAGAGCAGCTTGTATAATGTAACGCCCGTGGCCGATGCGGATACCTCCACGCAACTGCAAGGGCTTTACTCCAAAGATTATCATTACTCGTTGCAAAAACTTTCGACGAGCATCAACGTCATCAAAGGCGCGCCAACGACGATCGTCACCAATCCTTTTGCGCGGCCGCGAGCTGTAGCTTTGCGCAATTATCTCACCGAGAAGGCGCCGTTCGCGTTGGGCAAAGTGCAAGTCGGCGAGCCGAATTTTGAAAATCGTCTCGACAGCTTGCGCGCGACGCGTCGTGCCGTTAATCGGATTATCGTGCCGAAAGAAGAAATCCTCGCGCTCAATCCGACGGCAGCGATTTTTCACATCGCCACGGCGAATTTTTCGGCGCCGCCTAAACGCTGGCAGCTCACCGTGGAAAAAGAAAGCGGCGGGACGATTTGGAAAATGGAAGGACGGGGCCACGTGCCGCAGCAGCTCGTGTGGAATTGGCGCGACGACGCCGGCAAAGTGGTGACGCCCGGTTATTACCGTTATTCTATTTCCTGGCAAAATGCGGACGGCGCGTTGCAAAGCTCGCCCTCCGGAAAATTTTACGTGAAAAAATTTCAACGCACGATTACGATTCGCGTGTCGCGCAAGTTTGACGGCTTGCAGCAGCCGGCAGATGAGGTGAAAGTTATTTTGAATCGGTAACGTAGCGCAGACGGCTCGTCTGCAAAAATGCGCTTGGAAAATTTCTTACGCAAAGCTAAATTGTAGTATAAAACTCTTTGGGCATGGCTATGTCGGAATTTATCTTCACAAACTCCACCGGTTATGGCGCGCCGGAGATCAAAGCGAGCAGCCGCGACTATCTCGCGCGCGGGTTGCTGATCTCGTTGATTTTGCACGTCGTCGCGCTCATCGCGTATCGAACGTACGACGTTTATTTTGCGTCAACGGAGCGGACCATCCAGGTCAATCTGATCGATAAATACGCCGAGATCATCAAATTTCAAGAGCCGGAAGAAAAGCCGGAGATCACTTATGAAGCGCCCAAAAGTGCGATTGATGAATTAAACGCCGCCAACGACGCGCCGGCGGAAATTCCCGGCGAGATTCCGGAAACCGCCGGACTTGCAGGATCGCGCGGCGCGCCGGCGCGGATGGATCTCGCCGCAGAACTCGAAGATTTAGGAATGGGCCAGCCGGTTGCAGCGCCGCCGCGGGTGGCGGCGCGTGGCGCCGGCGTCAAAGACACGCGCGTGGTGTCCCGCGAGGTGATTCCAACCACGAAAGAGACGGACACAACTTTCGACGGCGATCTCAATCTTGACGGGCCGAGCCTGCAAACGACTTTGCCCGGCCAAGGCCGCGGCCGCGGTTTTGGCGGCAATAACAGCAAAAGCAATGGCATTTTGCTGGGCAGCGGCGGCAATGCCGACGCCGGTGTTGGCTATGGCAGCGGCACTTCGGGCAACGGCACTGGCGCCGTTGATGCCGGACTTGGCGTCGCCGGCGGTTCCGGCCGCGGGCAAGGCGCAGCGCGCGGCAAAACGAGCGAGGCGGCCGCCAAAGTGTCGCTTAAAGGCTTGGAAGATTTCAGCGGCAATTATCGCAATTTCACGCCGATTTATCGCGCGTTGGTGGAATGGATGCGCAAGAATCCGGCGGCTCTGTCGGACGTCGTGAATCGCTTCATGGGCCACCAGCCCGGCAACTTGACCTCGTCGAGAAAATTCGTTGCCAACGGCCGCGAGTATGAAATTTTTCTGCTCTGCGTCGACGCCACCTATGAAATCCGCGTGTGCATGGTGGAAAACAATGACGTCACGTATTTGATCGATCAAGGTTTCCGCAAGCAAAGCAATTATCTGCGTACCGGCGCGTTAAGCCGGCAGCCGAACGGCGACATTCTGCTTTTCGGCTCGGTGATGCGCGAGGCTTCGGACCGGCGCGCGCAGGAGTTCTATCAAATCTTTCTCTCGTGGTGGGAGACGGTGAAAGAAGAAGTCGGAGGATAGCGCGAGTCGAACTTCCAACGGATAACAAGCCTACGGCCGCAGTCCGCCAACGGATTTAATTTTCATCGCAATGGATCGAACTAAAATTTTACCTTGATTTGTTTCAAGAAAAATCTATGCAAAACCGCAAAAATATTTTTTACCCTATTCAATACCAACAGTTGGGAAATTATAGAATACGCCTTCGCCAATCAGGTTCAATTTTTTTATGTTTGCTCGCGATTTTTTTCTGCTCCTGCGCCGGCAGCAGCAAAAAAACGAGAGTCATCACCACGAAAGAGGGCAAGGTCGAAGTGCCGGCCGGCGTCGATACGAGCGTGGCGATCGCCTCCAACAAAATGGCGCGGCTCATGTTCGTGGAGTATCAAGTCCAGGTCCGCGCCAAGCGCGTTGCGGATTCGGCCATCGTGCGTTACGAAAAGAGCGAGCGTTTGTGGCAAATTCTCGAAGGCAAACTTGACAGCGCGGCCACCATCGATAGCGTGGCGGCCATTGAAAAATTTAACGAAGCCGGACGCAGCTTGCGGCAAGCGCGCGATTTGGACAATCGCGCCGCGGCGGCCGCGAGTTCGCTGGATGCGGCGACGCTGCGCCAAGAATCTTTAGCCGCACTCGAAAAAGCGCGCTCGATCTTTGAAGTCTCGCTGCAATTCAACCCCTTCGATAACAATACGAAACTGTGGCTGGCGCGAACGTATCAGGCTTTGGCGAAGCGTTTTCTCGACGACCAAAATTATATCAAAGCCATCGGCATTCTCGAGCATTTGACGCGCCTGCAAAGAGATCAACATGCGTTTTACGCGCGCCTCGGCGATTGTTATTTCGCGCTCAAAAAATATCCCACGGCTTTGCTGAATTTCCGCAAAGCCGAGGAAGTGCTGAACGCCACGACGGTTTTCAACGTGCCGTCCGGGCGTGAATTAAATGCGGCCAATGTCGCGGCGGCGATCGATAGCAACGCCAGGTTTTTGTATTTGTATTATCAAGGCGAGTCGTATATCAAATTGCTGGAAGCCGATTCCGCCCTCGCCGCATTAAATCGCGCCAAAACCTTTGCCCCCACGCCGGAAAGTTACGCGGCCGCGGAAACCAATGTCAAGTGGCTCAATTGGGACGACGGCAATATCATCGCCTCGGAAAAACGCGATTCGCTGCTGGCCAGGGTCGACGCCGCGAAATATGCCGACGCCGCCAAAGGCTATCGTCGTCTGCTGTCTGATTTGCGCACCTCGCGCGCGCGGCGGGAAATCGGCTGGCGTTTGGCGGCGCTCGAATTTAATTTTCTGCAGCGCGAAGAAGACGCGCTGCGCACCATGCTCACCGTCGTGCAAGCGCGCGGCCGCGATTCGCTCGCGGTCGTCTCCGATTCGCTCTATCAAAAATATATCGACAGTTTCGGCGCGATGTGTTTCAATCAAGGCCAGAAAATGCTCGCCGCCAAAAAATTCACCACGGCGCTGACCTATTTTCAACAAGCCGCGACCCTCGAGTGGAATTATCGCGCGCGAAGCTATTTGGAATTGGGCAAGCTCGCGGTCAACGATCCGCCGCGCGCCGAAAATTTCGCGAAACAAGCGCTCAAACACCTCAAGCAGCTCGAGGCCCGCGAAGAGCTGGCGGCTTTAGATCTCATTACCAACGCGCTCAAACGCCAGGGCAAATTCGACGAAGCGCGCCAATATTTTGAGCGTTACCGCCGTTTGTCGCAAGGCCAGCGCGCTTCGAATTGAGGATAAAATGAAACTGCGAAATGACAAATTGAGCGGGAGAGTGGGTGAGTGGGTGAGTGGGAGAAAATGCTGTATTCTCTCCGTCTCCCCGTCCCCCTCTCTCCCTCTCTCCCTCTCTCCCCTTCTGCTGATGCTGTGGATGATGCTGCCACCGGCGCAAACACTGGCGCAAAACGGCACGAACGTCGACCAGAAAATGATCCGCGTGGCGAATATCACCGATCCGAAATTGATTGAGTTTTTTTTGTTTGAATTTCTCATCACCGACACGGCCGTCACCAAAATGGAGATCATCGACGCGACGGCCAACGGCTTCGGCGTGGAAGATTTGGTGAAGTGTTATCCCTCGGAGCGGATTTACGTGCCGACGCCTTCGGACACGGCGCAGAAGGTGATGAATGGTTGGAAGTTCACGGCCAATTATCAGATCGTCACGCAGAACAATCCGCCGGAAGTTTATGAAGGCACGAAAACCGACGCGGCGCAAAACGGCATTCTCGCCGCATTGCTGCGCGGCCTCAATCGCAATTACAAAGACTCGCCAATCAAGCTTTATTTCGAACGCGACGCGAAAACCGCGACGTTCGAAATGTGGAGTTACACGCCGAATTTTTTGAGCTACACCGCGGCGCCGCCGCCGATGCCGGACACCGTCACGTCTTACGACGTGCTGTCCGTGACTTACCAGGACACGCTCGTGGTGGCGGACACGACGATTTATGATTTGCTTTATATCTCGCGCACCGTGAGCGATACGATTTTTGTGGGCCTGGATGAGTTTGACACGAAACTACCCCCGCCTTTGCCGCCTCTTGAAGCAGACCCCAAGCCGAAGAAAAAATCTAAAAACAACGCCGCGATCGGGCGGAAACCGTGACTTGACAGGGTTATATCGCCAAAAAACACTTGCATGGAAAGATGAAATTTATTATACTTGTACAGCAGACCTTGACAATGTTAAGCCCCGCACTGTCGGGGGCCACGACTATTCCCCACTTAAATTGAATTAGGGCCACAAGTATTACCCACCTAAGACCACGAGTATTCCCCACTCAGGGCCATGAGTATTCTGTAGGCGCTCATATTATTTTCCCGGATTTTGCTCGGATTATTTTCTTCGCTTTTCGACTTAACGAAAAGGCCACGTCCGAAATCGGAGTGGCCTTGGTATAACGCGGGTTGAAGTGAAGAGGCGAGACTACCAGTTGTCGTATTGACACAGCACCTTTTCCAGCGTCGGCATATCGACAATGTTTTTTTGCTGGCGGTAGATATCGAGCAGGTATTCGTAATCCCACAAGGCGGGATTGATCAAACGCGGAATGCCCTTGGCCTGCTGATAAATCTCCGCGATCACGTGATCGGTAAATCCCGCAAAGCGGGACGTCCGGCGATTTCCAACTGATGTTTGACATAGGCCGCCGCTTCGCTTTGCGCCAAGCCGTTGAGATGGACGCGCAAGGTCAGCCGCTGCCGGAAGGCTTCAAGCGCCTGGAGTTGGACCAGCTTACGAAACTCCGGCTGCGCCAGCAAAATCAAACTGAGCGGGGCTTTGGAATCGATGTGAAAGCCTGCCCTGCCAAAGCCCCAGGCAGGCTAGGGTTAGTCAACAGCCGCAGCTCGTCGAGGGCTTGCGGTTTGAGATGTTGGGCCCCGTCGATGATCAAAAGTGTGGTCTTATGATAATCGGCGAAGTTTTTTTAGATGGCGGCTTTGAGCTCCGGCACTAATTGGCGACCATATGGATGAACATGGCGATGGTGAAAGGTTGCTGCGGAGAAGTCCCGCGTGGCGAGAGGCCCATGAGCTTTTGCGCCTGTAGTAGAGGTGAATCCAAGATAAGTCGAAGGGATTGTAGCGGCGCGGTTGCGGTTTGAGACCGTCCCTGACCTGCGGCACCGCGTGGTGCGGCGGGCGCCAGGGCAGGTATAAAGCCTTTGGCTTTGTAAGCGGCCAGCCACTTGCGAAGGGTACGCCGTGCTTTTGAGAATGCGTGATGTTGATCCCGCCTGAGCGGGACGCCAGTCGCTGGCGCAATTCGCCTTTGAGTCCCCAGTCGAGTTTGTCTGGAGACAGAAAAGGCAAAATCATCCCGTATCAAGTTAGAAACGATAACGAATGTCCCGCCAAGCGGGAATGGATTCCGATGGTGGCAAGTTAGGAAATCCACCTCAGAACGCCGTGGGGAAAGTGTGTGGGTGGGGAAAAAATCCTCACGACGGCGGATGAGATTTTTGTCGCAGATGGCGCGCCAGGCGCTGCGGCAGCGGCGAAAGCAGGGCTTGCCCGGTCTTTTGCCAGCAGAAAAAGTTGAGGAATAAAAGCGGCGGTAGTTTTTGCTCCCGAGGCGTGTGGAGCAGCAATCAGCCCACAGTTGAGGACGCTTTCAATGATAACAGCGCCAACCGGGCAGACGGATAAAGGCGAAGATAAAAAAACTTTTGGTGGGATGCAAGGGTTTTGTTGACAATGCAAGCCTCATCGCATCACTAAAAATTTCCGGATCGCCTGCTGCGCGCCGGCCCCGCGATGGGCGGGATCTGCGGCTTGCAAACGGTAAAAATAAACGCCGCTCGCTAAATTCGCGGTGGCGAAAGAAACCGTGTGGCTGCCGGCGGCGCGGCGGCCATCAACCAAGCGTTTGATTTCTCGTCCGTGCAGGTCATATAAAATGAGTGTGATTTTCGTCTCGCGCGGCAGCGTGAAACGAATGACGGCGAAACCCTCTGCGGCGCCGTTCGCATAGATCGGATTAGGATAGTTTTGACTGAGTGAAAACTCGATGGGAACGGCGGGGACGGTTTGCGCGACGGCGGTCGGATTGATAAAATGCCGGAGACCGAACCAAACATTTTTCGTGCGGCGTTGGTCGATTTGCAAACGAATCACGCCGGAAGGATCGGGTTTAAACGAAAGGCGCTCACCGGCCAAGCCGAGGCTGTCCAGGGGAAACACCCACAGCGAATCCAACGGCAATTTTATTTCGAGCAATAATCTTTGCGGCTCCATGCGTACTGGATCACGTCCCCAATTTTCCACTTGTGTACGATCGGGATTCCAGCTCATGAATGAGTTTTCCACACGAGTAACAATCGTCATCAGAGATTTTTTAGCGCGGTTCAGCGGCGCCACCTCCGTCGGCGTCCACAACACGCTGCCGAAATTCGCCGCGCTCAAGACGTTGAGTTTTTCCATCGTCACCGGCTGCGCATCAAGAAAGCCGGAGAGCATCACAACATAAGGATTCTCCACTTTGAGCAAGCCGGTTTGGTTATTCCATTCGATCTCGCCGGTATCGCTGCGATAGGGCTGCACCGGCGGCGACACGGCATAATCACCGGCGCGCAAAGGTTGCGGCGCGTCAAAAGAACCGAGGCGCAGACGATGCACCAACGCGAGCGTTTCCGGCAATCGGCCTTGCACGCCGAGCAGGCCGGTGGCTTCGGCGTCGTAGCCATAAACTTCGTCGCGCGTGTATTGCAGCAGAATCTCCCGCTGCGCGCGTTGAATAAGCCGGTTGCGAAAAATATGCGAGAGCTGCGGCAACTGCGTCATCAACAAAGGATTGCCGTCGATTTCGAAATGATCGTTGATCCATTCCGGCAGCCAATCGCCAACGCCTTGATGATAGGAATAAATCGACAGCGCATCCCAATCTTGCAGCGAGCCATACGCCGCGAGAAACGGCAGGCTCCCGGCTTGATACTGATTGGGAAACGGGTGCTGATATTCACTCACGGTGAAGGGCTTGCCGGCCACGGCTTGTGCCGCGAGCGCCGGAATGGTTGTGCCCTCCGCAAAAGGATGGCGCACCATCGGCAGATTCGTGATCAACCAATCGGTGCGCGAGAAGGGTACGGTAGGATACTGCGGATGATCCCAATACGCATGATGATCCGAGTAATCCGACGCCGCAAACGCTTTTGCATCTGCCGGCCCGCCGTAAATGTTGCTCGCCGTCACCAGCGCTTTGACATGGAGACTGTCTTTGAGATAGCGCTGCATCTCCGCAAAAAATTTGCGCTCGGTCGATTCATAAAACTCGGCGAGGTCGCGCCCGCGCGCCGGAGAGAAATTCAAACGCTCGCGATGTTCGAGGCGCCGGATGTTGTTCAACTCCAGACTTTCACTCGCCAGCAGGCCGAGCGCATAATTGTGATGCAAGCGGAGGTCGTCAAACCAAATCGTATTTTTTGTGGCGGCCACTGCGAAAGCGAGACGCGCATTGACGAGATTCGTGCGGCTCGCGGTAAACGTGAGCGCATAAGATTGCCAAATACGGCCGCCGGGCAACAGCATCGTTTGATCCAACCCCAAGGCAATGGACGGCATATCATCTTGCACGAGGGTGACGCGCATCTGCTGCGGCGTTTGTGAGCGCGCCCAAAAGCGCAGCGTGTACGTCGAATCTTTTTTAATCGGCACGCCGGTTTGTTTCAGTTGAATTTCCGCCAACGCGTTTGTTGCAGAAACAATCTCCACTTGCGCCGCCATGCTGTCATGCGCGGCATCGTTGGTGAGCTTAAGCTCAGCTTTGGCGCTGCCATGTTGCTCCAAAATCCATTCGGGGCCGAGCGGCTCTTCGAAACCGCCGTTACGCAGCAGATTGCTTTGACTGCTGCCGAACGCGCCGCTTTGCCACGCCTGCCGGATAAAAACCGTGCTGCCGTATTTGCTGCGCAAGAAATCATGCCAAAGACTGTCGAGCATGCGCTGATGAAAAGCCGATAAACCGTTGCCGTAAACACGGCGGCCATTCAGCAAATCCTGTTTCCACGCGGTGTAGAGCGAATTTTCATTGCTGATCTCCAACATCACGAGACGAGGATCATCCGCATAGCGCGCGCCGGTGTAACGATTGCGATGCGCGAGCAAATTAGCGGCATGCTCTTTTTGCAGAAAAAGCAAGCGCGGCTCATACAGCGCGACGATTTTGCCGTTCGCAGGAATTTCCGATGCGCGGGTGACGCCGTCGCCCGGCAAAAATTGCCGCGCGGAATTTAGGCTGAGGCAAACGTAAATGCCTTGCCGGCCGAGCTGATCGATCAAATAATCGAGCCGCTCCAATTGCTGCGGGTTGAGCCGCCGCGTATCCGCGCCGGGTTGAATCAGCGATTCGCGGCCGTTGCTCGACCACAGATTATCGAGATGATGCAACCGCGCGAGATTCACGCCGAATTTTGCCAAACGCTTGGCGATGATCGGCGCGTCGAGCGAATCCGGGAAGGCGCCTCCGCCGACGAGATTCACACCGACAAAACGAACCGGGGTGCCATCCGCAAAACGAAAGTGGCCATCCGCATCGACGCGCAAAGCGCCGTGCGCCCCCGCAATCTCGCGCGGGGACTGCGGCAAATACCAATTGCTCAAATCCGCCGGAATGAATCCATCATCCGCCGGCAATTGCAGAGGCATCCAATCGTCAGTGAATTGCGCGAGCGCGAGCGAGCAGCAGGAAAATATGACGGCAATAAGGAAGCGGAAAACTTTCATGATTTAAAAGCAATTAGAAAAATTTCAAAAATTCTTGATGCCAACGGATTAAAAAACGACCAACGGATTTTAAGTATCCGTTGGTCGTTTTTTAATCCGTTGGGCAATTTTTACAGCGATTTTTTGAATACATGCTCGTGGAGTTTTTAATTTGCAGACTGGAAGTCTGCACTACGCTATTAAAACCTCAACGCCAGACCGCCGACCACAAGCTGCGGCATCATCGTAATCGGCTGCCGCGAGATGCGAGCCATTTTGTCGTTGCGATTATCCTCCTCGTCTACATCATCGGCCCACAAATATTGATAGAGATTGCGGTGATTCGTCGCGTTCAACCATTCGATATAAATTTGCCAGGCCGCGCCCCATGTCGAAAAATCATACGCGCCGCGAAGATCGAAACGCAGATATTCCGGATAGCGCCAACTATTGCGTTCGCCGTAAATAAAGCGGTTTTGACTCGGCCAGCGGTGATGATGGAGATCGCGATTGATGGCGACAACGGGCGAGTAAGGATTGCCGCTGCCGTAGCGCAGCGCGCCGCTCAATTTCAATCGTTCAAACGGCGCGCCGGATAAATCCAGCGCCACGTCATGCGGCCGATCGGTCGCGGCCGGAATCCATTTGCGCTCATCCAAATCGCGCATCAAGCTGCGGGAAAAAGTATAACGCACATTCAAATGCCAGTAGCGCGCCGTTTTGGACAACACCAATTCGATCCCGGCCTGTCGCGCGCTGGTGACGCGAGGACGATTGGCCATCAATTCCGAAAACTCTTTTACACCGGAAGGGTTTTGGCGAAACTCGAGTATCGTGCCTTCGCTCTCATCAATCGGCACGATGAACGGATGCATGTGCCGCCAATAAACGCCGACGCCAAACTCAAACTGTTTGCCGAGCGCAAAAGCGTAATCGCCACTCGTTAAAAACGCGCGCTCATCTGGCAAGGTTTGCCACGCGCGAATATCCATCGGCCACTCGCGGCGAAACAGGCTTTGCCAATCGAGGGTTTGATAATAGACGCCGCCGTGCAAGCGATAATGGCCGCCCCACTTCGCGCCCGCCAGCGTGACGCGCGGCTCGGCATTCAATTTCTCGTTGCGATGTTGACCCGCCAAGCGCAGGCTGATACTCAGCGTGGTAAACTCGTTCAAGCGGCGCTGATGCTCGCCGTAAGCCGCAACCAAACGACGCCAACGCCGGCCGCGAAAATTTTCCGGCAACACCAACGGCGAATCGGCATTATGAGGATTAAAGCGCAAATCGGCCCATTGGCGCTGCCAGCTTATTTCCAGTCCGGCCAGCCATTGTGCCGTGGGCGTGTTTTGCCAGCTCAATTCGCTGCGCCAATACCACGAACGATCATCATACCGATAAGAGGCGACCGTGGTATCCTTGCCAAACTGATAACGTAATTCCGACGGGTTTTGAAAAACGCCGAGATAATTTTCCCACAACGTCTGCGTGGCGACAAACCAGCGATGCGCTAATCCGGCAAACAGCGTTTGCGATTGCTCGCGAATTTCGCCTTTGGTCGCTTTGCCGAAATTCAAATTCAAGCGCTCGGCGCTGCCGATGAGCAAGGCGTCGAGTTGCTGGCGCGAGGATAAATGATACGTGGCTTTGCATTGCGCATCCTGCCAACGCGGCACGGCAAAATTTTCCAGCGACACAAATTTGGTGAGCGCGTCGTGGTAGTTGCGGCGCACGGCCAACAACACACCGGCGCGGCCATTTTTCAATGGCAGCGCCAACGTTTGACTCGCATCAAACACGGTCAGCCGCAGCTCGCCATATTTTTCTACCAGCGGCGATTTGGTTTCGAACACAATCAGCCCGGCGATACGATCGCCGAAACGCGCCGAGAAGCCGCCTTTCGACAAGCTAACGCGGCTCAACATGCCGGCGTTGACGAGCGACATGCCGCCGCCCAAAGCGAATTGCAAACGATATGGGTTGGGCAGCACAAAGCCGTCGATGACGATCAGCGTTTGGTCGGGCGTCGCGCCGCGGATGGAAATTTGGCTGTCCCAATCGCTGCGCAGCGTGACGCCGGGCAATTGCTGCAAGCTGCGCAACGGATCTTCAAACGCGCCCGGCTGGCGCACGATGCCAATCGCCGAGCGGCTGGCCGGCAGCGGCTCGGTCTTCTGAATTCGCTCGCCCACGATTTCAATATCATAAAGCTGCAGCGGCGCCGGAATTAATTCAATCGCAATTTTCAAGGTATCTGCCGAGGTTGCGGCGGGCAGCTCGAGCTGATGCGAAAGATAACCCAAACGATTAAACTCGAGCGTCCGCGATTTGTCGAGCCGCGCCGCGAGAAAAAATTTGCCGCTGCTGTCGGTTTGCGTTTGCACATTGGTTTTCAGCAACCGCACGGCAACAAGCGCAACGGGCGATTGCCGCTCACGATCCAGCACGCGGCCGGAGACGGGCACAACGTTTTGTTGGCCGAACGCGTGTGTTGCCGAGGCGGTGAGAAGGCAAATCCAACCAAAACGACGCAATGAAGATTTTAACTGACTAAAATTTTGCATTCGTTTTCTGCAACAAAGACGAAAAATTGTCCAACGGATAAAAAACGACCAACGGATAAAAACAATGATGACAAAATGATTATTGGGTAATGAGCGTCTTAAGGCTCAACCGCCGTATCGAGCGGCAGCGTTACCAATATATTTCTTTGCAATAACGAAAACTTTTTTTGTTTGGGCACAACGGCAAACGGATAATCAAATGCCGACGATTGAACCAAAACTGCCGAACGCGGCGCGAAAGAAAGATAAAAGTATTCGGCGTAACCCGATTTCTTTTGCCAAATGGCCGCAAAGGGCGCGTCGCCATCGCGCGGCGTCAGCCATTGGAATTTGCCGGAATATCCCTTTGGCAGCGCGAGGCTATCGATGAACGTATTGGTGGAAAGATCGAGAATGTGCAGCGTGTTTTGCGGGAGAAAGCTTCCCGCCGCATGCCGTTCAGTCAGCAAGCCCGCAAATCTTCCCGAAGGATGCGCGTGCACCGATTTAAGATTTTCGCGCGAGGGAAGAGCTTGCCGTTCATTCGTCGTCAGCATTTCGTTGGCAAGATTCAAAGTATTTGCCGGTTGCAGCGCAGACGAAATCGCCAAAAAGTGCTGCCCGTCGGGATGAAAGGAAACGGACTGATAGCGCGCGCTTTTGGGATAACGCTGCGACGCCTGCGGTGAGATCGAATAGAAAATTGAATTCGCCCGTTCGGTTTCCACACCGATCAAAATTTTTTCGCCGGCGCCGTCCCATTCCATATATTGCATATTTCCTTCGCGCGCCGGAACCGTAAACCACGGCGTCAAAGAACCGTCGCGCTGATCGAAGACGCTGACGCGCTCCGGCGACTGCACAAAAAAAGCCAGCAGGTCGTCCACGGCGAAGAGCAAATACCTTTGCGAAAAAGGCAGATGCTGCGCCAATATCACCGCGCCGCGCGTGTGCAGGTCATAAGCGCGAATTTCTATCGTGTTGTAAGCCTGCGTGAAAGCGGCGATCCAGCGATCGTTTTCCATCCACACCAAATCCGAAAGCGCCGGGCGAACGTTCATCAAACTATCGATCAAGCCGCGCCGGAGATCAAAGATCATTAAATCATTTGCTGCCGCTCGTTCTCGCATAAAGGCAAAACGGGTAGCGTCGCGAGAAAACGCCAGTCGTGACAGCAGTGGCGCGCTGCGCCGCAACAACTTTTTTTCTCCGGAGGGCAGCGCATATTGCGTGATGAGGGATTGCAATCTCCCGGCGCGAATTTCGCTGGATAAAACCAAGGCGCTTTCGCCTGTTGGTGCGAGACGCGCTTCCCGTATGCTGCGTGAGGTGTCCGTCACGATCGTGCGCGTCGCGTTTCTCGTCGAGCGCAGGCGAATTTCTATCGGCGCGCGGAGGTTCGCCGGTTTGGGAGAATAAAGCAGCTCGGCGCCATTGGCGCTCATCGACCACAACCCGGAGCGCACCGTATCTGCAAAAAAGACTTGCAGCGGTGATCCATCGAGACGCCAAGCCAAAAGCCGGCCGTCATTCGATTCTCCCATCAACCATTGCCCCGGTGAATTGAATTCGAAACGATTGAGAAAACGAAAATTCAAATTCAGCTTGCGCACTTGCGGGTCGGAAATTTTCAGGCCAACCAATTCCGCTTCCGCGCCGGCGCGCTCGGCGATAGCCAAACGCCGGCCATCCGGATGCCAGGTCAACGCTGAAGTATAGTTGGAATGAAACGGCACACTTTGCATGGAGGTTTCGCCCGGCAACGCGTACGAAGTCGGCGAGGGGATTTTCAGATCGCACCCCATGAGCATAGACAGCGCGAACGCGCCGAGCATGCCGCGCAGTATTTCAAGGCGCAGGCGGCGAAAGGCAGGCGGCGGAATGTAGACGCGAGGGTTACTCACTCAGGTCATTACAAGTTGAATGTTTGTCGCAGACAACGCGCCACGCGGTGCAAAAATAACAAAGATTTTCAACCCGGAGAAAACAGAGCAAACAGAGATTAAACAGCTAAAGAGAATTTTCCAATCATTGCTCTCTCTGTTTGCTCTGTTTTCTCCGGGTTAATCTTTTTGGGTTGCGGCTCGTCCGCGTTATGTCGTGGTCAGATGAATTGTTGCTTTAATAGTACATATTTCTTTTCGAAAATGCAAGCCCTCGCGCAAAAAACGATTGCCGGCGGCAGGAAATATTTATTGACAAACAGATGCAAATTGGTAAATTAAAATGGTCAATCGGACATCGATCTTTTTTACTTCGGACCTCATGATAAACGACGACGCGATTTTTGCTTTTGATACGCCACAAGCCGCGACCGTATTGAGCATTGTGGTTTTTCTCGCGCTCTTTGCGGCCGCGCTTTCCGAGCGCGCCTATCGCATGCAGCGGCTCGGTATCTTCGCCGGCCTCTCGACGGTGATGTTGCTCACCACCATTTTTGTTCTTGCGACGATCGGCCAAACGCTGCTGGGCTTGTCGTGGGTGCAAAAATTCGTCAGCGGCGAATTCTTTTTTTATGTCTTCTGTCTCAGTCTCAGCCTCTTGTGGTTTGGGGCAGCGATTTCGCCCTCGCGCGTGATCGAGCCGCCCAAGTCGCGGCGCATTTTTTTGTGGTGGCAATTCGCGTTTTGGGGGCTCCTCGCGATCATTCTGCTGTTGGGCGCCGGTGAAGGTTATGGCTGGTGGTCTTTATCGCTCAACGCGGCCGTGCGCCAAATTTTTACCGGCTTGGCCGCCGGCATTTTTGTGATCGCCGCCGCCATTGCGCTCTATCGTCTCTGGCGCGAGCGCGCCGCCCTCTGGTTTTGGCTGATGCTGGCTTCTCTGATGTTTGCCGCCGGCGTTTCAATTTTTTATTTTGCCGCCCTGCTCCCGCTTTTGGTTTATGCCGCTTTGGGCGGCGTCGCCGTTTTGGTGATTTGCGGCCTCTTCGCCGATCATGTCCGCTTTTTGCGTTTGGAATCCGAGCTGCGCGCGGGCTTGATGGAAAACACGCTGAAGCTCGAAGCCGAAAATCAACGCCAGAATTTCATTCTCGCGTTTACCCGCGAAGTGGTTCTGCATCTCGACCGCGATGAGCGCGTCGTTTATACGAATCCGAATTTTTCCCAGCTCGCGCATCTTTTAGGAAACGGGGCATTGGCTCATAAAGAGCATGGCGTGAAAAACAGCGGCGGAAAATCGCCGTCTCCTTCCGCAAGCAAGTCTGATAAAACGAACGGCGCTTCGAAAGAAATCATCGGCCAAAAGCTTTCCACTTTATTGCCGCGCGAGCTCTATGAAAAACTGCTGGCCTCATTGCAAGAAGCGCGGCGCGGCCGCACCTCGCTCATCGAAGTGCCGCACGTGCATGCCGGCGAGGAAAAACTGCTGCAAGTTTTCGCGGCGCCGCTGCAAGATAAATCGGAAAAAAATTACGGCATTCATCTCGGCCTGCTCGATCTGACCGCGCGCCACTTGGCGGCGCGTTCGCTGGAAGACGTTGTCACCGAGAAGACCAAAGATTTGCGCATTTTCCAACAATGCGTTGAAAGCGCGATGGACGCCATCGTCATCACCGATACCGACAATAAAATTCTTTATGTGAACGAAGCCTTTGAGCGCAGCACCGGCTTCGCGCGTAGTGAAATGATCGGACGCACGCCGCAAATCTATCGCGCCGAAACCGAATCCGGCCGCTTTGGCGAAATCACTCGCCGTCTCGTGCAGCGCAAAGCCTGGCGCGGCGAAATGACGAATCGCCGCAAAGATGGCGGCGAGTTTATGAGCGATCTTTCCGTCATTCCGTTGACCGACGAAAACGAAAATATCATCCGTTACCTTTGGATCGAGCGCGACGTGACCACGCGCAAAGATTTGGAAGAAAAGCTGCGCCAGCAAACGGAAGAGCTTGACGCGAAAACTTCGGAGCTGCTCCGGGCCAAACAACATGAGGCCTCCTGGCAAGGCCGCGCCGGCGAGCTGCAGCGCCGCATCGATCAGCTCGCCAAATTGATGGAAATCGGCGAAGACATCCGGCTCAATGCCGGCCTCGAATTGATCATGCAAAAAGTCAGCGAAGCCGTCGCCGCTTTGGGATGGCAGCGCGTGTTGATCTTGCAGCGCCGCGAGCAAGACGTCTTCGGGCTCGTCGCGCACAGCGGTTTTGCGGCGCGATCGGCGGCGCTGCTGCGCCCCTTGCAGCAAATGTCGTATGCCGATCTCGCGCCTTATCTGTTGGAGCGCTTTCGCCTCAGCGAATCTTTTTTTATCGACTCGCGCCAATTGCCCGGCGGGCGGCCGACTTTCATGCCGGTCTCGTTTGAAAGCGCCCCCAACGGCGATTGGCTGCCGAACGATGCTTTGTTGGTGCCGATTCGCTCGCGCGATCAGCTCATCGGTATCGTCGCCGTGTTCAGCCCTTCCGATGGCTATCGTCCGAATTTGCAGCAAGTCCGCGATTTGGAAATTCTGGCGGATGACGCCGCCATTGCGATTGAAAACAGCCGCTTGTTGGCGCTGCATCAACGCAACGAGCGGCAAGCGCGCGTGCTGGCGGATATCGGCAAAGCCTTCCGCGTTGCCGGCACCATCGAGCAAGTCGTCACCGAAATCGCCGGCATCGGGGCGCAAGCTTTTGCCTGGCCGTGTTTAGTGGTGGTGCAGCCGTTTGGCGATCGTCGCTGGCTCGGCGCCCTCGGCGTGCTCGCCTCGCGCAGTGAGCGGCCGCGCAGCCGCCTGTTGGAACCCAGCGAGCTGCCGGAAAGTTTGCTCGCGCGCTTGACGGCGCCAACGGCTGCCGATCTCGTGCAAATCGAGTTGCACGATAAAGATTTTCCGGCGACCGTGGCGGCGGAAATCGGGAAGTTTAAAGCCCCGGTCGCTTCTCTGATTAATCAGAAACCGGCCATCGCGTGGATCGCGCAGCTCGTGACCCTGCGTTCGCGCGGCCGCAACATCGGCGTGATGACGTATCTCGTGCCGGCGAATGCGGCCAACCCGCCGTTTAAACAGCCGAATGATAATGATTTTGCCGCTGACATCGCCGATCGCGCCGCGTTGATTATCGAAAACGCGCGGCTCTTCCACGAAACCGACGAGAAGGCGATGGAGCTGGAGCGCGCCAACCAATTGATCTCGGAATTTTTGGCGAGCGTCTCGCACGAGCTGCGCACGCCGATGCATTCGATTTTGCAATTCTCCGAAATTTTGCTGGGCGAAGCCCCCGGCAAACTGAACCCCGAGCAAAAGCGCCAAATCGCCGTGGTGCGCCGGAGCGGCAAAAATCTTCTCAGCTTGCTCAATGATATTCTCGATCTCAGCAAAATCGAAGCCGGCAAGATGGAGGCGATCATCGAAGAATTTGCGCCGGCGCAGCTTATGCGTGAAGCGACCGATTCGATTCGGCCGCTTTGCGAGCAGAAGAAACTCAACCTGCGCGTGCGTTTGGGCGAAAATCTGCCGGAGCAGTTTCGCACCGACCGCAGCATCGTTTCGCGCGTGCTGACGAATCTGTTGGGCAACGCCGTGAAATTTACGGAAAAGGGCGAAGTCGAAGTCTGGGCGCGCCTGCGCAGCGCGACGCTGGTGATCTCCGTGCGCGACACCGGCATCGGCATTCCGCCGGCAAAACAAAAAGAAATCTTCGAGCCGTTTCATCAGTTGGAAAATTCTGAAACGCGGCGGCACGGCGGCACCGGCCTCGGTCTCGCCATTTCCAAGAAGATGCTGATGATTTTAAACGGCGACATCGAGATTGAAAGCGAGCCGAACCAAGGCTCGAAATTTACGATTCACGTTCCACCCTCGACGGCGCCGGTTCGCGCCGTCGCCGCGCGCACGGATAAAACGCGTCCTCGGGCCGAAGTGAAAAATAAATCCGATGAAGCCAAAGCCCCGGCGTCGAAACGGCGAAAAATTTCCCTGCGGTTTCCCTTGACCAATCGCGCGAAGACGCCGCGTATTCTCGTCATCGAAGATGATGAAAACACGCGCTATGCCATGCAATTCATTTTAGAAAACGCCGGCTACCAAGTTGACTTCGCCGAAGCCGGGGAGAAGGCGCTGCTCGCCGCGCAACATCAGCGCCCCGATCTGATTTTGATGGACATAATGATGCCCAACATGGACGGCTATCAAGTCGCGCGCATGCTCAAAGCGCAGAAACAACTTTCCCACATTCCCGTGGTGGCCTTGACCGCCCGCGCCATGAAAGGCGACCGCGAAAAAGCGCTCGAAGCCGGCTGCAACGATTATCTCACCAAACCGTTCGAGAGCAAAGATATTTTGGGCCTGTTAGAAAAATGGCTGGGCAATGGGGCATAGGGGTTTTAGGTAAATCTTGCTTTGTAGTGAAGAAATTCTTATGTTGTAAATTGTGAAATACGGTTATTGTTATAAATTACTTTTTGCTTACATTGAGAGAAAATTGTATGCCGACTCGAAAGGCTTCTTCTAAAATCACCAAAGAACAGTTTCTTGCCGAGGCCATGCGTCGCGAGCCTAATCGTGCAAAGATCATTAACGCTCTCGTGAAACAATTGCACGCTTATGAAAAAAAATATCGCATGCGATCGGAAATTTTTTTTAAGCTTATCGTTGGCACGCCGCTTGAGGATCAGGAAGATTTTCTAGATTGGGCAATGTGCTATCGCGAATACTTCAAAGTTTTCCAATCCCAATTAAGCGAAGAAAACGTTGCCGCTCATGTTGTCGGATAAGCTGAGAAAATGGCTGATCTCGAACCGCGTCTGGGAAATTTATGTGCTCTTGCAAAAATTGCCGAAGCCGGAGGTTGATTTGGTATCCGTTCTTTACGAACAAATTGAACGCGCCGTATTCACCAATGCGTTGGCGATGATCGTGCCCTGGCCTTCGTTGAATAAAAAGTTTTTAGTTCGAGAAATGTATGAGTTTCCCAAAGAACGGCTACGCATCAAATATTATAGCTATGCCCTTGTTGAAACTGGTGATCGAATTATTATCCGCGCGGATTCAGCTCCGCATCATGAGCGCGATTATCACCGCAAGCTTCTTACGAAATTTCCGCATCACCTGCATGATGAAAATGGGCGGATATGTTCTTTTAGCGGCGGCCTCGGTGATTTTATTAATCTGGCCATGCCATATTTGTAAGTTTCCGCCAATTCTATTCGTAAGTGCTTCCCATTTTGAATTAACTGTTTCTTCATTCATTTAAACAGCTATGACCACCTCCGATCTCAAAAAGAGCCTTGATAAGCTCGCGCATGATTTGCGCGGGCCGATTCATACTGCCAAGCTCAATCTCGAAGCGGCGCAGATGCTCGCCGCAAAAAACGGTGGCCCGCAGCAGGATCGCCTCTTGAAACATTTGTCGCTCATCGCCGCGGAAGTGGAAAAATTGCAGGATCGCGTCGAGGATTTTACCGCCCAATTGTAGCACAGACGGCCCGTCTGTTTTGCTCGTCGAATATTTTATTTGGAGAATTTCATTGCCCAGCTCGCGCGAAAAAATTTTATTGGTGGATGATGAGCCCGGCGTCGTCGACGGACTCGAAACGCTGCTTGACGACACCTACGCGATTGCGAAAGCGACCAGTGGCGCCGGCGCCTGGCAAACCTTGCAAGACGAGGATATTTCCGTCGCCGTGGTCGATCTCGCGCTTCCGGATCTGAGCGGTCTCGAGCTGCTCCGCCGTTTGCGGGAAAAAAATCTCTCCACCGAATTGATTATGGTCACCGGCTTCGGCACGATCGACTCCGCGGTGGAAGCGATGCGCAATGGCGCGTATGATTATCTCACCAAGCCGGTCGAAAGCGCGCGCTTGAAACAAATCATCGCCAAAGCCATTGAGAAAAATGCGCTGACGGTTTCCGTGCGCGCGCTGGCGACACAATTGCGCGAGCTGACGAAGTACGAAGATCTTATCGGGCAAAGCGAGTCGATGCGGGAGATTTACAAGCTCATCGAAGCCGTTGCCAAATCCGATGCGAGCGTGTTGATCACCGGCGAAAGCGGCACCGGCAAAGAGCTCGCGGCGCGCGCCATTCACGAGCGCAGCAATCGCAGCAAAACGCCGTTTATTGCCGTCAACTGCTCGGCGTTGCCGACGGATATTTTGGAGAACGAGCTTTTCGGCCACGAGAAAGGCGCCTTTACCGGCGCGCTCAACGAGAAGCCCGGATGTTTTGAATTGGCCGATCGCGGCACGCTTTTTCTCGACGAAATCGGCGAGATGCCGTACGAGCTGCAAGCCAAGCTCTTGCGCGCGTTGGAAGAAAGAAGATTTCGGCGGCTCGGCGGCCGCAAAGAAATTTCCGTCGACGTCCGTGTGCTGGCCGCGACGAACCGCGACGCCCGCCGCGCGGTGAAAGAGAAAGTGCTGCGCGAAGATTTGTTTTATCGCTTGGCCGTCGTTGAGCTCGAGCTGCCGCCGTTGCGCGAACGCATCGGCGATCTGCCGCTCTTGGCGCAAGAATTTCTCCAGCGATATGCCGCCAAAGCGCAGAAAAAAATTCAAGGCTTCTCGCGCGAAGTTTTGGAGACGCTGTCGCGGCATGCGTGGCCCGGCAACGTGCGCGAGCTGCGCAACATTATCGAGCGCGCCGTGCTGCTCTGCGCCGGCCGCCAGGTGACGGCGGCGGAATTGCCGAAGTATTTATTCGACCAGGAGGAATCCGACGAGATTCGTCTTCCGCTCGGCATGACGATGGACGAAGCCGAGCGGCGCATTATCTTGCGAACGTTGGCCGCGCACAACAACAATAAAACCCGCACCGCCGAGATACTCGACGTCAGCTTGAAAACGCTGCACAACAAACTCTCGCGCTACCGGCAAGAGGAAAATTGATGATGTAGAATTTTCTCTCCCTCTCCATTTTTCCTAAACCCCGGCCGCGTAAGCAGTTAATCGCC
>Ga0247727_10004156_pt1 | contig 31029 bp, 40 predicted proteins | sample WisWelCaveWW1625_FD_202498 | JGI IMG/M metagenome (GOLD analysis project Ga0247727, IMG submission 202498) | Biofilm microbial communities from Wishing Well Cave, Virginia, United States - WW16-25 | ecosystem: Environmental > Aquatic > Deep subsurface > Groundwater > Cave microbial mat | place... | reverse complement strand
GGAGACGTACCACGCCTGGAACGCGGCGAACTACTCGGTCGTGAAGCTCTTCGAGAAGAGCGCTGCGCACGCGCGCGAGGCCCTCCTGCATCCGAGGGCGCCCACGGAGGCGATGACGAGGGGGGATGCGGTACACGCGGCCGTCCTCGAGCCAGATCGCTTCGCCCGCGAGTACGTCGAGGCCCCCGTGCTCGACCGGCGCAGGAAGGCCGACAAGCTCGCGTGGGAGGCGTTCGAGGCGGAGCACGCAGGCCAGGTCCCGCTCGACCCCGAGGACTGGGCTGCCTGCCAGGCGGTGAAGGCGGCCGCCTGGGGCCACGAAACTCCTCGGCGGCTGCTGAGCACGCCCGGCTACACGGAACTCTCGGTGGTGGCGAAGGACCGGCGCTTCGGGATCCCGTTGAAGGCCCGCCCGGACCGCTTCCTCGACTTCCTCGGCATCCCGACCATCCTCGACGTGAAAACCACCCGCGACGCCTCCCCGCAGGGCTTCCGCACGGAGATCGCGCGCTACAGCTACCACGTCCAGGCCGCGTTCTATCTGCGCGTCCTCGACGCGCTCTCGCTCCACGGCGGCCGCGCGTTCCTCTTCCTCGCCTGCGAGACGGTCCCGCCCTACGCCTGCGCGACCTACCAGCTCGACGAGGACAGCCTCAAGCAGGGGGAGTCGGAGGTGGAGCTCTACCTCGAGCGCTACTCCGAGGCGATCGAGACGGGCGTCTGGCCCGGCTACCCTGGTGGCATCCTGACCGCGCGCATCCCGAGGTGGCGGTTCACGGCGGAGGTGTTCGATGGCGTCTGATCTCCGCCTTGGCTCCGCGCTGCTCGCGCTCGACGTGATCGAGGCAGCCGTGAACCGCGCGCGCGAGCTCAGGAGCGACGTCGGAGTCCGCGCCGCGCGGATCGTGATCGAGGGGCAGATCGCGGTCATCGCGAACCTCGGGTTCACGGGCGAGCTCTCGCACGCAGAGCTCATGGAACTCGGCAAGCCCAGCGCACAGGAGAAGTGATGGAGCACATCGAAGGGAGGCAAGAGATGTCGGAGACCGCGAAGAAGCCGACGAACTACCGGACCGTGGCGTTCCGCAACCGGGCCGGGCGGCACATCCGGAAGGCCGTCGACAGCATCCGTGCCGTCGTGCTCACCGGGGAGCACTACCGGGGCTATTACAGCCCGGAGGATGCGAAGGCGATCGTCGAAGGGCTGCGCGCCGAACTCGATGCGCTCGAGCGCGAGCTCAGCGCCGCGAAGCCGAAGACGACGTTCGCCTGGCCGACGCCATGAGCAACTGGAACGCGGTGCCGCTGATGGTGTGCGTGCCGAGCGAGCCTTGGAGACGATCCTCGGCGACGAGCCGGCTCCGACCGAGGCCGAGTGCGAGACCATCGAGGCGATGCGCGCGCGGATCCTGGCGACGCCCTATGAGGCGGCGCAGAGCTACGACGGCGCCGCGGAGGCGTGCGCCCGCATCATCATCGAGGCCCTGGAGCAGTACCCCGTGCTGACCAGCGTACCGACGGAGACGATCTACCTGCGCCACGACGACGAACGTGCCGTGTTGGTCAACTCTCGCGGCGATGTGGTCGAGGACTTCGGAGCCGGCGTGCTGATGGTCCCGATCTCGACTTCGCTTTACGATGTGCTCAAGATCCTGCACCCGGAAGGCACGCCGCAATGCGCGGTATTCATGGAGCTAACCGGATTCATGTGGGGCTGGGCGATGAACGCGGCGCGGCGCTGCGCGCGCGTGCCCGGCGTGGAACTCGGGCAGGTGCCGAACCCGGCGATGTTGGAGGTATCTCGATGAGCAACGGAACCGCTACGCCCGACGAGGACGCCGAGAAGCCGAAGAACGTCGCGCTCCGCCCGACAGATGCAGCGATGCCTACTGCATCGCCTGGCCCCTTGCTGGTGCAGAAGAGCGCCGAGCTACTCATCGGACCACGCGGACTCGCGCCGGAGAACGTCGAGGCGCTCTGGCGAATCGCGGAGGTAGCCTCGCGCAGCGGCGTCTTCCCGGTCGTGGCGCAGGACCCGAACAAGGCGTTCGTGCTGATGGCCGTCGGCTCCGAGCTCGGCTTCTCGCCCTTCCGCGCGCTCTCGGCGGTGGTGCTGGTCGGAGGCAAGCCGACACTTCCGGGCGAGGCCGCGCTCGCGCTGATCCGCTCGAAACTCGTGCTCGAGCCCGGGACGGACGTTACGAAGACCTACGACGGGGAGGGCGACAGCTACGGCTGCCGCGTGGGGCTGCATCGCAAAGGCCAGAAGGTCCCCTTCATCGACCGCTTCTCGGTGGCCGAGGCGAAGCAGGCGCACCTCTGGGGGAAGAAGACCTCGAACGGCGGCGATACGCCCTGGACGCTCTACCCCGACGCGATGCTCTTCTGGCGCGCGCTCGGCCGGATCGTGCGCGAGCACTTCTCGGACGTGACGATGGGGCTCTACCTGTCCGAGGAGATGCGTGACGTGGAGCCGGCTCCGGCAGCGGACGGCGGCTCGGTTCGTGTGCCCGCGACGATCCAGCCCGACCCGCTGCTCGCGGCGGTGCTCACGGTGCAGGCGGAGGAAACGACGACATGAGGGACCTACGCGGCGAGGTCCCGGCATGAGCGCCGAGCAGCTCGATCTCCTCGCGCACGGCCTGGCCCGCTCGACCGACCACACGAGCAGCCAGGACGCCGCCCGTCGCGCCGTCGCCACGGGTCTCATCGCGACGCACGAGGCGCGGATCCTCGACGTGCTGCGCCGCGAGGGCTGCGCACTGACGCTCCAGCAGCTCGCGGAGCGCACGGGGCTATCAACGGTGCAGGTGGCGCGGCGCCTCTCGATGCTGGTGAGACGTGGTCTTGTAGGCAGGATCGCATTCCCTGGATCCAGGCTTATCTGGTACTCCAAGGATGGACCCACATAGAGGAGGCCAAGCGTGAGTATCGACCCTGCCCTGCTCGATGCGCTACTCGCCCGCTACGGAGGCGTGCTCACGCATGGCAAGCACGGCGAATGCACGGGTGTATGTGCGATGGAAGCGCGCGCGGTGCTCCTCGGTATGCCCTGGGGCGCCAATCCCGACAAAAGCCCTCGGGATGCCTGGGCGCGAGCCTTGAACGATGCGCGCTGGTCGAGCGACGCGGCGCGCACCGAGGCGATGCGTGAGGTGATCCTGCGCGACGAGCCGCACCCTGGATGGGAAGGGAGGCTCGCAGAGCAGACGATCCGGCGAATCGTGCCGATCGCGCTGCGCGCTGCGGCGACGGTCTGCCGGGAACCGGAGCACGTGGAGAAGCTCGAGCAAAGCGCAGATCGCTGCGAGCGGGAGGGGACGCAGGCAGCGGCGCGGGCGTCGGCGTCGTCGGCGTGGGCGGCGTCGGCGGCGTCGGCGGCGTCGGCGGCGCGGGCGGCGGCGTCGGCGGCGGAGGCGGCGCGGGCGGCGTCGGCGGCGGAGGCGGCGTGGGCGGCGGAGGCGGCGTGGGCGGCGGGGGCGTGGGCGGCGGGGGCGGCAGGAGATGACGTGCTCCGCGAGGCCGTGAGGATCGGGCTGGAAGTGTGGGACGTAGAACGACAGCGAACGCCCTTGTTGGAGCAGGAGCAGCAGCCGTGAGCCGATCTGGATATGACGACTACTACGACGGGGACGACTACTGGGATCTGATCCGATGGCGCGGTGCCGTGCAGTCGGCGATCCGCGGCCGGCGTGGGCAGGCTTTCCTGCGCGACATGCTCACCGCGCTCGACGAGTTGCCGGCGCCGCGCCTGATCTGCGGCTACTTGTACCGCGATGGCCCCGAGGGTGGCGTCTGCGCGCTGGGTGCGGTCGGACTGGCGCGCGGAATGGACATGACGGACCTCGATTCGTACGATCGCGAGCAGGTCGCCATCGCGTTCGCGGTCGCCCCTGCCCTCGCCGCGGAGCTCAGCTACATCAACGACGAGTCGTCCGCTAGGCCCGAGTCGCCCGATGAGCGGTGGGTGCGCGTACGGGCCTGGGTCGTAGCTTCGCTGTTGGAGAAGAAGGAGCAGCCGTGACCCTCGTCGTGCTCTCGATCTTCCCTGGCCTAGACGTGCTCGGCATGGGCTTCGAGGCCGAGGGCTTCTGCGTCGTTCACGCGCAGGACATCATCCTTGGCGGCGACGTGCGCCGCTTCCACCCACCGGCCGACGTCTTCGACGGCGTGATCGGCGGCGATCCGTGCCAGGCGCATTCTGCCCTCGCGAATCTCGTCCGCGCGAAGGGCATGGAACCGTCGTTTCCTGACATGACTGGCGAGTACCAGCGTATCGTCGAAGAGGCACGCCCTCGCTGGTTCCTGCGCGAGAACGTGCCAAGGGCTCCAGACCTGAAACCATCAGGCTACGACGTCCGCTCTTTCCTGCTCGACAACTCTACGCTCGACAGCGGCGACGGCACGGGTCACGAGCAGATGCGACGGCGACGGTTCTGGTTCGGCGTGCGCGACGGAGAGTGTCCGGAGCTACGCGCGCTGATAGATTTCGCGCTCTTCGTGCTGCCGGATGTGGATATAGCGCTGACGGTGACCACCAGAGGCGCATCGAAGATCGCAAGACGGCGGCACACGGTTGACGGGGGGCACGGTGCCACGCTGCGGCGACAGGCTGTCTGCGCGGATCCGCGTCCCGTCCCAGTCGCGCTCGGCGGGAGCGGGAAGCTGAAGTCATCAGTGACGAGCGGACCATCGGATCCAGATTCCGGTCGTCCTGGCCGCGTCCAAGCCGTGACCGGACGCCACACCGGAGCCATCCGCAGCCACGGTGGCGAGTATGCGCCGCGCTACTCGCTCGCCGAGATGCTCGATCTCCAGGGCCTCCCCGCTGATTTCCTCGACCACTCGCCGCTGACGGTGCATGGGAAACGGAAGCTCATCGGCAACGCGGTTGCGCTACCGACAGCGCGCGCGTTGGCGCGTGCGGTGCGAGAGGCGATGGTGCTAGCGCCCAGGCCAGCGGAGTAGCCGCCCGAGCCAGGAGCGCTCCCACCGGGTCAGACCCTCGGCCGGCGCCGGCTCCTGGCCGAGTGCAGCGTTCGCGGCCAGGCAGTAGGCGTCGAGGTAGTCGACGCGCTCCTCCAGCGCGAGATGACGCTGGGCCACGCCCGCGGGGTCGTAGCCGAAGACCTCGACCGCCTCGGCATCGGCCTCGGCAGACCACTCCTCCCAGCACGGCGCGATCCGGCTAGCGCTTGGGGTCGCGCACCCGGCGATCCACACGCTCGCGCACACGCTTGCCCAGCTTGCCGCTGCTCTTGCGCATCTCCGCGTCATGGCGTGCCCTCCCCTCCTGCTCGCGCTGCGCCTGCTCGAGCCAGGCGAGGACCTCGCCTAGCCGCTTGCGCGAGTGCCAGGCCCAGCCCGCGAGCGACAGAATCACGATGAGCACGACGCCCCCCACCACGAGCTCGGGCGGAACGACGGCGGGCAGCATCTCAGCTCTTGCTCGCGTAGGACCAGACCACGCCGACCAGGGCGAGCACGGCGCCCACCGCTTGCTGCGCCGTGGCGTCGTCCAGGTGCCCAGCCCCCACGAGGTAGCCGGCGCCGATCGTGAGCGCGTGGCGCACGATCCCGAGGACCTGCTCTTTCGACATTTTCACCCCTCCGCCTTGGCCCACCGCACCCCGAGGATCCGGTGGACGGGAAAGTTGCCGAGCGAGACCGCATCGCCCTGGTTTCCGCCGAGCAGGATCAGACGCCCCGGCTCGCCGTGACCCCAGAAGAAGCCGACATGCCCCGGCGCATCGCGCACCTCTGGCCCCGGCTGGCCCGGGCCGCGCGAGAGCACGACCACGGCGCCGATCGGCGGATGCACGACCGAGACGCCTACGCCCCAGTCGAGCCAGTCGCGGGCGCGTGCGGAGCCGGGAGAGGCGACGTTCGCGTGCTCCACCGCCCAGCAAGCGAAGGCCGAGCACCACGGGACCTCATCGGACGTTGCCTTGAGGTGCGTCGCGCCGTGGTAGAGCACGATCCGAGCTTCGTGGCCAGGGCCGGGAATCTCCTTGACGCCGCGCCGCATCTCCTCGTAGGCCAAGCGCAGCCAGGTGGGCTCCATATCAGTACGGCGCCAGCCAGTACATGACCAGGTCGCTTAGCTCGCGCACGATGTCTGGGTCGGTCGCCCAGGTGAAGAGGCTGACCACGGTAGTAGCGGCGATCAGGTAGAGCGTCAGTGCCATACCCACGCGATGAAGCCGGCGGCGCCGAGGATCGCGCAGCGTCACGGGGTCGCCTCCAGCGGGTAGGGGACTGTCCGCCAGGGCGCCGGCCGCGCGCCGCGTCCATCCCAGCGCACGCCCCAGCCTCGAGCGACGAGGTAGGTGACGAGGTCCGAGCGGTCATCGAGCTCGACGGCCGCGAGCCAGCGGCCGAAGGCATCGCTCTTGTGCGTGTGGAGCGTGACATCGAGGCCGGCGAGTAGCTCGCGCAGCATAGCGGTAGCGCGCCGGCCTTCGGATGCCTCGGCGCCGGACGCCTCCGGCGCGTTGTAGTTGGCGAGCCGGAAGCGCAGCGTCGCGGCGAGGTGAAAGCCGAGGTCTACCCGGCAGTCGATCGTGTCGCCATCGACCACGGCGAGGACCGTCGCGCGGTAGCTGTAGGTGTGGTTCGCTGCGCTCATCCCGTCACCCGCTCGTCACCCGCTCGCCGACCAGCGCGATCATCGCCAGCAGGAAGGCAACCAGCACGGGCGTGAAGACGGCGATCAGGAACCGAAAGATCCCGTCGATCCGCTTATCTGTGCGTGTCGTTCGCTCGTCGATCTGCTCGACGAGCGCGACGAGGCCGGGTCGTCCACCGCGAATGGAGACGAACAAGGTCTCGTGAATCCGATGTAGATCATCCGTTTCAACGGGAGTCATCGTGACTCCAATCGAGCCTGTACCGGCGAGCCGTCATGCGAACGACCACGACGAATGTCCAGGAGACGCACGCCGTTGCTAGATGCCACGCCGTCTCGAAGGTGTAGGCTCCGATCCAGACATCGGCGACGACAGCGACGTGGCCAAGGCCGCAGAAGAGCACGAAGAGCGCGAGTAGCACCGAGGCTAAGGGCGGCATGCTCTGGCCGTTCCGGCGCAGCCAAGGCAGGAAGGCCCACGGGAACCCGATCACATAGGCCGAGGCGATGCCGAGGTTCGCGACTACGAACGGCCATAAGATCGCGGGCTGCCAATAGAAGCAGTGGCCGTGAGGTAGGTAGTCCATCACGAGGCCCAGTAGCGGCAGTCGGGACTGACGATCACCTGGCCGGCCGGGAGGCCAGGTCCAGCGGCCGGCGAGAGCTGGAAGGCGTCGGCCGCATCCGCCCAGCCAACGAAGTTGCAGGCCTCGAAGCGCACAGTCTGCCAGTTCATTTGCGCGACATAGCGGTGCTGCGCGCCGCGCACGAAGACCGACCGGCGCACGACGGCAGGCTCCGTCCGTGGGTGCGAGCAGGTCAGCAGCCGGTTGGTCCGCAGGCTCGTGTTCGCAGAGATGAAGCGCGAGCGATCGACCTCGAAGTCCACCGCGCGGTGTAGGTGTGCGAAGTGCTCGCCCGGATAGAGAGTCAGATTCTCGGGCGGGATGCCGGAGATGAAACACTCCGAGCCAGAATAGTTCTCGACCCGGACGTGGCTCCCCGAGAGCTTCCAGCCGGCGCTGCCGTCGCCGGCCCAGGTCATGTTGCGCAGTGAGAAGTCGTCGTGGATCTGGTAGACGGCCCCGGTGCCGCCCGCCACGAGATCGCTCGCGCGCCGCAACGACTTGGAACGCCAGCGGTTCGGGTCGGCCGGCTCCCGCTCGCTCCACATGTCGAGCGCGAGGAGCTCGCCGAAGTCCACGCCGCGCGAGGCCATGCCGGAGGGCAGGTTGACGAAGCCGTGTTGGTCGATCGTCCAGAACCTCCCCTGCACCGCCGCCTCGCAGCGCTCGGCCCGCATCGAGTCGATGCGCAGCCCAGCGACCCCTTCGTAGAGCAGACCGTAGTTCGGGAAGCCCATGATCTCTAGCCGGCGGATCCGGATGTTCCGCCCGCCCTGGATCTCTAGCCCGCAGAGGTAACGCAGATCAGAAGTCCGGTTGAAGCGCGGCAGCCACTCGTCCTCGGCGCCGACCAGGCGCAGGTGGTGGATGTCGACGTCGTGGAGCCGGTCCATCGCGACCATGCCCCACCACACGCCAGGTCCCCAGTCGTAGTTGGCGTGATCGAGCTCGAACGTGATCGGCTCGCGGTAGCACCGGCCGGACTCGAACGGAAGTGTGACGCGATCGACCCGCATCAGAGCGCTCCGCACTCGCGCGCGATGCGATGGCACTCCGCGGACCAGCGGTCGATAGGCCATGCAGCATCGAGCACATACCTGGCGCCGTGCCAGCGCCGGTCTTCCGCCGCCACCACCTCCGGGCTAGAGCGCGCTGTCTCTGCCGGCGCTGTCAGCGGATCAAGCGTCGCAGGTGGTGAAGGCAGAAACGGTCGCATCCACTCCGGAGTTACCATCGCACTACCACCCCTCTATCGTGGATACGACGGGGTGGGAGGAACGGGACACTCCCGCATCCCCCCACCCGTCGTCCCCCATCGTTACCCCAACCGGGAGGCCCCGCCACTCTGCCTGCCCGTGCCCGGAATCCCACTTCCACCGGGCGCCCGGAATCCACGCGCGCGCGCTGAGGTCAGGTGGAGTGCGGCTCTAGCAACCGCACTCCATCACCTCGCTAGGCGGTCGGCGGCGGCGTGGTCTGCGCTCCCTTCATGGCCTGCTGGAGCAGCGCCACGAGACCGCCCGACTCGGCGATGTCGGTCGTCGCCAGCAGCTCGGTGGCCTTGGCCGCGAGCGCCGCGCTCAGCTGGTTCATGACCTGCTGGTGCGACACCGCGTTGCCGATGGCCAGGTTGGTGTAGATCGCGCCGGCCTCCGCGATCGTCTTGAAGTTGGCGGACGTGACGCCGTCCACCACCTGCTCGTTCAGAGGCATCTTCGTTTTCCTTCTTTCGGGCCTAGCCCTCTTGACCCTACGGGCTTTCCAAGGGTCGCGAGGATCTAGATGGGATCGGTGTCGAGCTTCAGGTCGATCAGACCCGCGCGCTCGAGGAAGCTCATGTACTGCTCCGCGCGCTTGCCCTCGAGCTCAACCATCTGCTGGCGCTGCGACAGTCTCAGCTTCGAGAGGCGCTCGACCAAGTCGAGCATGAACTGTGCCCGAGATTGGTCCTGCTCCGTGAGGCTCTGGAGCAAGCGATCCTGCATGGCCTGCACGTCGGCAAGCTGACTCGGTGACGGAGGCGCTTGCGCGGCCCCGACGGCCGCATCCGCTGCCTTCAGCGCAAACTTGGAGAGCATCTCGCCCATGCGTACCTCCCTAGCGTTGGATCGCAACTCGCGCAGTGATCCCGAGTACGCCCTCTATCGTCCTCCGAGCTGGACGTTCAGCATCCGCGGCCACCACTGCGTGAGATAGAGCGATTCCGTCTCGCCATCGAAGTCGTGCGCGAGCATCGCTCCAGGGCTCGACTGCTCGCCGATCCATCGCGACCATGCCCCACCACACGCCAGGCCCCCCAGTCGTCATTCCCAGTTGTCCCCGCACTTGAAGGAGGTGCCCGGGTTGAAGTCGCAGACACCCACGGCGTCGACGAAGAAGACCGGGTCCTGGGTGTTGCTGGCGCGGAAGATGTAGCCATCGGTCTCGGCGTTGACGGCGGGACCATCGACCGTCAGGTGGAAGGTTCCGCCCGTACCCCACGCGACCTGGTCCGCTCCATTCGCCTTACTATCGCACGTCACCGTACCGCAGGCATCGATCCAGACCTCGGCCGTGTCGTTCGTGCCGAGGAAGGACAGGCGGACCTTGTACGTGACGTTGTTGGTGAACGTGACGGGGCCCGCAGAGGTGCCTTGATCGTCGGAGACGAGGAAGAGCTGGTTGTTCAGATAGTTGATCTGTAGCTGGCTCACGTTGGCGACGTCATCGCGGAAGCCCGCGAAGCCCGCTTGCACGTTGGCGTCGATATCGCTGGTCGGCCGCCAGAGGAAGTCCATGACCCGCAGCGCTGTGGTGTCGGCCCAGGCTGCATCGGCGATTGCTGTCGTGGTGTTGATGGTTGTGAACCACCGGCAGGACTGCGAGCCTTCCAGGGGCGCGCTGACGTCATCGCAGTCGATCTGACCTACCAGCGCGGGCACGACGGTTTGCTTGCTCTCCAGATCGGCTGCGGCGGCGCCGTCGAAGTCAGTCTCGTTGAGAGCTACCGAGGGAACCTTGAGCGATAGGAAGGTCTGACCGGTGAGCGCCGGGAAGTCGAACTCGTCCGTCACCAGGTGGTCGAAGCTCACGCCCTCGTTGGAGACGTTGACCTTGAGGATGCCGCGGATCCCCGTGCCTGCGGCGCGGATCGTGCCCGCGTACTTGTCGGTGGGCGTGCCGTAGGGAGCTCCTTCGGTGCGGTAGTCCGGGATCGTGTCGCCGTTGTAGTCCTCGTACGAGCCGAAGAGCGTCTGATTCTCCCACTGCGGCTCGATCTCTCCGCCGTCGTCGCTGTTCGTCGGCTGGGTAGCGAGGATGTGCCAGATCTCGGAGCACCCGGTCGCATCGACCTTGCAGCCCATGCTCGTGAGGTGGTCATGCCCCTGCAAGAAGAAGGTCGATCCGCCCGCGTCCTGGTTCGCCAGGATCAACGCATGGATCGCCGGCTGCCCGTAGAGAGCATGGCCGGCCATCGGCCCCGTGCGGCGTGCGTAGGGAGTCGGCCGGCAGACGACCGTGCTCGGACAGGCCCCATAGATTGCGGTCCATCCGGCCGGGCGCGTGTCCTCGGCTTGCGACCAGCCGGTAGCGGTCGAGTTGTCGATCTCGCAGCGCTTCCCGCCCTCGCCTGGGTCATCGACCGGGCCGGCGACCGTGTCTCCGTCCGTGTCGCACCAACGGTCGTAGGTCGCGAGGCCCCCGCCGCGTCCGTAGAAGTAGCAAGCCGTGCTGAAGCCCGGATCCTTGGCGCCGCCGCCGTGTCCGCCCGGCAGGTGGTGCAATGCGATGAACTTCCACTTCGCGGTCGATGCAGCGAAGGTCGCGGCGAACCACTGGTACTGGATCTGACCCAGCGACCAGTCGCCGGGGAGCTCCGGGAAGCGGCCCGACAGATCGAAGGGCAGGCTCGTACTGGTCCCGCCGTCTCCCGCCTCCGCGAAAGGATTGAGTACCCAGAACTGAGCGAGGCCCGACCGGAACGTGTAGTAATAGCCGTCGTTGTCGCAGCTCCCGACCGGAACCGGGTTGTCGCAGTCGGCCTCGAGGTTCGGGTAGTAGGTGTTCGGGTTGTAGGTGAGCGCGCGCCAGGCCGCGCCCATGTGCTCCTCGCGCTTCACCGGGCTTCCCTGACCGTCGTCGTTCCAACGCTCGCACGAGCCGATGTTGTTGCTGAATCCAGTGGTGCGCGGGTTGTCGTGGTTGCCCCAGGCGAAGACCATCGGAGTTCGAGACAAGAAGGGCTGGAACTCCTTGCTAGTCCGGAAGACGTGGTAATCCGCGTTGACTCGGACATTGGCATCGACGGCGGCGGTTTGAATGCCGCGCTTCACGGTGCCTGCATCGTTGCGCGTGGGCCAGCCGGCAACCTGGTTGTAGAGGAATCCGTCGTAATCCTGCGCCGGCAGCCCATCGGGCGGGTCGGTGAAGATGCTCTTGCCGCAGGTGGCCGTTTGAGCGGTGTCGGTCATGTAGGTGTCGCCGAGATCAACGTGAAAGAGTGCCTTCTCCTTGATGATGCGTGCGATCCCGAGCTGGTAGTTTCGCCACTGCGTCGCTCCAGGTACTCCGTGTGGCTCGGCGGCTCCGCAGCCTCCACCTACGGTTCCGACGTTGGCCCACTCGGCGAAGAAGTGGGTATCACCGAGCAGCGTGAAAGAGAAATCCGTGTCGGCGCCAGCGGCCGGTAGTGTCTTGAAGGAATAGACAGGCCGGTTGGTCCACTGCACCATGCCTGCGGGATGCGGGTCCGGCTTGTCGCACTGCACCCGATACCAATACTCGGTGTTCGCTGAGAGCACGTCCATCGGGAGATCGACGCGCTCGTTTGCCGCCCAAACGGTGTCGGCCGTCTCGCAGGTCACGCCAGCCGGCGGCGTCTGCCAGTCGATGCCGAGCACGTCCTTGGCGCTGCTGTCCGCCCAGCAAACGCGCAGGCCGCCTCCGGTCCCAGAGGAGTCGTAGGGCACGACGGAGACGATCTGTGAGTTGCTGGCCGCGCTCCCCATCGGGGGCACTGCCAGCCGCTCATTGATCGCGAACTCGATGTCACACTCGTTCCCGGCTCGTGCTGTTTGCGCGAGCACGAGAGCCAGGAGACGGAGAAGCCGCTTCATGGGTTCTCGTCCGGGCCGCTGTTATTGTCGACCGCAGCAGCCCCCTTCATGGAGATGACCCGCCACTCACCGTCGGAGAGGCAGATCAGATGGACGACGGATCCAACCGTCCCAACGGCCGTCCAGGTGAGCCCATCGCCAGAGCCGGTTACCTCGGGCGTCGAGATTGTATCGACGCTACCGGTGGGATCCTTCGGCTCGATGCTGACGGTCTGCGCGGCGTTCTCCCAGATGATGAAGACCTCCATGCCCTTTTTTGCGCGACAGAGATTCACCTGGAGGGTGCCAGCCATCGAGCGGTTCGTGATCAGGGCAGGAGCGCACGATGTCAGCACAAGTGGACTCGCGGTGGGCTCCAAGACGCTCCCGGGTGTGATGCCGCCACCCCCACCACCTCCAAGCCACCACTCGCTAGGCCTCTGGGCGGTGGAAACTGCGGGGGCAGCAGAGAGCGAGGAGAGCAGAGCGAGAAGCGGTGCGACACTCCTCCTCATCGTTCGACGCCCTCGATCGTGAAAAGCCCCACGTCTGGCGAATCAGGCAGTGTCGGGAAGTCTACACGGTAGCGGCCAGGTCCGAGCACGACGCAGGCGAGTTGCGCCGCTGGCACGCCGTTAGCTCCCGTCAGCGTGCAGCCGCCCGCAGCGCACACCTGTATCCCAGCGTTGGCAGCCGAGGTGACATCACCGTAGGGTGCGTACCTGACCACCGCCGTAGCAGGGCTCGCGCCAGTCGCCGATACTCCCTCTTGGTCTACGTCCGTTTTCAGGCACGCGAGCGCACCGAGACCACCCACGGCGAAGCTCGTCGAGGCAGGCGATAGCGAGGTGTTGAAATCGAAGCAGTAGCGACCGCCGTAGACGGAGTCTCCGTCGCGACAGCCCGTATAGCCCCAGTCATTGACCGGGAAAGCGGGAGCCGCAGCGAAGAGGATGGCCGCAGCGAGTAGTGTTGCTCGCATCATGCTAGGCGTTCCTTATTTGCTCGATCTGTACTCTCGTGTACGCTGCTACGGTGTTGATCGAGGTGTCGCCAGCCAGTAGCTCTAGCGTGATCGTCACCTTCTCGCCAGAGGCAGGCACGAACCAGTTGTCAGGTATTCTCATACTGTGCGTGCCTGCGACAAACGGCAGCACCTCGTAGAGACGGAACTTCTCCGCATCGGCAGTCGTACCTGCTGTACCGACACGCACGCGTACGATGAAGGCGGTCGTGGCGAGGTCTACGCCCGTGACGGTCACGATGCCGCTGCAACGGTATTTTTTCGTGAACGGCGTTACGAGATTCGGGATCGTCAGCCCGGAGAGATCGTTCAGCGCAGTCTCCGTCGTGAAGTTTGCCGACGTGTGCGCGGTGCTCTGCGTCGTAACCGCCGAGAGACCATACGCGAGCTCGTCGAGCGCAGCATCTACTGTGGTGCCCGTGAGCGGCGCCACCGGCGTATGACTCACGTCCGCAGAGGCGAGTGCAGCAGATGCCCACGCCGAGCCGGTGCCGCGGATCACGTTGCCGGAGGTCTTTGCGAGAGCTGCGATCGTATCAAGGTCAGCATCCCATGCCTGGACATTGGCCCCGATCACGGCTCCGATCGTCGCACGGGCTGTCGCCGCGTCCGCATCGTCGAGCAGAGCCTCGCCAATCGCACCCGTAGGCAGCACCGAGTAAGACTCTGCCGACAGACGCTTGACCACACCAACGGTCGTCAGCGCATCGAAGAGCGCATACCCCTTCTTCGCGCTCGGTGCGATGAAGACGTTCTTGACGCCGCTTCCCCATGCGACTGCTGCATCAGAGTTGCTCGATTCCTTCAGCGTACCCGTATCGAACCTAACGCGATCCTTTCCTCCCGCTCCTGTCCCCTCTTCGACGTTGCACTCCCAGGCTTCCCAGTCTCCTCCACCGAGAGTCACATTCTCGATCGTGATCTCTGCTGACCACGGGCCCGTGCCGATGCCGGTAATATCCTTGAGTGCGCCGACGATCTCCTGAAAGCCGGCGACGGGGCCATCTAGATCCTTGAACGTACCCGTCCCGGTATCGTCCGTGGTCTCGAATGCGCGGTAAGCATGCCCCGTGCTCACGGGTGGACTGCCTCATCGATCGAGAGCCGGAGCCGCCGCACTGTCCGCTCGTCGTTCTCCGGGTACGCTAAATCTCGGTGGTAGCCATAGATCAAGTCGTCCATCAGGTTATCGTCACGGTACATGAGGCCGCCGCCTACCACTGGCGCACCGATCTCAACCGCACGCGGACGCTTGCAATAGAGCAACGGAATCCGCGCTTCGACGCGCCTGCGCAGATCGCCATAACTCGCGAGGAACTCCGCCTCGGTCTCACTCGTGAGCACGAGCTCTGCCTCTCGCCAGATACCGCCAGTCACAGGATGCGCGGTTCCGTTGCGGGACCGTCGTAGTCGCGAGCCGGAGATCGGGATGATCCTGTCGCCCCAGTCGATCCCACGGCTCGGTCGATAGGGATCGAGGAGTCCTACCCGAGCCGCCTCATAGCTACCAGTGCCTTGATTGATATCGATCCGCCAGACCGGCCTGGTCACACTCTGCGAGAGATCGAGGAGGAAATGCGTTCTTGGCCAGGTGCTCCAATCTCGCGTACCGGGTTGATGGTCAAGAGCACCGGAATCGAAGTTAGGCGCGCTTGTTACGGTCGTCGTATTCGTGCCTGCACGGACGCGCACGGTTCCGACCGCGGTCGCGTTCGCGTAGAGCAGGACAATCTGCGACACAGTGCCGGAGACGTTAGAGAACGTGACCTGCCCGGTCGTGCCAGGCGTGCGCCAGCGATCGAAGACGGTGCGCTTCAGTAGGTTCGTCGCCGGGAGCGTAGATACCTGATCGGCGCTGAATACGGTTACAGCGTCGCTAGCATGAAATGTCGCGAGCGAGCAGGTCATCCCCAGAGCCCCCAGTCGTTTGACCGCTCGGCAGCATCCTCGCCCACCGAGAAGAGGTAGAGGTTGCGCCCGGCCGGCAGATCCGAGTCAGAGCTCACCACCTCGACTACGTCGCCAGGCTGGCGCTGGAACATCTGGCGCTCGACGCGTGCGCGGTAGACCCGCGCCCGCTGCGAGAGCACGTTGAAGGCTTCGATGGCCAGCGCCAGCGCGTTCGCCTGCGTCGTCTGGTAGCCAATGATCCTGACAACTCTCGCATCCTTGTGGAGCGTCTTGATCGCTGCGTCTTCCTTGATCTCGAGCCGACTCGGCTCCGAGTAGAGCTCGCGCTCTGCGACCGTCAGCACATCGGAGAGGGCATCGGAATCCTGCGGCGTCCAGTTGCGTGCGTATTCTACCTCGATGCGCCACGCGGGCGGTAGCTGCGTCTCGTCCTCGATCATCTCCAGCGTGTCGTCGGTGATCGTCACTGCTGGCGAGCTCGCGGCCTGGTTCAAATACTTGCCGATGCGTAGAAGACCGGTGCGTGTCGTCGAGACCCAGCCGAAGATACCGGCCATGAGATTCGCGATCCCGACGAGCGCAGACTCCCCGTCGTCCGGGACGTAGACTATCTCCGACGTGTCTGGGAATCCAGAGAAACTCCCACCCTCGAAATCGCCTGGATCTACCAGCCCAACGCGCGTCGCCAGCCGCTTCGCGATCGTCGCGGTCGTGCTAACGTAGACGCCGCCCGTCTTATCGCCGCGACCGTCGAGTGTAATACGACCGTCCGGCACTCCACCGAGCTTCAGATAACCACCGCTGTTTTGCGTGACGTAGTGACCGCCGGGTGGCGCGGCGGCGGCTACGATGTCGCTAACGTCTCCATCATTTATCAGCACGACGCCACGATCTCGCAACGCTGTCACGGCATCGACTGCTCCGTCGTGCCACTGGTAGATTTGCGTCGATGCAACCACTAGCACCGGCTCGAAGTTGAAGACGGGCCCATAGGCGAGCTTCTTGCGCGTGCCCTTGATCGCGTCGCCACCGTTGAGCCCACCGGCGCCAGAGTAGGTGTTCGCCTGAATCGGCTCCGAGAGCTTCTGCAGTACCTCTCGCAGCGAGAGCACAATCCTGCCGTCGGTCCAACCTACCGACTGGATCGTCCCGCGCTGCACCGTTGGGAACTGCGCATAGCTGAGCGTTGTCTGCGTAGCTAGCCCTACGTCGTAGGTGCCGCCAACCTTGATCGTCGCCTCGCGTCCTTCCCACGACTCGGAGAGCCGCGCGTCGAGATCCTCGTCACCGCTCTCGAGCTCAAGCACGCCGAAGGCGAGATCAGCGACCGCCGCGCCGGAATCCGGCGTCGGGATCGAGATCTCGACGTTGTACGGGTTGAGCAGCAGATCCGGAAAGGGCGTGCTCGCCGGGGTGTCTCCGGCGGCAGTGATGTAGCCCACGTCTGAGAGGCGTAGCGGGGTGCCGCTACTCGGCGTGGTCTCGAGCAGGAAAACAAGATCCGCGTCCGGGTCTCGGAGTAGCCGCTGCTCGATCGACTCCGTCGCCTGCGAGTCAGACTCTGGGATCGTGTGGCTAGGTAGCCGCGCATTCCCGAACCAGCCGGGGATCGTCATCGCGCCCGACGACCCGCTCTGGCGACGACAACAACAGGCATTGGCGTGCCGCCGCTCGACGGAGTCCCGGTACGCCGCGCGAGACGGATCAGCTCAGATTGGTTGCGGCGCGTCACCTCGACGAGCTCGCCGAGGTCGCGGCGTAGGGCACGCAGCTCGGCCGCCGTAGCGCCTCCATCACTGCTACCGTCCACGCCGCGCCGAACGCTGACAGTCTCGCCGCCAGACACGCGGAAGAGAGGAACGACGTTGTCGCGCCCACTGCCAGGGATGCGGAACGATCCACCGCTCGCGAAGCCAGGCAGGTTCAGCTTCGCCGCCTCGAGTACCTGCTGCACGAGCGTAAGATCATCGAAGAATGCCGCTGAACTAGCGTTGATCGCGCGGCTTGCATCGAGGAAGGTACGCGCAGACGTTGCCAGCTCGGCTGGATCGACGAAGATGCCGGCCGAGACCTGCGAAGCAAGCGTGCGAAATGCCTCCTCGGTATTCGCAGCGACCTGCGCGCCTGGTAGAATGCCGGCACCGATCCGGATCTGATCGAGTAGTTGATCGAGCGGTTCGAAGGCAGCTTCGAGAACAGCCGCACGCTCTATCCCAGATAGGCGCTCCACTTCGACGAGGTTGATTCCAGCGGCACGGGCTTCCTTGAGTCTCTCTTCCTGCACACGCTCAAGCTCGCGAAACTGAAGCGCAATCGGATCGGTCAGAGCGAGAATCTGATCTGAGATCGAGTCGTTCAATGCCTGCACGACACGGCGGATCGCCTCTGCCTTGAGTTGAGTCGCGTCTTCCAGCGCGATACCGAAGTCAGGTGCCGCGAGCTTGATCTGATCGAAGGTCTTGGAGATCCGCTCTAGAGCCTGATCTGACTCCGTGGCCGCCTCGCCGAAGTTCCGCAGCTCCTCAACCAGATCGATGATCGCCTTCCGCTCGTTCAGGAATGCGCCGATCTTCTCGACCATGACATCTGGCGTACCCTGAGCGAGCTCGCTGATCGTATCCGTAGGGATACCTAGCGCGGTGAGTACTGAGACGGAGCGGCGGCGGTAGAGTTCGAGTGAGTTCTTGACATGTTTGTGTTGTTGCGTCGTGATCGCATCGCTCGCGGCGACGAGCGCGATTTCAGACTCGGACAGGAATTGAGCTAGAGAGGTATCGAAGCGAGCCATCGCACGGATGATCGGCTCGATGTGCTTGAGCTTGAAAGCTTTTCCTTTGTCCGTCGCTCCGATGAAGCCGAACGCGCCCTCGATGGCGGAGGTGCCACCGAGCAGGTCCGGGAGGTCCTCGAGACGCTGGCCCGTCACGAGTGAGAGATTGGTCTTGAGCTTCTTGTACCTGATGGCACCGACGATCGCGCCGATCGGTCCGCCGATCTGTGCACCGCGGTTGATCGCTTGGAGTCGGTTGGGTGCCTCGAAGATCCTGTTCCCAGTCTTGAGCTGATGGATGACCTGAGCTTGACCGACCACGGCGGAACCGCCTAGGAATCCTCCGATCGCAGAGCCTACTGGACCGTAGTAGGAGCCTACGATGGATCCGAGCGCTGAGCCGATCTGTAGCCCGATCTTCTCCAGCTTCGTGTCGTTCGCAAGCTTGAGTGCTCCGACGAGCTTCTGGCCGATGAACGCGCCAGCGATGATCGTACCGATGTTACCGAGTGTGCTGGCAGCGAAACTGCCGAATGAGCTACCCGTGTTGGCTGCTGCGGCAGGACCTCCTAACGTGCCGCCCAGGAACACGCCGAGCTGCTTGAACGCCGCGACGACGCCATTTTTTACCGAGTCAGTGATGCCAATGCCGCCGAAGATGCCACCTGCCGTAGCCGTACTGCCGTCTGCACCTGGAGCGAGATTACCGGCAAAGGCACCGGCGAATCGTTTGAATAGCGTCGTCGAGAGCAGGTTCGCGATCATCCGCAGCGCGATCGTCTTGAGAGAGCTCCAGAAGTCCTTCCATGAGTCCAAGTTCCCATCGAGCATGCTCACGAAGGTATCGGTGAAGGTCCGCTGCATGTCCTCGAAGGCGTTGCGGAACGGCTCGGCCATCGCCTCTGCGTTCTTCTCCGCTGCCTCTACCTGGTCGGCCGCGATGTCATCTGCTGTCTTTGCCAGAGCCTCCGCTGCGCTCGCGCTCGCCTTCGCCTGATTTTCGAGATCGTGGATCTCCGTGGCAAGTCTCTCGGCGTTTGCCACTGCCTCTTGGAGCGCAGGTCCGGTAAGCCCCGCTTCGATCGCGAGGCCGAGAGCTCTCATCCCGGCCGCTGCGACCACCGCCTCGCGCTCGAGCGCGTCCACGGCGAAGGCGCCTATCTCAGTCGCATCGGCCATCTTCTGCGCCGCCACCGCTCCCTGCTCCATGCCGGCGAGTAGCTCGTTCAGCGAGAGTTTCGCCTTCCGCGCCTCCTCCGCAGTCTTGGCGAGCGCCTTCGCAGCGTCACCGCTGATCTCTCCGAGGTTCTCGAGACCGGCGGCAGCAGCCGAAGAGGCGGGCGGCAAGAGCGCGAGCTCGGCGCGGATCACGGCTACCGCTCGTTCGAGCGAGGCTACTTTCGCCAGCCCTGAATCGCTCAGACCGCCAGCCGCAGCCGCTCTCGCGCGGATGCTCTCGATCTGTGTCTCCAGCGCCAGGAGTTCAGCCTGTGCTGCCACTGCAGCTGCGGCCTGCCCGGGTCCACCTCGCGCCGCCGCGAGCCGCGCCCAGGCGCGCTCCGCATCCTCCAATGCCTTAGTTGCGCTCGGTGCGCTGGCAGCGAGTGCCGCGAAGGCCGCAGCGACGGCGCCGATCGGACCTGCAATACGCAAGCCGACGAGAGCCGCCAGGATGACGCCGGTTGTTCGGAGGTTCTCTCCGGCGAGCTGTGCCACTTCGGCGAGCGTGCGGAAAGCGGTAACCAAAGCGCCGCCGATCTCGTCGGCAGCGCTACGGAACTCTTTGCTCCCGAGGAGCTTGATGATCTCCTCGATCTCGACACGCACGCCCGGGAGGGCATCCAGCTCGAGGAGCTCCCCGAAGGCATTCTTCAGCGCGGTGAGCGCCCCGCCGAGGGTCGCGCGCGCGGCCTCCGCCGCGCCCTTGTACGCGCCCTCCAACCCCTCGGCCAGGGCGGTCTGTGCCTCGAAGATCCGGCCCTGCTCGGTGAGCGCCTTGATGTTCTCCCTCACCGCAGGAGTCAGTGCCACTCCTGCACGCGTCAGCAGTGTCAACCCCTTGATTGGGTCGTTGAACGCACGCCCAAGCGTCGAAACGGCCGACGTGGCATCGCGTCCGGTCGCCGCTGCAAAGTCGAGGATCGCCTTGGTGGCGCGCGGCAGGATCTGCTCGCCGATGTTGCGGTAGCGCAGAAGTAGAGAGGAGATAGATAGAACTTGCTCGTCAGCGAACGTCGTCGCCCGCTGCATCTCGCTCGCAAACTTCGCGAGCTCCTGCGCACTGACCCGACCCGTGCGGCCGGTGGCGCGGATGGCATTCTCGGTGAGCTTGAGCGCGCGCTCCTGCTCAACCGTCGCATCGATGACGGCTCTCAGCGTGAATCCGACGCCGATGCCGGCAAGAGCACGGCGCATGAACCGCGCCTGCTGGTCCACGAGCTTCGACGCGCCGCGCAGCTCCTTCTGAAACTGCGTAGACTGGAGCGTGAGGCGCGCGAAGAGATCACCGATCGAGGTTGCCATCGGCTAGTGCTTCAGCTTCGAGCGCGCAGACGTAGTCCATGCGCGAAGGACGGCGGCCGAGTAGTCGATCTCTTCGTGAGACGCCTTCGGTTCCTCATCCTCATCGCACTCCTCGCCAATCGTGAAGTCAAGCAAGAGATCCGCGGTAGACGTGGGCTCCTGCTTGTTTCCCGCCATCGCTTGCAAGGTCGCGAGGAGTTGATGCGTCTGATACGCTACCCGCCAATCGGCTCGGTCGTCACCGCGCGGGAAGAGCGACCAGGCAGCCAGCATCTCGGACACCTGCGACGATGTCAGGAGAGAGACGAGCTCTTCTGGGGTTCGGAACCCGAGGGAGAAGGCGAGGTCGTAGCATCCGAGCCGGTACGAATCGGCTCGGAGGGCTCTTTTCCCTCTTCCAGATCCTCATCATCGAGTCGCGAGAGTTCGAGCGCCTTGCGGACGATCCGGTCGAAGACGCTCGCCGGAATGTTCGCCTCGATGATCTCGTCGGGTGTGTACTGCACGCGCCCGTTCGGGTCCTTCAGCGACCAGGCCACGAGCTTGAGCGTGGCATCGGCGAACGTGGACTCGATCACCATCTCGCGCAGCTGCTTCCGCTTGCCTCCGATCGGGATCCGCTGCTTCCGGTCCGTCATCGCCTGCTTGTAGGCGACCTGCTCCGGGCCGGTGAGCTCCCAGACCAGGACGCGCAGGCCGAGATCCTCGAAGTGGAGCTCCTCGCGCTTCAGCGCCTTGTTGCCGCGGAATGCTGCGAGGAACTCCTCCCGGGTCGCTACGTTCGACCCACCGTTGTGCTTCGGCATGGCTCACCCTTCGCGCGCGAGAAGGGTTCGGTAAGGGCACCCCGAGGCGCGCGCTCGGGGTGCGAGACGGGTGCCGCCCACGCGCTGCAAGCGGCACCCGAAAGTGAAGCCTACGGCGATGCGTCCTCGACCGGCAGGCCAGTGACGCGCAGTCGCAGCGCGTACTGGATCGCTCCGGTCACGTCGGCGCTGCGATCGAAGCCTGACACGAACGCGGTGAATGTGGTCGCAGGTGCCACCGAGCCAGGCAGCAGCACGCGGTACGTGCGCTGCGTCGGCGGGTTCGCGTCGCGATCGGTGACGAGCTGCGCCAGCACCGTGTTCGCCGGAATGTAGTTCCCGTTCGTCGAAACCTCGCCGAAGTCCTGCTCTCCGATCAAGAACTCTTTGGCGCGACCCGCCGAATCCTGGTTCGTGACATCCACCTCGGCCGAGGTGGGGTTCGGCCAGGAGATGTCCTTCGCTTCGGGGATGTCCGTGAACGTCCCGCTCCCGGGCGAAGTCTCGCGTTGTAGTTTCGTGCCTCTCGCGAGAATCGCGGAAGTGGCCATCGAGTGGTCTCCCTCGTGCGCGGACACACGCGGACGCCACGCTCATCGAGCAGGCGTCGCGGAGTCCGGTTAGTTGTGGTGTCGGTGTCGTTACCTAGTTGGCCGGAGGACGCAGCACTGCGAGCAGGAACGAGGAAAGACCCGTGCTGTCTAGATAGACCTTACCGTCCGTCTGGAGCCAGCCGGTGGACTTCAGCGGTCCGATGACCCGGAAGGCGTTGTTGCCAGTCGTGACGACGGCATCCTCGATCCGACCCGTCGGGTCTGCGACAGCTTTGAGCGTCACGGCCTGGCCGGAGCCGAGGTTGTTCACGAGCAAGAGGCTGTCGTTCTCTCGGAACACCCACTCGTGGTCGTTCGTAGAGTCGATCGCCGTCAGCGTGATGTCGGCGCCTGGATTCGCAGGGTTCACCGAACCCTTCAGCTGGTAGATCGCGATTGCGACGCGTGCCATCGGTTGTGGTCTCCCGCTAGTTCGCCGGCCCCGCCGGCTGCTTGCGAATCACGGCGAAGCGCAGGTCGTTGCTGGTGGTGTCGATCTGGATCTTTCCGTCTGTCTGCGTCCATCCGTCGCTCGTGCGCGGCCGGAAGACCCGCATCTCGTTCAGTCCGATCGCCGGCGACGTGTAGTCGGCTCCGCGCCCGTACTGGTTATCAGGACGTACCACCGTGTACGTCGGAGACGACGCGGTGAGGTTGCAGATGTAGAGCTCGTCGCCGGGCTGCCAGACCCACTCGTAGTCGTTCGCCGCATCCGCCGTGGTCCACCCCGCAGGGCTCAGCGCGTTCGCCACACGAGGCAGAACCGTAAAAATCACGATCGATGTGCGCGCCATCTGCTACGCCTTCCCTCCGCCGCGGATCGCGAAGCAGCGATAGGCCTGCGAGACGTTGAACTCGAGCCCGCCAGTTGCGTTCACGAGGCCGTCGAGATCTGTCACGTAATAAACGACCAGGCGTCCCGCGACGGCGGTCGAGCCCGCGTCAGATAGCTCTGGAGCCGCTACAGAGGGACGGCCGTACTTGTTCGGATAAGCCTGTAGTGTCGTCACGTTCGCCGTCGTGCCCGTTGCCCAGACACAGACGAGATCGCCGGCCTGCGGATAACTGATGATGTGGTCATTCGCCGCGTCGCAGGTCGTGAGAGTGACGGCGCCATCGGCGCCGTCCACGCTCCCAGCAGGTAGACTCGTCACGGGCACCGATACTCGGGCCATGCTTACTCCTGCATCACGCCAGGCTGCGTAGACGTGACGAAGTAAAGAAACTCGAAGCGCTGGATCAGCGCATAGACCACACGGTCACCTTCACTCCGCTCCTCGAAGCGCGTGCCGAGGTAGCGGCGCAGCTTCCCGATCCCGCTCTGCATGACCGCGGTTTTCACCTCGAGCGAGGAGCCGTCGCGATCAATCAGGCTCGTCGCGAGCGTCACCAGCTCGACCACGAGCCGGCGACCCTCGAGATCGGAAGGACCATCGGCGGACGCGAAGAGGTCGGCGATGTCCTCTTCTCGCGGCTGGAGCGCTAGCGCCGGCAGAGTCGCGGCCTCGAGCGCATCAACCATGCTCTCGAAGACATCGGCACCCGTCGTCGGAAGCCCCGTCACGATCGGCTTGAGCAGATTCAGGAGCTGTCGGTACGGCTCGGGCAATCCGGCGAACCCTCCCCCAGCAGCAGGCGGGCCGCCGGGCCCGCCCTTTCCTCCGCCCGGCACGTCTAGACCCGGTGGAGCCGGAGCAACGCCATCCCGTGCCCGTCTGGCTCGATCTCGGCAACTGTGTACGAGATACCCCGGACCAGGATCCCGGCGCCGGGCGTGACCACACCGCCTGGAATCTGATCGAGCTTCACGGCGATCCGCGGGCCAACGGTCTGCACCGCTACGCCAGCATCAATCTCGACCTGCACCGCTGCCGCGTCGTACTCGCCCGTGATCGCCACCGGAGAGCCCAGCGGAGCGGTATAGGTCGCAGCCTCGCCGAAGACGGCGCGCGTCGCGTCCTGTGCGAGCTCGGCCAGGTCGAGCCAGCTCACGCCGCCACGGACGTGCGAACGTTCGTCACCAGCAACATCTCGACCGTGGCAGACGGATCGGCTGCCGCGGAGACCGCGACGCCGACCTCCTTCTGCGCGCTCGATGTCTTGTTGACGACCTTGCCGGTGTCGTCCCAGTAGAGCGTGTCTCCGACGCTGATCGCGAGGGCCGACGTCTTCGCGATCGTGACGACACCGCGTACTCGCACGGTGATGAGATCGCCGCTCACGCCACTGTGCTCCGGGACGCCGAAGAGCTGGCCGGTGAGCAGGCCGGTGCCACCGGTGACCGTGCCACTGGCCGTAATCTGGACGGTTTCCCCCGAAGAGAGCAGGGTCTTCATGTCTCTCGCCTCCAAAAACGAAGGGCCCCAGGCGGGGCCCTTGCGGGTTTCAAGCCTTGGAATGGGGTCTAGTGGCTACGCGCCGACGTTGCGATACGCACCGCGGAAGTCCACGAACGCCGTACCGAAGTGGAGCGCCACGCGCATTTCGACGCCGAGCACCTCGAACCCCTGGCGCGTCGCCACGCTCGGTCCGGCCTGACCACTCAGATAGCCGTAGACGCTGGTCGCCGCGCGCGCAGGATCCGCGAACCCGTACCACGGATTCGCGCTCGACAGGTTCGCGTCGGCGATCGGTTCGAGCGTTCCGGCCCACGGATTCTGGCTCGTGGGTGCCACGTTCGGACCGATCAGCGTCGTGTACTGGCGAGCGAGAGTTTCCTTGTCGGGTGACGTGAGCAGGAAGCGCGGCAGCAGGTTGAGCTTGAGTCCGTCGAGGCTCGTCTGCTTCCGGAACAGCGCACGCATCACCCCGATCGCGGTCACGTCGATTGCGGTTCCCGAAGCCGTGTAGTTTGCGTGCGTCGTGTGGAAGAGCGCGAGACCATCGCCCAGCGTGGGACCCACGCCGGATGCGCTCGTCAGCAGCGTGAACCAGAGGGCGTTCTCGAAGTCTGCGAGCCGGACAGCGGCGCTCCGCATGATCCGGCCGAAGGCTCCCAGATCGTCGTTCACGATCGATTGGAACGAGAAGAGCAGCCGGCGCCCGTAGGTAGCAAGCGCGTAGGTATCCTTCGCCTCGCTGAACGACCCGAGCTTGATCTCTCCCTCTTCGGCCACCTGGAGCAGATTCGGAAAGTCCCCTGCCTTGAGCACGCTCGCCGTCTTGAAGTCCGGGAGGTCCTGCCGCTCGGACAGCATCCGATAGGTCGGTGTCGCGGCCAGGTAGTCCGGAAGCAGAATCTTGTTCGCGGCATTCGCGAGCAGGTTCGGGTAATCGCTCGTGGTCAGCGCGAGCTCGACGATCCTCGCCGAGTTGCGCCGCACGTTGAGCCCACGGTGCAGCCGATTCTGCGTCAGCACATCGTAGGCCAGCTCGACCAGGGTCAGGTCGGCATACTCGCGGGCCGACTCGGGCGGATCCTTGCGGGTCGCGCGCGCAGCGAGAGCTGACGACATCTGGTCGTAGCGGTACGGCAGCGACTCGCGATCGTCTCCGATCGAGTTGAGCGTGGCCGGTGCCCTCTTCGCTCGCTCCTCGGCAGCGATCGCGAGAACCGTATCGATCGGCGTACGCAGGTTGATGTGGCGCTGCGCCCAGAAGTCGTCGAGACCGAAGTGAGTGGCGGCGCGCTTAACCTGCACGGCGAGCTCGTGGTCACGCTCGATCTCGCGGTCCACCTTGCGCGCGGCGGTGATGGCGGATTCGGGGTCGCCACCGTCGCTCACGTCCGTGGCCGCAGGCTTCTTCGTCTTCTTCGGCGCCGCCGCCGCATCGATCTTGGCGTGAAGTGTGACATCGAAGTCACTCTCCTCGATCTCCACGCTGTCGCCCTGGATGCCGAGACCTTCGACGTCCTCGAGTAGCCGAACCTTGAGTTTCATGGTTGCCCCCTGCGGCCCGGGGGCCGCGCTCAAGTATTGGATCCTGCACGGGTGTCTTCCGCCGGCAGCCATCTCGATCCTTGCACCTGGATCCGCTCCGACTGCCACGAGCGAGATTTCCTGCGGCTCCCAGTCGGTAGCGCGCATGCGCTTCGTACCTATGGATTTCTCATGTGTCAGCTCTTCGAGCTTGAAGATACGCGCGCCCACTGATAGGTTCCGAATCACGCCGTCCGTAACGTCCTGCCAGATGCCGTCGATCTCTGGTCGCTTGCTGAATCGGAGCGTCGCCTTGCCCACTCCATCCTCGATCTTCGCCTCGGTCACCACGCCGATGACATTTCTTACACCGTCGAGGCGTCGATGAGAGTCTAGCAGCGGGGCACCCGATCGCAGCCGACCGAGACGAACCGCGCTAGGATCGAGAGAGAGTGAGAGCAAGAACTCACCCTCATCCCATGTGAAATGAAAGAACTCTGCGCCGGTGTAGAACGTGGCATCTACGCTGCGGTCATCTGCCTTCGCGCTCTTCGCTACCACCTCGGCGCGGAGATACACACCAGGCAGTCTTACGTTACGCTGCGGCTTCATCCGGCTCCTCCGGCATGTTCTTGCTGCCCATCTGTGTGCGCCAGTCGCCCCTCAGCTTCAGAGCGCGGCGATCACGCTCGCGCTGGTCAGATTCGAGCGCGTCGTACTGCTCCTGCGCAGTCCAGCCTCGCCGACGCCAACTCTCCGGGTAGGTTTCGAGACCTGCCTCGAGCGCCAAGACCTCAGCCTCAGTCTCATGCTTCGGGTCGATCAACTCGAATCGCGGAGGCGTCCACTCGACCTCCGTCCGGTCGCCGAAACCGGCGCCACGCATCCCAGCGACCTCGGACTGGAAGCGCAGATAGATGCGTTCGCAGATGCGCGGGATGTGTAGGTGCCACTGGTCCTGCTCGATCCGGCGCCGGAAGTCCACGAGCCCCGCGCGATAGCTCGAGTAGTTGACCTGGGAGAGATCTCCCGTCATCAGCTCGTAGGGCACTCCAGTACCTGCGGCAATCGCGCGCAGCCCGAAGCGCTCGAAGTCGGCATAGCCACCCGAAGCCTTAGGATCCATGAACGTGACTTCAGCGCCTGGCTCGAAGTAGTGGAAGCCACCAGGCATCAACGTTTCGTATTTGCCGAAGCTATCAGTTTGCGCTGATCCAGTGAGCCGAGCGGCATCGGTCGATGGTGTCCCGCCGGGTACGGTGACTCCCACCGCGAGGCATGCCTCGACCTTCTTGCGCATCAGCTCCGCGTCGTCGTAGTCGTCCAGGTCACGAGCGCGCAGAATCACGGGGGCGAAGTCGCTGATTCCGCGCGTCTGCCCGGCGCGGAGCTGCCGGTAGAGATGGATCACATCTGATGCCGGCACCCGCTCGCTCTCGATACTGCGCGAGCGCAGGTTCAGCGAGAAGTTGTCTCCCGGGTGATTCTGGAAGAGCCAATAGGCGGTCGCCCGTCCGTAGCGGTCGTATTCGATGCCCTGGTTGATCCGGCTTCCGTCATTCGTCGGCTGGAACGTGTCGCGCCTCGTGTCGAGGTAATCCGGCTCGAGCACACGGAGCCCGAGGTTGATAGGTCCATCCGGAAGAGCGACGAAGCGGAGCAGGACTTCGCCTGACTCGAAGCGGCAGCGTTCGATGAGCGCCTGGATCCCGTAGAGATCGAGCTTGCGGTCAGCATCGCAATCGCTGACGAACGCCTGCCATAGTTTCGCGAGACGCTTGTTCTTGACTTCGGCAACGATGCCAGCGCCGATCGTATTGCTCACCTTGACATCGATCGCGCGAGCGGCGTAAGGGTTGTTTCGCACCAGGTCGCGCGCGCGGTTGCGGAGCGGCTCGAGGGCGAGCTGCGATTCGGCATCGGCTGAGCTGCTGACCGTGACCCACCCCTCGGTTCTCCGGCCGCTACGCGCACCGTCGTAGCTGAGCGTCGCGATGAGCCTGCGCGCCTGAATGCGCTGTAGACCCCACTTGGGCGCTGTCCATCCGATCATCCGGTCGAGCCAGTTCATACGCGATCAGTCCCGCGCGAAGGCAACGCGCGTGAACCGCGGAGAGCCGCTGGCGCCTGCGATCTGTTGATCCATCTCTGAGAGCAAGGCACGCATCTCGGCGAGGCTCTGGTACTGGACCGTGCGGTCGGCGTAGGCAACGCGGATGGCTCCACTCGCGATTGCTGCCGCAAGAGCGTTGCGCTGCGCCTGTGTCCAAGCCAATGTGTCTTACCTCCGCAGCCAGTCGCGCCGCGGCTCGATCCACTGTGACCGCGGCTCGCGATATGCCGGCCTGGCCGGACCTGCTAGATCCGCTGGCGTCTCCGGAGCGCTCTGGACGGGACCAGCCTGCGGCGAGAAGACCCGGCGAAGCGGTAGCTGCGACACTTCGAGCTCGAGATCGAATCCCATCGCCTCGAGACCGAGCAGCGCCGCGTAAGCCATCACAGCGCAATCGAGCGGCTCGTTTCGGAGCCCCGCTGTCTTGAGCTTCCACGCCCGGCGCAATCGCCCCTTGCGGTCCGTCGTGATCTCTATCTTCTCAGCGACCAGGCCGCGGCAGAAGCGCTCATCAACCGTCATCGGCAGGTGGACGTAGCCCGGGCCCGGCTCGGCAATCCCGAGCCGCCCGTAGATCCTCTCCTTCGCCGGATCGACTCGAATCGGCCACAGCGGGACCTTGCGCGTGACCTTGCTTGCATGCCGAGGCCAGACCTCGCCGGCCCCCGCTTGCCCCTTGATCGCGAAAATGAACGCGCGTCCGCCGTCCGGTGTGGGCAGCCGGAAGCGCGGGCCGCAATAGTCGTAAGCTGCCTGCGTGTGGTGGCCGCCCGTATCCACGCAAGCACCGCGGATGAACTCGACCCCGCCACGCTCGCGCGGCCATGTGCGCCGCAGATAAACGTCGAGTGCATCCCAGGTCGCAGGCGTCGCCGGGTCGCCGTGGATCACCTGGTGCTCGAGGAGCCACGACTCCTTACCAGTGCCCCAGGCGTAGGCAGAGACCTCGAGCCGCGCCGGGGCCTCCTGCACATCGACACCGGCCGTCAGCAGCGCGCACGGGGATGGAACCTCCGGCACGCCGCCGATTTGGATCCTCACTTCGCGGCGCGCGAGTAGCCCCGTCTCGTCCAGCGAGTGGTATTGCTCCTCCCACCACTCGGCGAGCACCGTATTCTTGAATACCTTCAGGAGCTCCGGGTGCCCCTGCGCCTCGTACCACTGGCGCACCATCGGCGCGAGCTTGCGACCGATGACCGCCATCGCAGGCAACCGGAATCCGCGCCAGCCAGTGCAAGGCGCCGTCGGTCGATACTTACCGCGGCGGATTGCCTCCCAACGCTGCCGATCTTCCCACGACTCGCCGCACGAGTCGCAGACGTAGACGGCCGAAGCAAAGACCGGCTCGCCCGCGCCGTCCTTCTGCCACTGTACCTGCGGCCAGCGCAGCGCCTGTTCATGGCCGCAGCGGAAGCATGCGACCTCGTACTCGCAGCGGTCGGTCATCTCCCATAGGCCATCGGAACGCCCGCCCTTGTAGCCCGGAGACGTGACCGTGACCTTGCGCGCGTTCCAGAAGGCGCTTGTCCTCACTTCCGCGAGCTTGACCGGATCGCCCTCCGTACCGGCGCTCGGCGGGTAACGATCGACCTCGTCGAAGAGCACGACACGAACCGGGCGCATCGCGAGCCCGGCCGCGCTGTTTGCGCCAACCAGCGTGATATGGCCGCCCGGAAATACCTTGTGCCGGATCGTGTTACCAGAATCACGCGACCGCACGTCAGAGACCTTGAGCCCACTCGCGAGAATCATCGGCGCAAGCCGGTCCTTGCTGAGCGCCTCGGCCATCTCCACGTTAGGTTCGACCACCAGGATCGGGCTCGGCTCATGGTCGATGTAGTAGCCAGCAGCCACGAGCAGCAACTCGGTTTTCCCAGCACCCTGAGAACAGCCGATGTAGACGACGCCCTCGACCTCCGGGTCGGTGATGGCATCGAGAACCTCACGCTGGTACGGCTTACTCCGCCATCGCCCCGGCTCCGGACTCGTCCCCACCGGAACGATTCGCCGCGCTTCCGCCCACTCGCTCCCCGTCAGCGGACTCGGTGGGCGCAGGACGCTGACGATCACGTCGGCGACGCTCTGCTGACGCTGCCCCCACATGGCGACGCACCTCGCGAGCTCCACCGGCCAGGACCTCGCAAACGTCGCGGAGCGCGTCGTCTTGGATGCTCCGGATCGCCGCTTCGGCTGCGGCCGTACTCGCTGCGCCATGCGCCTCCTGGGCTGCCTGCGAGGGCGTGGCTCGAATCCTCTGGATCAGCGCCGAGAGCAGCGGGAGCACGAACGACTCGACGTCCTCCCAGCGCGCCGACTCGCCCCTGGCATCGGCATTCTCCATCGCGATCCTGTCGGCTTGCTCCTTCGCGAGCCTCGCCCGCTCAGACGTGAGATCCAGCCCATCGGCCGAGACGTGCCCGGCGGCCCGCCCGCGCAGATGCAGGATGTAGACCGTGCGGTACTCATCGAGCGTGCCGGACTTCGGCAGCACACCCTTCGCGATCAGATCCTGCGCACCGTTGCGCGACAAGACCAGGTGATTCGCGATCTCTGAGCGACTCGGACTCACCGCAGCCGATTCGCCTGCTGCGCTCGGTGCTGCGCGACGATCGGAGCGATCATGTACCCGTATACCCCGCGACGTGCCGGTACGATCAGCCAATCGGCCTCCAGCTTCGCGAGAGCCGACAGCGAGCCGAGCCCTGCGCCGCGATCACTGCCAAACAGATAGAGCGCATCAGTGCGGTGCTGGTAGGCACGCAGATCGACCGCATTCGCCTTGACCTTCGAGGGGCCCTCGACGCAGACCGGGTGCAGGCCCCTCTCGTGCGCCCCTGACAACGCCACCTCGAGCGACTGGATCTCTCGGGCCTTTAGCCGCCGCTCGTGAAACTGCACCTCACCGAGTCGCTCGTCGCCCTTGCAAGCATCGACGTACCAGAGCTCGTCGATATCCCAAGCGAGACAGGTCAAGCCCCAGGATTGGAGCTTCCAGCGCTCGAACTCGGCCGGGCCATCGCAGACCGCGGCGAAAATCGATTTCACGTCAACCCCTTAGCGGTTGTTAGTTCTGGTTGAACCGAGCGCGCGTCGCGTCCCA
>Ga0247727_10004155_pt1 | contig 31030 bp, 33 predicted proteins | sample WisWelCaveWW1625_FD_202498 | JGI IMG/M metagenome (GOLD analysis project Ga0247727, IMG submission 202498) | Biofilm microbial communities from Wishing Well Cave, Virginia, United States - WW16-25 | ecosystem: Environmental > Aquatic > Deep subsurface > Groundwater > Cave microbial mat | place... | reverse complement strand
CGCGACCCTCGCCGGTAAAAACAATAACTTTGATTGCGTTGTTTGAGTAAATCTCATCAATTAGCGAATGAAACTCAGCGCGCATTTCGGCATTCATCGCGTTGAGTTTCTCCGGACGGTTGAGGGTAATGGTGGCGATGCCGTCCGGGCTGAGATCGAATTTTAGAGTCGTGAAATTGTGATTCATGGATTACTCAACACCGAATACCACCGATTTAGTTTCCATATAATAGTCGAGCACCTCGGAACCGTGCTCCTTTCCGAGACCACTTTGCTTGAAGCCGCCAAAGGGCAGCTCGTCAAAAATAATTTGCGGAGAATTAATCCAGGTGTAACCCGACTCGATGCGCTCGGCGGCTGCGTGGGCGCGTTTCAGATCGCGCGTCCAAACTGAAGATCCCAATCCGAAAATTGAATTATTGGCTTTGGCGATGCCTTCTTCAAAATCCTTGATGCGGACAATCGGCAGCGCCGGGCCGAAGACTTCTTCCGTAATCATTCGTGAACTTTCATCGACGTTAGTCAAAAGAGTTGGTTGATAGAAAAATCCCTTGTCGTATTCGCCGCCGGTGAGTCGTTTGCCGCCAATCAAAACCTCTGCGCCTTTGTCCACAGCATCCTGCACTTGCGCCTCCACTTCCTCGCGTTGTGCTTTCGAATGCAGTGGGCCCATGATGGTACCTTCTGACAAGCCATTGCCGACGCGCAGCTTTTTCACTTTTCCAACTAACTTCTCAATGAACTCGTCCGCGATGCTATCGAACAGATAAAGACGCTTGATGGCCAAACACGCTTGTCCACAATTAAAGAATCTTCCAACGGAGGCGGCGCTTACGGCTTTGTCAATATCCGCGTCATCGCAGACAATCATCGGATCACTGCCGCCGAGTTCAAGGGTGACGCGCTTGATCTCGTTGGCGGCGGAAGCCATGACCCGCCGGCCGGTTTCTGTGGCGCCGGTGAATCCAATTTTGCGCACCTTCGGATTTTCAATAATTTCCTGTCCGACCGTACCGCCCGGTCCGGTAACCATGTTCATCACGCCCTTTGGCAGACCCGCTTGAAAAAACAGTTCGATGGTTTTGATAGCCGTTAGCGGCGTTGTGCCCGCGGGTTTAACCACGAACGTGTTGCCCGCCAACAATCCCGGCGCAATTTTATTTCCCATCAGCGACACCGGAAAATTCCACGGCACGATGGCGCCGCAAACTCCGAGTGGTCGTTTGAGAATTATGCCGTGACTGCCGTTCGGGAGCAACGGCACGTATCCGCCGCGAATGTTTTTTGCAAGTCCGGCGTAATGCTCAATGGTGTGAACGAGACGACGAATTTCGAGAATAGACTCGCGCAGCGGCTTGCCCTGTTCTTTGGTGAGCAGTGTTGCTAGATCGCGTTCGTGATCATTGATCAAATGCGCGGCGGCAAACAGAATCTCGCCGCGTTTGGCAAACGGCGTCGCGCTCCACGATTTAAATGCGGTGTAAGCGGCGTCAATGGCGTGGCGCGCATCATCACGGGTGCCGTTGGGAACGGTGTCGACAACTTCGCCAGTCGCCGGATTTTTAATTTCGGTCAGCTGTTCGGAAACGGAATCGACGAATTCGCCGTTGATGAACATTTTAGCCATAAAAGTTTTCTATAGACCCAATTGTTTTTTTGCATCTTCAATGGGAATTGTTTTGACTTGCTTTGCTCGCTGCTCAAGAAACCTCATCAATTTCTTATTCCGACGGGTTAACTCAATTTCACGATTAAAGTCATCAATTTCCGCAAGAATGAACTCTATTCCAGCCGAAGACCGAAGGATAATGTTTTCCTGTTCAGCTTGCCTCAAAAGTTGATTCACCCCTTTTGCGCGTTTTGACACCGCGATCGTTTTCATAGTTTATATTTCTCTCCGTGAATAAAAAGTGTACTTCCGCTCTTAATGCCAACTGCCTCAATCTTTCGATATGACTTAAGATCTGCGACCGCTTCCGGAGTAAGTTCAATCCTAAACTCCACCGATCCAAACCTCCAAACACCACGCTCTTCGGCTCGAAATAAATTTCCAAAGCTTTTGGCCCGTGCTCATGCCCCATGCCCGAGGCCTTCACTCCGCCAAATGGCATCTCGTCGTAGCCGTAATGAATTTGGTTGATCCACAGCATACGGATTGAATTGCCCCTATACCGAGGTCAACACTTGCTCAACCTCAGAAGGAAGTTCAATGAGAATGAAAATACTCTTGTGATAGAGATAATCTTCACCGCTTTCATCGATTACGCGAATAAAATCATCTTTGGCCGCCTCATCATCAGGAATCACCTCATAAATTTTTCGGGGGATAAGCGATGCCTGGTAATCAGTATTATCAATACATAACGCAAAATGTTTTCGGGGCTTGTTCATAGTTTAATCCAAGTAGTACTTAATTTTCACATCTTTCCGGCCAATGCCATGAGCCTCATACCAATGTATTTCGACACGTCTGGTTTTACCATTAGGAAGTTTGACGTGGGCGATTCCTTTGCGTTTTCTCCATCGGCCTCGACCGTACGTTTTTTGTAAATAAGGTAAATCGCGAATTTTCTTTCCGATTGCCATGGTTTCGATGTTCTCGATTTTCCCAATGATTTCAAATTTCACAATGGCCGAGGCCTTCCAAATTTACTCCAACCCGCCAAACACCACGCTCTTCGGCTCGAAATAATTTTCCAAAGCTTCTGGCCCATGCTCATGTCCCATCCCTGAAGCCTTCACGCCGCCGAAAGGCATTTCGTCATAACCATAGTGAATCTGATTGACCCACAACATGCCGGACTGAATCTCCCGCGCGGCTTGATTGGCGAATTTCATGTTGTTCGTCCAGATTGAAGCGCCGAGTCCCCACGGGCTGGCGTTGGCTTTGGCGATACCTTCGTCGAGGGTATTCACTTTGAACACCGGCAGCACCGGCCCAAAAACTTCTTCAGTGACTAATTTAGAATTTTCCGGCACATCGGTCACGACAGCCGGTTCAAAGAAAAATCCTTTTGCCGAGTCTGGCCGTTTGCCACCTACCAAAACTTTCGCGCCTTTGGCGGTTGCGTCTTTCAGTTGGCCCTCGACTTCGTCTCGTTGAAAAGCTGTGTGTAGCGGCCCCATGCGAATCTTCGGCTTCTCGGCTTTGGTAATGCCATCTCCCGGTTCGTAGCGGCGAACTTTGTCTACCAGTTTTTCGAGGAACGCATCGTAGATTTCTTCAAACAAGTAGAGACGTTTCACTGCCAGACAGGCTTGGCCAGCGTTCCAATAACGGCCGATCATCGCGCCGTTGACAGCTTTGTCCATGTCGGCGTCCGGGCAGACGATCATCGGATCCGAGCCGCCCAATTCGAGAGTGATGCGTTTGAAATGCGGCCCAGAGATTTCCATCACCCGCTTGCCGGTTTCGCTGCTGCCGGTGAGCGCCACACGTCGAACCGCAGGGTGACTGATCAGCGCGTTGCCGATTTTACTCCCCGCGCCGGTGACACAATTCAATACGCCCGGCGGCAGCCCGGCTTCATTCAAAATGCCGATAATTTTCAAAGTGGTCAACGGAGTCGTGGAAGCGGGTTTGATGATGATGGGATTACCGGCAATCAATGCCGGCCCAACTTTCGTGCCCATCAACGTGATGGGGAAATTCCACGGCACGATGCCGACGCAAACTCCCACTGGCTGTTTCATGATCACGCCGTAGCAATTGGGATTCATTGTGGGCGGCAGCGGTACCTGTACGCCGCGCACTTTGCTAGCGAGTCCGATGTAAAATTCCATGCCATGTAGAAAATGGTTCAATTCGCCCATCGATTCCATCAGCGGTTTGCCTTGCTCTTTGGTGAGGCTGGCGGCGAGATCATTCATCTGTTCTTTGGCTTTCATCACCCCTTTGTGCAAAATCTCGGCGCGGGCGTCGGGCGCCATCGCGGCCCAACTTTTGAAAGCCGCTTGCGCTGCTTCAACTACGGCATTCGCGTCGGCTACATCTCCAGCGGGCGTGGTATCAATTACTTCGCCATTGGCGGGATTTTTGACTTCGTAGGTTTTGCCAATTTTCGCATCCGTCCACTGTCCGTTGATAAACATCTGAGCCATTCAGATTTCTCCTTTCTGAATTTGGTTACCACACTACTTCAACAATGTTGGCATCGGTGATGATGCTATCTTTGGTGATCAAAGGCAAGTCCATAATTTCTGCTATTGCGACGATCAGCAAATCAAATGGATCATTGTTGAAACTTAATTGATGAGCACGAAAAACATGTGCGAGTTCAATTGGGATTAATACGAAAGAAGGTTTCTCAATCAAATTCGAAACCCACTCTTCATAATTTTCGGTCTTCAGTTTAACTCTGCTTTTCTGAACCAATATTGATGTCTCCCATAATACCGCTACTGGAATATAGATTAAATTTTTCCCATTCTCGCAATCCTCAAAAATTTGGAGAGCCTTTTTGCTTAATCTGCCTTTCTGTTTGGTTGCATAGAAAATTAGGGGATGCGTGTCTGTAATAAACACAAAAATTTTCCCTAAAGCTTTTGTTTGGCGATTGATTCCAAGATTAGTTTGGATGGCTCAGACGCAAATTCATCAAAGTCTTCCGCTAACTCCATTGAACCCGCCAATTTCCAATCCCCTTTTTCCCGTTTCTTAGATGGCACTGACTTCGGAAGAAACCGCTCCAACCTTTTGAAATCAACGATGCTAAGGATCACAGCAGCGGTGTGGTGGTTTTTTACAACTTCAACATAGCCACCGTTTTGTTTTAGCTGCTCAATGACTTCATTCAGATTCTTCTGAACTTCTGCGATTCTCAATTTGTTTTTCATAACTTATTTCCCTTTGAAATTAGCCGCTCTTTTTTCAATAAACGCTTTGAGCCCCTCCTGTGAGTCCTCACTGTCAAACACCCTTTGCAAAAGTTCCCGTTCCAGCGCCAGAGCATCGGGGAGGGACATTTCCACTCCTGATTTGACTGCGCGTTTGATCAGCCCCACCGACATGCTGGCCTTTTTCGGCGCCACAAATTGTTTGGCGTACTCCATCGCTTTGTCCCAATAACCCTCTGCGTCAAACAGGTGGTTGATAAGGCCCACCTGCAAACCTTCTTCAAAGGAAATAGCTGCCCCCGAGGCCATCAACTCCATCGCTTTCGCCCGGCCTACCAATCGCGGCAGTCGTTGCGTGCCGCCCATTCCCGGAAGTACGCCTAAGTTTACTTCAGGCAAGCCCATTTTGCTACTGCTCTTTTTGGCGACGCGCAGGTCGCAGGCCATGGCAATTTCCAAACCGCCGCCCATCGCATGACCATTCAGCGCCGCGATGACCAGCTTGGGTGTGTTCTCTAATCGCAGCAGGGTTTCGTTGCCGTGCAGCCCGAAGTTGTACAAATAATTCGCGGAATTTTGTTGCAGCATTTTGATGTCTGCGCCACCGGAGAAAAATTTGTCGCCTTTGCCAGTGATGACGAGCACGTGCACGGACTCATCGAAACGGGCTTTCAAAACGCTGGCGTCGAGTTCGCGCATCATTTCATGGTTGTAGCTGTTGGCTGGGGGATTATTCAATTCCAGTATCGCGATTCCCTTTTCTACGCGATAGTCAACTAAATTTTCAGGCATCATATCTCCTTGCAGATTCAATGTGTGTGGGGATGAACTATTTCGCCTCAGACTTGGGCAACAATAGATGATGATAAAGCAGCGCTGCGGCGGCGCCGCCAATACCTGGGCCAATCCAATAAACCAAGTGGTTCTCAAAATAGCCGGCAGCCAACGCCGGACCGAACGTTCGCGCCGGATTCATGGATGCGCCGGTGAGCGGCCCGCCCATTAAAATGTCGAAAACCAGGACGAGTCCTATGGCAAAACCGTACACATTTTTGGGCGCGCGGATATCGACGGCAGTCGCAAAAACGGTAAATACTAAGAAGAACGTTAGAATCGCCTCCAAATAAACCCCGTTCAAAAAAGGTACGCCCGCATTGAGGCCTGGAGTTCCTAAATTGACTACTGACCAAGCGCTTTGACTATAAATTCCGCGCAGGGCAAATCCAGCAAGTGTACCGCCCAGCAGTTGTGAAGCTATGTAACCGAGGCCTTTAGCTACGGGCATCCGCCCAGTTACCATGAAGCCTATGGTAACAGCCGGATTAACGTGCCCGCCGGAAATGTGACCGGTGGCGTTGACCATAATCGCCAGCGTTAGGCCATGAGCAATTGCGATGCCCAGCAATCCGACGCTGCCATCAGTGTAGGCATCGGTGACAATGGCGCCTGCGCCGATGAAGCACAGAGCGAATGTAGCCACCAACTCCGCGACGTAAGCTCTGAAATCGTTGTTCATGTTCCTTCCTCCTTCTGGTTGTTAGCGACGAAATCTAACTAATTTAGTTTGAAAACTCAAGAGCTTTTTGTGACAGGGATGTTTCTAAAACAAAAAAGGCTCTCACGCTTGAATTCCAAAGAGCCTTTTCTGAAAATCTTTTTAGAGATTACAACAGATCATAGTCGAATCCAGCTTGATTACATCATTCCAAGTTCGTACCGCGCCACATCGCTCATCATATCCGGGTTCCACGGCGGTTCCCAAACCACGTCCACGCGCACATTTTTGATCTCCGGCAATTGTCGGATTTTATCTTCCACCTCGCCCGGCAGTGTTCCGGCCACGGGACACGCCGGCGACGTTAGCGTCATTTTGACGTAGGCATTACTCTGGTCATCAACGTGAACGTCATAGATCAAACCCAGCTCATAGATGTTCACTGGGATTTCCGGATCAAAGCAGGTTCGCAAAACGCCAGCGATCTGATCTTTGAGGTCAGGTGGTTGCTTGGTTTCCATGATTCTTTACTGGTCTGAATTACTCAGTTGAAATGGGATCGTCTTTTTTTTCTAAAGCCGCTAAAAGAGTGTGCCACGCAAGAGCCGCGCACTTCACTCGTACCGGAAATTCACGAACGCCAGCAAACACGGCGAGCTTTCCCAATTTCGAAGCATCGGCTGCGGAGTCTCCTGTAATCACTTTTTGAAATCTTTTGAAGAGCTCTTTCGATTCGTCAACGGTTTTGCCTTTGATTTCGGTCGTCATCACAGACGCCGAGGCTTTTGAAATCGCGCATCCGGAACCGGTGAACCCCACATCCGCGATTCGGCCATCTTCAACCTTCAAAAAGACATGCACCCGATCGCCGCAAAGAGGATTGTAGCCCTCCGAACTGTGAGTGGCTTTCTCCAACTCCCGGAAATTCTTGGGATTCTTGTTGTGATCTAAAATGACCTCTTGATAGAGTTCTCTCAGTTCGTCCATTAGCTTAGTAGGTCGATGGCTCTGTGAAGGGCTGCAACCAATTTATCAACCTCGTCCGTGGTGTTATAAAATGCGAAGGAAGCGCGCGAAGTAGCCGGCACATTAAACCGCTGCATCACGGGCTGGGCGCAATGATGTCCCGTGCGAATGGCGATGCCCTCGCGATCCAATACCGTACCGATGTCATGGGGGTGAATGCCTTCGACCACGAAAGAGATAACGCTGGCCTTTTGTTTGGCCGTGCCGATGATGCGCACTTTCTCAATCGATTCCAGTGATTCCGTGGCATAATTCAACAATTCAGCTTCGTGATGGTGAATAGCATCGTAACCCAATTTGCTGACGTATTCAAGCGCTTTGCCTAAGCCGATTACCCCCGCGATATTCGGGGTGCCGGCTTCAAACTTGTTGGGTAGTTGATTGTAAGTCGTCTTCTCAAATGTCACAGATTCAATCATATCCCCGCCGCCCTGGTACGGCGGCATGGCTTGCAGATAACGCTCTTTACCGTACAACACGCCGATGCCTGTCGGGCCAAAAACTTTGTGTCCGGAGAAGGCATAGAAATCGCAATCCAGCTGGCGGACATCCACCGCTTGATGCGGCACGGCCTGCGCGCCATCCAGCATAACCGGAACGTTGTGCTGATGCGCAAACTCGATCATCACGTTCACCGGGTTGATTGTCCCAAGCGAGTTGGAAATATGCGCGACAGACACCAGCCTCGTACGCGGATTGATGAGCTTCTTATATTCATCTAACAGAATTTCCGCGTCATCGTTTATGGGAATCACCCGCAGTTTCGCACTCGTGGCTTCGCAAAGCATTTGCCAGGGCACGATATTCGAGTGGTGCTCCATCGTCGAAATAATAATTTCGTCTCCCGCTTTGACGAATTTTCGGCCAAAGGATGACGCCACCAGGTTAATGGCCTCGGTGGTGCCTTTCGTAAAAATTATCTCGCGATAGGTTTCGGCATTGAGGAAATTTTTGATTTGCAGACGGACATCTTCGTAGCGTTGCGTGGCCAACTCGCTCAAATAATGCACCCCGCGATGGATGTTGGCGTTGTAACCTTTGTAATAGGACGCGATGGCATCGATCACGGAACGCGGTTTCTGACTTGACGCGGCGTTGTCGAGATAAACCAAGTTGTGGCCGTGCACCTTTTGCTGAAGAATCGGGAAATCTTCGCGGACGGTGGTCACATCAAATCCGTTATGCTCGACAACAAACGATTCGCGGACCTTCACTTTGACAGTGTCAATGACGTCTTCCACTTCTATCTCCGTTATTTCAAGCGCTCAAAGACTTTTTCCGCTAACGCTTTGCGCACAGAGTTAATTTTGATATTTTCGAAAATATCGCCGGCAAACGCATAGCGCAACATAGCCAGCGCGACATTTTCCCCGATGCCGCGGGCGCGTAAATAGAACAGCGCCTCGTCATCCAACTGGCCGATGGTGGCGCCATGCGTACACTTCACGTCATCAGCGAAAATTTCCAATTGCGGCTTCGCGAAAATAGCAGCGTCGTCCGTCAGCAACAGCGTTTTGTTCGATTGCAGGGCATTGGTTTTTTGCGCATCGGGGCGCACCATGATTTTGCCGTTGAAAACGCCGCGGGATTTGTCGTCCAAAATTCCTTTGTACAATTCGTTGCTAAAACAATGCGGCTTGGCGTGATCGATAAAAGTGTGATTGTCGATGAGCTGCGTGCCGGTGCCGAGGAAAAATCCGAACAGGTGCGTTTCGCAGTTTTCGGCATTCAGCCGCACATTCAAATTGTTGCGGATGAGCGCGCCCCCCAAATCGATATTGACAGAGTTAAAAACGCTTCGGCGCTCCTGGGTTATTTGGGTTTTGGCAATATGAAAAGCTTGCCAGCCTTCCTCTTGAATTTTGATATGATCGACAACGGCTTGATGCTCAACAAAGACCTCCGTCACAACATTGTTGAAATACGCCGTTTCGGAGATGGCGTGGTAACATTCAAGCAACCGCAGGTGGCTACCCTCTTCGGCAACAATCAGATTGCGCGGATGCGCGACAAAAGGATCTTTCTGCGAGTCGGACAAGTAAAGCAAAACGATTGGATCTTCGATGATCGTGCCCTTTGGCACATGAATGTACAAGCCATCGTTGACAAAGGCGGTGTTGAGCGACGAGAAGGTTTCATCGTCCATCCTCTCGAAGCCAGCGTGATACTTTTCCGGCAGCTTCGATCCATTTGAGAGGACATTTTTAAAATTGTCGATAACCAGTCCTTTGGTTTTGTTTTCGACACGGGAAAGCTTTTTATCAAAATGCCCGTTGACGAAAACCAAAATGTTTTTCGCAGATCCTTCATACAAAAATCGCTGCAGGGTAGTCTCGGTGATCGCCACTGGTTTGGTCGACAAATTGAACTTGTGCTCAAGTATTGGCGCAATGCTAGTGTACTTCCATTCCTCGTGGCGCGTTGTTGGAAATCCCAGATCGGCAAAACGCGCGATCGCCCTTTTTCGAATATCATGAAATGGCTCGTTTTTGCTGCCATTCAAGCTGCTTTCAAAAATATCAAAATTAGAAAGATACCATTGTTTGGCATCGAATTTTCGATCACTCATTATTCTTTTTTTCCTATCGATTTCATCAAGTTTGTGAAACCGTGCTAATCAAGCGGCAACCATTTTTTCTATTTCTTCGACGTCTTCTTTTAGCCAGTCGTAACCAATTTCTTCGAGTTTGAAGGCTAATTTTTTGTCGCCCGATTTCACAATTTGTCCCTGCACCAAAACGTGCACGAAATCTGGCACGATGTAATTGAGCAGACGCTGATAGTGCGTCACAACGATAATCGCGTTATTCTTGCCGCGCAGAAGGTTAACGCCGTTGGCGACAATCTTCAGCGCATCGATGTCGAGGCCGGAATCTGTTTCGTCGAGGACGGCCAATTGCGGCTGCAGCACCGCCATTTGAAAAATCTCGTTACGCTTTTTCTCGCCGCCGGAAAAGCCTTCGTTGATGGACCGGCTCAGAAATTTTTCGTCCATCCGCACCAATTGCAGCTTCTCGCGCACCAGTGCAAAAAATTCCATGGCGTCTAATTTTTCCTGGCCGCGGTATTCGCGGATTTCATTGAGTGCCGTTTTCAAAAAATTCGACATGCTAACACCGGGAATTTCCACGGGATATTGAAACGCCAGAAACAAACCCTCGCGGGCGCGATCTTCGGGGCTCACCTCCAACAAGTTTTTGCCATTGTAGCTGATCTCCCCTCCCAATATTTCGTACTCTTCGCGGCCGGCTAAAACATTGGCCAACGTGCTTTTGCCGGAGCCGTTAGGCCCCATAATCGCATGAACCTCGCCGCGATTCACTTTTAAGTTCACCCCTTTTAGAATTTCGTTGCCTTCTACTGCTACTCGTAAGCCATTTATCTGAAGCATATCAGCGTCCATCTCCTTTAAAATATTTTTTTAGCCTACCAATTAGTTCTGCCGTATCAATTTCTCCATACCAGTAATCGAGTAATACGTCTTTGTTACGCCTAATGTATTCCTGTACGTGCTCAAAATCATTATTGCTTAGTCCTTCACCTGCAACGATTTCCGGATCATCGCTTATTGAGACGGACACAGAATCCATGATATTTGCCTTGTGGCTATGTGTTTTGCTGACCTTGATTCGAGGCCCGTGCTTAGTATGCCCTTTCTCACTAACCCAGATCACCATGTCCAAACCTGTAGAATTTTGTCGAAGATTAGCCATTTCAAAAAGACTTTCTAAATCGTTTTCTTCGACATTGACCTGGTCAATAGTTTTTGCTCGCGACATCCGTTACCTCGCTTCACATTGATTTGCTGAAATATTGCCTCTCATCCAACACTGCCTTCCAAACTAATTGCCAGCAACTTCTGCGCTTCCACCGCAAATTCCATCGGCAGTTCTTTGAACACTTCTTTGCAGTAACCATTGACGATCAACGCCACGGCGTCTTCGGTGTCAATGCCGCGCTGATTGCAGTAGAAAATCTGGTCCTCGCCGACTTTCGTCGTGGTGGCCTCGTGCTCGATGCGCGCGGATTTGTTATGCACTTCAAGGTAAGGGAACGTGTGGGCGCCGCACTTGTCGCCGATGAGCAGGGAATCGCATTGGGAGAAGTTGCGGGCGTTGTCGGCCTTTTTGGCCACGCGTACGAGTCCACGATACGAGTTATTGCTTCGTCCTGCGGAGATACCTTTGGAGACGATGGTGCTGCGGGTGTTTTTGCCGAGGTGAATCATTTTCGTGCCGGTGTCCGCTTGCTGATAGTTGTTGGTCAACGCCACGGAGTAAAACTCACCAATCGAGTTATCACCTTTGAGGATGACGCTGGGGTATTTCCAAGTGATGGCCGAGCCGGTCTCTACTTGAGTCCACGAGATTTTCGCGTTTTCATCGAGGCAGATGCCGCGCTTGGTTACGAAGTTATAAATTCCGCCGCGACCCTTTTCATCGCCGGGATACCAGTTTTGCACAGTGGAATATTTAATCTGCGCATTCTTATGGGCCACCAATTCCACCACTGCAGCGTGCAATTGGTTTTCGTCGCGCATCGGAGCCGTACAACCTTCGAGATAACTGACGTACGCGCCTTCTTCGGCGACGATCAGCGTGCGTTCGAACTGCCCGGTCTTCGCGGCATTGATACGAAAATAGGTGGACAACTCCATGGGGCAACGCACACCCTTGGGGATGTAACAGAACGAGCCGTCGCTGAACACGGCTGCGTTTAACGCGGCAAAGAAATTGTCTGTGTAAGGTACCACTGATCCGAGGTACTTCTGCACCAATTCCGGATGGTCTTTAACCGCATCGGAGAATGAGCAGAAGATGATGCCTAACTTCGAAAGCTCTTTCTTGAAGGTGGTTGCCACGGAGACGCTGTCCATGACGGCGTCTACGGCCACACCGGTGAGCCGCTTCTGTTCATCCAGAGAGATGCCTAATTTATCGAAGGTGTCGCGAAGCTTGGGGTCCACTTCGTCTAAACTTTTGGTTTGCTTCTGCTGCTTGGGCGCGGCGTAGTAGTAAGCATCCTGATAATCGATGGCATTATATTTGACATTTGGCCATTTCGGCTCTTCCATCGTCAGCCAGTGGCGATAGGCTTTCAAACGCCATTCCAACATGAACGCCGGCTCATTCTTCTTTTCGGATATGTATCGGACAATGTCCTCGTCAAGACCTTTTGGAGCCATGTCGCTGTCAATATCGGTGGTAAATCCCCACTTATACGCGCGCTTGGTGTATTGTTCAATAGTTGATTGTTCCGTGTACATTTAATTCTCCTAATCTATTTTGATCAAGCCCAAAACAATTATGCCCGCGCAACGCATTTATCACACAGACCATAGAATTCGAGTCGGTGATGGTTGACCTTGCAATTGAGTAGTTCCTCAACACGACTGTTCATCAGCAGGTCGTGGTCCAGACTAAGATCTTTGATCTCCGAACAATTTTCACAAATGAAATGATAATGCGGCCGCACGTCGCCATCGTAGCGATCAAACGTGCTGCCAAACCGTAGTTCCTGCACAGCACCCGTCTCTACAAGAATGTTTAAGTTACGGTACACATTTCCCAAGCTGAGTGAAGGAAAGTCCTTCCGAAGCTGCTCATAAACCCATACCGCCGTTGGATGAACTTTGGTCGAGCGTAGAAGCTCCAGGATTCTTGCTCGTTGCTTGCTGTTGCGATACTTCTTCTGCTCGAAGGCACTCATATGAATCCTCACTAAACACTAAAGCTACTGCCACAGCCGCAGGTGCGCTGGGCGTTGGGGTTGGTGAAAGTGAAGCCTTTTCCGTTCAGCCCATCGGAGAAATCAAGTTGAGTGCCCTTGAGGTACAAAGCGCTTTTGGGATCCATGTAAATTCTGACATCGTCAAATTCCAGGATGTTGTCGTCGGGCCGCGGGTTTTTTTCAAAATCAAGGAAATAGGACAACCCCGAACAACCTCCACCCTTCACCCCGACTCTCAACCCTTTGACATTGTTGACGTTCTGGCTCATCAGCTTTTTGACTTCCGAGATGGCTTTTTCGCTTACGGTTATCATTCTTTACCTCCAAAACTTCTTAAATATTTAGTGCCAAACAACTCTTTGAATTTCGAGCTCATTGTTGATGTCCGCCAATGAAATGCGGGATAAGAATTGTTTGAATTGCTTTTGAATCAGCTTAAAGGGGTCACTGATGTTGCAATAATTCAGTTGGGTGCAGGCGCAACTATCGTCGTCCATACATTCGACCAGCTTCACCGGACCATCGATAGTTTCTATAATCTCCGAAAGCGAGATTTGAGCGCCGTCTTTAGCCAGGACGTAGCCACCTTTTGAACCCTGGCATGATTTGATGATTCCCTTACGAGTGAGTTTCTGTAGAATTTTGGCCATGATCTCGGTGGGAATGTGGTAAAAGTCAGAGATCTCTTTGGCACGTATGATCGAATCGACAGGCTGATTGAGCATGTATTTCAACGCGATGATTCCGTACTCCGATTTTTTGGTTAAACGCAACACGTCAACTCCTATATACGACCATTTTAGTCGGGTTTAATATAGAAAAATTTATCCGGCTTGTCAAGATTTTTTTTGGGTAGAAACAAAAAACCCCACAGATCACTAAAAAGCTGTGGGGGTTAATACAGTAGTGCTTCGCTTCAGGCGACTTCGGCGGCCCTCTTAGATTTTGCTGAAGCGGCTTGCGCCTTTTTCATCTTCTCTTTATTCTCCGGCAAGAGGATAATGATCGTCCCGAGCGTGACTATCAAACCGGCGCCCCATACCAGATTCACCAGTGGATTGATATAAATTTTGAAAATGGCGCTTTGGTCCTCATTGGGCTGAGCCAAGACCACGTACAGATCTTCTTTAAGGGTCGAGCGCAAAACCACCTCAGTGGTCGGTTGCTCTTGAACCTTGTAGAAATGCTTGTTGGGGTAGATCGTTTTGACCTTCGCACCATCGACATAAACATCCATTTTTGCTTGCCAGACAATTTTGTTGGCGTCCTCAAGGGTCTGCATGTCGAGGTACGTCAAAGAGTAACCGCGGATTTCTGTGGACTCGCCAATCTTGAGATGCGCCTCTTTTTCAGCGTCGAAAGCTTTGCCGGTGAACCCGAGGAACATGACGACGATTCCAAAATGGACGATGTACCCGCCATAGCGTCGCTTGTTTTTCATCAGCAAATTATACACAGCGAGGAAATAACTTTCCGCATTCGTGCGCATTCGTGCGCGTGCGCCGCGGTGGAATTCAGCAATGATCGTTGCAGTCACAAAAATCGAAAGTGTCAGCGAAATCAAAGCGTAAATGTGCCGAATGCCAAACACGAGCATGATCGCCAAACCGGCTAATGAAATCGACACCGGCTTCATAAAAATTTTCTTCAACAGATTCCACGACGTCTTCCGCCAGGCGACTAGCGGACCAATGCCAGCCAGCAACAACAAGAACAGCCCTATGGGCACCATGCGCGGATTGAACCACGGCGCCGCTATCGTGGCCTTCTCATTGTAAACGGCCTCGTATATCATTGGGAATACCGTACCCCAAAAGACCGCCAACAAAGCGCCAAGAAATAGGAGATTGTTGATCAAAAATGCTGACTCGCGTGAAACTACCGATTCGAACTGGTTCTGGCTGCGCAGCAAGGGCAGGCGCTTTATCAAAAGAAGAAGCGGGGCCGCCATTAACAAAATCAAATATCCCACAAACCAGGGGGCGATTTCCGATCGCGCAAATGAGTGCACCGAGGAAATAACCCCGCTGCGGGTTATAAATGTGCCGAAAATACACAGAACATACGTTCCTAAAATCAGAGCCATGTTCCAGACGCGCAGCATGTTCTTCTTTTCCTGAATCATTACCGAGTGAATGTACGCGGTGGCAAGTAACCACGGCATTAACGCGGCATTCTCAACCGGATCCCAAGCCCAATAACCGCCCCATCCTAATTCCATGTACGCCCATTTGCCGCCCAGCAGCATTCCAATGCCGAGGAAAAACCACGGAACCAGCGTCCAGCGGCGAATGGTCATCAACCACTGGTTATCGAGTCGCCCAGTTAAAAGTGCCGCGATCGCAAATGCGAATGGCACTGCAAAGCCTACAAATCCCAAATAAAGAATGGGTGGATGAATAGCCATCGCAGGATGCTGCAGCAGCGGGTTCAAGCCGCGGCCATCGGCCGGGGCGAAGGCCAGAGAATTCGCTGGCTGGATCACGGAAGTGATGATCCGTTCTCCAACCTGCCAAAGCCTTTCAAAAGGCGGCGAGACAAAGGCATTGAGGGTTATGAAAAAGGCGGCGCTGACCATCAACGAAGCGATGACGTAAGGCATTAACTCCCGATACTTGTCGCGGTGCATATAAACCGCCAAAGCCGCATAAATCGTCAGCAGCCACCCCCAAAATAACAGGGAACCTTTTTGCCCGCCCCAAAGCGATGCAAATATATAAAACTTGGGCATGGCGCGGTTGGAATAGCTGGCAACGTACTCGTTGCTAAAATCGTGCGCGAGAATATCTCGCCATAGCAGCACAACCGCAACCGTGAGCAAAATCGTAACACAATAGAGCGCGTTAGTCCCTGCTTGAATGAGATCGTCTCGTTTCGCCTTGGCGCCGACAATCGATGTCACTATCGAAAACAAGGCCGAGACCAGCGCGAGGATTAGTACGCTATGGCCTAAATTAAGTACCATGAATTTTTCTCTGGTTAATTGGTTCCGTTAGTTGGGCCCGCTTGAGTTGAATTGTACCCATCAACCTGATAACCGTCAGCGCTTTCGTACTTGGAAGGGCATTTTGCCATCAGTGTTTTGGCGACAAAAATACCTTCTCGAGTGTATTTCCCTTCGACCAAAACCTCTGCGCCATCTTTAAAAGTATCGGGCCGCATGCCTTCGTATGTCACCTTCAATTGCTCGCCGCCTTCCTCTTCAAGTAGAAAAGTTACTTCGATTTTGTCAGTACTGGGTACAGCAGAACCTTCGACTAACTTACCTTTGACGCGATAGTTCTTGTCATAGTTTTGTTCTGCCGTGACCTCTTTGATTTTAGCATAATACTGCATTTTCTCGCTATCGAATCCAGAAAAGACCAGCCAGACGAGTACCAGTGAGATGGTGGCAAAGGCAAGAAAAATCTTGAGATTTCGGCTTCGCATAACGACTCCTTCGTTTGAATGATATCTAATTTCTTTTACGCATAACTGATCGCACGGCTTTCGCGAATCACGGTTACTTTGATTTGACCCGGATATTCCAAATCCGTCTGAATTTTTTTGGCGATGTCGCTGGCTAACAAGTCCGCTTGCGCATCGCTCACTTTTTCCGGCTGCACAATCACCCGTACCTCGCGGCCGGCGGAGATTGCGTAAGCTTTCGAAACTAAATCAAAAGAATCTGCGAGTTTTTCGAGGCTCTCGATTCTGCGCACATAGCCATCGATAGTGTCACGGCGCGCGCCCGGACGGGAGCCGGAAATGGCGTCGGCAGCGCTGACCAAAACCGAAATCAACGAGGTTGCGGCTTCATCCTCGTGGTGCGAAGCGATAGCATTGATGACAACCGGGTCCTCGTTAAACTTTTGCGCGATTTCGGTGCCAATTTGAGTGTGCGTTCCCTCCATGTTCTGGCTCATAGCCTTGCCGATGTCGTGCAATAACCCGGCGCGCCGCGCCAATTTGACGTTAAGCTTGAGCTCCGCGGCCATAGTGCCCGTCAGCATCGCTACTTCCTCCGAATGATGCAGCACATTCTGCCCATAACTGGTGCGGAATTTTAGACGCCCGAGAATTCGAATCAAGTCTGGGTGCATGCGGCCCACCCCAATGCGGGCGATCACTTCGTTGCCGCACCGCCAGATTGTCTTGTCCACTTCCTTTTCGGCCACGGAGACGATATCTTCAATTTTCTGCGGATTGATTTTGTTTTTGATGATCTTTTCAAGGGAAAGTCGCGCGACCTCGCGGCGCACGGGATCATAAGCCGATAGAACCACTGCTTCAGGCGTATCATCAACGATGACTTTAACCCCGGTTACCTGCTCAAACGCACGAATGTTGCGGCCATCGCGGCCAATGATGCGGCCCTTCAACTCTTCTGATGGCAGCGATACAACTGACACCGTTGCCTCCACACACTGGTCAGCGGCGTTCTTTTCGATCGCCATAGTTATAATCTTGCGCGCCTCTTTGACGGCATTTTCTTTGGCGCGATCCACCAGTTCTTTGTATATTTGAGCTGCTTCAGAGTTATATTCACGTTTGAGATTTTCCAAAAGCATAACCTTGGCCTCTTCAAGGCTCATTTGCGCCACTCTCGATAGTGCCGTGTTTTGTTTCTGGATGACGCGATTCAGCTCCTGCTCTTTAGTTTTCAAGGCGTCCTTCTGTTCCTGCAGATTGCGCTCACTCAGAACCAATTTGCTTTCTTTTTGCGCGATGTCATTATCCTTTTTGCTGATTCGTTTTTCTTTTTCGATGACCTCGTGCTCCATCTGCTCTATTTTTTTCTGGCGCGTTTTCAGTTGTTTTTCCTGATTGTCCCGAATGTTCAACCACTCCTCTTTCGCTTGCAGAACAATCTTGTGTTTGTTGCGATCCGCTTCACGCCGAGCCTCTGCCAGTATTTCTTGAGCCAGCGATCTCGCACCCTTGATTGAGTTCTTTCCAACCAGGGCAGCCGTCAGCCAGCCGACACCCAGCAGAACAATTCCACCAATTATATATATTATCAACTGCATATTTCCTCTGTCGTTTTTCTAAATGCCGACTCACTGAAGTATCCAGGAAGACATCTCCTGGATTTTGATTGAACCATCAAAAGCAGAAACTTCACTATTCGCCGAATCAAGGTATCTTGTAATCACTCGCGCCATTACCTCCATGTTGTTTTTGACTTTGTTGCCGGCGCAGCCCGGGTTGGACCAAATGCACTCTACGCCTTTGCAATAATCAAGGCGCAAATCGCAGCCCTGCTGGTGTTGATATGTGGCTGAAGGTACCATGTATTTGGTTACCTCTTCGCGGACAAATTCGGTTTTTTGAGTGAGATAGTGAATCTCGACCAACTTATTCCATAAAAATTCGTGGGCATCGACTAACTCTGTATCCGTGAAAACATCGAGAATGGGACGCAGCGGTTTCTTTTTAAAAAGGGCGGTCAGGACTTCTAATTTCTGGCTGATGCGAAGGTTTGCGACTTCTGTGTGATTCATGGCTACAACCAAGCTTTACGTCTTTGATTTTAGGACGAATATATATATCCCGCATCGCAAAAGCAAGTTAATTAATGGTTTCATTTCACAGTTTTCCTATAGCGGAATGCCAGTCATCAGGTACAAAAAACTGGCAAAGGTTTCGCCAATCAATACCAGCACCACGGTGGCGTAAAGAATGCCGGTAGCCGATTGCGTCGAGCGAATCTTGGCGGCATTCCACGTCATCACTCCAAAAACAAAAGGGATGAGCAAACCAATTACCACCCGCCCAATGAAAACATAACTGCGAAAATCAAGACCTGCGAACACGTCTGAAAATTGGATTGCCCGCCCGCTCAGGATTATTACACTGATCAAAAATAGTCCTCGTATAATTACCGCCAGCACATAAAGGAGCGTGCTTTTTTTCAGGGGATTCAGACTCAGGTTATGCTGAACGAGGTACCAGTGCCCGGTGATCATTGCAGCCAAGACCGAACCCAAGATTAGCGCAGAGCTGACACCATTTGCAGCCACCATCCAGGTTGTGACACTTGCGGCGGACGCTGTGGGCGCGTTTGCCAAAGCAAAGAAAACGACACCCATCAGTCCAAAAGAAAACATCAGGATCAATAATGGCCGGTGAAACCGTGGCAGAAAAACGTTGTATGCGGCAATCACCGCGAGGCAAGCGTAAAAGGACAAATAAGTTACCTTTTGAGCGAAATCGCTTTCGGCGTTGAAACTGAATAATTCAGTAAAGGCAATTGAACCGAATGGTTGTGAGAGCATTGCCAAAAAAATAAGTGCAAATGCCACACCGCTGGTGACCCGAAAATAGAGTTTTCCAAGTTCCTCTAGTGAGATAAAGAGGGAGACGAAAAGCAAACCGGTTGCGAAATGGGTGAAGAGGCTAAAAAATACGCTGTGGATCATCCGTCAGTTGAGAGAGTCTTGAAAACCGAGAAAGTGCTTGTCTTTAATCGCGACGCGGTCTTTAAAATTTTCATAGATTTTGTGTATATGGGTGATTTCTTGTTCGCCATAGGTCCAACACAGCAGCGTGTCGGGAATGTACGATTTGAAATCCACCGTAAAAAATCCTTTTGGATAAACGCCCAGGCGCACCATTTCAGCCGACCACTGCTGAAGAATTTCGGCGGTTTCCTCGTCAACTTCGTCCTCAACCGCCAGTCCTTCGCCTTGCCTTTTTTCCCGAATTTGGTTGAGTGATATCATCGTGCGTTCTGTGATGGTTATAATCTTCGCCAAAAGCGCATTGGCTTCATCAATGCGGAAGCAGCGAAAACCATCGTCTTTGTCGTACAGGTTCATCGTGCATTTCTCATGAAAAAGCGGCGTGTCCGGTAATATGCTGGCCAATTATCAATGTATGAATATCATGGGTTCCCTCGTAAGTGATAACGGTTTCGAGATTGCACATATGGCGCATGGCGTGATAATCATCTAAAATGCCGTTCGCCCCCAAAATTTGCCGCGACAGCCGGGCGATTTCCAACGCCTGAAAGGCATTGTTGCGTTTCGCCAGCGAGATTTGGATCGGTGTGACCTTTTTCGCATCCTTCAAACGCCCGAGCTGCAAAACCAACAACTGCGCTTTGGTGATTTCGGTGACCATGTAAACCAATTTCTGTTGAACCAATTGATGGCTCGCGATTGGCTTGTTATCAAATTGAATGCGGCCTTTGGCGTAATTGAGCGCTTCGTCGTAACATGCCATCGCCGCGCCAACGACTCCCCACGCGATGCCGTAGCGCGCTTGCGACAGACACATTAGCGCATTTTTCAAACCTTCGGTTTTGGGGAGAAGATTTTCTTCGGGAATGACGCAATTATCGAATAGCAACTCTGCCGTGTCCGACGCTCGCAAAGAGAGCTTGCCGTGAATGGCTTTGGCTTCGAAGCCGGGCGTACCTTTCTCCACCAAAAATCCGCGAAATTCATCATCAACTTTTGCCCACACCACAGCAACGTCCGCCAGCGTGCCATTGGTGATCCACATTTTGCTGCCGTTGAGCTTCCAGCCATTTTTGATGCGTTCAGCGCGGGTGCGCATGCCCGATGGATTCGATCCGAAATCCGGCTCCGTGAGTCCGAAACATCCGATGGCTTCCCCCGCTGCCAACTTGGGCAGCCATTTCTGTTTCTGTTCTTCGGAGCCAAACGCGTGAATGGGATACATCACTAAACTGCCCTGCACTGAGACAAAGCTGCGCAACCCGCTGTCGCCGCGTTCCAATTCCTGATTGATGAGCCCGTACGCCACGTTGTTAAGCCCCGCGCAGCCATAGCCGTTGAGGTTCGAGCCGAGTAGTCCCATTTTGCCGAGTTGAGGAATGAGCTGCTTTGGAAATTCGCCTTTGCGATAGTGATCGCGCACGATGGGCATGAATTCTTCTTCCACAAATTCCCGCACCGTGTTGCGCACCATCCGCTCTTCATCGGAAAGCAATTCTTCGATTTGATATAAATCCGTTCCTTGAAATTTCGCCATCGTTACCTCGCTTCTGCGAATGCCGATTCTGTGATGATGTGAAATGGAGATTGCGATACCACTTGTCCGAATAAAGTGTTTGCAGTAGACCGTTGAATTTTCACGTCGATCAAATTGCCGGCGTTGAAATTGCCCTTCTCGAACACTACGATTTTGTTGCCGTCGGTACGACCCATCCACATATCCGAGCCGCGTTTGCTCGGACCTTCCACCAGCACTTCGTAGGTTCCGCCAATTTCAGCTTGATTCCTTTTCAGCGAAATTTCTTTTTGCAGCTTATTCAACCGCACGATGCGCTCCGTCTTTTTTTCATCGGAAACATCGTCGGGATATTTCCGGCTGGCGATGGTGTTTTCGCGCTGTGAATATTTAAACATGAACGCCGAGTCGAATTCCACCTGTCGCATCACGTCCAACGTGTCTTTAAATTCTTCGTCGGTCTCGCTGCAGAAGCCGACGATCACGTCCGTGCTCAATTTCACTTCGGGGATAGTATCGCGGATTTTTTCAACGAGGTCGAGAAATTGTTTTTTGGTGTAAGTACGCGCCATCAGATCGAGAATGCGATCGTTACCCGATTGCAGCGGCAGATGAATGTGCTTGCAGATTTTGGGATTCCCAGCCATCACCTCGAGAAATCGATCGGGGAAATCCTTCGGATGCGGCGACGTAAAGCGAATGCGCTCGATGCCAACCACTTCCGACACCATTTGCATAAGATCGGCAAAATCGTGTTGCTCATATCGATACGAGTTGACGTTCTGTCCCAATAGCGTCACTTGCTTGAATCCCTCAGCAGCGAGACGCTCGGTTTCTAACATCACATTTTCCGGACTGCGACTGCGCTCACGACCGCGCGTGTAGGGCACAACACAGAACGTGCAAAAATTATCGCAGCCGCGCATCACGGCAATCCAAGCATTAATGCCGGAGATCCGCGCGGGATAAACATCGCTGTAATCTTCAAATTCGGAGAGGACGAAATCGTACTGCTTGTCGCTGCCATGGCGCACGGCGTCGATCATTTTGGGGAGACGCTTGTAGCTGTCCGGCCCGGCAAAAATATCCACCAATTTTTCCTGCGACTTCAAATTCCCGCGCAGATTTTGGGACATGCAACCCAACAGTCCCACCACCAATTTTTTGTTATTCGATTTAAGATGAGAAATCTCGCCGAGTCGCCCGTAGATTTTATCGTGCGCGTTTTCACGGATGGCGCAGGTGTTCAAAAAGATGATGTCAGCGTCCTGTTCCGAATCGGTGAATTCGTACTGGGTGGCTTTCATGATCGAGCGAATCAACTCGGTGTCGTATTCGTTCATCTGGCAGCCGTAAGTTTCGATATAGACTTTGCTCATACACTCTTTACTTCTTTGGGCAATCCATTTGAATCAACATTTTCTAACGGTAAAACTGTGATGAATATGTTCCACTTCATGGCATAATCCATCTGAATCGGCGCCGTGAATTCTGAAATTTCTCCGCCGTCGTCCGTTGGGGTTTCTACTTCTATGGCAGCATCGCAATCAATAAAATCAATTACACCTTTTACCTTTGCGAGCGGGAATCGCTTAGTTAGCTGGTTTATGATATCCTCAGCGGCGATTTTAATTTTCTCTTTTTTAGTCATGTCGAATTTCCTTCGCTATATGATTAAGAAATTCTTTTGCTTTTGTTAAAGAACGTTCCGCTGTTCTTTTGCTAATTCGATCAGGCTGATAATCAGCGATACCACGATCGTTTTGAAGCTCCGAGAAATAGGCAACAATATGTCGGGGAATCAATTTTCTACGATGCACGCACTCCCTTGCAAATACCGCTTGAACCCAATTGTGGATGCGTTTACCATCTGGCTTTAATCCCAATTTCACAAGTAGAGCAATTGCTGCCCGCAACAAACTATAATACGCCCGACTCACCGCATCGTCATACAAACCAGCGTCAAAACAAAGCTGCGCCGCTTTCAGCGAGTTGACAGCTTTGTCGAGGTAGCTTTCGGCTTCCAAATCACCGCCCGCAATTTAATCACACCCGTCCGAAAAAACAACAACGAAAATTTAACCCTCCGTGATTGTGCCAAATAGCAGCTCATCCCCCACAAGCTTCTCGGCCCGCAGACTGACGAATTGATTGCTGAAAGCGCGCTCGGTGGCGATTCCAACTTTAATGTAGTTGTCGGTCAGCCCCTGAAACAAACCGTTCTCGTTGCGGTCTTCCATCAGCACACGCACCGTTTTTCCGATCTGCTTTTGATAGAAATCCCGCCGTTTTCTTTTGGAGAGATTTCGCAGTATCCGACTACGTTCCTGCTTCGTTTGAACGTCCACTATGTCCGGCATTCTCGCCGCGGCGGTACCGCCACGCTCTGAAAACGAGAACACATGAAAATAGGCCAGTAGTGACTCCTTCAGGAGTTTCACTGTGTTTTGAAATTCGGGCTCTCCCTCGCCCGGAAAGCCCACCATCACGTCGGTCCCGAAACAAATTTCGGGAACGCGCTTCTGCACCATCTCCAAAAAGCTCGCATACTCAGAAACCGAATAGAGCCGTCGCATGTTCTTCAGCACAGTGTCATCGCCACTTTGAATGGGAACGTGCAAATGCCGACAGACCTTCAGCGACTCCGCCATGTGCTCCACCAAATCCATTGGAATCGTCGTCGGCTCGATGGAACTGATGCGAATACGCTCCAACCCGTCGATGCGTTCGAGCATTTTGATGACGTCCAGCAAAGTCTTTCCATCGAAACCGTACGTGCCGATATTCACGCCCGTGAGCACGATCTCTTTGTGGCCGAGCTCCACGAGTTCAATCGCCTCGCGCTGAATATCCCAAAAGGCGCGACTACGGGCGCGGCCGCGGGCAAAGGGAATCACACAGAAACTGCACATGAAATCGCAGCCATCCTGAATTTTGAGATTGGCGCGCGTCGCGTGCTCGTAATTTCCCACGGAACTGATAGTGAACGGTGTGCGCGAAATTTTGCTTTTGCGAATGACGGGTGTCGGCAGCTTATGCGGTATATCGATGAAATCCGAAACCCGCATTTTCTCCTCGGTGCCGACAATCAAATCGATGCCATCGATTTGTTGCAACGCTTCCGTGCCAATCTGCGCGTAACATCCAACCACCGCGACAAACGCCTCCGGCGAGCGCCGCAAAATCTGACGCACCAATTTCCTGCACTCGGCGTCAGCCTTTTCGGTGACTGTGCACGTGTTGATGACGCACACATCGGTCGGCTTTCCGAAATCCACGATTTCGTAGCCCTTCTGTTTGAACGTGCTGCTGATGATTGCGGTCTCGGCCTGATTGAGGCGGCAGCCAAGGGTATAAAGGGAGGCTCTATAGTTTTGCTGATCCATCAAAATTTTTCTAATTCGAAACTTTGAATATATTCAACATAGTCCCCGGATTCGATGCGGGGATATCCGTCCACAGGCAGATTAAAAATGTATGTGAAAGCTTCAATGGGTTTTCCATTTTCCAAAGTGATGTCCACCAACTCTCTTCGATAGAGCGGTTCCGGTCCAACCGCGCCTTCGTACGCATCCAACACCGAGAGAGTCGCTTCGGGCTGATTCAGTCGATAGACCTCGCCTTTCACCCAGTCGCTTGGATTATCCGATGGCACCGCGCCGGGAAAGGAGCCGAGGTCATACAGCTTCCCATTGAATCGGGCTTCGCAGAGATAGTCACATCCTTTTGAAAAGAAAGGATGGCGCTTTCCATTGAAATCACGGCGCAGTGTTCCGTAAACGAAAAGATGGTTCAGTCTAATTGATGATTTCTTCAATGGTGTCTACCACAATTCAGATTAGGGATTTGACTCTATTGACCCAATAATTCGGTTCTCTGTGGGTATGCGCTACGGCGATGACGTAATATAATCCTTCTCAATCGAATACAATAATTTGTAGGGAAATATATGCAAAAGGTATCTTCGTACATCGCCTTCTTCAATACCTCCGATCTGAGGAAATCGCTTCAGCATCCGAAGCGCACGTTTAACTTCTTTCTTGAATCTCGTACCCAAACCATCCACTTGAAATTCATAATAGTCAACAGCATCGTTATATTCCTCGCTCGCCAGATCTTCGAAAATAACTTTCATAGATTTTCTCCGAGAACCTCCTCCGCGGCTACTCCTTTTGTCTTCCCCTTCCTATGTGCGTTCAACCGGGCCTGAGCCTCTATCAACCAAATTTCTCCAGTTGAATTTTTAAAAGGAAAGTCATTTCACACCTGAAACCACCATTTGCTGATGCTCACGATCCGCAGCATAGCTGAGACACGCCACAATATCATCTTTTGTCAGATAGGGGAAATCACTGAGAATCTCCTCTTCGGTCATGCCCGCAGCAAGATAAGACAACACATCATAGACTGTGATTCGCATACCCCTAATGCAGGGCTTGCCACCACGTTTGCCGGGCTCAATGATAATTATGTTCTTGTAGTCCATTCGCTCAAGTTACCTCCTAAATTACCGCTTGGAATACAACCTCGCTGATTGGCGAAACACATTCCCCGTCTCTCTCCACCAACAGCCGCTCCCGCCGAATTTTAAAATGTTCGGCCGACACGCCATATATTTTTTCCAAAATCAATTCCGGACGAATGCCGCCGCCGCTGCCGGTGCTCAAAATCATCCGCATGTGCAGCGGCTCGGTGGAGTTCACCACTTCAATCGACTTGATGAGCGGTTTGACGTCGCGCGTTTTCAGCTCGCCTTTGCGCATCTGCTCCACTTCGATGGTTTCCAGTTTCAGAAATTCCGCGACTAAGTCGTTGTGCAACGCGGTGAGGTTGCCGTTGTATTTGCCATTGAATCGCGCCTGTAACGTTTGATTCAATTCGTCCGAATCCAGTGCCGCGGAATACTCAGCGGCGTTGATGATTTGAAACAGCGACGGCGCTTTGCGATCGATTTTCGCCAACGACGTGAATTTCAGATCATCCGGCATTTGCTCGTTCAAACTCGCCAGCAGTTTCTCCGCCGGAATCTCCACCACGGTTTCGAAATCCAAAAACTCTTCGGCGCTTTCCATGCCCACGTTGAGCGCCGGGCCAAACGAAATGATCGGCGCGGGATTGAATCCTTCGCTGTATTTCAGCGGCACGTTGGCGCGGGCAAAGGCGCGGGTAAAGGTACGAATCAAATCCAGCGCAGAGAGGTAGCGGAACTCGCCCAATTTGCAATACCCGGCGCGATAGCGCGTCACCATCTTTTCGGCATTAGTGAATAACTCGTCGAAGGTTTTGATTTCCACCGGAATGCCGCGCTCCAAACTGCGCCAGCTTGCGATGCGCTCCTGCCGGATAGAGCCCAGATCGCATTCCAGTCCGCAGTGGTAACAAACCAGCTTGTCGTCTTCTTCTGGGCGTCCCAAATCCGTGCGATTGCTTTCGCTTTTCTTTTTGTACGGCTTTTCGCATGCCGGTGAGAAGCGCCCCTTGAACGCTCGTTTCAATTCGCGAATCAGAAAGTCTTTTTTCACCAATGAGTCGAGGTGATCCCATGGCAGCGGTGAATAGAGCGGAATGTCCTTCATCCACATTTCAGTGTCGATGTTCAACTCCGCGAAAACCTGCCGCCACAGATCGAGTTTCAGTTGATCCGTCCACGCATCGAAGCGAGCGCCGCGACGATAGGCCCGTTCCAGCGCTTTACAGAGACGGCGATCGCCGCGCGAGAAAATCGCCTCCAGCCAGGTGTGATCGACTTCGTGCCATTTGAAGCGCAGACGCTTGTAGGGCCGAATCAAATTGAGGAGATACTTTTGTTTCTGACTGAGCGACTCGCGATCCTCCAAACCCAACCACTGGAACGGCGCGTGCGGTTTCGGAATATGCGACGACACGCTAATCGTTACCTGCGCATTTTTGCCGTGTTCATTTTCCGCCAGTTTCAAAATCTTCAAACCGAGATCGACGATGGCTTTCAAATCCACTTCCGTCTCCGTCGGCAAACCAATCATGAAATAAAGTTTGACGTGACTCCACCCGTTGCGAAACGCGGTGCTCGCGCCGTTGAGAATTACTTCCTCCGTGATGCCTTTATTGATGACGTCCCGCATGCGCTGGCTTCCCGCCTCCGGTGCAATGGTGAATCCCGAGCGCCGCACTTTCGACAAACTTTCGCCGAGGGTGTCGGTCATGCCGTAAACGCGCATCGAGGAAACCGCCATCGCCGTGTGGCGTTTCTCCAACTCCTCGCTCAACTTTTGCGCCAGCGGTCCGATGCAACTGAAATCGGCCGTGGAAAGCGAGGTCAGCGAGGCCTGATCGAAGCCGGTCTTCTCCAGACTTTTCATGATAGTGTTGATGATGTCCTCCGGCTTGCGCTCGCGCACGGGGCGATAAATCGTGCCGGCCTGACAGAAGCGGCAGCCCTCGGTGCAGCCGCGGGCAATTTCAATGGAGACCCGATCGTGCACGATGTCGCCGTGCGGCACGAGAATGTCATCCGGAAAGGGATAATCGTTGATGTCTTTGACGTACGTCCGCTTTACCGGAAATGGCGCGACGCTGCTGCCGACGACATTTTCAAAACCGGTTTCCGGATCGGTTTTGGTTTCGTATAGCGAAGGAACGTAAATTCCCTCCATTTGCGCGAGATGAATCAGGATGTCACGGCGGGACAAACCGGCATCGCGGAGATCGACGAAGCGGTCAATCAATTTCGGGAACGCCTCTTCCCCATCGCCAATCAAAAAGCAGTCGATGAAATCCGCCAGTGGCTCCGGAGCGAAGGCGCACGGTCCGCCGGCAATCACCAGCGGATCGCGCTCCGACCGATCTTTCGACAACAGCGGAATACGTCCGAGATCGAGCATCGTCAAAATGTTCGTGTACTCCAGCTCGTATTGCAACGAAAATCCCACCACGTCGCATTTATTGAGCGGAATTTGCGTTTCCATCGACACCAGTGGCAAACCGGTTTCGCGCAGCTTCGCCTCCATATCTATCCAGTGTCGGGAAAGCAGAGGGCCACCCGTTTGCGCGCTTCCGACTTCCGAATGACGTTCCATTCGGTGCCCAAGTAACGTACGGGCTTTTGAACGGAGTTGAGAATGTCATGATAACTGTGCGGCATGGAATACCTCTCGATTAAAGTCCGGCGGCGTGGTTTGTAAAAAACTTACCTCACCCGTCATTTGTATCCGGTGGTAACTCAAAGTGTCCCGCAACAATCCCGGGCACAGTAATGTCCTCGTCGAGTGTTTCCCAACGCAAGGCAAATCCATTTAAACGAATGGTCACTTGCTTCAATTGCTCTTCCGTCGCATCTTTCAGAATCCGAAAGCGATTCGAAGGGAAGCCGATGATCCTCCCATCAGTTAACTCAATAAAAATTGTCTTGCCTTCGGCCCAAGCTCGAATGGCTGTTGGCTCCACATCAACTTCTTTCTCAACGACGATGGAACTCATAGTATTTTTCCCTCAAAAGATCATAATTCTCATAAACCAATTTTTCGATCACACGAACAACGTGTGGCGCAACGCCGTTGTTCCGAGCAAGTCGAATCGGCTCTAACCAAAATTTAGATTCACCGTCGGGCGTGGCCACATGGATATGAGGTGGTTCATTCCGCTCATCCGAATAGAAATGAAATCGGAATGAACCAATTCTTAAAACCGTTGGCATAACTGAGGGACTTCGCAGTCCAAATTGTTTTGTGCCAAATTTTCCTTAAAATCTAAACCCAACTTTTGTGAAATAAAAAGTCCCGCTGAATCCCATCTGCACGGCATCCCAAACGCCGCCGGTTTCGGTTTCGGTGTCCTGCTGGCTGGGATAAACGTTGAAGAGATTGGCGGCGCCAAGGTTCACCGAAACATTCGGCGTGACATCATACCCGACCGTCAAATCGCTCACGGTTTTGGATTTGTACACGTCATTCGTCCCCAGCCAATCTTCGAGAACCACTTCGCCAAAATGGACAAAACGAAGACTGGCATTGAAGCTGCGGAACTTATAGTCGAGCGCCAAGTTGATTTTGCTATCCGGCGCCGAAGCCAACAAGAATTTTTGCTCACGGATGCCAAAGTAGGTGTCTTTTTTGCCCTGCAATTTCTGAGTGGTTGTAATCTCTCCCAACTCCATGTCATTGAAATTGGCGGCAATGGCGGCACGCAGCCGGCTGGCGCCGATCAGCTTCGCCCAGCTTAACACCACATCGAGGCCTTTGGTTTCGGTGTCGATGGCATTGGTGAAAAACTGCGCAGCACCAATGTTCAACGCACGCAGCTCATCGCCAATATCGGGGTCCGTGTCGTCGAATGCGCCTGTCAGCACGATGCGGTCTTTGATGTTCACATAGTAACCATCGACGGTGGCAGCAAACTCGCCAAAGTTGGCGGTGAATCCAGCGCTGACATTGACCGCGGTCTCCTCTTTCAATTCTGGGATGCCCAGCGCGCGCGTGATGGGACTGTCATTCTTCGCAATGAGCTTGTCCACCGGCACACCGGAAACGAAATCGGTGAATGTCGAATTGAAATAAATTTGCGCCAAGGATGGCGCGCGGAATCCGCTGCTCACCGACCCGCGCAATGCAAACGCATCCGTGACTTTCAACCGCGATGCCAGCTTGCCGTTGATCGTGCTGCCAAAGTCGCTGTAGTCCTCAAAACGTACGGCGGCGCCGATCATTAGCTGGTCGGTCACATCAAATTCGGCGTCAACATACGCGCCAATATTGGTGCGAAATTCATCGAGCTCGTTTGATGGTTGAAAACCCGGAAATCCCTGCGAGCCACCAGGCCGCAATTCGCCATTCGGCGCAATGACTTTCAATGAATCCGGCGTGTTGTGATCGACGACATTGCCGTTCGCATCGAAAGATGCAAAAGACCCAACTTCGCCGGCGAAAATCTCATAATTGTCGATGCGATACTCCACGCCTAACGCCACGTTCATTCCTTTCAGCGTATTCGGAAAGAATCGGCTGAGATTCAATCCCGTGGTGTTTTGACTCAACTGAAAGCCACCGGCATCGAAGCGAGTGGGCGACCGTTCCTCCAGAGTGGCATTCAATGTCCCGTCGATGATGTAGTGGAAACGATTTGATCCAAAAGTGTTGTTGAAGTCGAAATCCCATCCTCTATATTTGGTGCGAATTCCCGCGGAGATCGATTTGTCTGAAATGTTGGAGGTGATGCTCGGATTGAAACCGCCGGGATAAATCGCGGTCACGTTGCGCTCGCTGTCCGGATCGCGCGTCCACGCAAAGGCGTCGGTGTAGCGATGGTTAAATCCGCCGAACGCATAGAAACTGGTATTCTCGGTGATGGGCACCGCGGTGTTGACGAAGCCGGCAAAATTATCCAGCGCCGCGTCGCCGAACTGTTGGCGATAGATGGAGAATGCATTGGGGTCGGCCGGACGATTGGTGTTGTTCTTTGAAAGGTAATCAACCGTGAAATTGGCAAAGCCGCTGCTCGCGATTTTGACGCCGTAGTTTCCGTTTACGTTGTAAGTTCCACCGTCGTAATTTTCCGGCGCCAAAACTTGAAAATCAGAACCGGGGTCGGCTTTGTTCACGCCAGTGGTGACGCTGCCGGTGAATTCTTCGACTGAAGTTTTCAAAACAATATTGATGACCCCGGCGATGGCGTCGGAGCCATACTGCGCGCTGGCGCCGTCACGAAGGATTTCGATCCTCTCAATTGCAGAAGCCGGAATGGTATTCAGATCCGTTCCCGTGTTGCCGCGGCCACGTGAGCCAAAAATATTGATCAGAGCCGACTGATGCCGGCGCTTGCCGTTGATTAACACCAAAGTTTGATCCGGACCAAGACCGCGCAACGTCGCCGGATCGATATGGTCGGCTCCGTCTGCGCCGGACTGCCGATTGGAATTGAAAGCCGGGGCAGCATATTGCAGCAGTTGGTTAACGTCAAGCTGTCCGGAATGAGCGGTGACATCTTTAACATCGATGACATCAATGGCAACCG
>Ga0247727_10004154_pt1 | contig 31034 bp, 27 predicted proteins | sample WisWelCaveWW1625_FD_202498 | JGI IMG/M metagenome (GOLD analysis project Ga0247727, IMG submission 202498) | Biofilm microbial communities from Wishing Well Cave, Virginia, United States - WW16-25 | ecosystem: Environmental > Aquatic > Deep subsurface > Groundwater > Cave microbial mat | place... | reverse complement strand
GGCTCATTCGCGAGGAAGTGGAAAAGGGAAACTACAGGGAGGCAGAACGCCGTTTGATGGCCCTCTCGCACAAAAAGCTGGAGAAAGCCCAGGCCAAACGGTACGTCGCAGCGCTCTGGAACAATCTCGGCGTGCAACAGGAAAAGTTCGGCGGGAGCGTACTCTCTGTCAAAGCCTTTAGGAAAGCCGTAGCGTCCGATCCCACCAATCCGCTTGCGTACATGAACCTGACGCAAGCGTACTGGGAACTTCGCGATCCGGCGATGACGTCTCAGTTCCTGAACAGGGTGATTCGACTGAATCCTACCGATCCGTTCCCGCATCTTGCACTCGCCGAACTGTTGTTAGAGAAAGGCGACAAGACCTCAGCGATGGCCCATCTCGATCTCGCGCATACACAAACCCAATATGATCCTCATCTCCGATCCTATCGAGATAAGCTGGTCGCAAAGGCGGGCGCGGGGAACTCCGTACAGCATCACGCAGTGGCACTCGCTTCCTCATCCAAATCAGCAGCCATAGACAACAGACCGGCCACGAATCCCCGTCAAGGCGGCACGCCTCTTCCCTCAACACCATCCGCGAATCCGCCGCCCTTCTCCATCGCTGCTCAGGAGGAACAGCCGCCGAGACCGTTTGTCCGCCAAGACACCGTTCATTTCGTCGTTCAGTTCGACGGGCCTGACGATCAAGCGACGTGGGTGCGCATCCGCGCCATGCTCGAATACGCCTATGAAGAGATTCCCCCGAAGTTCGGACAGGTGCCCGCCAGGCCTATGAAGGTTGTCCTGCACACGGGACAGAAATTTTCCGGTCCGGCGGGAGTCCCCGATTGGGCCGATACGTTGTTCGATCACACTTCGGGCTCGATCCACCTCCCCACTCAAGGCGCGCTCGAAGATCTTGCATTATTCAGCCGCGTGGTCCGTCATCAGTTCGTCCATGCGCTCCTTCATGAGCAGGCCAAGAATGGCAGTGCCTCTCCTCCAATATGGCTCGTGGAAGGTCTGGCCATCCATCTGACGGAAGACCCCTGGCCGGACATGGAAGAGTCCCGACAAGGGAGCCCTCCCCTCATGCCGCTACCTTCTCTTCACGGATCGTGGGCTCAGCTTCCTTCAACGTCACTACCGACCGCGTATCTCACGGCAAGTGCTGCCACTCAGCACCTCATCGAACGGTATAGCATGTACACCGTTCGCCAGCTGGTGAATGCACTCATGACCGGACAGCCTCTTGAGACGGCGATGCAACAGAAATTGTCCGTGTCGTACGAGCAGTTTCAGCGCCAGTGGGCGCAAAGTCACAATCCGCACGTGAGTGAGCGCGGTTCATGAGCGCGAGACAGGCGGGATGCGAGTGGTCATCTGGTCGGTCTGGTCTATCTGGTCTGTCTGGTTCAACCAAACAAACGAGACAGACCAGATAAACAAGAGAGACCAGGCGGATCGAAGAAGTGTGCCTACTTCACTTTCGAAAAATCGGCAACGATTCTTGCCTCATTTCCGTCCTGAAGATTCACGACGAAAACGGACGCCGCAGTGGGATCAAATTTTTCATAGGCAAACTGTGCGGTAAAGCGTGATCGGTAGGTCGGCCCGCTTCCCTCATTTTTTCTGCCACGTTCGGCTTTTCCGATGTCGATGGGCTTGATCTTCTTGGAGCCCTGTTGCAACTCGATCAAGGCACCCTCTGCAAAGAATTCGTCATCGCCACACAGCTGAACTTCAATCTCCATATTGGGCATATCCACGACTTTCTTGATGAACTCCTCGGGCATGCGCACATTCGTCTTCCGCTTCTTGGACTCTGCCGCTTCTTGCCTGCCAAAGGCTTCAAGTCGATAGCGCTTGGTCCGGAGGATGGCACTGGCTCCGCAGGGATCTTTCTCTGGGTCGGCTCCCACGCGAGTGACCATGGAGGCTTGCTGGAGGACCTTCTTGACGTCCTCCGGTGTGTCTGCCTTCTCCATCGACGCCCGCCCTGCCTCCAAGGCCTTTTGCGCCTCTTCCGTGGGTAGATTTACATCGATCGCCAAGACCGGCTGGAGACCCACGACCGTCAACAGGCTCACGACCGCACAAGGGGCGACGCCACCAACTCGCGCCACGGATGTCAGACATCGCACGATCATGACTCCCTCCCTAACCCGCATTATTCACGAGCGCTTCTGCGGCAAGCGCCGATGTGTGGGCGAGAGGCGCGGGGCCAGAGGCTAGGGGCGAAAACTTCACGTCGAACGCACGGCTCTTCCCTCTAGCCACTAGCCTCGCGCCCCCCCTCCCTCACCCTCCCTCATAATATGAGGGAGGGATGGGTGGGGGACCGACGAACCGCCATCAAGAATGTGGGCTAAACAACACAAAGAATGGGGAGGCGGCATTGTACGGAAACCCCCTACCCCTTTGCAATCAGCCTGGGAAGCAGGCCCAGTTGGCATAGGGCTTGGTGGCGTAGAGTTCGTCGAGATCGACCGGCACTCTCACACCGGCTTGCGTAAGCAGCTGGGCGACCAGGCGGAGCGGCAGGCCGACCACAGTCGGGAAATCTCCGTCAATGGCATCGACCAGGTCGCCGCCCTCTCCTTGGATCGAGTACGCACCAGCCTTGCCGAGGCTTTCTCCCGTCGCGAGGTAACGTTCGTGCACCTGTTCATCGAACGGCTTCATCCGGACGACAGCCGTGGACAGGGCAACGACGTTTATCGCGCGAGCTGAACAGACGAGCGAGACCGCCGTGCGTACGTGATGATCACGGCCGGCCAAGCGCCGAAGCATCGCACGGGCCTCCGCCAGGTCGGCCGGTTTCCCGAGCACGTCATGATCCAACTCAATCACCGTGTCGCTCCCCAGCACGATCGCCTCCGGCTCTTGCCTCGCAACCGACCGGGCCTTGCCCTGAGCGAAGGACTGCACCTGTTCGATCGCCGGACGGTCCGCTACCAGCCGCTCCTCGAAGGATGGGCTTTTGACGTCGAATGGGATACCCAGCAGGGCGAGCAACTCGCGACGGCGCGGAGAGGTTGAAGCCAGAATGAGTGACATCTAGCAGACTGTGAAAAAACTATTGTGGCACGCCGGTTGTTCGTGAAAGGTGAAACGTTTGGGAGGGAGAGCACTCGGCAACCCTATGTTTCACGGCTCCTGGGAACGACTTTTTCAGCATCCTGCTACAACGCCGGAGAGGGTTCAGCGGAAGCAAGCGGGTCAAGCAACATCTGATCGGAGACCTCGGTGAGACTCGCGCAGCGCATGCGAAAATCGGCGAGCACCTGTTCCAGGTCGGCGACTGAAGTAACGCGGAACATATCGGCTCGAAGCGAGGCGGCATGAGGAAACCCTTTGCAGTACCAGCCCAGATGTTTGCGCATTCGCCGAAACTGGCCCTGCCCACAGGCCGCTTCGAACCGCCTGGCATGATCGAGCAGCATCTCGAAGCGAACGTCGAGTGGCGGCACCCACGGTTCGGGCCCCTCCTCAGGCCGATGCTGCTGCAGAACGAGTCGCGCCGCTTCTTTCTGCCGGAAGAACCAGGGGGCTCCGAGCGCGGCTCGTCCGACCAACACGCCATCGACTCCGGTATCCCGCACGCGACGGACGACGTCGTGATAACTGTGCACATCCCCATTGCCGAACAGCAAAGTCCCGCTCCCCCGCACCATCGCTGCCGCCCGGGCAATGGCGTTCCAATCCGCTTCCCCTCGATACATTTGTTGCAAGGTGCGGCCATGCAGGGAAATCACTGCCGGCTGTTCCATGAGGAGATGCTCGATCCATTGATCGATAACCACCACGTCGTAGCCGAGGCGTGTTTTGACGGACAGGGGAATCGTGTGGCGGACGAGCGGGCGGGCATCCTGTCGCTGCTCGTTCATCCGCCAGATTGCCGCCACTCTGCCAGGCTTGAGACCCGCTCCCTCAAGGGTCTGACCGGCCGCCCAATCGGCGATCCCCTGTCGAGCAGCCTGCATAATGGCCTGGGCCACGTCCGGCGTTCGAATCAGCCCCGCTCCTGATCCGGAGGAAGCCACGCTCCGCGAGGGACAGCCCATGTTGATGTCCAATCCATCAAACCCCAACTCACATACTGCATGAGCGGCTTGATAGAAGAGTTTCGGCTCTTTCCCATAGAGTTGCGCGACAATCGGCCGTTCCGCCTCGTGATAGATAAGGGAGTTCAACAAAAACTCCGGTCCTCGGCAGACGTCATGCACATGCGTGAACTCCGTGAAGGAAACATCCGGCTTCCCGTGCATTGCCACGGTATGGCGAAACGTCGCATCGGTGACCCCATCCATCGGCGCCATTCCGATGATCGGTCTGGTGAGTGACTGCCAGAAACTCATTGGGATGGCTCCATCTCCATCACCGGTTCTCCCACTTCATTCGCCTGGGCATAGTCCAGACGCAACATGTCGCATTCCTGTTGTACGCAGCCCCTTACGTCCGGCGCGCGCTCCGTCACGAATTCGGTAAACCGTTCGATCTTGAGGAGAAAAAAATCATACGAGTGCGTGAGTGGTCGTGGCGACCGAAACCAGAAGGCTACGAACTCTGTCAGGCAGATGCCCCGCGCCGCTAAAGCCCGGCAGGTCTGCGGGAACATCTCTGCGAGGTCTCCTCCCCAATGGAGAATCTCGTGCGGCACATAGGACGTGCGGTACCGTGCTAAACCGGTCGCCTCCGCAGCCGTTTCCTGCCACTCCGGGCCTGTGATGGGGGCTTGTCCTGAGATGATTTGCGCGTAGCGTTCATAGTCGTCGCTCAACTGCTGTCGATCAGACTGGCACACCGGCTCCTGGACCGAGGCTGGGCGAGGTGTCAGTCCCATCGATTGTTCTACAGCCGTTCCTCTGGCCATCGTCCGCTGAACGAGGAGGGAAAAACGCCGGACGGCCTCTGCATACTCCTCCACAATCATCTCGATCGGTTTGGTGTCAACTTCAAGAGCCACCGCCCGGAGGCCGACGAGGTTCGAATGGTCCAGAACCTGTTCGAGCATGGTGAAGAGGATCGACGGAATCGGCGCGGCATGGGCGTCGATCCATTCAGGAAGCCCCTCTCCCCCCTTTGGCTCACCACCCGACTCATGGCAGGCCAATCCCGCTACGTGGATTTCGACGACCCGCTCCAGAGGAAATTCGTCGAGGAATTCCCGAACGAATCGTTCGAGAGATGTCCGTCGGCAGGCGCCGGTATAGCGATAGACTGTCCAGAGGTGCCCGATGTCCAGCACAAGACCGCAGGGCACCAACGCTGTGACGAGTCGGAAAAAATGGGGAATCGGTATCGTGCCGGCCGAAAAATATGTGAGTGGCGGCATCTCCAAGAGAAAGAGCGGCGCGGTTCCGTCCGCTCGACGACCCTGCCGATCCATTGCCTGCTGAACCGTCGCGATATTTGCCGCCACCACCTCGGCGCTCAGCCGCGTATATAATGGAGGGACATACGTGCCAAACGAGTAGCCCGCCATCTGCTTCATCGCACATTCATGATTCAGCCAGAGACTCTGTATGCTGTTGAGTTGCGTGACCATCTCGCCGACGTCCTGCTGAAAGAACGGAGACTCTTGAACGTCCGGCTGTGTAATCCACAGGCCTTCCCCGTGATACGCCAGCGGCATATCCGGCACAACCTGTCGAACCGCCGTCAGTGCGGTCGTCGTCGCCTTAAAGACTTCGAGATAGCCCGGCTGGAGTCCTCGCTCCCTGAGCTTGTTCACCAGCTCGAACAGATCGGGAGAATAGACGTCGACTGACAGCCCCATCCCCTGTGGGGGAATTTTCCTGAGGCGATGCTGAAAATCCTGGTGAACGAAATCGGGATCAACCATCGATCACCCCTTGTGCTGCTCGAATAATTGGCCTAGTCTATTCGCCGAACCCCTTGTTTGACAAGGTAAGCCCTAGTCACGGACCAGGGGGCCCCGTCTGCTATACTTGGCTTACGTCGCCGGAGGCGGAACCCTTACGAATCGTGCAGGCGCGAATCGGGGGAAGTCTCGAGCCCATGCCGAACGACGGTGACAAGCCCTTCAAAACGACACATTTCATACCAACTATGGTTGCCCATATGATGACACCAGGGGTTGTGCAAGTTCCGGGAGACGTATCCGTCAGCGAGGCGGCACTGCTGCTCGAACGAGAACAGGCGCCCTGCCTGCTCGTCAAGGATACCGACACGCGGTTCGGCCTCATGACGCCGACCGACATTGTGAAGAAAGTCGTCGCTCAGGGGCTCGAACCGCACGACATCGAAGTCCGGACGATCATGACACGCCCGGTGCAGTTCATCGAGTACGATGAGGCCTTGGCAGACGCCTCGACACTCATGATGGCGACAGGCGCCTCTCTCTTGATTGTCACCAAACAAAACCAACCGGTTGGGGTGCTCAGTGCACAAGACCTGATGCTCACGCCTCCTCGATGTGACACGAAGATCCCCGTCGTCGTGAGTGTGGTCGGACGAGCCTCGGCGCAGGGGCTCAATTATAACGCCATGATTACCCAACTGAGTCATATCGGAGCGTTGGTCGAATCAACCACGAAGATCCTGACAGGAACGAACGTCGTACTGGCGTTCTCCATTCCTGGTCAAAACACTCCCTTGACCATTCGTGGAACAGTCCTGACCAGTGGAATTCCGGTGACAGGGCCTGGTGAGCCATCAAGCGGGAACCGTACCTGGCATGTCGATATTCAGTTCACTGACCTCTCGTCGACCGATCTCGCGCGTATCAGGGCCTGGGCACTTCAAACAATGCCTCCCTCACCCAATCGTTCCTAACCTCACATATATGCTCCGTTCTTTTGACCGACAGACGATCAGCTGATAGAATTTCTTCTCTGCCTAGGATAAAACATCACCTCACATGGGTAACCCAATGAAGACTTTCCAGACCCGTTCTCGTCCCCTCCCCTCGAACGAGGAGTTACTCAGCCAAATTCGCCTCCTGCTTGACAGTCCGGAAGACGACCTGCAAGCTGCGATCATGAAGGAACTCCTGGCCGGGACGCTTCGGCTCCACGATTCTCATCTAGACGTCCTGGACCTCAAGATCGTCAACCGCGCCGTAAAAGAACTGCGTCACGCCTTCCGCGTATTTCATAACTATTGCGATCGGCGCAAAATCAGCATCTTCGGTTCAGCCCGCACCGCCTCGAATGATCCGAACTACCAGATGGCCTTCCAGTTTTCCCGTCGGATCGTCGGGGAAGGGTTCATGGTCATTACCGGGGGCGCCGACGGGATCATGCGCGCGTGCCAGGAGGGTGCCGGCCGCGAAAACAGCTTCGGGGTCAATATCATGCTGCCCTTCGAACAAGGCCCGAATGCCACGATTGCCGATGACCCCAAACTCGTCACGTTCAAATACTTCTTTACCCGCAAATTAATCTTTCAGAAAGAGGCTAACGCCATTGCATTATTCCCAGGCGGTTTCGGGACGCATGATGAAGGTTTTGAAATTTTGACCCTTGCTCAAACCGGCAAGAGCGATCCCCAGCCGATTGTGTGTCTCCAGGCTCCTGGCTGTGACTATTGGAACGACTGGTACGCCTTCGTCACACGCCAACTTTTAGCCCGTCAACTGATTAACCCTGAAGATCTCAGCCTGTTCAAAATTACCACGTCCGTGGACGACGCGATCAATGAGATCAGGAGTTTCTACCGCCGATTTCATTCGGTTCGATATGTGGGCCCGCTCTTGGCAATACGGCTGAAAACGGGCATCTCCCCCCAACAGGTGGCCGGCCTTCATGAAACGTTTGGCGATCTGTTATCCGAGGGCACCTTCGAATTGCGCGGGCCGCTTCCCGAAGAGCTCGACGAGCCGGATCTGAGGGACTTGCCTCGGTTGGCCTTTACCTCCAACCGCCGGAGCGCGGGCCGGTTGCGTCAGCTGATCGACCATCTCAATGCCCTCTAACCCGCATTATTCATGAACTCTTCTGCTGCAATCGCCAATGTTTGGGCGAGGGGCCAGAGGTCAAGGGCGAAGACTTTTCGTCGAAATCACGGCTGTTCCCTCTAGCCACTAACCTCGCGCCCCTGGCCTGGCCGGTTGGTATGCTTTCGCGGCGAACCATCATAAATAATGCGGGTAACCCTTCCTCACAAAGACGCTTTAGTCTCGGAGCAGCATCATGGTATGCTCCGCGACGATGGCTGGTTCCCGCACACAGCACCCATTCTCTGAGCCCCCTACCGTCGTGCTCTATCACGCCGAATGTGCCGATGGGTTCGGCGCCGCATGGGCGATCTGGAATCAATTTCCAGCAGCTCGGTTCATTCCCGTCAAACACGGGAATCCGCCTCCCACAGGGCTACGGGACCAACGAGTCGTCATCGTGGATTTCAGCTATGCCCGCGAGACGCTGGAAACCATCGCTGCGCAGACGCAGGCGCTCCTCGTGCTCGATCATCACATCACCGCTGAGAAAGCCCTCGCCGGCCTTCCCTATGCCTACTTCGACTTGAAGAAGTCCGGAGCCGTCCTGGCCTGGGAATGGGCGCACGATCAGCCGACGCCGTGGCTCCTTAACTATATCCAAGACAAAGACCTCTGGACTTGGGCGCTCCCCTCCAGTCGGGAAATTAACGCGGCTGTTGCCTCATATCCATTCGATTATCACCTCTGGAGTCACTTCAAGCAGAAGGAGTTGGAACAGGAAGGCCGGGCCATCCTGCGTTATGAAGGCGAGCTCGTGAACAAGCTCGCGGCGCAAGCGATGTTGGTCGAGTTTCACGGAGCCGTCGTTCCGTCGGTCCAAAGCGCGGTCTTAACTAGTCAGATCGGCGAACGTCTCTCCGCGGAGCATCCGTTTTGCGTCATGTGGCACGACCGCGATGGGCGCCGTTATTACAGCATGCGCTCGCGAGAGGATGGGGCCGACGTGGGGGCCATCGCCACGTCTTTCGGCGGTGGAGGCCATACGCATGCCGCGGGGTTTTCAGTCTCCCTTGGACCTGATGGCTCCTTGCCGGATAACCCGGCACTTCCTCGATCGGTCATCGACCGTCGCAGGCCTCCTGGTTGATCTGGCTTGTTTTGTTCATCTGGTTGATTTGTTTCATCTGGTTTTTCTGGTTTAACCAAATAAACAAGACAAACTAGACAAACCAAATAACAGTCTTCTACTCGGCGGACTTTTTCAGCATTCTGCTAATGAGGGCGCCATGATCCCTCTGCATGACGACAACCCAACCGAGCGGACGCCGGTGGTTACGATCGCTTGGATCGCGACCTGCGTCCTCGTCTTTTTCTACCAGGCGAGCCTTCCCGCCGGCTCAGGAGACACGTTTGTCTTTCAGTACGGGGCGATCCCGGCCCTCGTGTTTGGGGAGGCCGAACCTCCTGAGATGGGCGTAGTAATTCCCGCCTACGCCACGTTGATCACGAGCATGTTCCTCCACGGTGGCTGGATGCACCTCATCGGAAATATGCTGTACCTCTGGGTCTTCGGGAACAACATCGAAGACGTCATGGGGCATTCGAAATACGTCGTGTTCTACCTCACATGCGGAATTCTGGCCGCCTTGAGCCACGCCCTGACCGATCCGTCCTCGCCTGTGCCCATGGTCGGAGCAAGTGGCGCTATTTCCGGTGTCTTAGGCGCCTATGTGCTGTTGTTTCCACGAGCCCGCGTGCTGGTTATGATGCCCGGCCTAGGCGCAACGAGGGTGCCAGCTGGTATCGTCCTCGGCATGTGGTTCGTGATGCAACTGTTAAGCGGAGGGATGAGCATCGGCAGCCAGGGCGGAGGCGTAGCATTTTTCGCCCATATCGGCGGGTTTCTCGCTGGGATGGTACTGATTGGTCTGTTCAAACGCCCGGACGTGCCCTTCTTGGCACCAAGCCGCAGAGACCGAGTGGATGGCTAGCAGGATGCTGGAAAAGCCCGCCATCATAAGAAGACCGTTGTTTGGGTTGTCTGGTTTTTTGGTTGAACGAAACTAACCAGATGAACAAAACAAACCAGATCAACCAGATGGACCAGACAGACCCGATAACCAGACAGACTGGGCTTGGCTCAGACGTGCAGGTCGGTGAAGTTCTGGCGTGCCACAATAGTTTTTCCGTAGCCTGCTCGCACTCACAGAGACACTCTAACACGCATTATTTATGACGGTTGGTCGCGAAAGCATGCCAACCGGCTAGGCCAGGGGCGCGAGGCTAGTGGCTAGAGGGAACAGCCGTGCTTTCGACGGGAAGTCTTCGCCCTTAACCTCTGGCCCCTCGCCTCTCGCCCAAACATTGGCGATTGCAGCAGAAGCGTTCGTGAATGATGCGGGTTAGTCAGGCAGGGTGGAACCGTTCGCCAGGCCGTCACGAAATTGCTTCGCATGATCAAGGGCGAGACTGAGCGTCTCCCCGAGAAACGTGACATGTCCCATCTTGCGGCGAGGACGAATCTCACGCTTGCCGTAGAGGTGGAGTACCGCACCAGGAATATCCAGCAGGGTTCGACAGCCTACGCCCTTCTTCATAAAGATTGCGGCGCTGTCCCCAATGAGGTTCACCATAACGGCTGGGCTCAGCAGACGCACTTCACCAAGCGGCATCCCGCAGATGGCACGAACCTGTTGTTCAAACTGGGACACGCTGCAGGCATCAAGCGTGTAATGGCCTGAGTTATGGGGCCGCGGGGCAATCTCGTTGATGAGAAGTTCCCCGCTGGGCAGCTGAAACAATTCGAGACAAAATACCCCGACCCCTTCCAGACGATCCACAACTTGACGCCCAAGAACGGCCGCCCGCTCGGCCATAGCTGTAAACCCTGAGGCCGGCACCATGGTGGTTCGAAGAATCCCCTCTTCATGTTCATTCTCTGCCAAGGGATAGGTGCAACTCTGTCCGTCAGCTCCACGGACCACCAGGATCGAGAGTTCCCGTTCAAACGGTATCAAGGACTCCACGATCCATCGCATGCCAGGGCGAGCGGATTCCGATAATGCTCGTTCCACCTCCCGGACATCGGACTCTCGGCGGATTCTCCACTGTCCCTTGCCGTCATAACCGGCCGTTGTCGTCTTACAGAGAGCGGGATAGCCGACCTGTTGAACGGTCGTCGCCAATTGATCTGGAGCGGTCATGCAGGCGAAGGGGGGAACAGGAAATCCGTTGGATGCCAAGAACGCCTTTTGTTCAAGGCGATCCTGAATCACGCTCAGGACGGCACTCGACGGACGAACCGGCCTCCGCTGCTCCAACGCTCGACAGATCTCCGCCGGGATATTTTCCCATTCATAGGTCACGACACTGACCAGGTCGGCAAAGCGCGCAAGAATGTGTCGGTCAGAGAACGAAGCAGGAAAGCTGTGCGTGGCGAAATGATGCGCCGGCGCCTCTGGATCTGGATCCCAGACGGCGACGTGATACTCAAGACGGCGTGCCGCCATGGTGAACATGGCGCCCAATTGTCCTCCGCCCAGGACGCCCAGGACAGATCCTGGTTCAATGACGACTGCCTTCACGACCTGCGACTCGGACGGCCGGGACCTTTCGTTCCGGTCACCAGGCCCTTCGCTTCAGGAGACTGGAGCACGCTGTCCGTCTGTGTCTGGCGGAATACTTTCACGCGAGCGGCAATCGCTGGATACCGGCCCGCCAGGATTTGCGCCGCAAGCAAACCGGCATTTTCCGCCCCTCCGATGGCCACCGTAGCGACGGGAATCCCTCTTGGCATTTGCACGATGGAGAGGAGTGAATCAAGTCCGCGAAGATTCTCCGTCGGGATCGGGAGCCCAATGACCGGCAGATGCGTCTTCGCAGCCAGCATCCCGGGAAGATGGGCCGCCCCGCCGGCACCGGCAATAATGACTTCGATCCCCCGTCCGGGAGCTTGTTCCGCATAGGCGAACAAGCGATCCGGAGTCCGGTGCGCGGAAACGACCATCAATTCGTGTGGAATCCCGAGATCCGTCAGAATCGCAGCGGCCTTTTCTAAGATCGGGACATCGGATTTGCTTCCGCCCAACACCCCGACCAAGGGATGCGGACGATCCGTTCCCTGCTGCCGTGATTGTGGTCCTCTGGTGAGACGAGGCATATTCGCGCAGGCCCTTCTCCCACGGTTCTCTAACTCTCACCCGAGCCTCCCACCTTAGCGATTCTCTGACTGATGGTCAAGCTCGCCCCCTCTCCACCAATAATCCGTGAGACGTGATCGTTAAACGTGAAAAGTTTCGAAGGAAGAGCATTCGGAAATCTTACGTTTCACGTTTCACCTTTTACGATTCTTGAGAGCGAAGCGAGAACGCCGCCGGTGGGCTAGTCTTCTAGTTCGGCTTGGACAGTGTCGAGGAGGGTCTTCATCTCAAAGGGCTTCTGAAGTGTGCTGTGGGCGCCCAACATTTTGGCGACATCGAGAAAATTGAGAATACCGATCATGTCACTGCCGCCGGTGATCGCGATGACTTTCACGTTCGGGAATTCCCGTCGTAACGTGGTGGTGGTCTCCAGGCCATCCTGATCGGGCATGAGAATATCCATAATAACCAAGTCGGCCGGGTCCAGCCGATACTGCTGGAGGGCCTCCTTCCCATCATGCGCTTCCGTGACATGATAGCCGGCCTGCTCCAATGTTGCTCGAATCAATTGGCGGATTTGTTCTTCGTCATCGACGACAAGAATAGATGGCATCGTGTCCCTAGACTTCGGTGAATGACTCCGGACCTCGGCCCCCCCCGCACGCTGTGCCTTCGAGAGAAGATTTCGGAACTTTACCATCTCCCCGGTGAATGGGCAAACAAACAATGCATCATCTTCAGTGCCAATTCCATGCCGACATCGACGCGAAGGCGTTAATCGAGTCGTTAAATAAAATTTCATGGAGGCATTTGGCTCTAACAGGATCGCCGCACGAGACGGGCGAGACTAGCGGGACGGGCGAGACGAGGAGGAATCCACTCTGTCCACGTCGCGCCTTTTTCACAAGTCGCGCGCTTCACGCGCCTCGGTCTGTGGCGCGAGCCCCCGTCAGGCCTGATGCTTGATGAAGAAGGTGGCGGCTTGTGCGCGTCGTGAGATTTTCAGTTTTTGGAACATGTGGGCGAGATAGTTCTTGACCGTCTTATCGCTCAGTTGCATTGTGGCCGCGATTTCTTTGTTGGTCAAACCTTCCGCCACCAACGCCAGGACGCGCTCCTCCTGAGGGGCAAGGGATTGTTTTCGTACGGGCCGGCTTGAGCCGGTCCGGCTTTCACCCGATTCAGCGCCCTTTGGGTGAGGGCCGGACTGAGAAGCGCTTGACCGTTGGAGACGATATGAATCGATCGAATCAGCAAGCCGGAGTCGATATTCTTGATGACATAGCCCTGTGCGCCGGCCAGCACGGCTGCCAGAACGAAATCATCATTCGCATAGGATGTGAGAAAGACGATTCGTGTCGTGGGATGCCTGGCGAGAATATCACGACAGGCTTCAACCCCGGAGCCATCCGGGAGTCGGACATCCATCAAAACGACGTCCGGTTTGAGTCGCTTGACCACTCGCACCGCGGCGGCTTTGGATCCCGCCTTGCCGACGACGGTAATGCCCTGGTTGTTGTGTAAGACGGTTCGCAGGCGACACGGACCACTTCGTGATCGTCGACCGAGAGCAGGCGAATCGGCTTCCTAGCGGAGGATATCGGCGGCCTCCTTCGGCAAGTCAAGTACGACGCGTGTTCCCTCATTCACCTTTGACAAAACGGTGAACCGCCCTCCGATCTTCTGCGCACGAGCGGCCATATTACCCAACCCATGCCCGGCCCCCTTTGCGGTGTCCGGGTTGAATCCACGGCCGTTGTCGCGAATGCTCAGCCGGACACCCTGCTTCAGCATCTTGAGCGACACCCTGGCCTCTTGCGCGCGGCTGTGCCGGATACAATTATTCACCGCTTCTTGGATGACGAGGAGCAGGTGCAGGGACTGTTCAGCCGATACGGCCTTCGCAGCACGATCCTCGACCGCGAGGCGCACACGCGTAGCCTTGTTCACCATCAGCGATGCCAGCATATTCTGCAGCGCTATCGGCAAGTCCTTCCCCTGGAGCGGGTCGGAGCCCAGCCCCGCGGTGAAGTTCCGTATCTCACGCATGACACGGTTCAATTGATTAATGGCCTGATCGAGTGATGCGCCGGACGTCTTGCGATTCCTTGGAGACATCAACGATTTGGTGGTTTCGAGGGTGAGGCCCACGGCAAAGAGCGACTGTAAGATATCATCATGCAGATATTGGCTGATCCGTTCGCGTTCTTGAAGCGAGGCCCGCAAATCACTCTCACGCTGGCGGAGAACCTCTTCGGCTCGTTTCCGATCCGAGATGTCACGGCTGAAAGCGAAGTTGTACTCCTGCCCCTCGAACGCGACATGGTTTGCAACGACTTCCACCGGATAGACTTCTCCCAACTTCGTTCGATGTCTGGTCTCGAAGCGAAGACGCTTTTGTTCCTTGAGCTCATTCCAATGTTGAGACCATAGGTCCAACTTGTAATCAGGGTCCAGGTCGAGGATGGTCATCGCGAGTAGTTCATCGCGAGAATAACCGAGTCGCTGGCAGGCGGCGTCATTCACATACAAAACCCGGGCGCTGCGATCGATCCAGAATGCCATGTCCGCCCCGCGATCGACGGCAAATTGGGTCAATTGCAACGCCTGCTCCGCCCGCTTACGCTCGGTGATGTCCTGAATCTGCTTGATAAAATATTGAGGGGTCCTGTCGGCACTTCGAATCAATGAGACACTCAGAAGAACCCAGACCGCGTGGCCTTGCTTGTGAAGATACCGTTTCTCCATCTGGTAGGTGTGGATCTCCCCCCTCAACATCCGGTTCACAAAGGCCAGATCAACCTCCAGATCGTCTGGATGGGTGATGGTATGGAAGGTCGTAGCCTCCAATTCCTCCTGTGAATAGCCGACAATATCGCAGAGGGCTTGATTGACTTGGAGCCAGCGGCCATCGGGAGCCACGAGGCCCATGCCGATCGACGCCTCACCGAAGGCTGTGACGAACAGTTCCTCGCTCTCCCGCAACGCCTCCTCGGCTCGCTTGCGCTCGTCGGTTTCCAGCATGCGCACAACAGACTCACCGACGGACACGCCAAAGCTCTGGACCTCAGGGCTCCATTCCCTGGGCGACCCGACATGTTCGTAGCACACCACCCCGATGAGTTTGCCGTGACGACGAATCGGCGCGTCCATAATGGAGGTAACCCCCAGCGGGAGGAGATAGTCGGCGGCAAATTCGCTGGTGCGCGGATCGACAAGAGCGTCGCACGCGGCCACCATCAGACTATCCTCGATCACTGAAAAATAGCGGGGGTAATTCGATGCCGTGAACCTGCTGCGCAAAGAATGGCCGGCTTGCGAACGTTCGTACAGGTCCTGACAGACCAACTCGGTTCGGTCCTCAGACAATAGCCAGACGCCAACGCGTTCCACCGCGAGCGTGTCCGCTACGAGCTTGGTCACACGTGGGATCACATCAGAAAACGTCGCCTTCGTATCGTCGAGGCGTGCGAGTTCGAGGAGCGCGGTCTGCATCACCAGAGCCTGTTGGGCACGCTCGTACGACTCATGTTCCGCCCGCTTGCGCTCGGTGATATCGGTTTCTGAACCGGCCATACGGAGCGGCGTGCCGTCGTCGGCCCAGAGGGCTATACAGCGGTCGAGGACCCACATGTAGGACCCGTCTTTTCGTTGGACCCGATATTCCTCGAAAAACTCCGGAATTTGCTTGGCCAAATAGGCGTCGATACTCTGGAGCACGCGATCGAGATCGTCGGGATGGATACGGCTTCGCCACTCATCGACATGGCTCGTGATTTCATGGTCCTCGAACCCGCGCATCGCTTTCCAACGCATGGAAAAGAATACCTCGCCTGTCCGAATGTCCCAGTTCCAGATTCCATCGTTACTCCCGCGCACGGCAAGCTGCCACCGTTCTTCGCTGGCGCGGAGCGCTTCTTCAGTCTGCTTACGCTCGGTGACGTCGAGGATAGTTCCAGTCATGCTAAGGGGGTGTCCAGTCGTATCCCGATGGACGGCTCCCCGTGAATGGATGAACCGGACTTCGCCGTTCGGCTGGACAATGCGATATTCCACATCGTAGGGGCGCTTTCCGAGGAGCGCGTCGTTGATGGCGGCTAGGACGCGGTCGTGATCTTCAGGGAGCAGTGCGGCCAAGAACGTATCGTACGTGACCGCGCCGGCCCTTGGCTCGTGACCGAAGATCCGGAATTGTTCGTCGGACCACTGCACCTCACCTGTATCGATGTCCCAGTCCCAGCTCCCCAGATGAGCTAGGGCTTGCGCGTCCACGAGATGGCGCTGGTGTTGCTTCAGGTTCTCTTCAGCTTGTTTCTTCTCGGACACGTCTCGACCTACTCCGGTGATACCGATGATCCGGCCGTCGGGATCTTTCAGCGCCGCGCCGGTCCAATAATACGGGATCGTCCGTCGGTCCTTGGTGAGGAGATGTCCTTCCAACTCCGCGTAGCCATTCATGAAGGCCTGCTGAATCGCCGTGGCAGTGCGGGTCTGTTCCTCCAGAGGGACGAAGGCTAAGGCAGACATGCCCAACAACTCCTCTGGGCTATATCCCGTAACTTCTCCGACACGACGATTCCATTTCACCATGTTGCCTTGGGTGTCGAGGGTAAACATCATATCAGGAACGGTTTCGATGACATTCTTCAAGTCCGCCAACGTCTGAGCTCGCTCGTGCTCGACTCGCTTCCGCTCGAACTCCGCCGCGACATGTGGGGCAAAGACTCCCAACAGTGACTGCAGATAGTCGCCGTGTTGCAACGGCTTTGTGTCCATCACGACGAGCAATCCAATGACTGCTCCGCCTTTCGTCCGGAGCGGCACACCGCAATAGCTCTCGGCTCCGAGGTCTGCCAAATGCTGGAACTGAGGAAACGTTGCCTGAACATCCCGATCGAAACAGGCGAAGGTCTGTGTCAGTGCGATGGCACAGGGCGTGTGGGCGAGTTCATATTCGAAGTTGTCGGCGAGGGTGCCTCCAGCCGAGACCGCGAGGGTACGGATCTTCTTGAGTCGGCCTTCAAGCACTTCACCGATCACCGCGTACTGCACCTTCAACACTGACGTCAGATGTGTCACCAAGGCCGCGAAAAACTCTTCGCCGGTCTCCGCAGTAGTACCCTCGACGATGGCGCGAAGCATATCGTACTGTTCGCGCACATCCCGCTTCTCACGGTCCAGGTGTAGGCTTTGCTCGCGCAACGTGCGGTCCCGTTCCGCCAGTTCACGCGACAGGTCGGCGACCTGGCCACGCAGCAAGTCCAATTCGGACAGGTGGCCGGTACTGCTCATGGTGCAACTCCTTGCCATGCAAGATGGCGATGTTTTGCGGATGAGCGCGGATCATCAGTATCGAAGCATCGAAACGCAGCGGTTACGATCGCGCTGATGCCACTTAGTGGTGCGGAAAGATTCTGATTATGAGTGAAGAGGAAGAAATGGAAAATAGTAGATGCGCCACGAGCGTTCCAGCGACGAATCCCAGCCCTGTCGTTTTGGAGCAGATCGGGTAGAGAGGACCACATTGCCGCCCACCCAGGCTGGTGATTTCTAACGGACAGACTCAGGAAGGTGCGGGAGCTAAACGAAAGTCTAGATCCGAATGGCCTAAAAATCTTAGAAACAGGGCGCGCAGGAGAGCGCGGATTAATTTGGTGCCGAAGGCGGGACTTGAACCCGCACGGCTTGCGCCACACGCCCCTCAAACGTGCGTGTCTGCCATTTCACCACTTCGGCACTCCGCAGGAGCTTGAAAAACCCCCGCAACTGCGTTCTCGCGTCGCTTAAACCCTCAACGCACAGAGGAGCACCCTTCGGATATCGGAATCACTTGAGGGACATTTCCGTTCGCCAAGATCCATGTAAAGGGCGAACGGCTCACACGAAGTGCGGTCTGTACCTCCTCGGGCTTTCGCTTGCTGCGGCCTTGTTGCAGGGCTTTTTGAAGCTCCTGCAGCTCGGGATGCTGAAACAGACTGTCACGTTGTTTTGTGTCGCGCTTTACGCTTCACGAACGACGAGCGACAGTCCGAGGGACCACATTATAGAAGTGGACCAAAATCCTTGTCAATCAATGGACGCTCCGGTAGAATCTGGCGGCTCATGCTCACCGGGTCCTCCAAAGTTGTGCAAATTCACCACAGCCTCACTTCCACGCTCGATGATGTCGTTGAACAACGAGCACAGGGATCTGTCGCTGCGTTGTTCGACGTCGACAATACGCTTCTGCCGGGAGAGGCCAGCGAAGTACTATTCTTCGGGTTTCTGTGGCGGCGTGGTCTGGTGGGATGGGGCGAGTTGAGGCGGAGTGCGGCCTGGCTGGCGGGGCACATGCCCCCGTTCTCGCTGCACCCCCTCCGAGAACGAAAAGTGTATCTGACGGGCAAGCGCCCCGCAGACATTGAATCGTATGCGCGGGAGTTTTGTCAGGCCAAGATGATCGGCAGGCTCTCCGTGCAGGGTCGCACAAAGCTGGACGAGCATCGACAGGCCGGTCACCAGCTGATTCTTGTGACTGGCGCTCCTGATTTTTTGATCGCGCCCCTTGCGGAGTTTTTGGGCGTGTCCACGGTCTTCGCGGCGAAGCCGGAGCAACGGGATTCCGTCTATACGGGTGCGTTGATTCCCCCGTTGCCCTATGGCCCTGGCAAGCGTGAGCTGATCCTCGCCCACGTTCAGAGAATGGGCCTCGATCTGGCCGGCTCCTACGCCTATGGCGACAGTCCCGGCGATCGCGACATTCTTGAACTAGTCGGGCACCCCCTGGTGGTCAACCCGATCCGGGGTATGGCTCGCATGGCGCGCCGCCTCGGCTGGCCTGTCGAAACGTGGAAGTGAACAAGATTGCCTGAGGTCATCAAGTCGGAACGTCCTCAAGTCATCAGATCTTGGACGTTCGACCTTCGACGTTCAAACTTTGTGACACGAGCGTTGTATGCGAGTTACCGAGATCTTCCATAGCATTCAAGGTGAGTCGAGCTACGCCGGACAGCCCTGTGTGTTTGTACGGCTGACCGGATGCCCGCTCCGCTGCACCTGGTGCGATACCGACTATGCCTTTTATGGGGGGCACGAGTGCTCAATCGAAGAGGTCTTGGCGAAGGTGCACACTTATGGGTGCCGCCTCGTGGAGGTCACCGGAGGGGAACCCCTTGTCCAGCCTGAGAGCCTCCCGCTCATGGCCAAACTGTGCGACGCCAGGTATACGGTCCTTCTTGAAACCAGCGGCGCCGTCGATATTGCACCGGTCGATCCACGGGTCCATGTCATCCTGGATGTGAAGTGTCCGGGGAGCGGTATGACGGATCGGATGCACTGGCCGAATCTTTCTCAACTGGCGGCCAAAGACGAGGCGAAGTTTGTCCTGGCCGACCGAGCCGACTACGACTGGGCCCGTGAGATTCTTGCCCAGCATGACGTAGCAAGCCGCTGTTCGGTGCTCTTTAGTCCGGTCTTTGGCTCCCTCGATGTGCGTGAGCTGGCAGAGTGGATACTGGCTGATCGTCTGCCGGTCCGTTTTCAATTGCAAATGCACAAGTATATATGGGCGCCGGATATGCGAGGGGTATGAGAGATGTCCTTGGTCAGAGGGCACTTGTGTGGAAGCCTCCGTACCCATTGACCAGTGACGACTGACCAACGACAAGGAGTTTGGGAAATGAAGATCATGCAGGTCATGGTACAGGTTGGGCGAGCGGAGACCGCACCCGCAGAGGTGTTGGTACTGACGCACTGTGAAGGAGAGGGATTGGCCGAAGAGGATGCGGCCCTGCTTGATCGAGCCCTCGGGGGTGCGTTGAGCAAGCTGGTGCAATCCAAGGAATTCGAGGGCAAGGCCAACGAAGTATTGCTGTATCACACGCAAGGTACGGTGCCTGCGAAACGGCTCGTGCTGGTCGGTTTGGGCAAAAAGAACGAGGTGACGATTGAGACGATCCGGCAAGCGATGGGCTCAGCCGAGAAGCGCGTCCGTCAGGCGAAGGTCGGGTCCTTTTCGGTAGCGCTGCCAACCGTGATGCCCGCCGGGATGTCATGGGTCGAGATGGCGCAAGCGATGGTTGAAGGGGCGATCCTGGGTAGTTATCAGTTCACCGTCTACAGAAGCGAGGCCACCTCAGGGCAAGACGTCGCGGAGATGAGGATTCTCATTCCGAGGAAGGGTCAGTTGCGGCAGGTCACTGAAGGGGTCCGGCGTGGCGTCGCCACGGCAGAGGCCACCGTCTTTGTCCGCGATCTCTGTAATCATCCCTCCAACGTCCTGACTCCCGCCAGAGTCGCCGACGAAGCGAAAACCATTGCCAAGGCTGAAGGGATTGCGATCAAGATTCTCGAGCAGAAAGAGATGGAGCGCTTGGGAATGGGCGCGCTGCTCGGCGTATCGCGCGGGAGCCAGGAGCCGCCCAAGTTCATCATCCTTGAATACAACGGCGCCAAGAAAAAAGACGCGCGTCCGGTCGTGCTGGTCGGGAAAACGATCACCTTCGATACGGGCGGGATCTCGCTGAAGCCTGCCGAGAATATGGAACACATGAAGGCCGATATGACGGGGGGGGCCGAAGTTCTGGCTTCGATCAGAGCGGCGGCCAGACTCAAGCTCCCGCTGCGCCTCATCAGCATCCTGCCCGTGGCGGAAAACATGCCGGGTGGCCGGGCGATGAAGCCGGGCGATATCGTGAAGACGCTGTCGGGGAAGACCGTCGAAGTGCAGAACACGGATGCGGAAGGCCGGCTCATCTTGGCCGACGGCCTCGCTTATGCGATGCGCTATAAGCCAGCGGCCTTGATCGACATTGCGACGCTGACGGGGGCTTGCGTCGTGGCGCTCGGCCAATTTGCGATTGGGATGTTCGGAAGCGACCCGACACTCAAAGACCAGGTCCGAAAGTCGGGACAGAAGGCCGGCGAGCGAGTGTGGGAAATGCCCTTATGGGAGGAATATTTCGAACAGCTCAAGAGCGACGTCGCCGACATGCGCAACATCGGTGGCCGTGGCGGCGGCATGATCACCGCGGCGCTCTTTCTGAGCAAGTTCGTGGGGGACTGCCCGTGGGTGCATCTCGATATTGCCAGTACGGATTGGAGCGAGCGGGAACGGGCCTACATTCCGAAGGGTCCCACCGCGATTGGAACCAGGTTATTGGTGCAGTACCTGATCGATCGGAGCTTGTAAGCAGGTCAAGGCTGAGGTTGAGACAAAAGACACGCAGTCTGCTTAGCCTCGGCCTGAGCCTTAGCCTTGGAAGGATTTCTTGACCTCGCGCGAAAAGATCGGGCAGCTCTTCATGTTCGGGTTTCTGGGCACTTCGGTGACGCCTGATCTGGCCTCATTCCTCAAAGAGTACAAGCCGGGCGGTGTTATTCTCTTCTCGCAGAACCTGGAATCCGTCGAGCAGATGGTCGACCTGACCAACAACCTGCAAGCCTGCAGCCCCCACTCGCCGCTGTTGGTCTCGATCGATCAAGAAGGTGGTCGGGTCTCCCGTCTTCCGAAGGGCTTTACGATTTTCCCCCCCTGTGGCCTGTTGGGCCGCTGCAACTCGACCGAATTGGTCTACGCGGCTGCGGCCACCATTGCCAGAGAGCTGAGGGCGGTGGGCGTGAACATGAATATGGCACCGGTGCTCGACGTGAACAGCAATCTGGACAATCCGGTCATCGGCGACCGGGCGTTCGGCGCGACGCCGGATGTGGTCTGTGAACTGGGGTTGGCGACGGCGGCGGGGCTGCAAGACAACAAGGTCGTGGCCTGCGGGAAACACTTTCCCGGTCACGGCGATACGAACGCCGATTCCCACAAAGAACTTCCGGTGGTCGAGGCATCGCGGGAGCGATTGGAGGCCGTCGAGTTGCCCCCGTTCCGCCGTGCTGTTGAGCAGAGTGTCGCGTCGATGATGACCGCGCACGTGCTCTACCGGGCCCTCGATGACGAATTGCCGGCCACGCTCTCGCCGGCCATCATCAACGATTTCTTGCGCCAGAAGCTGCGATACGACGGAGTGGTGTTGACGGACGACTTAGAAATGCACGCGGTCATCGACCATTATGGCGTGGAAGACGCTGCCGTTCGTGCAGTGCTGGCGGGATGCGATGTCTTGTTGATTTGTAAAGAGCGGGATCAGGAAGTCGCCGCCTTCGGGGCCGTGGAGCAGGCGGTGACGACAGGCAAGATCTCCGCCGAGCGGTTAGACCGCTCGGCGGCTCGAATCGCCCGCCTGAAAGACCGGTTTGTGGTGCCCTATAAGCCGGTGACTGTTTCCGAGGCGAAACTTGTTGCGGGGTGCCGAACCCATCAGGCGTTGTTGCACACGATCGAACAGGTTCAAGCGCGGTTATCTAACCCAAGATATTCATGAGCGCTTCTGCTCCAATCGCCGATGTTTGGGCGAGAGGCGCGGGGCCAGAGGCTAGGGGGTGACTGGAAGGAAAGTCGTGCCTCGTGCTACTAGCCTGACCCACTATCCCCCTTGCAGGTCGCGGGCCAATTCCCCTACAGTGCGCTGCATGATCCGCACATTTCAAGGTATCAAACCCACCATTCCAACGTCCTGTTTTATCGAAGAGACCGGCGTCGTCATCGGTGATGTCGTGCTAGGCGAGCACTGCAGCGTCTGGTTCCATGCTGTTATTCGCGGGGATGTGCACTGTATCAGGATCGGTGACCGGACGAACGTGCAGGACCTCTGCATGCTCCATGTCAACCACGATGCCCATGCGCTGATCATCGGCAACGAGGTGACCATCGGCCACGCGGTGATACTCCACGGTTGCACGATTAAGGATCGCGTGCTGATCGGGATGGGGGCCATTGTAATGGATGGGGCCGTGATCGGAGAGGATTCGGTGGTGGGGGCTGGTGCGCTGGTGGTGGAAGGCATGATTGTGCCGCCGAAGAGCGTGATCCTGGGATCGCCGGGCCGTGTTCGGCGCCCAGTGTCAGAAGCAGAACTTGCGTGGATTAAGGAGTCGGCAGAGAACTACGTGAAGTACGCAGGCCAGTACTTAGCCGGCCCATCAAAAGCCAAACCCGGTTTCCGAATTTAGCAGGATAGCCACGCGAGACAGGCTGAGGTCGAGGTCAAGGTTGAGCGAAGACCTGACTTTCATTATCTCAGCCTTGGCCTTGGCCTCAGCCTTAACCTTCCGATAACGCTGGCCGACTTTTTCAGCAGCCTGCTAGTAGCTCTTGCCGATTTGAATAAAACAAATCGGGTCGCCCACCAATGCCGTCGGATAGTAGCGTTTCCCAACCCGGTATGGCACTCGATGCCGGTGACACCATTCTGCAAACCACAGGACTTCTTCTGTGGTGGTCGTGACGAGTCCAGGCCTCGCGAGCTTTCCCATACAATGTGCAACCAACGCACGTACGATACGCCGCTCTTTGCCAAACTTCAGATGGTCGAGTGTGAGAGGATTGCCTCGCCCATACGACAGAGGCGACAAATGCGGGAACCGCTCAGGATCATTCAACACGCTGGCTATCCAGAGATGATCGAATCGGCCCTTCTCGCTGGCCGCATCAGCCGCATGGAACGTGAGGGGAATTGAGTGGCAGGCACGGTTGAGTGCTGCGACTTCGGCTCTCCTAAGATTATAGGGTTCCACCGTCCGACCCAGCTCTACCATTTCCATCATCAAAGCAGGAAGTTCCGCCACCCCGGCGCCGACGTAGAGACTGCGACCGCCCCGTCCTAGTTTCCGCCTCAACCGCACGGCAACCAAACTCCCTAGACGGTCGCAAAGTCCCCGTTTCGCCCGCCAGAACTCATTGCCTCCCTCATAACAGTAGACTGGTCCCAGCGCGCCATAGTCGAGACGGCTATAGACCTCGGTCACAAGGCGGCGGGTCGCGAGAGCCAGCTTCGTGCGACTCGTCTTCATGGTCGTACTCCAGCGATCTGAATCGCGGTCGCGGTCACCGTCGCTGCCACGTTGGAAAGAAATTCAAGGTTCAGTGTGTCCACGGTATCAGTCTCACGATGGTAATGCGGATTCCGGAAGTTCGCCGTATCGGTCAACATCACGGCTGGGTAGCCTGCATCCCAGAACGAGGCATGGTCGCTGCGACGGGTATGAGGCATGACCTCCCCTCGGCCTGGCACCACCAATGACAGGGACTTGAGCTGGGCCGCATGCCGCTGGGCCTCCTGTTCAAGCTGGAGCACCAAAGACCGGGATGCCTCGTTGCCCACAATGGCGAGAAAGTCTCCCTGGGTCGGCACCGCAATGGGGATACCGGGTGGAATCTGCTGCGTGTCTGCTTCGCTTCTGGCGAACCCGACACATTCCAAGATAATCGCACCCGCCAACTCACGGCGTTCGGCTTTCAAACGGGACGCGAACGCCTGACTCCCTAGCCGATCCTGCTCTTCAAGACAGAATGCCACGAGCCAGATTGGTCGCGCGAGAGGTCGCGCGCGGAGGCGAGAAGCCACTTCGAGGAGGACCACGAGCCCACTTGCGTTATCATCCGCGCCCGGTGATCCGGACACGGTGTCGTAGTGGGCCCCGATCAGGAGTGGGGGCAACGCCTCTCTTTGTCGGGACCAGTCCGGGTGCTTAATCGCCACTACATTGCGATAGACCTTGCCCCACGCACTCATGAGTTGGCCGCCGGTGGCCCACCCAGACTTGGCAAACTGCGTCGCCAGATAGTGCGCAGCCCTCCGAAGCGCGCGAGGACTCGTCTCAGGATGACGCTCGCCGACGAGGGCCTCAAGATGGCGGTTGAATCGGAGGCGCTGGGTTACCACAACAAGAGACTGACTGGATTAACCGACTAGCAGAATGCTGAAAAAGTCGCTCTTCTCACCCGCCCAGCCCCGGCGCGCCGAGACGCGCCTTTTCCCATGCGGCGTTCTCGCATCGTTCAGATCCTCAACGTACCTCAGAGGGTACGCTTCGGCCTTGCTGGACGGCTTTTTTGAGCATCCTGCAGGAGTGTTTTCCTGTGGTGCCGCTAGACTGAGCTCGTCGCAGGCACACGTGCGGACCATCGACGTCCTCACGTGCCAAAATAGTTTTCCCGCAGCCTGCTACGATGCGATCTCCGTCCCGATACCTTTGTGCGTGAACACTTCGAGAAGAATGGCATGCGGAATTCGACCGTCGATGATATGGGCTTTGCCGACACCACCTCCGAGCGCATCCAAGCAGGCATGTACCTTAGGCAGCATCCCTTCGCTGATCGTGCCCTTCTTCACCATCCGTTGCACGTCTTTGCGTGAGACCGTCGAGAGGTGGCGCCCATTCGCGTCGCGAATGCCTTTCACATCGGTCATCATCACCAGCTTCTCCGCACCCAGAGCGGCGGCCATCGCCCCAGCCACCAAATCGGCGTTGATATTGTATGTATTCCCTTCCCGGTTGGTGCCAATCGGTGCGATGACAGGAATGTAATGATCCTGCTGAAGTTTCCGCACCAACGTGGGATCGATAGACTGGACCTCTCCGACCAAGCCGAAGTCCTCGTCCCCCTCGCCGTCATCGAGATCCTTTTCCAGACTTGCCGCCCAGGCTTTGGCCGTGAGCGGTCGAGAGAGGATGAGCCCGCCGTCCTTTCCACTCAAGCCGACCGCAAGGCCACCATGGCGATTCAAGAGATCAACGATTTCCATGTTGATTTTGCCGGCTAATACCATCTCGACGATTTCCATCGTAGACTCGTCTGTGACCCGCACCCCATGACGAAACTTGGCTTCGATACCCACTCGCTGGAGCATCTTATCGATCAGGGGGCCCCCACCGTGCACAATGACCGGGTTGAGACCCACATATTTCAGGAGCACGACATCCTGGGCGAACCGCTCTTTCAACGGCGCATCGATCATCGCATGACCGCCATATTTGATGACAATGGTCTTGGCCTTGAACGTGCGAATGTAAGGCAAGGCTTCGATCAGGACGTTCGCTTTCTTAATCAGTCTGTTCATATCCAGGCTCCCATGGCGAAAAAAGCGCGAAAGGCAAGAAATGCGGGACGAGCAATGCGGTCTGAAGACTGAAGTGTTCGGAACTCCGACCTTCGGTCTACGGACCTTCGGACTTCAGCCTTCGGATCGCGCCTGACACAGAGGGTAGTCGGCAACCGTATGACGATCATGGCTTGACGTCCTTCACGACACGTACGCCGCTCGGGCGACCGGCTCGCGGATGCGCCTTATCATAGACGGCCAGGAGCTGGTCCGTGGCCAGGTGCGTATACTTTTGCGTCGTGCTCAATGAGGCATGCCCAAGCATCTCTTGAATCGACCGCAGGTCGGCCCCTTCATCGAGGAGATGGGTGGCAAAGGAGTGCCGCAACGTATGGGGACTCACGGAACCACCGGCAAGCCGGTTCGAATAACGGGCCACGATGCGAGCGACGCTCCGAGTCGTTAAACGCCCCCCTCGGCTGTTTCGAAAGACCGGTGACGAGACGCGCTTCGTCTTCGTCGTCAGATCTCGAGAATTCATCAGGGGCCGCTGATCCAAATATGCCTGAATGGCCCGTAGAGCCACATCTCCGATCGGCACGATGCGCTCCTTCCGGCCTTTTCCTCGCAGATGGACCAGCCCCTCGGACGCACGGAGATCTTCGAGATTGATCCCCACGAGTTCACTCACGCGAGCCCCGGTCGAATAGAGCGTCTCCAGCAAGGCGCGGTCTCGGTGCGACCCTCCTGCCTGATCGGCAGGAAACTCCATCAGCGCTGCCGCGTCGTCCTTGGTCAAGACACGCGGAAGATGTTTCGGCTGTTTCGGCGTCCTGATGGCCTCGGCAGGATTGAGGCCGACTATGCCCTCTCGCTGCAGATAGCGATAGAAACTGCGGAGGGAGGCGAGCTTCCGGGCCATCGAGGTACTTTTCTCACGCTTGCGGTCCAACCAGTGAAGGTAGGCTCGAATGGACTCCGTTTGCACCGTGGCAGGATTAAGCGCGTAGCCGTCGGGGTCCTCCGTCGTCATGAACGTCTGAAACTGTCGGAGGTCCGAGGCATAGTTGCGCACTGTCTCACGCGACGCATGACGTTCCAGCTCAAGGAACGTCATGAAAGCTCGAATTGCGTCATCCATGCCGTCAGGTCCTCAAGCGCCCGTTGTCCCGTGAGCCGTCGTTTGCGCTCCCTGTCTCTCGTCGGTGTGGCAAGGGGAGGAAAGAGCCCGAAATTCGTATTCATCGGCTGAAAATGACGAGGGTCCGTGGTCGTGATGTACGACAGCAGACAGCCATGCGCCGTGGTGGGCGGCGGCGTGACCAACGGCAATCCTGCAAGACCACGGGCGGCATTGATTCCTGCCAACCCTCCCATCGCGGCGGAATCCGTATAACCCTCGACGCCGACCAGCTGTCCTGCAAAGAAGAGGGTGCCGCGCGCCTTGAACTGAAGGGTATCGCGCAGTAGTTGGGGAGAATTGATAAAGGTGTTGCGATGCAGGCTGCCGTAGCGCAGAAACTCCGCCTGCTCAAGACCGGGAATCATGCGGAACACCCGCTTTTGCTCCCCATAGGTCAATTTAGTCTGGAACCCCACGAGGTTGTAACAGGAGCGATGGGCGTTTTCCGTCCGGAGCTGTACCACAGCATGGGCTCGCGCACCCGTTTTGGGATTTTCAAGGCCCACCGGCTTCAACGGACCGAATTGCATGGTCTGGCGGCCCCGTTCGGCCATCACCTCGATGGGGATACAACCTTCAAAATAGGACGTCTTTTCAAATTCTTTGGGTTGGACTTTCTCCGCCGCGAGCAACGCGTCATAGAAGGCGTTGTAGGCCGGCTCGTCCATGGGACAGTTGAGATAGTCATCCCCGCCCTTGTCGTAACGGGACGCGAGAAATACGACATCCATATTGATGGAATCGGCATCCACGATCGGAGAGATCGCATCGTAGAAATACAAATGTTTCGTGTGGGTCAATTGCGCAATCGCCTGAGACAGTTTGTCGGATGTCAGCGGGCCGGTTGCCAATATACAGAGGCAGTCCGTTGGAATCTCGGTGATCTCCTCATGCAGAATGCGAACGTTCGGATGCCCTTCCAGCGCCTGGGTAATCTTGAGTGAAAACTGCTCGCGATCAACGGCCAAGGCCGATCCTGCCGGCACCCGCACCTCATCCGCCACCCGAATAATGAGCGAGTTGAGACGGCGCATTTCTTCTTTCAAGATGCCGGGGGCATTCAGTAGATCCGCGGAACCGAGCGAATTCGAACAGACCAGCTCTGCCAAACCACCGGTCTTGTGCGCTTGAGTCATCTCTTTTGGACGCATTTCATAGAGCGTCACTTTCGCCCCACGATTGGCCGCCTGCCACGCCGCTTCAGACCCGGCCAGACCGCCCCCGATAATGACAACGTCATCGCGCATGCGAGTGAAACTCCGCGAAGAAAGACTGAGAGTGGTGGCATTGTAGGAACCGCGTTTTGGGGATGTCAAGACAACTTCGCTACGCATAACGTTTGGTGTCACGGTTGATCCGATTTATGACCCCGTGCTACACTTCCATTCCTGTAGGCGATTAGCTCAGGGGTAGAGCGCTTCCTTCACACGGAAGAGGCCACTGGTTCGATACCAGTATCGCCTACCATATTCTCCATCTCCCCCTTCCCGATACATCCCCCTGTCCTGGCCCGCATTATTCATGAGCGCTTCTGCTGCGATCGCCGATCCGCTACTACGACGAGCCTTCGGCCTGCGGGTTCGCCCCTCGGACCCTCACCGTACTGCACGAGTACGCATCGGGTCCTCACGGTTCCGCGCATCGGTCTCGCGACGCGGCTCAGCGATTTCGCGACGAACCGTCATGAATAATGCGGGCTAAACTGACGGTTTTCATGATATTACCTGAACCGCTCCAATCCTGGACAGAATCCTGGAGGTCGGCTACACTTCAGTCTATCGAGAGACCGTCGATTCTGAACCGTACAAGACAAGTGAGGTCATTTATGCGGACTACAGCTCTTGCCATGGGAATTCTCTTCCTAGCCACCGCAGTCGGCTGTGCCGGAAACCGCCAAGAACAGGCGTCGGCCGATGCGGATGGAGGCTATACCGCCCCGGCCAGCATTTACAGTGTGATGGACCCCACATCCTTGGTCTACACCGATGTGGCGGCCGGATCAGCCGCTAACGATAACCCCTGGCGCTGGGTCGGGTTTTTCGCACACCCCCTCGGTGTCGCGGTTGATTACGGCCTGAACCGGCCGATTTACACGCTTACCAGCAAGATGCCGTACCTTTTCGGGTACACGGCTGAGGATTCGATGCAGGATAGCCAACGACGCTAATTCTTCGTACACATCGTTGCAGATTCAACGCCCGCTTTTCTCACAAGAGCGGGCGTTGCTTTGTCACCCCGTTGGCAAACCCTTTCAGGTTTCGTGTATGCTCCCTTCGTGAGTCTGAATTCACGTGACAGGCAAACGCCTCGCGCTGTGCCATTTCGACTGTGGATGGTCTGCGGGCTAGGACTGATCCTCTTGCTGAATGCCTGCGGAACTCCGGCTCGACAATCAATCCTCCCGCCGTCTGAAAGCGATCTGGTCCTCCTGAAGTCTACGACCCTCTGCACTTCGAAGTCCGGCTTCCTCAAGACATATCCTCCCTCTACCCTCAAGACACAAGACTGGGGCGCTGGACAAGAGTTGGTTCTCCCTGCCGGCCAAAGCCCATCTCATGGCGACGAGTCCTACTTTTTCGATGAAGACGGCATGCTGGTCGGAACCGTCTTTACCTTTCCGTCCGGGCTTGACTTGAATCCCTACCCAGTCCTCCGCCGCACCTTAACGCTGTTGAAGCCAACATTGGAGTTCTATCTCAACGTGGCAAATCTGTCCTCAAGAACAAGCATGGATTCCAGCGCCCTGTACGAAACCGGTGACGAGAAAACAACGACACAATACTTGGTCCTCGGCACGCGCGAGCAACCGGCATTGCTCCAAGCCTCTGTGACGATCGACCCCTATGTTCGGCTGTTCTCACCCTATCGACGGGAGTTCTTGGAACGGTTGCGCCATCCAAGCGGCCGGAAACCCGGGCAATCGATCGACAGTCAAGGCGCTGAGGATAAGGAACCCTTCCTCTCGCTCCAGCAATTCGCACGCGGCCAAACCGCGCAGCTCTCCTACTGCGGGACTCAGAACTACGATACCGCAGCCGCTGCCTACCAGAATGCGATCGCAAGCGGCTTTACGAATAAAGTGTGGCTGGCAGAAGCTCACCACAAACTGGGCCTGGCATGGGAAGGGAAGGGAGAGCACGAGAAGGCCAAGACGGAGATACTTCAGTCGCTGGCCATCAGACCCAACACTCCGGAAATTCTGAACAACCTTGGCACGGTGTATACCCAGCTGGGAGACAAGGCGAACGCGCTGGCCTCGTTCGAAAAAGCCGTCACGCTCCGCCCCAACTATGCCATTGCCCGCTACAACTTGGCCGAGGCCTACGAGCCTACGAATCCTAAACGGGCCCTTTCAGAGTACGAGACCTATCTCGCGCTGGTCGAAGGTATTCCCGATGAAGCAGGTCGCATCGCCCTCGTTCAACAGCGCGTCAAGGCGCTGAAACACTAGTCTGCCCCTCAATCTCCTCGTTCCCCTCACAAGAAGTCAAATATGTGAATATGTTAGGCGCATGCCCGGTATCGCTGTATGCTTCTCCCATCACTCTGCACAGAAGATATGGGAGAACGATATGGAACGAACTACTTGGGCTGGTGTGCGAGCAATCGTCTTGGCTGTCACGGCCCTGTTCCTCCTGCCGCTCCAGGCTCAAGCCGAGCGGAATTGGGAGTTTTCAGCGGGAGTGTTCGGAGGAAAAGCCTACCACTCAAACGAAAGCATGAAGTATAGCGATGGTCAAGGTGGCATCGTCATTGCCGGGACTGCGCATGGGGTCAATCTCAATGACGCGCCGACATTTGGAGGGAAACTTACAGCTTGGCATCTTCCCCGACAATATACATGGCAACCGCAAATTGGTCTTGAGCTTGACTGGACACGCTTCACTGCAGATCTTCACCCACAAACTG
>Ga0247727_10004153_pt1 | contig 31040 bp, 25 predicted proteins | sample WisWelCaveWW1625_FD_202498 | JGI IMG/M metagenome (GOLD analysis project Ga0247727, IMG submission 202498) | Biofilm microbial communities from Wishing Well Cave, Virginia, United States - WW16-25 | ecosystem: Environmental > Aquatic > Deep subsurface > Groundwater > Cave microbial mat | place... | reverse complement strand
ACCCGCAGGGATTTTATTTGCTCGGAAGAATCTATGAGAAGAAGGGCGACAAAAAGCTCGCCATCGAAAGCTACAAAAAGTTTCTCGACCTCTGGAAAGACGCCGACGCCGATTTGCCGGATTTGATCGAGGCCAAAGCGCGGCTGGCGAAGTTGCGCGGGGCGTGAGGCGAAGGGTGAAGGGCGATGGGCGAAAGGGGAAAGGTGAAGAGCGAAAGGTGAAAAGAAGGTGTTTTGTAACTATTCAGGCCTGTTTAGAAGGCAAAACAATTTTGGGCAAAACTATTAACGCTTTTAGTCCATTTAAAGTGCAATCGTTGCAAAAAAAAAGCAAAAACTTTCACGCAAAGACGCAGAGCCGCAAAGGCACCGCAAAGAAAAGCTTTGCGGGTTCTTTGCGTCTTCGCGTCTTTGCGTGCGCTTTTGATTTTCTTTTTGGCTGCGCCGGTAAGGTTGCGGCTCGTTGGGACAATTGTTTTGCTCTTAATGGTTTTGCCTTAATTTCTTGGCTTTCGACAGCAGCTGAATAGTTACGATTTCTTATTAAAACTTTAAAGACTGAGGAAAGGAGATTAACTATGGATACCAAGAAGCAAGCGAACTCTTTAAGATCAAGCCAGACTGAGAGTAAGTCGTCGGAATACGAGATTATTACGAGTTACAGAGAGCTTCGAGTTTATAAATTGGCGTTTGAGGCGGCGATGCGGATTTTTGAGCTTTCGAAGAAGTGGCCACAGGAGGAGAAGTATTCGCTCACGGATCAAATTCGACGTGCATCTCGATCTGTTTGCAGCAATATTGCTGAGGCATGGCGGAAGCGTCGCTATCCCTCTCATTTTATCAGCAAATTGAGTGATTCGGATACGGAAGCTGCCGAGACTGAAGTATGGCTTGATTTCGCCTTGCGGTGCGGCTATCTTGGAGAAACTGATCACAAAGACCTCCGTGAGCATTATGATCATAACGGTGGGATGTTGGTCAATATGATGAATAATCCGGAGAAGTGGTGCAAACCGGTTCGTCGTGCGTAAGGCGAAGGGGGAAAGGCGAGATCATCACCTTTCACCCCTCGCCCTTCACCCCTCTGCCCCACGCCTTTCACTCTACAAATGAAACAATCATCAAAATTCGAGTAACGAAATGATTGGACAATTCCCCCACGGACGCGGCCTCTTCATCGGCACCGCTGGCTGGTCCTACCCAAGCTGGAACGATTTGGTTTATCCGGCGCGGCGGCCCAAGAATTTTTCCGAATTGGCGTCGATCAGCAAATTGTTCAATGTGGTGGAGATCAATTCGACTTATTATCATCCACAGAGCGCGAGCGCTTCGCAGCAATGGCTGGCACAAGTGGAAGCCAATCCCCGTTTTCGCTTTACGGCGAGAATCTGGCAAAAGCTGGTGCTCGAAAAATTTTCGGCGAGCGGGACCGGCTATTCACAAACCGATATCGCGCTGGCCAAACGCGGCATGCAGCCGCTGTTGGAAGCCGGACGTCTGGGCGCCTTGCTCGCGGCGTTTCCGCAGTCCTTCCATTATAATGATAATGATCGCGACCGCTTGTTTCGCCTGCTCGAAGCTTTTCAAGAGTATCCGCTCGTCGTCGAAGTGCGCCATCAGTCGTGGCATCAACCGGAGGTGTTGGCCGAGCTGAATCGGCGCGGTGTCGGGTTTGCCAATATCGACCAGCCGCAGATCGGCCAAGCGCTGGGTTTCACAGCGGTGACGACCGGACGCCTCGCCTATTTTCGGTTTCATGGCCGCAATCAACAGCAGTGGCTCAATAAAGACGCCGGCGTCGATGCGCGTTATGATTATCTCTACTCCGCCGAAGAACTCGGCAGCTTTGTGGCGCCCATACAAAATGCGTTGCGGCAGGCGGAAAACGCTTATGTCATTTTTAACAACCATCCGGCCGGGCAGGCGGTGGTGAATGCTTTGCAATTGCAATTCGATTTGACGGGAACCAAAGTGAACGTGCCGGAGAAACTGCTGCGCGCTCATCCGGATTTGGTGCGGCTGCGGTTGGGGGCGAATCCGCAGCAGGCCGATTTGTTCTGATTTTGGTTTGAATTTGCAAAATTTTGTTGTATATTTCAATGTGTTGTTTTAATTTAAAGAATGCCTTTTTGAGCAACTCGGGCTTTAAGTTTGTGCTTCGATAATTGGCTGCCGGTTGGAGGAATGCATGTCGCGCTTTATAGATCCCACGACAGATTTCGGCTTCAAAAAGATCTTTGGCGACGAGGCCAACAAAGAAATCATTATATGAATGAACCCGTTCGCTAAAAATGCGATACTTTATTCTTGAAAACTATTAACGAACGAAGGATGATTAACGGTGAGCACAATTTCTTCTCGAAACGGTGGTATGATGACAGACGGCCATACAGTCGTCAATGATTTCAACATTCACGTGGCCACGGCCAACGGCTCCGGCAGCCAGACCTCGAACATGGTGTTGTTGCGTTCGATTTTTCAAATGGGCGTACCGGTTTGCGGCAAGAACCTCTTCCCCTCCAATATCCAGGGCTTGCCGACTTGGTTTACTATCCGGGTGAATAAAGACGGTTACATTGCCAGGCGCGAGAAAAACGATATTCTCGTGACGATGAATTCCGACACCGCGCAAGAAGACGTCCGCAAACAGGAGCCCGGCACGATTGTGATCTATGACGAGCCGCTGAATTTAAACCAACTCCGCGATGATCTGCTCTTTTACCCGGTGCCGTTCGACAAACTGGTCAAGCCGGTTTGCCCGGAAGCCAAGCTGCGGAAGCTGGTGCGCAACATGATTTACGACGGCATTCTCGCGCGGCTGCTGGGCATCGAGATGGCGGAAATTGAGAACGCCCTCAAAAAGCAATTCAAAAAGAAAACCAAAGCGGTGCAATTGAATTTTGCCGCGGCCCAAGCCGGTTATGAATTTGCCGGCGAAAATTTGCCCAAGCAGGATATTTTCCGCGTCGAGCGCATGAACAAAACGTCGGGCAAGATCATCATCGACGGCAACTCGGCGGCGGCGATGGGCAGCATGTTTGCCGGCGTCACCGTCTTCACGTGGTATCCGATTACGCCCTCCTCGTCTTTGGGCGAGGCCTTGACCGAATATATGAAGCGTTACCGCCTCGATCCTGAAACGAAAAAGGCGACGTTTGCGATCGTGCAAGCGGAGGACGAGTTGGCCGCCGTCGGCATGGCGATTGGCGGAGGCTGGGCCGGCGCGCGGTCGATGACGGCGACTTCCGGCCCCGGCATTTCGTTGATGGCGGAATTTGTCGGCCTCGCTTATTATGCTGAAATTCCCGTGGTGATTTTTGATATTCAGCGTGTCGGACCTTCGACCGGTTTGCCGACGCGCACGATGCAGGGCGATATTTTGTTCGCCGCAACGCTCTCGCACGGCGACACCAAACATCCCCTGCTTCTGCCCGGCTCGGTGGAAGAATGCTTCACGATGGCGGGCACGGCCTTCGATCTCACCGAAGAGTTTCAAACGCCGGTCTTCGTGATGAACGATTTGGATTTGGGCATGAATTATTGGATGTCCGATCCCTTCCACTATCCGGAGAAACCTTTCAAGCGCGGCAAGGTGCTTTCGGCGGAAGATTTGGAGCGCGTCCGCCAGTTTGCGCGTTACAAAGATGTCGATGGCGACGGCGTTCCATATCGCACGCTGCCCGGAACCCACCATCCGCTCGCGCCATATTTTACGCGCGGCAGTGGCCACAACGAGCGCGCCGGTTATAGCGAGCGCCCGGAAGATTATAAAAACAACATGGATCGTTTGGCGCGCAAATTCGAAACCATCAGACAACGAGTCCCAGCCCCGATTATCGAGAAAAATTCCCCAGCCGAAATCGGCATTATCGGATTCGGCACGAGCCATTGGGCCATTCTCGAAGCGCGCGATCGGCTGCGCGAGCAACACGGCGTGCCAACCAGCTACATGCGTTTGCGCGCGTATCCTTTCAATGACGAAGTTCACGACTTCGTGCGCGAGCATCAGCGCCTCTATGTTGTCGAGCAAAATCGTGACGGCCAAATGTTCGACCTGCTCAAGCTCGATTTGGAGGCCGGTCTAATCGAAAAGTTGCACAGCGTGCGTCACTATGACGGTTTGCCGATTACACCCGGCAGCATTATCCGTGGCGTTCTCGCGCATGAAAAAGAAGCGCCGGCGCCAGACGTGCAGCCGATGGAAAAAGTGTTGTTTGCATGAACCTTATCGAATATATCCACGACAAGTTTTTCAAGATGATCTTCTCTGAGGTTGCCAATGTGAGAACCTTCTTGAAAGTCGTATTGCCGGAAGCGTTGCAAAGCCGGCTCGATTTTACAGGAATAACGTTTGATCCAACTTCTTACGTTTCGGAGGAATACAAATCATCTTTTTCCGACATGGTGGTGAAATGCCGAAACAAAACTGACCAACTGCCGGTTGATATTTATTTTCTTTTCGAGCACAAATCTTATCAAGACGAAGGTATTCTCCTCCAGCTCATACACTATATGTACTTGATGTGGCAGAAGGACCGCAAAGAAAAAAAGCCGATGCGAACCATTATTCCATTGGTGTTTTATCACGGCAAAGGTTCCTGGCAGATTCCGACGCAGTTCATCGAGCAGTTCTCCGCAGTTGATGAGGTGAAGCCATATTTGCTCAATTTTTCGTATATACTTTTTGACACCAACGCTTGGGATTGGCAGGCAGAGAGCAGCCGTCCCTTGAAAGAAAATGTTTATCTGCTCTCTGCCATGCTGTTGATGAAAGCCGCTTTCAGCAAGGATTTAAAGCTTATTCAGCAAGTATTCCAATTGTGGCATCAAATGGGTTTCATCAATGAGAAGGAACGGGTCAACTTTTTGCTGATCTACGTGATGGAGACACAGGACGTTCCTGCCAAAGAATTAGAAAAAATGTTGAAAGAAACCAAGTTGAAAGGAGAAACAGTCATGCCAACGTTAGCGCAAAGATTGAGAGAAGAGGGCTATCTCCTTGATCGTCAGGAGGTGTTGATTATGCTCTTGTCCACTCGTTTTCACTTGAACGAGAACGAAAAGCAACGCATTCGTGAAATCAATGAAATGGAAAAATTGACCGCCGCGCTCAAAATGGTGGTTGCGGCGCAAACCAAAGAAGAAATTCTGGAAAGTTTGCAAACCGTTGTTCTTTAATTTTTTAATGGAAGATAAAGATGAGTACAGATGTTGCAATAGCTCCTGCGGCAAAAGTCGCCAAATTGAACCGCATCGGTTTAGAGATTTCGCCTTATCGCGGCGGCAAGACCACGCTGTGCGCCGGTTGCGGCCACAATGCCATCACCGAACGTATCATCGATGCTTTTTACGAAATGGGCGTTGACCCCTATGGCGTCGCCAAATTTTCCGGCATCGGCTGCTCGAGCAAATCGCCGGCGTATTTTTTGGAAGCCGCGCATGGATTCAACGCAGTGCACGGCCGCATGCCCGCGGTGGCGACCGGCGCGATGATGGCCAATCGCAGTTTACTGGGCATCGGCGTGAGCGGCGACGGCGATACGGTCTCGATCGGCATCGGCCAATTCATCCACATGATGCGCCGCAACGTGCCGATGATTTATATTATTGAAGACAACGGTTGCTACGGCTTGACCAAAGGCCAGTTCTCTGCGACCGCGGATCTCGGCTCGAAGCTCAAAACCGGCGTCGTGAACGATCTTCCCGCCGTCGATACTTGCGCTTTGGCCATCGAGCTCGGCGCCACCTTCGTGGCCCGCTCTTTTTCGGGCGACAAAAAGCAGCTCTTGACGATCTTGAAAGCGGCGATTTCCCATCGCGGCACCGCGATGATCGACGTCATTTCGCCGTGCGTGACCTTCAACGATCACGAAGGTTCGACGAAGAGTTACAGCTACGTCAAGGATCACGAGGAGCTGCTCGGCGAAGCGAACTTTGTGCCCTTCTTCGAAGATATCACGATTGATTATGAACCCGGCACGACCAAGGAAGTTGAGATGCACGACGGTTCGCGGCTGCTTTTGCACAAGCTGCCGCAGGATTACGATCCTTCCAACCCGTTGCACGCACTCCGCCTGTTGGGCGAGTCACGCAAACGGGACGAATTGCTGACGGGAATTTTCTACGTCAATCCCGAGAGCAAAGATTTTATCGAGCTATTGAACATTGTTGATGAACCTTTGAATAATTTGCCAACCGAGCGCGTGCGCCCCGGCCGCCACGTTTTGGATGAGCTAATGGAAGAGTTGAAATAATCCGGCTGGCTGACGAGGCGATTCATGTTTTTCTTTTATTGAATCGCCTTTTTTGTACTGTTAATTTACGGTCTCTTTAGTAATCCAAGCTGCCAACTCGACTGCGCTCGTAGGGTTCGGTTGCAGACTGGCAGTCTGCGTTACGGATTTTAACGCGAGGAGGTGAAGCATGGCTCTTTTGAAAGTGGCTGATGTGCCGGCAACGACCGTGGCCAAAAATGCCACCGTAATCGAGGCCGTTGCCGCGATGGAGAAAAACCGTGTCGGCGCCGTTGCGGTTGTCGAGCAAGGTCTCTTGAAAGGGATTTTTACGGAGCGCGACGTCATGCTGCGGGTGGTTTTGGCCAAACGCAATCCGGAAACCACGACGATGTCCGAAGTGATGACAACCGTCGTGCAAACCGTTCCGGCCGACACTTCTCCAAATGAAGCGCTGGCAATCATGGTGGAGAAACACATTCGACATTTGCCGATTGCCGACAACGACGGTCGCATACTTGGTATGCTGTCGATACGGAATCTTTTGCAGCACCGGGTGGAAGACTTAAGCCACGAGCTCGAAGCGGTGGACGCGTATTTGACGGCGGATGGAATCGGCGGCTGAAACTGCGTCTTGCCAATGAGATTGTGTGTGGGAAAGCAGTTTGGGTTTTAATAAAAATTTATTATGCTTGTAACATTCGTTTTTGGAGCGCTAATATGGATGCTGCCATAGAACGTCAGCATATCGTCAAACACGCTTACGTAGATGGCGCGCCGGATTTGATTGTCGAGATCAGTTCACCGGGCACGGCACACATTGACCGCGTCAAAAAGAAGAACCAGTACGCCGAGTTCGGCGTTCGAGAATACTGGATGATTGATCCAAACCGGCAAATCGCGGAGTTTCTTCAAAATCACGCTGGAAAATGGGAACCGATACCTTTGAGCGCAGAAGGCGTCTTTCACTCTCTAGCAATTCCAGAATTCTGGATGCGCGTGGATTGGCTGTGGGCTGAAGAGTTGCCCGATCCGCTCGAAACAGTAATGCAAATTCTAAAACTCGCTGGGTCGAACGCATGAGCATGCTATCACAAAATTTCCTCGACGACGCGAACCCGTCACGTCGTCACCCGCCGGAAATTGACGGCGAATGGATTGCCGCGCGTCAAGACGCGGTGCGATTCTATCTTTCGAAAAGATGGAATCTGCGCGGCGATGACCTGAACGATGTGCTGCAGGAGACGCTGACCGCAGCGTTGCAGAGCTTCGGCAACTACGAAGGCCGTAACAATGCGGAACCATGCACTTTTTTGATCGGGATCGCCAAAAACGTCGCGCAATCTTATTTTCGCCGCCTCGACCGGCACGAGCGCCGGCGCGCCCCTCTCGAGATCGCCGAGTGCGTCGGCATCGTTTTTAATGATGAAACCGAAGCCGAGGAGCTGGCCATGCTGTTGCGAGAAAAATTATCGGAATTGCCGGAAAAATATGTCCAGGTTTTGGAGCTTATATTCTACCAAGATTATAGAGAGAGAGAAGCCGCTGATAAGCTCGGCATCCCGGTCGAGCGGCTTTACAGCATCAAATCCGACGCGCTCAAACGGTTAAGAAAGTTGTGCTCAAAAGACGCCAGATTCAAGTCTTAACCGTGTGGGCTATACTTTTTTAGGTAAGGAGAGACTGCGATGTCGTGTCAGTATAAAAAAACGCGTTTCGATTATGCGGCCAAATATATGCGGGGCGATTTGCCCGAGGCCGACCAGGAAACTTTCGAGGCCCATTACCTGGGATGCGAAGAATGTTTTAGCGCCGTGCGTTTCGCCGAGAAAATCTCGGTGACCATGCATCATTACGGCGCCAGCATCTTTGCGCCCGCTCCGGCAAGGCCGGTCGCTGCCAAGCCCGATTGGCTGGTGAAATTGAAATCCGAGTTGGAAGATCTTTACTTTGCTTTTGCAAGAGAATGGCGGACGGCTGTACCCGCATTCGCTGCCTATGTTTTGCTGGCTGTGGCGTTGGGGTTCGGTTATTACAAGCTCACCTCAAACTCGCAACTGGCGCATGAACAGGCTATTCACGTTGAACGACCGAGCGCCATGTTGCCAGCCAACCAGACCGGCTTGGCGCAGTTGCACCCTCTCGCTTGGTCGATCTCCGAGGCGACCGCAGCGAATAAACCACTCGCTGAGAGACTCGCAGCGGCCAAGCCACTTTATCAAAATCATAACTACTTTCTCGCAGTTGAAGAACTCGCTGCAATTGCCAATGATTTTCCCGAATCAATTGAAACGCAGTTGTACCTGGGCATCAGCCAATTGCGTGCCGGCCAACCGGCAGAGGGGATCAAAAGCTTGCACCGAGTTTTGGAGCTAAACCCAAAACATGCGGAGGCGCAATGGTATCTCGCCCAAGCTTATCTCGTGCAGGGCGATTCGGCTGAAGCCCAAGGCTGGCTGGCCCAATTAGCGGATCAGCGTGACCCGAAATATGGCCAGGGCGCACACATGCTTTTGAAAAAAATTGCCAAGTCCTTGCAACAAAAAAAATAAACATCATCTCTATCCTACCCCACACGCAAAGCCCGCAGTGTTTTATTTCACCGCGGGCTTTCGTTTTTTTACCGGCAACATTTTTAACCGACAAACGTCTTGCATCAAAAGAGGCTTTTCCCTAAATTGAATTTTCAGGAGTGAACAAATAAAACGATGAGTTGGTTTCTGCGCATGGTTTTGTTCCTGCTGCCGGCGATTCTGGCAGCCTACGCCTATGTCGGTTGGCGATTGGCTGCTGCGATCAGGCAATCAACTTCGTGGTCACGCCCGCGCGTTCGCTGGGGCACGATAGCCGTGGTAGCGTATCTCAACCTCTATCCCCTACTCTTGCTCGGCACGGCCTTGTTTCGAATGAGCGCCGTCAACAGCGCGTTGCGCGGCGGCCGGCCCTGGTTGGATGCAGTGGCAACGTTTCCATTCTGGGTTGGCCTGGTGGTGGTTTTAGAGCTGCTGCCGTTGCTTTTGGTCATGGATCTCGCGCGATTGGTGTGTTGGCCATGGTTTCAAAAACATCGGGTAAGCTGGAAAAAATGGCAAGCGGCCATCTCCATTTCGCTTTTCGCGATCATGGTCGTCTACGTGATCACGAGAGTTGTGCTTGACACCTATTCGGTGCGCCTCACCGAGCACGAAGCGCGAATTGCGGAATTGCCGGCCACGCTCGAAGGATTTCGCATCGTCCAACTCAGTGATTTGCAAGCCGATGCTTATACCGGCGCGCGCAAAATGCAACCATACATCGATCTCGCCAATGCGCAAAAGCCGGACTTGATCGTGTTCGGCGGCGACCTGGTGACGCGCGGCACGGAGCACATTGTCGAAGGCGCGAAAATGATAGGAGGTTTGCACGCCCGTATCGGCGCCTACGCCTGTTTGGGTGATCACGACTATTGGGCCGATCCGCAATTCATCGCCAAAAATCTACGGGAAAACGGCGTGACCACTGTGGAAGATTCCGTCTTAACTTTGTCGGCGAGTCCGAGCCAGATTTCTTTGACCATCGTGACGAACGTCTACAATCGCCGGCCTTCGTCCGCAACTCTTGAACGCTTGCGGCAACAACGGCCGGATCACGCAGCCGTCCACATTGTGCTCTCGCATCAACCAACCGACGATCTCATACAATTTGCGCAAAAGCACGGCTATCATTTCCTGCTCGCCGGCCACACGCACGGCGGGCAAGTCGTGTTCAAGCCGTTTGGCATACCACTGAATGTCTCACAAACCGAAACGCGCTACTATTCCGGATTTTTTAAAATCGGCAATTTGTTTTTGAGCGTCACCAACGGGCTCGGTTTGACGTTCGCGCCGTTTCGCTATCAAGCCCCGGCGGAAGTAACGCTCATTACCTTGCGCCGCGCGTGACACTCCGATTTTCTTTTGGAGAAAATCAAAAAAGGAAAGTCGGAGCTGGTCTGTGCGTTTTCATCACAATTGGTTGTCACGAACACTTTTCAACTTTCTCAAAAGGAGCCAGTTCCATGTCCAACATCGAAAGCTTCATTCCGCAGTGGGAATTTGAATTTCAAATTACCATGAACGTTTTGCGTGCTATTCCTGAAGACAAAATCGAGTTCAAGCCGCACGAAAAATTTTTTACCGCCCGGCGGTTGGCGTGGCATCTTGTTCGCATCGAAGATATTTTTGGCCGCGGCGTTCTGCGCGATAAAATCGTTATTGGTGAAAGCACCCTTCCGGCTGAACCGCCGGCAACAATCGCCGAAATGATTGCCATTGCGGAAAAGCAACATTCCGAAATAGTCGATGGCTGGCGCGCATTGGACGATGTCGCACTTCAGCAAAAGATTCCGTTTGTAACACCGGATGGCGTGGTGAGAAGAGATCTGCCACGCAAAGCTTATTTGCGCATCACCCTGATGCACCACGTCATTCACCATCGCGGCCAACTCAGTTTGATGTTGCGCTTGATGGGCGCCAAAGTGCCGAGCATTTATGGACCATCCGGCGATGAAGGGTGGCCGGCGAAGTGATTGTTCGTAGTGGTGCCTTCAGGCATTGAGCGTTTGAATGTAAACGATGCTTCGACCACGACATCAACTTTTGTGCTAACCCCAAATTCTGACGCCTAAAGGCGTAACGACAAACCTTATTTGCGTTGCTATTTTTTTCAAGGAGAAAAAGTTGCGATGAGCGACCAGTCAAAGCGCAGCGAAGATCCCGCCTTAGCGGGACAACGAGTATCCAGCAACCAGGAACCAGCGACCAGTCGTAGCGCAGCGGAGATCCCGACTTCTCGGGACCTCTTCCACCCCACTGTCTCCGCCTGGTTCACGCAAACCTTCGGCAAGCCCAGTCCGCCGCAGGAACGCGGCTGGCCGGAGATTGCCGCCGGCAAAAATGTTTTGATCCTCGCGCCGACCGGATCCGGCAAAACGCTCGCGGCGTTTCTGTGGTGCATCAACGACTTGCTCGGACACAGTCTTGCCACCGACAAAGAGACTTTTGAGAAAAACCATCTCGGCGGCATTCACACGCTTTACATCTCGCCGCTTAAAGCGTTGAATAATGATATTGAAAAAAACTTGCAAGTGCCTTTGATCGGCATTCGCGACACAGCCGCGCAAATGCACCTCGAGTTGCCGCAAATTCGTGTGCTCGTGCGCACCGGCGACACGCCGAGCGAAGTGCGCCAGAAAATGCTCAAGCGGCCGCCGCACATTCTCATCACCACGCCGGAATCGCTGTTCATCATGCTCACCTCCGAGCGCGCGCGAGAAATGTATCGCACCGTCAAATACGTCATTGTCGACGAAATTCACGCGCTGTGCGGCCAAAAACGCGGCGTGCATCTCTCCCTCTCGCTTGAGCGTTTAGCCCATCTCTGCCGCAAGGATTTTGTGCGTATCGGCCTTTCCGCCACGCAAAGACCACTTGAGAGAATTGCTGCGTTTCTTGGCGGTCAGAATTGGGAAAAAGCAAATAGCAAAAAGCAAACGGCAACTGTTGAACTCGACGAAATGTTGCTTGGTTCTAACCCAGAACCGCGCCCAGTTACAATTATTGATTGCGGCCAGAAAAAAGAAGTCGATCTTCAAATCATCAGCGCCGTGGAAGATTACGGCAATTTGCCCGATGACAGCATCTGGCCTTCCATCACCGAAAAGCTTTATGGTATGATTCAACAGCATCGAACGACATTGATTTTTACATTGATGCGGGCACAAGCCGAGAAAATTGCCAAGCGGCTGAATGATTGGCATCACCGGCAAACCCAAGCTGCCGAAGAGTTGGTGCAAGCGCATCATGGCAGTCTCTCCAAAGAAGTTCGGCTCGAAATGGAAGACAAGCTCAAACGCGGTGAGTTGCGCGCGTTGGCCGCAACTTCATCGCTCGAGCTTGGTATCGACATCGGCTCGATTGATTGTGTCGTGCAGCTTGGCTCGCCGAAATCCGTCAGCCGCGCTATGCAGCGCGTCGGCCGCAGCGGCCATCTCATCTCCGCCACCAGCAAAGGCCGTTTCTTCCCGCTGTATCGCCACGACATTGGCGATTTGGCGATGATCGCACACGGCATGTTTGACGGCGCTATCGAAGAAACCCAGGTGCCGGAGAATTGCCTCGACGTGCTCGCGCAGCAAATCGTCGCGACCGTCAGCGTCGACGAGTGGAATCCCGACGAGCTTTATCGGCTCGTGCGCCAATCCTATTGCTATCGCCGGCTCTCGCGCAGTTTATTCGACAGCGTGCTCGACATGTTGAGCGGGAAATACCCCTCGGAAGATATGCGCGAGCTGCGTCCAAAAATTTCGTGGGATCGCGTCAACAATCGCCTCATCGCCCGGCGCGGCGCGCGACACGCGGCGATTATGAACGGCGGCACGATTCCCGACCGCGGTTATTACGGCGTTTACATTGTCGATACCAATATCAAAGTCGGCGAGATGGAAGAAGAGTTTGTCTTCGAGTCGCGAATTGGCGATATTTTTTATCTCGGCTCCTCGGAATGGCGCATCACCAGCATTGAGCATGATCGCTTTTGGGTGACGCCGGCGCATACCGAACGCCCGCGCCCACCCTTCTGGCGCGGCGACTCTTTCTATCGCGATTACGAGACCGGCTTGCGCGTCGGTGAGTTTCGGCGAAAAGTGCAGGATCGCATGGCCTTGCCGGAAGCTTTGAATTGGCTGATGGAAAACTATGCGATGGATCGCTGGTCCGCCGAAAATTTGCTGGCGCATTTTGATAAGCAAATCGAGAGCACCGGCGCGCTGCCGTCAGATCAGCAAATCATCGTCGAGCAATTTTATGACGAAGTCGGCGATCCGCGCCTGTTCATTCATTCCGTTTTCGGCGGCAAAGTCAACGCGCCGTGGGCTTTTGCTTTGCAAAATAAAATGGAAGAGCTCATCGGCGCCGAAGTGCAAAGCCAGTTTGACGACGACGGCTTGATGCTCCGTTTTATTGATACCGATCGCCCACCCGCCCTCGAGCAGTTTCTCTCTCTTACGCCCGAAGAAATCGAAGAGCGCAATTTGAAAGCATTGAGCACGACTCCCCCATTCGCCATCCGTTTTCGTTACAATGCCGCTCGCGCCCTGATGCTGCCGCGCACCTCGCCAAAACGCCGTATGCCGCTCTGGCAGCAACGCCTGCGCGCCGCCGATCTGTTGCAAGCCGTGCGCAAATATGATGACTTCCCACTCATCATCGAAACCTATCGTGATTGCCTGCGCGATGCGCTCGATTTGGAAAGCTTGAAGCGTGTCATCGCGGATATACACGCCGGCAAGATCGCGGTTCATTTCGTGCAGACCGACGTTCCTTCGCCGTTCACTGGCAATTTGTTGTATAATTTCCTGGCGAATTACATGTACGACTTCAACGAAGTGCGTTTGTCCCAACATGCGGCGGCGTTGGAAGTGAACCGCGAGCTGCTGCACGAAGCGCTCAACAGCGGTCCGGTACCGGCAATCATTTCTCCCGAGCTGGTGGAAAACGCCGAGAGATACTGGCAATATCGCGATCCCCAGCGCCGTGCGCGGAATGCCGAGGATTTGCTTGAGATCATCAACACGTTGGGCGATGCGACAACTGAGGAATTACGGGAAAGATGTGATGAAAAACTAGAGGAATATTTGAGTCAGTTGCAGCAGCAGGGACGGATTGTGCTGCTCGATTTTCAAAATGATGGCGAAACGCAAATACGGTGGATGACTCTGGAAAATAAAGACCTTTACAATGAACTATTTTAAGACGATTTATTCTTCCCTTGTTTCAAAACGCCTTTAACTGCTTCCAAAAAAATTTTCGGATCCCAGTTGCTTTTAGCAATAAAATAATCTATCTTGGATTCGACAAGATCGTCCACGACAACTAACACATCATCATATTTATATCCCGTAGTCACTATAATCGGTATATTCCTATTACTTTCACGGGCAGATTTTACTAATTTAAGGCCACCTTTAGAATTTTCAGATTCGTCTAGACTTATATCCGTAATAAGCAGATCATAATCATCTTTGCTTAACCTACTTAAAAGTTCATCGCTATAATTATAATGAGCCTCTACATCATAATTTTGGGCCACCAACATATTTTGCATTCTGCTAAGCCACTTTTGATCGTCTTCGATTATGACAATCTTTGGATTTTTCCCAGGTTCACCCACTTCCTCAAGTGTTTTTGTTTGTCGCAACTTTAATTCATCAACAACTTGAACAATTCCATCGGCGACATTTACAAAAGCTTCGTCACGATTTTGCCACTTTGTAATGGGCCTTGCATTTTGTGGAAGAGCTCGAAGTTTACTGAATGGCAGGCGTTCCCAAATGACGGGACGCAAAATAACTGGAATAACTTTAGCCTCTCCGTTTTCATGTCTTTCCATTGCTCTTTTGACTTCCACTTTATTACAATAATCAGAGGCGAGAAAATCTGAACTGATTAATAACAGTATGATATTAGCTGATTCAAGATGTGATGCAATTTCACTTTGCCATTCCTCTCCCACACCAATCATCTGAAAATGCCAATCTGTAATTATTCCTAATATTTTTAAGATACTAAGATGTTTTTCTAATTCTTTTCTTAGATCTTCATCTTTATAAGAATAGGAGTAGAATAATTCAATTTTTTCTTTTTCGATTTCAGAAGGCATATTCATCCCTTTTTTGTTAAGAAGTTTTATCCCGCTTGGCTTTTTTAAAATCCCATTTCAATGTTTGTAATCATCCTTGAATTGTATATCCATCCATTCGACTGCCATGATTACCGTATCTATAAATTTCTTTTTATCCCATTTAGCTTTTTCCATGAAGTAAGTTGCTTTATATCCTCCATAAAGTGCCTTCATTTGATTGTTACTCTCTTCATCACCTGGAAATCCGGTTAAAACCATAACAGGCATATTTTCATTTAAACCGATAGCAAGAATTTTTTTCATCACTTCCCAGCCCTCGAATTTTTTGTCGTCAAGAGTATTCTCATCCAATTGCAAATCAACAGTTGCAAAATGAAATAGTTCCTTCTTCTCAAGGACTTCCAGTGCTTCCACTTTGGTCTTTTTTACAACAACATAAAATCCGTTTTCCTCAAGAGCTTCCCTCAAGCGATTTGACCACGTGGGATTATCTTCCACGACGAGCACCTTGCCGCGCTTTTTCATGACGATCCTCCTTTAAATAAGGCTTTTCCAAACAGGGGTAATGAAAACTTAACTACGCACCCTTTTCCTTCCTCACTTTCAACACTTATCTTTCCTTTGTGATCAACTTCGATGACCGTTTTAATGATTGATAAACCATCACCAGAGCCTTTGGAATTTTTCCAGTATGTGTAACCATAGTCAAATATTTTTTCCAAATTTTCTTTGGCAATACCGTGTCCTGTATCTTTTATTTCAATTTCAAGCATTTGGGACTTGACTGTTTGTGCTGATATTATTATCTCACCACCTTCGGGCATCGCTTTCGTTGCATTTTGAATCAATTCGTTGAACACTTCTTTTAAAAGACCTTGATTAGCCATAACGGCAGGAACCTTTTTCACGTTATCATAAAAAATTGTAATTTGCTTAGTTTCCTTATCCTTTAAGATATCTTGGATAACATCGTAAATGTGAACTTGCGTTTTATCCGATTTCAGCCTTTTGACGAAGTTACCCAATTCGATTGGAACCCCTAAAGCTTCTTGGGCCGCATCTTTGATGTCTTCTAATTTTTTAACAGTCTTTTTGTCAAACTTGTTTTGCGCATCAAGTAGATCAATGACATCTGCTCTGATATTGCCAACAGAATTGTTCATACGATGAGTAACCAGCCTGAGCATCTGCCGCATATTATCAAAAATGGTTTTGTTAACACTTTGTTCAATTGCAAGTTTTGCCTCTTGTAATTCTGCATATCTTTGAAAATTTAGCAAGGCAATCGATGCTTGAGCAGCAAAGAGTTCTAACAAACTCTTTTCCCAACTTTTCTCCCATTCTTCAACATTAGTTTTTTCTTTTATATGTATATTCATTACACCGATTTGTGTACCTTCAGCAACAAAAGGCACTGAAATAATTGATTTGATACCGCTATCTTTAAAAATCTCGAAACCTTTTCGACTTGCAGGTATTGAATTGTCAAATGGGGCATCCAACTGTGCTATTGAAATTTTCCTTTGTTTTAATGCCATACCGCTAAAGCTGTCATCCAAACCTAATTTCATATGTTCCAATATGTCTCCATCCAGACCGGAGTAACCACCTAATTCGAATTTTTCCGTGGTTTTATCGAACAACCAAATTGTAATGGCGTCAGCGCCCACTAATTCTCCAGCTTTTGATATTATAAACTTTAAAAAATCTTCTCTCGACTCTGACAACCCTGCAGAATCAATAGCTTTAATATCATTTATTACGCGAGTCATTTGAATAACAATAACTGCTTGTCCTGATAAAGTTTCAAGGAACTCTTCATCTTCTTTGTCAAATGCTCTTTGCTCTGTGCTTTCCAAGTTTATAACACCGATTGGTTTACCTCGAACGCGTAAGGGGACTGCTAATTCGGAAAGCATGCCAGCAGCCACCTTATAGTGGTTCTTTTTCCATAGTTCATCAACTGCTGTAACATTTATTGTTTTATTTTGTAATACGACAAGGCGTGTAATGCCTTTATCGCCATCAATTGGAACAAACTTTTTTTCAACTTTAGGGTCTGAGATTGCATATGGAACTAGACATTTTTTTCCTTCAATATTTTCGATTAAATCAAGGGTACCAATAACATTTTTCTGCTTTGTTAATTCGACAGCAATGTCTACTATAAATTTCAAAACCGCTTCTAAATTCCATGTCGAGCCAATTAAGTGATCCAATTTTCTCAGCGCCACCAATTTTCTGAATGCCACGTCTTTTTCTTGCGCCAATTTCGCTGCCCGAATCGATTTTGCTGCTTGATCGATAAAAGAATCTAAGATCAGTTTATCATATTCAGAGAAACTCTCCAGGCGAGTACTATCGACATGAAAAACGCCGTGAACTTTACCATCGAGGATTAAAGGAATAGAAATGGATGATTTTTCTTCCAGTTTTAAGTCTGCGATTCTGCTTTCAACTTTTGCGAGCGGAACAAAACGGTCATCTTTCGTCGCATCATAAACGATTTGTATTTCTCGTTTTTTTAATGCCTGGCTGGTTATTCCTACGTCTATGCCCCAACTTGTCCCTTCAAATTTTTTGTATGCTTCAGAGGTTGTTCTAACGACAAATCTCTCATTATCGGAGCCGACCTCGGCATATAAACCTAGCTTTTCGTTAAGAAGGTCAAGAATAGCATCCAGTACAGTTTTATATATGAATTCTTTTTGTGTATCATCAGTCGGATATGTAGCTTGCTCTCTAATTGCAGTTAATCTTGAAAGGCTCAAGGTTAGTTTGTCGGTTAATTGTTTTTTGTCCAAAGCGTTTCTTATGGCAATAGCCGCATAAGAAGCAAAAACCTCCAAGAGATTTCTTTCTTCCACGGGGAAGCTTTTAGATCTCCGAAAGCTAATAAACATGACACCAACCACGTCTTCATCTGCTTTGAGCATAATCGCCGCAGATGACTTGATTTTTTCCCTCAAGACGAAGTGCGCTTCCGCACCCTCTGTCATGGGCACGTAGCGCCGGGACATTTTGGGATCGTTGATTGCATCCAGGGCATAGTAATTTTCTTTTTCTTTTATAACTTCAAATGCCAAATCATCTTTTTGGGGCTTTCGCGACACGAACTGTGGCTGAAATAATTCTCCGGCAAAGAATGGCAAACCGATAAAGTCATTTCTTCTCTGATCATATTGATACAAAGTCACAATGTCCGCCCCAAACACATCAAGAACGGTTTGAGTAACAACCTTGAGGATTTCGTTAATGTTTCTTGAAGAGCTTAAAGTAACGCCGACTTCATGTATTTTTTGAATATCCTCATGACGTCTCAAATGGCGATATGTGTTTTGAGCTTGTCTTGTAATGATCTTAAAAAGCTTCTCTTCATTGTGTGTAAATTGGGCGGCATCTAAAGAAAAATCATCTTTGCATAAATCATACTTGGGAGATTTTTTATTATAGACAACCAACAACCCCAAGGGCTGAGAATCTATCTCTAAAAAAGAAGTTAATACACTTTCAAGTTTCTTTGATGGTAAATAGTTTTTATGATCGTGGAAAATATTCTCGATTTCAATAGGCAAAGCTCCACTTAATCCCTTTAAACTAAAGGTTTTTTCCTTTTGGTTAATGAATTTTTGTAACGTTTCCTCTTCAAATCTAACTTCAGTGCTGCTATCGAACTTGTTTGAGTTAATTTCGCCTCGAAAAGCAACTAGCTTCAAAACTCCTACTCTTCTCCTCGAGAATATGAACAATACAACAGCTTCACCTCGAAGACTTTCAAAGGCTTCATCAACAACTACTTGATGAAGCTGTTGCAAATTGATCGCGGACTGGAATTTTGAATTTAGCTGATCCGCGATAGTGAATACTTTGGAGTCGAGATCGTCCATTTGCAATATTTTTAATGTTGGGGAGATCCTGAGTTACTTAAATATAAAAAGATGGCTTTACAAATTCAAGAGAAATATTGAAAATCACAGAAAAAAAGCTCGTTGCGATCCACTTGACTTTTGCCAAAAACTTATCTATCTTGTGCCGCACACAGTCAACGTTGTTGACGTTTACTTTACCACAATTCAAAGAGGAGGACAGGAAATGGATGGTCTGATTTGGTTTTTGCTCATCGGCCTCGCCGCCGGTTGGCTCGCCGGACAGCTCATGAAAAAGCGCAGCATGGGCTTGGTCGGAAACCTCATTGTCGGCGTCATCGGCGCGCTGCTCGGCGGCTGGTTGTTCGGCGTGATCGGGCTGTCGGCTTATGGCCTCGTCGGCTCTTTGGTTACCGCCGTGGTCGGGGCCGTCGTTTTGTTGTATCTCGTCGGGATCATCAAAAAGGCCTGACGACGGTTCATTTATGGCATCAAACAAAAATGCCGTACTTGAATCATAAAGCACGGCATTTTGTTTTTACTGATCACTGAAAACTGATTACTGGTTCTACTTCCTTTCCGCCACCGCCTTCTTCCGCGCCGCTTCAAATTCATCACCCGGTACCCAACTCGGCATCGCCTCGGCGTTGGAAACTTTTAATCCCACGAGAAACAGCAACTGCGTGTCTTCAACTGCGCCTTCAAAATTCCAACTGTCTTCGTACTCATCGCTCACCTGATGGTATTTTGTCGCTTCCCACTTTTCAACTTGTTCTTTCCCCCACCCTGCCGGCTTGCCGAGCACTTCGGTACCAGGATCGCAATATGTTGCCGGCACGCCGATCTTGGCAAAATTGAATTGGTCCGAGCGATAGAAAAATCCCTTGTCGGGGAATTGATCGCCTTCCACCACTCTTCCCTGCCAGGCAGCCACATCTTTGACCACTTGGTCCATACTCGATTTGCCTATGCCAACGATGGCCAAGTCTTTGGTGCGGCCAATCAGATTCAGGCCGTCAATATTGATGTTGGCTACCAAATACCCCGGCGCCACCGGCGGGTCGACACAAAATTTCTGCGAGCCGAGCAGGCCCGATTCTTCCGCGGCCACCGCGGCAAACATGATGGAGCGACGCGGCCTTTGTTCTGCGGGCATGCGAGTGAAAGCTTCCGCAATCGCCAGCATTGCTGCCGTGCCCGAAGCGTTATCCACTGCGCCGTTATAAATCGAATCGCCATTCGCCGGCGTGCCGACGCCGAGATGATCGTGATGCGCCGAGTAAACCACGTACTCTTTGCTCAACGCCCGATCGCGGCCCGGCAACACACCCACCACATTCGCCGTTTTCAAGCTGCGGATATTGTTCGTCATTTCCAAAGACAGCATCACACCCAACGGCACCGGCTTGAAATCGCGGCGCTCGGCTTTGGCGCGCAACTCATCGAGATTCTTGCCGCCAAGCAGCGCGATCTGTTTGCTGGCCTCGTCCGTCGTCCACGCTTTGATCTTCACCGTCGGCGCATTGCTGGTTTGCGGCAATTCAAATTGCTCGCCCGTCCACGAGCTTTGCACGACTTGAAATTTGTAACCAGCCGAAGGCACCGTGTGAATGATGATCGCGCCGGCAGCACCCTTGCGCGCCGCGATCTCGTATTTGTATGTCCAACGCCCGTAATAAAGCCGCGTTTTGCCGGCGAATAAATTCGGATCGTTCGACGGATCGTTGTTCATCATCAGCAGAATTTTACCCCGCACATCGACGCCCTTGTAATCATCCCACTTCTGCTCCGGCGCTTCGATGCCATAACCGACGAAGACGATTTCCGCATCCTTCACGACGGCAGTTGGTTTTTGCTCGCCGGTGAAAGCGATGAAGTCATCCCAGAATTTCAAATCGAGCATCTTCGCGCCGCTCTTCAATGTCATCGTTTTCGGCACATTGCTGGTCACGCCGAGAATGTCGAAAGTCTGATACCATGACGCCGCGCCATTGCCAGCACCTTTTGCGCCCGGCGTCAAACCGAGCAGCTCGAATTGCGTCGCGATATACCGCTCGCCAAGCTGGCCGCCGCGCGTGCCCGGCGCGCGGCCTTCGAGCAGATCATCCGACAGAAACTGGATGTGACTGCGGATGGTGGTTTCGTTGATTTGCTGCGCCGCGCTTTTCTCGGCATCGCTCACTTGGGCAACGGCATTTGCGGCAAAAGCGAAGGTCAATCCCATTAACAACATATAAAGCTGTGCAATATTCTTTTTCATTTCCATTCCTGAGTTTTGTATTTGTATGCAAGTTTCAGAGCTATTTGCTAATTCTGCACTCTTTCATCCGGAAGCAATTTTACAGTCGGATGGCACCAGTCCGTGAGCGCATCCATAACTTCCATCAACAGTTCTTCGTCGGCTTCGCGATATTTATCACTTTGGCGCAGATGAAAGACGAAATCTTCGAAGATTTTGTAAATTTCTGTCTTGCTATGTCCCCCTGCCGAGAACTCATGAACTAGTATATTTAATGCTTTCAAGGGCTCATGAGAGCTCAATGCACTTCTAAACCGTTCTTCACACATCATAAAGTAAACTCCTTGAAAACTGTTACGGCTTACAATGGAACTGCCATTTGTCTCGTGTTCTGGCGAGAGCGTCTTGATATTCTTGAAGCGTCATCGGATACTTCGGCTCAACGAAACCATGCGTCGCGCTATCATATCGAAATCGAAGATTCGGTCCAAGTTCATTTGAATCTATTTTCCATACCGGATCAATTCCGAGGCCTCCGAGACTTGCCGGTTTTCGGTGCCTCGGAAGATGATTCGGATCTTGGGGAACTGCAGACATTCCACCTTGTCCTGGATGAACAATGTCGCTTGGATTCACTGCTAGCACATCAGGATTTGTTGAGGTGCTGCCAGCCGGTCGAACACCCAATCTTCGAGCACTCGGCCCGATTTCTGGTAATCCGTCACTACCTTCCTTCATGGCACGGAAAAGCAACATATTCCACCCTATCATACAAGATAAACAAGTCGCCTAAAATTGCAAGACATTTTTCCAGGCCATTCGTTCAAGCCACTTTCCCAACCCGCAAATGCAGCGGCCACTCGATGCGTTTTTTGCTTTCCGGATCTCCCCAAACGCTGGCGAGCCTATCGACACTCTTCTCCAACGGATTGAAACCGTTCTGTGAAATAAATCGTTGCGTGGCCGACCACGTGTTGAGATAGCCGAGAAGCTCGCCGAGATTCCATTGCGTTTCCAGGCTGAATGGCGGCGGCTTGATCTCGGCAAATGGAAACGGGATGGTGCGATACTCCGATTCAATATGTTTTCTCTCCGGCGGCCAATACGGCCCGACGATGTCGAAATAAAACTCATTGACGATGGCGGTGATCTTCGGCTCCGAATAAAGCAGGTTGTACATCGACACCGCAATAATCCCCCGCGGCTGCGAGACGCGGCGAACTTCGGCATAAAACTTCTCGTGATCGAACCAATGCAGCGCCTGCGCCACCATGATCAAATCCACCGACTGCGGCGCAATGTCGGTTTCCTCTGCCGGCGCGACAACGTACTTGATTTTTTCGTGCAGAACGGCGTTGCGGATTTGCTTCTCACTCGGGTCAGTGGCAATCACCAGCTCAAAATGCGGCGCCAACCCGAGCGCGGCCTGGCCGCTGCCGGTGCCACAGTCCCATGCGATTTTTTTCGCCGGCGCAATGGACGCCAAATACTCGAACAGCGCCGGCGGATAATAGGGCCGGTATTTCGCGTAGTCGGCGGCTTGGATGGAGAAATGATCTTTGAAGGTCATAGGTTTGAGAGTTCGCCGGTTTGCCTGTTAGCCCGTTAACTGGCTAACCTAACAAAATAATGGCAAAATCTAGCACAAAGGTCAAGGCCTTTTATCGGAAATTTTGTGTTGCATTTTTGTCACAGCGGATGTACCTTTCAAAGTGTGAGTTTGCTTTCTATCGCCCTTCCTGAAATTTCCAAAAACTTTTGGCCCTTTATTAAAAAAACGAAGTATTCGTTCTGCGTTGGCAAAATGAAAATTTGAAAAAATAGTGTAGTAGAATTGATTTTTCCGTGTCTATTAATTCAAGGTGATTTCATTGTGTTGCGGGCTCCCAATTGGGACCCCTCGCTGGACGAGGTGTACGCAAGCAATGAAAAAGAACTTAAACTCCATCGAGGGAGGTTGCACATGAGCACTATATTGATGAATGATGCCGTGGAGGCGAAGGACAAGCTAAGACCTACAGGCGGCAGTCCCAAGCTCAACGGAGCGATCAGGCCGGTTCGGAGCCTGCAAACAAAAGGCAATGGACGGCCCAAAGGCGGTGGTGGCAGTCCCAAGCTCAACGGCGCTATCGGAACGGTTCGGAGCCTGCAAACGAAGAGCAATGGAAGGCCCAAAGGTGGTGGCGGCAGCCCGAAGCTCCACGGAACGACTGGAACGGTTCGCAGCCTGCAAACACTGGGCAATGGAAGGCCCAAAGGTGGTGGCGGCAGTCCCAAAATCGCCGCGGCTTATAATTCGTTCGGAAATGACTGCATACGACTAGCCGCTCAGCAGTCAGCTTTGCTTGATACGGCAGTCGTTATTTATAGCCGAGCCATCGAATATGATCCTGACGACCCCGGGTTGATGGTCAATTTGGCTATTACCAACTTGGTAAAAGGCGATACGCTCGCCGCCAACAATCTGTTTGTCATGGCGTTTGTGTTGAGCGAAGAGGATTTCAATCAACTTTATGCGCTCATGGGATTGAAACACGGCCAAGCTAAATATCCGCACGAGAACCCGTTGCACGCGGCCGAATCAATTTTGCGCGCCACGATCGAAAACAGTTTGGCGCAAGCCGGCGCGGAGTCCATCAAGCCGGAAGAGGCAAAAGAGTTTCTGTATATCAAACGAATTGACACTGGGGAAAAACAATCTTGAGAAGCTCATGCCAAGAAAAAGCTCTCTGGTTTCTTTGTCGGTTCTCGGGGCCGCGGTGATTCTTGCCATGCTATTGGCAAAAACACACGCGGCCCGCACCTTAGAAAGCGCTTCGTTAGAACAGCGCTTTGCGTACCGTGGTGCTCGCAGCGCCGACTCCAATATCGCACTGGTTTTGTGGGATAAGCCCTCCGAGGATAAAATTGAGCTCGGCCGGCAATTTAGAAAAACTATTGTAACCGTGATCGATGGTTTGGCAAAAATGCAAGCGCGCGTTATCGCGGTCGATTTCTTTTTTGAAGAGAAGAAAGATTCTCTTACTGACAATCTGCTGTGCACGGCTATTGCACGAACGCCGAACGTCACAACAGCGTTCATGCATTATGCTGATGTCATGGCGCCTAAAGATTTTGCAGTTCATGCGGCGAAGGAGATTCACACCGTTGATGAATATCGAGCCTTTCTCGCGGCTTTGGACAGCGTCAAGCTGATTCCGGAGTTGCGCCATTCGCAAGCCCGGCTTGGTCACGCCGTTTTTCTTTATGATACTCTCACATATAAAGTACGGTCTTTGCCGCTTTATATAAAGAGCGATGCGCCGCGGGCCGCTTTTGCATTGGAAACCGCTAAAATACACTTTGAGATCACGGATCAGCAGATAAAAATCAATGACGATAAATTAGTGCTTTTTCCTGCCGGCAGGGAGCCTATACGAATTCCCATAAATAAATTCGGCGAGTATGACATCAATTTTTTGGGCAATGAAGCTGCTTTTGCGCTTCAACATTCTTTGCACGAGGTCTATAATTTGTGCCAACGTGTGATTGCTGATTCCGCCAAACACGTGGTGAATCGCGATTTTACAAATAAAATCGTATTGATCGGCAGTATCATCGATCTTGATAAATTTGCAACTCCATTTTCCAGTTCGCTTGCGGGTGTTTTTATTCACGCCAATGCCGTGGATAATATTCTGCGCGAGCAATTTTTAATCCGGCTGCCACGGGGTTCTGAGTGGGCGATTCTGTTCGTCGTCGGTGCTCTGCTCTTTTGGCTCTTCTCCAAATGCAAGCTGGCAACTCAGGGTATCGGAGTCGTCCTGATTCTGGCGGGATATACGGCATTGACGTTCGTGCTCTTTGATCGTGCTGGAATCGCGGCGCCGCTGGTTTTGGTCGTTTCTTTTATCCTGCTCGCTTCGGCCATGCAAGGCGTTTATCTCCACCTCGCGGCTTTGAAACGGCAAAAAATGATCAAGCGGCGCATCCGCGAAATTGTCGATACCCGCACGCAATTAAGGCTGCAAAAGCAGTTCAGTACCCTGGTGCCCTCCCCCCATTATTTCTTTGCCATCGACTCCCGCGAGGATCGTGAGGAATACACTTTCATTCATTGGCTGAAATTCGTCGAAATGGGCAACCGCGGAATGGCCCCGTTCGAGCCGGAGATAAAAGTGTCGTTGCCCGTCCATAGGAATGAGATCAATAAACTCGAACATGATATTCAAAAACTCTGGCAACGATATTCGCAGGGGATCGAGGCCTCGGCAAAACGCACCGCCAACCTCAGCGAAGAGTTGAAAAAAATCGGCACGCGCATCGCCAATGATTTTGGCTTGAAGCCGACCTTCGCCGAGCTTTTTGGCAACACTCACACCTCTGTTCCACTCAAGCTGGCGGTCACCGATATTAGGATTCCCTGGCACTGGGCATTCAACCAACAAGCCAAGGGCTTCCTTTGTGAAAGCTATCCCCTTGGATTCACTTTTTTCGATTCAGAAAAGGAGCAGTTGCCAAAGCTCGATCGTTCCGAGCCAAAGCATAATCCGGACAAGGCCACGGGCCGAATGGCTTTGCTCTTTTACGGCGACTGGCAGGGCCATCCACGCAAACAATTAAATCACGTTCGCGGGCAAATTATAAAATTGCAGGAGCAACTGACTTTGAAAGATTGTTCCACGCTGGTCGTTCGCGAAAAGTGCCAGGACTTTTTGAATCGCCTGACCAAAGCCTGCGCCGAGGGCTGCAACTTGCGCCTCATCCATTATGCCGGCCATGCCGAAGAAGGTTTTCTCGACGTCGGCGAAAACGATTATTTAAAATCCAACACCATCTCGGGGAAATTGGGCTTGTCTTTTCCCTCGCGGCCATTGGTTTTTCTCAATGCCTGCAACTCCGGGCGTTTGCCGGAAAAATGGGATAAAATGGACAATCTTTGCACCGAGTTTCTGGCGTGCGGCGCCGGGGCTTGTATCGTGACCAATTTCGATGTTTATGAGAAAACCGCCGGCCGGTTTGCGCAGATTTTTTATGATCATTTTGTCGCCCGAAATTTGACTGCCGGCGAGGCGCTGCAATTGACGATTCACGCGCTGGGCAAGCCGGACAAAAAACACGATTACGATCCGGACTATGACATCACGCGATATTTCTACACTTTGTATGGCGACCCGACGGTGAAGTTTTGACGCGCCGAAAGTAGCGACAAAGTCTTTGCAAAAAAAGCCCACAGTCGCAGGCAAAGAAATTTTGGCTCACGGAAATGAACTCTCCCCGGCCTGCGGCAGGGCAGGCACGAAAATAGAACCAAAAAAAATCCGTGAGCTGTTCCACTTTCGTGAGCAATAAAGAAAATATCAGGAGGCGGGATAGCGCAGGCCGCGAGCAATGGCGTGATTGCAATCACCCAGATCACCTTCACCAGGGAAGAGCCATGTCCCCTCATCGTGACGACAAAGCCAAAGAATGGCGCGCCGCCGCAGCCAATCAACTGATTCTTGACTACCAGGCTGGTAGTCAACGAGCATTCAATCGGTTGATGGACGAATATAGATATTGGGAATATATCTTTAAAGCTCTGTGCGCAAAAGGCGTCGCTTCCGCAGCGGCCGAAGATTATACCCAGCAAATCTGCATGCGGCTCATGGAGGGCCTCAAAAAATTTCGCTTTGAATGCCCTTTTGAAAATTATCTCAATTTAATCGTCAGACGCCAAGCCATCAATCATTACCGCCGCGGCGTGCAAACCGCGAACGGCGAAAAATTCAGAATTCAATTCATCGCGCTCGATGAACCGATCTCAACTGAAGAACCCGAAACAACACTCGTCGACCGCGTGCCGAATCCGTCGGCGGCGCTGCCGGATGCCAATCTCCGGTTTGAGGAGTTGCGTCGAGTTGTTGGCGCCTGTCTTCAGTCATTCATGAATAAGACCATCAAGCTGATCACGTGCTTGTGGTTGCATGGCTTGAAGCAACGGCAAACGGCCGTTTTGCTGCAAATTTCCACCGGCGCCGTCGGCGGCCATTTGCACCGTGGCCAAAAGCTGCTGCGAGAATGCGTCAAGAAAAACTATTTTTAGCGCTGAACGTTCAACCCCGAGGAGAGACTATGCAATGCCCAACGAAAGAGGACCTTTTGCTCCATCTGGCCAATGATTTTCAAGAGCAGCAGGAAAAAAACGAGATGCAGAAGCATCTCGAGGCGTGTCCGAATTGCCATGGCCAAGCGCTGGCTTTGGAACGCGCGCTCGACGGCATGCGACGAGAGAACGAGCACGAATGCGACGCCGTAATGGCCAATTTATTGGAGTATATCGACGGCAAAGCCACAACGGCCGCGGGAACCGAGGTGAAAGAACATCTGGAAGAGTGCAAAGCTTGCCAGACATTGCAGCAAAGCCTGGCTCACGAGCTTTCTTATGAAGAAGTGATGGCTCTCGACCATCCCGTGCCGGAGTCTCTGAAAGAAAAGATTGAAAAAATTTTAGCGGCCAATCAAGACAACTCCCGCGTCGTGGGTATTGTCGAGGCCATTACCAGCAAAATCGACGAGCTGGTTGATCGGATCGTACTCGTCTTGACGCCAATGCCGGCGCCCGCATTTTTAGGAACCCCGGTTGGGGGAATCGCGCCCATTGAGACGACTTCTACGCAAGATCTAAAAGTTGATGTCGGCGCCGCCGGCCGGACGGTCAAAATCTTTTCTGAGGACAATGTGGAATTAGGCCGCCAGATTTCCGGTGAAAATGGGATCGTCGTCTTCAAAGATTTCGTGCCGGCCGCGTACAAGCTGCGCGTCGAGGGATTTGAAATCAAAGACGTCAATTTGTGGCCGTAACGCAGACGGCAAGCCCAATGCTGCTAACTTTTTTAAAACTTCGAAATCAAAAAAGAAAAGCGCACGCAAAGACGCTGAGACGCAAAGGTTCGTAAAAAACATTTTTTGCAAGATGATTATGGAAAAATAATTTAAAAGCTTTAAATCATCTTGCCATAATTATCTTGCGAGGTATTGCACCGCGATTTATCTATCAGGCTCTCTGCTTTTCTTGAAAAGTTAATGACATTGGACTGTCAACCTGCAACTAACTGAACAGGGATAATTTTTCCAAAAATGTTGGGCTCATTCACTGGGGGGATGAATGGGCCTAACTTTTTCTACTGATAACTCTCCGCCCGCAATAGTCTTTGAAGGACATGTTTTTATGTTTGCCGGTTGTCTGGTTAGCTCGTTAATTGTTTAACTGGGGAACAGGCTAACTGGCGAACCGGCCAACGCTTTATTGCACCACTTCAACCCGCCAATCTGCAATGCGCCGCTCACTCGTGTCGAAATTGATGCCCAGCAAGATGATCTTTCTGCCACCGTGCAAATACTTTTCAAAATACTTTTTCGCTTTGATCTGCGCAATGGCTTGCTCTGCCGACTGATTGCATTTCAGTTCGACGATATAAATTTTCTCCGGAAAATGCACTTCCATGTCGATCCGTCCCCTGGAGGTCAAAACTTCGGTCGGCGCCAACGCGCCGCTGGCCGAGAGCATCAAATAAAAGACGGTATGATAAAAGTGCTCATCCTGATTTTCGATGTGCGGATACGGAATGGCGGCGAGAATGGCGTTGGTGGTCTCGATGAAGCGCTCCAAGTGCTCCTGCCGCAAATAGATTTGCAGCCTTTTAAATTGCGTCTTCAAGCTGCTGTCACGGATGGCAACCAAACGATCGTACAAATATTTTAAAAAAGAAGTCTTGACCTCCTGGTTGGGGTAGCTCAGGCGATACAACTCCTCCTCATAGTCTTTGATGGTAATATAGCCGGTTTGAAACAACAGCGGCTCGAGCTTGAGATCATCCAAATCATAAACCGTAAAATCCGGCTGGCTCAATTCCAGCGTTTCAATGAGTGGGACGGAATATTCCTGCTCTTTAATCAGGTTGACCAGAAAAGTCCCGCTAAGCGGGATTTCGAACCAGTAATTCTGAAATTTGTTTTGTTTGAGCAATTTTAACACGGAATAGGGATTATAGACCTTGGTATCCGCGTCGGAAAAGCGGTAGCCGTTATACCAAGTTTGAATCTGTTGAGACACTTCCGTTTTCGGCCTTTTGAGCTGCACGGATAGTTGTTTGATGTGCGTCTTAAAATAATGTTCCAATTCTTCCTCGGTATATCCCAAAATTTCGCTATACGGCTCTTGCATGGAAATATCGTCCAAATTATTCAGTTCCGAGAAGATGCTCATTTTCGCGAATTTCGAGATGCCGGTCAGAAACACGAATTGCAATGCTTTGTTGACCTCGTTTTCCTTGAGCACGCCGTAAAACTCGCGCAGCACGTCGCGGTTCTGTTTGGCAATTTCCAAAGCGGCCTCGCCCTTGCCGAGATGGTTAATGAGCGGTTTATCGTATTCATCGACCAAAATCACCACCCGCTCACGGCTGTGACGACTCAAGCCGATGATCACTTCTGCAAAACTCTCCGGCAAAAATTTGCTCGATAGGCGAATCCGATAATCCTGAGCGATCCTGGCCAATTTCAGCCGGAGGCTTTTATCGAGCTTTTCAGGGGTTGCCGAGGTAATGCCGCTAAAATCGATCAAGACGACAGGGTGCGGTTTCCAATCCCAATCGGCCTTTTCAATCCACAGACCTTTGAACAGTTTTCTTTTGCCTCCAAACAGGTGTTCCAAAGTGGAGACCAGCAAAGATTTGCCGAAACGCCGCGGCCGCGAGAGAAAGTAAAACATTCCCTCCGCCACCATTTTGTAAATGTAACGGGTTTTATCCACGTACACGTGATTGTCGGTGATCAGCCTGTCGAAATCTTGAATGCTGATGGGGAGCTTTTTCATTTTTTCTCTTCCTCATTTCAATCATTTTGACTTTAATTATTTTGACAAAGGCTATTGCTTTGGCTTGACAGTCGAGTTTGCTGATTTAAATTTGCAAAATTTCTTCCTGTTTTGCAAGCAATTAAAGCACGGCGTTCTCAGCAAAATTTTTGTTGCATTTTTGTCACGCTAGATGTATCTTCCAATTGTGAGTTTTTATGTATTCCACCCTTCCTGAAATTTGTATAAGCCTCTTTGAACTTGCATCTTGTCATTATGTGCCAGATATAAAGCTTTTGCTTTTTGCTTTGATATATTCATGTATGAGTATGTAATTGTGGTACACAAAATGAGTATAAAAGCAAATTTGAAATTGTAGCATGGATTCTTGGAGTCATGTAACCCAAGGAGACAAGCCGTGATCGGTGCTTATATCAAATACAACTTGCCCATCTTCTTCGCGCGACCGACGCATTCTTCTCTATACAACTAGGCTTTCTAAAAAGTAAAATCTTTCGTAGAGTGACTTTACTTATACCTGAGATTCATCTGAACGGCGGTGTTGTATTGACTTTTGTGCTGTTTCGGTATTAACGTAGGGCACAGCCACTAAGGGACTGTAAAAAAATAAACTTTACAATTATTTAAATTTTCATTACATTGTACCAGAATTTTGCACGGGAATTTCAAGATTTTCCGATATACACCAATGAACTAGGCGTACCTCCGCCGCGACGACTTTTCTAATGTCTCCAAACGGCGCGCCATTCAATCCACCGCGCTGATTTTGGTCTAAAAACTTGTGTCAAATGTCGTTTGAATATTAAAAAATCGTTATTTTAAATCAAAAATATTTTTTATGTCATTTGGTGCAAAATCATTTTTGCACCAAGTATCTTCAAGAAGTTATCCAGGCTATGGGCTTGTCCCAGAGACCTGGCTGCTGAAGGAGAGCGTCAAGTTTCTTGAACAGTTTCTCCAGTTGTGGACGGATGTCCAGATAGTCCGAATATTTAACCTTGACCTTATCGCTGTGCCGAACGATCTTGGCGGCAATGAACAGCACTTTCAGTCTTGCCACATGGACGGTGTGGCGGCGAAACGTGGCCGCCTGTTCCGCCTCGGCAAACGCTTGCAAATGCCGCCATAGGTTGTAGGTCAACATGACCATCTGGAAGAAGGCCATATTGGTATGAAACATCTTCGAGGGAATGGCGCACAGGCCTTCGC
>Ga0247727_10004152_pt1 | contig 31044 bp, 31 predicted proteins | sample WisWelCaveWW1625_FD_202498 | JGI IMG/M metagenome (GOLD analysis project Ga0247727, IMG submission 202498) | Biofilm microbial communities from Wishing Well Cave, Virginia, United States - WW16-25 | ecosystem: Environmental > Aquatic > Deep subsurface > Groundwater > Cave microbial mat | place... | reverse complement strand
ATGACGACGGTCGAAGTTCAGCTTCCGCAAGCCGCGGAAGCTGAACTTCGACCGTCGTCATCCCCTCGCGATCGAGCGTCTTCGGATAGAGATCGCGCGTGCTGAACCCGACGGCCGCGGTGAGAAGAGCGAATGCGATGTGAGCGCCGATCGATCCGATCAACCCGCCTGTCATCGTACGCGCTGATTGTTTCCGGAACGGTCCGCGAATCCACGGCCGCGGCGGTTGGCGCGAAGCGGCGGCGTTCGTAAGCGAAGTCGTCGGCGCGGCGGGCGACGCGGCGGGCGGCGATTCCGGCGACGACGTCCGTAGCGCAGCCGCACCAACCGGCTCGTTTCCTCCCCGGATCACGACGCGTGCTCCGATCCGGCGCTTCGTGTCCGACGCCGCGTCCATCCCCGCCGGCGACCCCGCATTCTGAGGGTTCATTCTTGCGGGCCTCGGGCCGGCCGTGCGGCAACCGCCGGCCTCTCGCGGAAAATCGCCGGCGAAACGTAGAGGCGCAGCGGAAGGAATGCGCCGCGCCCGACCTCCAGCCCCGTCCTCACGAACCGGCGATGGATCTCGTCCGGGTAGCGTGGCACGTCGTGCATCGCGATGAAGAGAATCTGCGGGAGCGGAATCTCGCCTTCGATCGTGATCGCATCGAGTGTCCGCACGGGCGCGGGCGCGCGCGAGCGGGCGGAATCCGCGCGAGCATGCCCCACCGCATCCGACTGCGGCTTCGGCTTTGCGCCGAAGGCCGGGGCGACCGCGACGAGAAACACCGCGCCCCACATCACGACGAACCGGAATCTTTTCATCGCGTCACCTCCGCGCGCGAAGCGATCGATGCGGACAGGGGCTCGACGCCGAGCGCGGCCGCGAGCCCGTCGGGATCTTCGCCCGCTAGGCCGCGGTAGCAGTCGAACCACTCGCGCGCCGCGCTCTCATCGCCCCAATAGAATTTGTCGACGATCGTCAGGTTGTAGAGCGGCCCCGCGAGCGTGGAATCGCGGCGATGCGCGGCGAGGAACGCTTCGCGCGCGAGCGCCGGTTCGCCCTCGTACAGGAGCGCGATCCCGTAGTTGTTGAGGTTCGCCGCGCTCGAAGGGTTCGCTTCGAGCGCGCGGCGGGCAGCGTCGGCCGACTGACGGAACGAGTCGCCACGAAGTTGCGCATACGCCCGCGCCTGATCCGGCTCGTGGCGCGCCGCGTCCGCTTCGTCCGCGTAGCCGATCTCCGGGCGATGGACGAAGCGCGCCGCGATGCGCGGCCAGAGCGACGCCCGCGTCCGCGCGAGCCACTCGCCCTCGTCGGCGTTCGCGCTTCCCGCACCGCCGGAAGCGCCGGCGGCGCCTGCCGCGCCCGCAGCGCCTGCCTTCCGCAAGATCTCCCCCCACGCTTCTTCGCCCTTCTTCGTGAACGTTCGCGCCTGGCGCGCGATGACCTCCTCGTACGCGGCGAGGTCCTCCTCCGCGAGGCCGGCCGGCCGCTCGCTCGCGGCGAGCGCGTCGCCGAACGCGATGAGCGCCTCGCCGATCCGGAACGCCGCCGCGCGCGCCCACGGCGCGGTTCCGTCGGCGACGCACGCGCCGTACTCCGCCAGCGTCTTCTCGAGCAGCGCTTTCTTCGTCTCGATCGAGCGCGCCAGCGGCTGAGTAAGCCGCGCGCCGGCGAGCCCGGCGGAGGCCTCCTCCCCTCGGAGGAACTGCGCGCGCGCGACGATCGTCCCGCGGGCATGTTCCGGGTGCGACGCGGCCAGAGCGAGATAGGCCGCGAGCGCGGAGCCGCGCGGGTCGGCGAGGACCGACGAGAGCGGGCGACGCGGCCCGACCGATGCGACCTCCCGATCGGCGCGCCGTCCGAGGATGGCAGCCGCCGTCGCAACGTCGCCCGGGAAGCGCGCGAGGTAGCGCGTGCGCGCCGACTCCGCGCCCGTCGAATCGCCCGCCGCGTCGAACAGCTCGGCCGCGCGGAGAAGCGCGCCGGCCGCGCTGGCGGCGGAGTCTCCGTCCGCGTCGAAATCCTCGGAGTAGCGTTCGTATGCGAGCGCGGCGGCTCGCGGGTTCGCGCCGCGCTCCCACGCGGCGGCGACTTGAAGTCGCGCGTCGCGCGCATAGTCGCTCGACGGGTGGCGGTCGAGGAGGCGCGTCCAGCACGCGACCGCCTGCGAGTCCGCGCTCGCATGCGCGTACCCCAGCCCGGCGCGGTAGAGCGCAAGGTCCGCGTGCTCGAAGGCTGGCCACTCCGTGGCGAGGCGTTCGAACAGATGCGCCGCGTCCGCGGGCGGCGTCACCCCATCGAGCGCGACGGTCTCCGCGTGGCGGAATCGGCTGTGCGCCACGAGCGGCTCGACGGCCGTCGCGATCGAATCGGCTTGGCGCGCGCGCGCGAGTCGGACCGCGTCCGCGTACGCGTCGCCGGCGCGCGCGTACCACGCGTGCGCATACGCGACGTCGCCCGCGCGCCGCAACAGCTCGAGCGCGCGAGTGTCGTCCGCGTGCTCCGACGCGAACGAGCCGGCGGCATCGGCGAACGCCGCGGCGAGAGAGTCGGCGCCGATGCCGGTCGCGGCGCGGCCGTCGTGCGAGCGCGTCGATTCGTACCACGCATCGCGCGCCGCCGCCGCGCGCCAGGCGGCCTCAGCGCGCAACGCGTCGTCGACGGAGTCGGTGGAATCGGTGGAGTCGGTGGAATCGGCGGCCGGATTCTCCTCGGGCGCGACGGCGAGCCGCCCGCTCTCCTCGAAGTGCGCGATCGCGCGCGGGTAATCGGCGAGCCCCGTGGCCGCTTCGCCCGCGGCGAGACGGACCGCCGCGCTCTCGGACCGCTCGAGCCCGAGGGCCAGGAGCGTTTCGTCGAGACGGAGTGCCTCGCTCCAATCGGCCGCGTCGCGCGTTTCGCGCGCGGCGCGATGAATCTCCAGCGCCGCGGCCCGGTACGCGACGCGCGCGAACTCCACGCCCTCCGCCCGGAGCGAATCGGACGCGTTCGCCGCGTGCCACGACCTTCCCTCGAGGAAACGCGGCGCGCACGCGAGCCGCGATGCGCGCGCGGCGGCCGGCTTCTCCCAGCGCTCGAACGAGTCCGCGAGCCGGCGCGCGGCCTCGAGCGCTCCCGCGTCGTCGGGGAACCGCGCGAGCCACGTCGAGTCCGCCGCGATCGCCTCCGCGTAGAGGCTGAACTCTCGCAGAAGCGCGCCGAGACCCGACAGGACGCGCGTCTCGTACGGCCGCGGGCCGACGCGGTCGAACAGCCGCGTGAAAGCCGGCGCGCCCCCGGCGCGTGCGAGCGAGTGGATCAGATACTCGTTCGCTTCCGCGCGAAGGTCGGTCGATGCGCGGATCGAATCGGCGGCGGTGGCCTCTGTTGTCGCCGACTCCGCCGCCGCGTACAGATCAAGCAGCCGGCGAAACGCATCCGCCGCGTCGGCGAACCGGTCGCTGTTGAAGTGCGCCCAGCCCGACTTGTACAGAGCGATTGCCGCGATCTGGCCATCGGCGCCGCGCGCCGCGCGCTCGTACATCGCGACGCAGCCGTCGAAATCCTGCGCGTCGAACCGATCGTCAGCGAGGCGAAGCTCCGCCCGTTGACGGAACGGAGAATCGGGATACCCGTCGGCCAGCTCGGTGAGCAATGCGGCCGACGCGCTGTCCGCCTGATCGGACAGGATCATTCCCGCGCTGAACAGGACCGCGTCGCGGTGCGCGAAGCCGCGGTCCTCGTCGAGGATCGAGCGGTACAGCGCGAGCGCCGGGCCGTATTCGACGAACGCGGCCATTCGTTTCTCGCGGAGCACGGCGGGGAGTGCGTCGAGCGAAGCGGCCGGTCCACCGGACTCGTCCGTGGTTGCGCCAGCGGCTCCATCCGCTTCCGCTTCGCCGTTTCCATCGCCGTCCCCGCCATCGACAGCGCCTGCGATCCGCGACATCGCCTCGCGAAACGTGTCGCGCGCGGCCGCGAGATAAAGCCTCGCGAGCCGGAATCGCGCGTCGCCGCGGGCGTCGGATTCTGGGTAGCGTGCGAGGAAGTCCTCGAACTGCGCGATCGCTTCGCCGCGGAGTTCGGGCCGGACCGCGCACTGCTCATCGGCCGCGAGCGCGAGGCCGTACGCGAGTCCTTCGCGCGCGTCGGCGAGCGCGACCCGCGCTGCGGCCACCGCGTCGTCGATCATCGCGCGGCGCATCTCGGTTTCGCGCGCGGCGAGCGCCGTCTCTCGCCCGGCCCATTCCGCCTGCTCGATGCGCAGCGCCGCGAGGCGATCGCTCGTCGAGGCCGCGTCGAGCCGCCCGGCGATCTCGGCGCGGAGCGCGCGGGCGCGGTCGAGCGCGGCGCGGGCGGCGGCGGCGAGCGCCCGCACGTCATCCGTCGCGCGCGGCTCCCAAACCTCGCTGCACGAGCGCGTCACGAGCTCGGAGGCGCGCTCGCCGAAGCGGGCGCTCGACGCGGCGCCCTCGCCGGCGAACTCCTCTTCCGCGATGAGGATCTCCTCCGGGCTCGGCACGCCGTCGGGGAGCGCCTCGGCGCGTTCGCAATTCGGCCCGTCGACGTCGAAGTGGCGGAGCGCGGACGCGACGACCGACGCGGACTCGCTCCTCTCGCGATTCACCGCGGATCGTTCGCGAGCGCGGCGGATCGCCGCGTCGCGCACCGCGCGCAATCGCGCGACGGTCGCGTCGGCGCCCGAGGCGAGCGAGTCGAGCCTCGCGGACGCTGCGCGCAACTCCGCGCCGCTCGCGTCCGCCTCGGCCAACCCGCGCTCGAGATACCGGCGGCGCCGCGCGAGGCTCTCCTCTTCGTCCGCCATATCACGGCCGGTCCGCGAACCATGGGAGCGCGCATCGTCGCGCTCGCGCTCGACAGCGGCGCGGTCGGCGGCGAGACGCGGATCGGGCGGAGGGAGCGCCGCGGGGAGACGCGGGTCGCGGCGCGCGAGCGCGAGCGCGTCGGAGAGCGCGCCGGACTGCGCGCCGTTCTCCGCCGACGAATCACCCGTCGCTTCTGAAGCGAGACGCTCGATTGCGTCGTTCGCGCTGAGCGGATCGACGACGATGGCATCCGCTTCCGCCGACGATTCGATCCAAGAATCCCAGACCAGATCCGCCGCATCCGTCGCGGCGAGCCGCTCGATCTCGAGTTCCTCGCCGCGGCGCTCTTCGTCGGTCACGCGGAAGATTCGTTCGGCGTCGTTCCAGCGGCTCTCCTCGATCGCCAATCCGCCGAGCGACATCGCGGCGTCGCGGCGATCCTCGTACGCGGGCTCCTCGGCTAGGCTTGATTCGAGGCTCGATTCGAGGGCCGCGCGGCCGACGGCGCGAGCGGAGGCCGACGCGGCGTCGGCGTCATCCGCTCGGAGGGAATCGCCGCCGCCGACGTGGCCGAGCGCGAGAAGTCCGAGCATGTGGCGGGCGCGCGCCGCGTCCCGGCTCTCGGGCGGGACGCTGCCGAGGAGTTCGAGCGCCTCGGCCGTGTCGGCAGCCGCGGCTTCCCGATCATCCCGGTCCGCTCGACCGGCCCGAGCCGCATCATCCGCATGCGCGAGCGCGAGCGACGCCAATCGAACGCGAGCCGCACCGGCGAGGTCCTTCGCGAGAGGCGAAGCGTCGTCGGACGACGCGACGCGACGAAGCGCCGGACGCGGATCGCTTCCGGCCGCGTCGGCCGCGAGCGCTTCGGCGTAGTCGATCAGCGACCGCTCCGCGAACGGCAGATCGTCGTCGTCGAGCGCGCGGCCCGCCTCGTCGACCGACTCGAGCAGCGCGAGCGCGTCCGTCCACCAGCGATCGCCTCCGTCCGGCGGCATTTCGCGCAGGCGGCGCGACGCGGCGGCGAATGCCGCGCGATCTCCGAGCCGAAGCGCGCCGCACGCGAGAAGGACAGCGGCGCGTCGGCGATCGGCGGCGGCTAGGCCCTGCGGCGGCGAATCGGCGCTCATCCTCTCGAGCTCGAGTGTCGCGCCGAAAATGTCGCCCGTCCGCCAAAGGAAGACGGCGCTGCGAAGCGGCTCATCGTCCGGAGGCTCCACGCGGGACGCGGCGACGACGGTCGTGGATGCGCGCGCGTCGAGGCCCGCCGGCGCGCCTGCATCCGCGCCCGCATCCGGCGCCGATCCCGCGATCGACGAGACGAGGACCGCGACGGCGAATCGGTTGGCGCCCCCCACGCGTCATCTCACCCAAGCGACGGCGCGGACCGGGGCCGCCTCCGGCCCGGTGGCGGAAAGGTCCAACTCCAGAAACGTCAGCCGATCTCGCTCGGGTTCGACCGTCACGGTCACCGGCGCGCGCGCCGCGCACGCCCCGCCCTCGAGCGACACTTCGTAGGCGTGCTCGCGCGGCTCGACGAACGCGTGCAGCGCTTGCGCGATCCCGCCCGCGGCCAGCGCCCCGCGCGCTGCGTCGGAGAGCGCCACGCGCACGTCGTCGCCGTTCGCCTCGCGGATGAGGATCGCTTCGGGCGCGCCGCACGGCGGAACGCCCCGCACGAGAATGACGAGCGCGGTCTCCTGTCGCCCCGCGAAGTCGGATTCGAGCCACGAGAGTCGTTCGCCCTGACGCGCGAGCAACGCCTCCGCGCTATCGACTTGCGCCTCGATCTCCGCCAGCTCCGCGACGCTCGCGAGCAGATCGCGCCGCGCGATCCGATCGTCGGCCGCGGACTGCGAGTCCGCGGAGGCGCGAACTTCCGCGAGCAGCTCGCGGTACTTGAGGAACCGCGGATCGAGCGGATCGGCGATCGTCGCGCTCCCGCGGCGCGCGAGCTGGCGAAGCTGGTCGAGCTGCGCGCGGAGGAAGACGCGGTTCTCGCTGAGGAATCGAAGCGATTTCGGCTTCTCCGACGATGGCTCGACGCGGTCGACTTCGATTCGATCGGCGGCGGGGCCGGCGCTGCTCTCCGTCTCGTCCGCGGCCGCCGAGGCCTCCACGGCCTCCGCGATCCCGAGCCCGCGCCCGAGCGCCAGCGCAATCCCCAGCGCCGCCGCGACCCGCGCCGCCCATCGCCTGCCGACTAGCCTCTCCACGTCCGCACCACCTTTCCCGACCGCGCGTCAACCACAACGAACAACGACGGCGCCGACGGCGCTGTGTAGATGACCGCCCACGTCGTCGCGTCGGGCTCGCGCAGATCGAACGCGCCTCGGATGAGGAGCATCGTGCCGAGCCGCCCGGCGTTCTCGAGGCAGTACGCGTCGCCGGCTTCGCGCGAGGCCGCGGCGAGCGCCGCGTCGCTGTCGATCCAGGGATCGCTCACCGGCGGCGCGTCGAAGTCGAACCCGAGGTCGGACGCGTCGCGCACTTTTCCGTCGCGCACGGTGTAGCCGCGCGCCGCGCCGCGGCTCGTCGACGCGTACAGATATCCCCAACGCGCCGCGCGCCCGCCGCCGCCGGCGTCCTCGTCGTTCTCGACGTAGACGAGCCGCGCGTCCTGCGCCCACGCTCGCGCCGCCGCGGCCGCCGCGTCGAGCCCGGCCCGCGCTGTCGTGCTCGGACTCTCCGCCGCCGCGCGCCCAGTAGTCGCGAGCCAGATCGCCGCCGCGAGCCCGACCGATGCAAAAACGCTCCGACCGATCCCGCGCACGGGTTCGCCTTTGTCGCTCCTCACGCTCGCCACCTCCCTTTGCTGGATCGCACTAGAAGAGGACCGACGTCCCCATGCTGAACTCGACGTTCGCGTTCTTCCGCCGCGCCGCTTCCGTTCCCGATTCGAATCGGTACGCGCGGCACTCCCATCGAATCGCGACCTTCTTGTTGACGAAGAACGACGTCCCGCCGCCGTAGTTGACGCTCGTCTCCGAGCGGCCGCGCAGGATGCTCGACCCGACGCCACACGTCGCGTACGGCACGATCTGCCGTCCGGGCAAGATCTCCACGTTTGCGTTCAACTGGTAGAAGAGCATGTGGAAGTCTTCCGCCTCGAGCGAGAGACCGAACAGCGACTCGACGATTTCCTGCGGACGGGTGACGTGCGTCCAGCCGAGTCCGCCCTCCAGCCCGACGAAGTCGAGCACGTAGTAGCCGAGCCGGCCGCCGAGGACGAACGAGTTCGACTTGCGATCGAACGCATAGTTTCCCGCGTAGCCGGTGGCGATGAAGCTTCCGATTCGGGAGAAGAGCCGCGGGTTCGCGCGGAACTCGAGGCCGGAGAGATCGTCGTATTCGTGGCAGAGCGATTTGTGCAGCCATCCCGTCTCGCTGTCGGAGAGCCGGACGCCGTACCAATCGCCCTTCTTCGCAACGACGGGAAACTCGGCGTCCCGCGGGAAGACGCCGACGATCGCGAACTCGGCGCCGGGCCCGCTCCGCGCGACGTTTTCGTCGCCGCGATCGAGGCGGATCATCGTGCGCACTTGGCCGCGCGGGTTGGCGGATGCCACGGCTGCGGCGGGCGGCGCGGGCGCGGCCGGAGTCGGCGCGACCTCCTCCATCGTCTGCGACCCGGCGACGCGCGGCTGCGCAACGCCGGCGCCCCCGATTGCCCCGATCAGAGCGACGAACACCGCACTTCGTAGCGATCTATCCAAGTGGCAACCTCCACGACAGCTCGAGTCGAGCCGACCAGTTGGCAAACGTTTCGCGGCGCGTCTCGATCGACTCGCCGTTCCGATGCGCCGTGTCGAGCGCGAAGAACGACCGCTCGACGCGCGCGCCGAGCGCGAGCCGCGCGGCGATCGGCCGGCGGAGCGCGAGGCCCGCGCCGCCCGTCCACGCGTCGATCGGTTCGTACGCGACCTCGACAGCCACGCTCGAGCCGGGCGGTACGAACGTCGCGCGGTCCGGCGCGTAGCCCACGTGCAACCGCCCGCCGCTCGCGACCGCCGCGACGCCGACTCCCCACGCGGAGAGAAGCCGCCACTCGCCGACCAACTCCGCGGCCGTCAGACGCACGGAGGGCTCGATCGATTCGCCGGGGATTCCCGATGATTGCGCCGTGCTCGCGCGCCAGACTCGCGCGCCGACGCCCGCGCCGCCGCGATGCGCGACGAGCTGGCCGCCCCATACGAGCCGCGGCTCCACGTTCCAGAGGTAATCGCCGAGGTGCGGGTCGAGTCGCACGCTTCCCGCGAACGGCTCGATCGCGAGCCACCAGCGCGGCGCGGCGTCCGCGCGCTCCCGTTCGCGCGCGAACGCGGCGCCATGCGAGAACGCGCCGGCAGCGGCGACGATCGCGCAGACCGCGAGAGACGCGCGCGCCCGTCGTCCGATCATGGCATCTCCACGCCGGCGGCCAGGATCTCGGCCTCCATCGAATTGAACGGCGTGATCACGAGCGAATCGACGCCCGACTCGGTCTCCATCTCCTCCGCGTCGCCCATGTACAGGATGAGGAACAGCCCGCCTTCGCTCCCGGGCGGAACGACCGCATCGAACGCGAGGTCGACCTCGCGGATGAGATGATCGAAGCCGGTCACGAGCACGGTCGCCGTCCCGAGCGAGACGGAGCTGGCGAGAATGCGATCGACGTCCTGCGCCGACGCGAGCTTCGGCTCCGTCGCCGCGAGTTCGACATCGCCCTCCCTGATCTCGTCGCTGTACCGCAGCTCCGCGACGAGGTCGCCCGTCACGATCCGCCGGAACGTCACGCGCGCGTGAACCGCGATCGCCGTCGAGTCGCCGGTGATGAACTCGGTCCGACTCGTCGGCGCCGCGCTCACGATTTCGAGCTTCGTCCAGCGCTCCTCGAGCGTCGGCTCCTCGAGGCAGCCGGCAAACAGGAGCACGCCGAGCAGGCCGGCGCCCAGCGTGAGCGCGGCGCCTGCCGCGGCCCGTCTCGTCGCGCGTCCCGTCACTTCTCGAGCACCATCTTATTCACCGCCTCGTCGCGTCCGACGGTCAGCCGGCACAGGTACACGCCCGATGCGACGTCGCGGCCCGCGTCGTCGCGCCCGTCCCACGGAACCGCGTGCATCCCGGGGCTCGCCGACCCGGCGCCGAGCGTGCGGACCAGCCGGCCCGCCGCGTCGAACACGCGCAAGTTGTACGCGCGCGCCTCGCCGTCCGGCACGACGAAGCGGATCGTCGTCGATGGGTTGAACGGGTTCGGGTCGTTGCCGAGAAGCGCAACGGCGCCCGCGCCCGGTGTATCCGGATCGCCCGGGACGCTCAACACAAACTCGGATTCGCCGCCCGGCGCGCCGCCGTACGTCGAGCGCGCTTCGATCCGAACGACGAGGCCGCCGCGGCCCGCGCTGCCGCCGCTCGCGCCCGCGCCGCCCACCACCACACCCTGTTCGGGCGCCGAAAGCGTGAGCGATTGCGACCCCGCGTCGAGCGTTCCGGCGTCGCGGCGCGCGATGATCCGTCCGCTTGAGCGATCGACGAGCGTGGCGACGACATCGGCGCGGTCGGTCAGAGTGAACTCCGCGCTGTATGTCAGATCTGACATACCGTCCGACGGCGAGACCTTCGATACGCTCAGTCCGTTCACCTCGACGCCGAAGCTCAGGAGCCGAAGACCTGTTCCACCGCTCCACTCCTCAACGAGGACGCCGCTCCCTTCCCCGGCGCGGGTGACCGAGCCGTCGCGATGATCGACGACCGTGACGAACGGGATGCGGAAGCTGCGCGGCCGATCGACGCCGTCCGAGAGCGTCGCGACCGGCTCGAGGTCGGGCGCGAGCTTTGCGAGGCCGGCCTCGGGCGACGCGACGTAGACGTTCCCCCAGTGATCCGTGTCGAGCGACGTGACGGCGCCGCCAGCGCGCGCGACCGACCCGACCCACTCGAGACCCGCGCTCGTGTCGCGCAGGTGGACGATCCGTCCGTTGTGCGCGTCGGCGACGAACACGTCGGGCGTGTTGACGCCGTCCGCGCGGCCGACCGCGAGCGCCGTCGGGCCCGCGAACCGGCCGACGCCGCTCCCCAGATCGCCGATACTCCCCGCGGCCTGCGCGCCCGCGCCCGACGGAGACGGAACGAACCGCAAGACGGCATTGCGCCCCGCGTCGGCGACGTACAGCCGGTCGTCGTCCTTGGCGAACGGCGTCCCGCCGTCCGAGTACGCGACGTCGAACGGTCGCCCCATCCCCTCGAGCGCGTACAGAGGCACGAGGTCGAGCCTGTCGTACTCGCTTTCGGTCTGGAATACGACGACGCGATGGTTGTCCGAATCCGCCACGTACAACCGCCCCTCGGGATCGGTCGTCATCCCGCGCGGACCGCGCAGCGACCCGAACGCGCTCCCCTCGCCGTCGAACGCGCGCACTCCCTTCCCGATCGCGCCGTACAGGATGCGATTCCATTCCGGATCGGAAACGACGAGGAAGTAGCGCGCCTCGAAGTACGGGAACCGGTCGTACACGTCGGCGCGGCCGACGACGACGCTCGCGTACGGATCGCCCATCAGATCGCGGTCGACCCAATCGCGCGCGAGCGAGCGCGTGAACGCGTCGATCCGCGGGCTCTCGGAGAGCGGCGACGGGACGAACGTCCCCGCCGACGCGTCGCCCGGCCCCGCGGCCAGCGCGCCCCAAACCGTCATCACCCAGGCGAACCCGAACCCTGCTCCCCGTTTCATCGATCGACCCTCATCGCCATTCGAGTGCTTTCGACTAGAACGCAAACGCAAACCCGGACTCGAAAATGTTTGCGGAAAAATTGTTGCTGTTGAAATACCGCTCGTACCGGACGGTCAAGTGCAGCACGCCGTCGAACTCGATGCCTGCGAGCGGCCGGCCGAGATCCCAGTCGAGGTCCGTGCCGAACAGATGCGCGGCGAACTCGCCGAGGCGGTAGTCGCCCGTTCGGTAGCCGCCGATCCCGTCCGCGTCTTCGTACTCGTCGCGGAAGAAGTCCGCCGCGCCCTGGTCGTAGTATCGGTAGCCGTATCCGACGATGACCTTGCCCGTGACGTATTGGCTCAGCTTCGCGCCCATCGTGTGCGACGCCACACCCCAATCGTCCGCGTAGTACTTGTAGTCGAGTTTGATGCTCGAGCGATTGTTCAGGTACTGGTGGAGCTTGACGTACGCGTCCCGCCGCAGGCGCCGGTCCGGGTGGCGCTCCGCCGCGGGCCCGCCCGCCGCGTAGACGTTTCGATACGGGTTGTGCTGGAGGCCGCGCACGAAGTTGACCTCGCCGCCGACGCGGAGCGTCGTCGAGCGCGTGAGCGTCTCCGTGGCGACGAGGTTCCCGTGGAGCGTCGTCTTCAGCGCGTCGTCCGTCTGCGTGTCGTCATCTTGGAGCGGCTCGATCGCGTCCCAGCCGTAGCTTGACCCGGCGGACAGGTTGAGGTTTCCGTCGAGCAAATCGTGATCGACGTTGCCGCTCACCTGCTGCGCGAGGTAATCCGTCTCCTTCGAGACGTAGTACCCGGCTCGGCAGCGGTTCGCGGTCAGCTCCGCTTGAACCGAGTTCCGCGTCTTCACAAAATCTTCGAACGCGCCGAACCGGCTCGATACCGGGCGGCTCGCGCTCGTGATCGCATCGACGGCTTCCGCGCTCCCCGGCGGCGCATCGACCGCCGGCACGACGACGACCTGGCGGTTCCACTGGACGTAGACGCGCGCGTCCTCCGAGAGGCCGAGCGTGTAGTCGCCGTAGTTCGAGTAGACGCGCACGCGATCCGAGTCGGCGAAGTAGTGAAGCGTGTAGCCGACCGTATGCTCGGTCGTTCCCGCGTGCGCGCGGCGCGGCCACGCGATGGACACGAGCGCGCCCGCCGCGATGGCGCCCGCCGCAGCCGCCGCAAGCCCGGGCCCCGCGAAGACGCGGACGTTGGGAGTGCTCAGTTGCACGCGCATCCCCCGCCCGCACCGCCCGCGCCGCCCGTCGAGCCTTCGCGCGCCTCGATCCAGTGGAGCGCGCGGCGGTCGTGTCGCGCGTCGCGGTCGAACGCCATGATCGGGTCGGACAGGTGCTCGCGCTCGAACGGTTTGACGGACGCGCAGCCCGAGGCGAGCGCCGCGAGAGACGCGAGCGCCGCGAGCGCGACGAGGAGCGCGGCGACAGGCGTCGGCGTTCGCGACTCCGTACGCTGCGCGCGGAGCTTCACTGCGGTCCGCCTCCGGCGGCGACCGGCGGCGCCTCTTGCGACTCGGCGTCGGCGGCCTCCGCGGCAGCAGCGGCGGCGCGCGCGCGTCCGAGCGCGGCGCTTTCACTCGCGCGCCCCGGTCCCGCCGCGGCCCCGCGCACGCCGACCGCCTTCGCCGCCAGTGGCCGCGTCAGGAGGACGTCGACCGCGCGTCGCAGCTCGCTCAAGCCGGTCCCGCTCGCCTCACGCGCCACGCACACGACCTGCCCGCGTTGATCGAGGACGATCGTGTACGGCAGGTGCGGCAGCTCCAGCTCGCGCGCGAGACCCTCCGGCCCGTCGTGGTACACGGGGAGCGTCAGCCGCGCCGCATCGACGACGTCCTGCGCGCGGAGCGAATCGATGTCGATCGAGATCGCGACGACGTTCCCGCCGCGAGCGGCGATCTCGCGGTTCCACGCGTCGAGGAGTGGAAGCTCCGTCCGGCACGGCTTGCACCAGCTTGCCCAGAAGTTCACGACGACGACGCGCCCGCGCAGCACCTCGAGCCGAGTCGTCTCGCCGTGTAGGTCGCGCAGCGCGTGCTTCGCGAGGATCGCGCCCGCGTCCTCGCGCAGCTCCGCCCGCGCGTCGCCCCGCCATGCGCCCTGCGTCCCCACCGCCATGCACGCGGCGATGACCGCGGCTCCTTTTCGCATCGCGCCTCTCCTCCTACCGATACTGGGCGCCGAGCAGCACCCAGAGGTTGAACAGTTGCCGCTCCTGGTCCGTGAGCGAGTTCTCGCCGGCCGGGTGCGCGCCCTTCGACGCTTGCGACCCGAGGCCGAGCACGTAATCGATCAGGATCGAGCGCCGCGGAAACGCCGGCTGCACGTCCTGGTGGTCCATCAGTTCCGACTCGCCCGAGAGGTTCACGTAACCTCTGGGGAAGATCGCGCTCATCTCCATCAGCGTGTCGGGCACAGCGGTCAGGTCGAGATCGCCCGGCGCCGGAATCGTGTCGATCACGACGGTGATCGCGCTCTCGGGGAGCGCCGACGCGTACGCGAAGTCGCCGCCCGATTTTCCGTACCGCACCTCGTACGTCGGCTGGTGGCAGCTCACGCACTTCGCCTCGATGATCGGCCCGATGTCGTTCTCGTAGTTGATGACGATCCGATCCTCGGGCGGAACGACGAGGTCGGTCGGCTCCTCATTCGCCGCGATCGGGTTTGGGTTGGTCACGACCGCCGCGCCCGCGTGCCGGTCTTCATGGCAGCCGACGCAGTTCGTGAACTCCTCGCCGGGCCGCACGTACAGCCACGTGCGCTTCACGACGAACCCGCGGTCGTTGTCGTCGAGCGTGGCCCAACTGATCGCGGTGTTGGCCGGGACCTTGATCTTGAACGAACCGTCCGCGTACACGGGCGCGAACCCCAACAGCGAGCGCCGCTCGAACTCGTTCGCCGAGAAGTCGCGCGATTCGCCGGCCATCGTCGGCCGCGCCGCGAGCACCGCGATCTGGCCGATCGGGTCGATCCCCTTCCGCGGAATCTCCTGCCCGTCGCCCGACCCGCGATTGAAGACGTCCTGCGCCATGAAGATCCCGTAGTCGACGCCCGCGTCCACGACCGACGGAATAAGCGGCGGCTTCGGGTGCGGCGCAAGAAGCTGGGCGTCGTACTCGTTCGCATCCGGATCGTTGTAGAGGAACGTCATGTCTTGGAGCGAGAGCGTCGCCGGGTCGGCGTCGGTGCCCGCGCCCGACTGATTCAAGGTGAACGTGTAGAGCGCGTAGTCGGTCTCGTCCTCGCTCGCCGCCGGCAGCGTGTACGACGCGACGAACCGCGCGCCGCCCAGCGGGAACGGATACTTGAACGCGCCATAAGCCCACGGCGCGCCGTCCGGGTTCACGTTCGCAGTCAACACGTCCCAGTTCGACTTCGCATCGTACGACTGAGGATCCGCCGGGCCCGCTTCCAGTTTGAGTATCGCGATCGGCCCCGCGTCGCCGTTGATCTCCGTCGATTCGATCGCGATCAGTCGCCCGTCGGGCGTCGGCTGCGCGTGGAAGAAGTTGCGGCCGTGCGGCCCGAACTTGTGGAACGTGCCGCTTCCGTCCGGATTCGTCACGAACAGCGGGAAGCGGTTCATCGTTCCGAAGTGCTCCCAGCGCGTGTACGCGATCCGCCCGTCGGGGAGAATCGTCGGGTCGAGGTCGTCGCTCTGGTTGAAGCTGACGCGCTCGAGGTTTCCGCCGTCGGCGTCGCATCGGCACAGGTGCTCGGCCGGCGAGTGGTTGTACTCGTCCATCTCGCCGTCGCGCGAGCTGGTGAATAGGATTTTCCCGTCGGGGAGATAAAGCGGGTCGAAGTCGTGCCCGCCGCCGCCCGTGACTTGGCGGAGGTTCGCGCCGTCCGCGTCGATCTCGTAGATGTTCCGCCACTGGCCGCCCGGCGGCCGCATCGAGAAGAGGATCTTCTTACCGTCGAACGAAACGCACGGATCGGAGACGCTCGCGCCCGTGTACGCCGTGATCGGCGTGACGATTCCGTCCGGCGAAATCGGCGAGAGTTTGTACAAGTTGCTCTCGGCCCAGTTGCGGTTGAGAGTCTCGCCCGTCGTCGTCTTGACGAACACGAGCGCGTCGGTCGTTTCCTCTTGGACGAACAGGTCGTCCGGCGCGCTCTCTTCGCAACCGCAAACGAACGCCGCGGCGAAGGCGAGCGCGAGCGCGGTGCGCGCGGTGCCCACGGCGCGTGCGGCGCGTGCGGCGCCGACCCGCGAAACGCCAGCGCGCACCGCGCCGACGCGACATCCGTTTCGATCAGACGCTCCGTTGCGCCTCATCGTCCTCTCCTTCGAGCCACCAAAATGGGATGCGAGGCCGCCTACGGCCGAAGGTCGCGGTAGAATGAGAACCCGACGGTCGCCTCGCTGTAGCCGTACGCGACCGACGCTGTCCCGTCCCGCTCCCCACCGATCACGGTCGTCCTCCGGAGATCGAACCGGAGCGCCGCGTCGTCGCGAATGTAGACTTCGAGCCCGCCGCCAGCGGCGAGCGCGTTCTTCGTCACCGGGTCCGCATTCAACGACTCGCCCGGGTACACGAACATCATTCCGTAGCCGAGCGCGGCGTACGGTTGGAAGCGGCCCGGCAGCGGGTGGCGCACGACGACGCTGAGCGTGTGCAGGAGCGCGTGGACCGACTTGCCCGGGTTGTGACCGATCGCCGCTTCGTATCCGAGCCACGCGTTCGGGTTGTAGGCGAAGCGGAGCGCGTAGAGACGCCCGCGGCCGAACGTGCCGTACGCCGGGCTGAACGCGAGACGGTGGAGGTAGTGATGGGGACCCGGCGCGATGTGGTACGGGTCGCCGGCCAGTTCGGGGACGAGGTACTCGCGGCCGTTGTGGATGGCGGGGGCGCGCGGCGTCGGCGTCGCGGCGTCATCACATCGGACCGCGACGCCGGTCGCGTGCAACAGACCGCACACGAGCCCGCACGCGAGCATCGGCGTTCCGATCGCGTGCATCATCTTCCCGCCCCCGCGCCTCACTGCCACTCTCCCGCGCGAACCCACGCGAGGATCGCCTGATAGTCCGGGTCGTCGGCGGACGCGAACGGCTTGACGCTGTGCGGCGCGCCCCCCGCGGCGACCGCGAGCGGCTTCGTGAGGATCGGGCTCTGCTCGAGCGTGTACGGCGTCACTTGCAGCCGCGATTGCTCGAAGTCGAAGTCCACGTCCTTCCCCTCCACCGGCGAAAGCTCGAACGTCCCGCGGATTCCTCCGCCGTGACAATCGCCTCCCGCGCTGCATCCCCGTGCGACCAAGGCCGGCTCGACCGTTTGCTCGAACATCTCGAAGCTCAGGCGGTACTCTTGCCCACCGCTCGGCGGGGGCGGCGGCTCCGCCGGCGAGTTGCAACCGGCGCCGACGATGCCAGCCCCTACGACGCCGGCGGTGCACAAGCCCGCGATCGGAGCCGCGAACCTGACAAGCCGCCAAGCGCGCGATTCCAACTTCGCGTCCATGCGCACCCTGCCCTCCCGCTCGGAGTCCGAGGGCCGAGCGCTAGAGCAACCTGCGCACCAAGCAAAGGCTTTCGCGAAATGGGATGAGTTACTCGACTCTTTCGTCGGGCGCGGCACGCTGATCGGAGGGCGGTGCCTCGCGCGCGACGGTCGGCGGCGGACAGGTGTTCAGAGTTGGGGCAGGTGGAGGATGGCTTCGGCGGGCTCTAACTGGGTGGTCGCTCGATCGGCACGGTTGGTCGGGAGATCCAGTCGCAGGCCCATATCGAGATGCCCCATCCAGTGATTTGATCCCGGCCGTCTACGCTCATCGGAGGCCGGGCCATGGCGCTCTTCAGTAACGCCCCTAGAAAAGAGAATGCCCTGATCCGTCCGATCGTTCAGGGCATGCTGACTTCAAAGGCCATCCCTACTTCCGAGAAATTCACCCCGGCTACGGTTTGACTATGAGTGTGTACCTTGATGCAGACTGCGATAATGACGGGTGTCCGGAAGAAATGCTCGGCTCCGTGCGGCATCTGGACCCCGGCCTTCGCTGGAATTGTGTTGAGTACGGAATCTGCATCCCGTGCGGAGGCGTTATTGGGCGCCAGATCAACGACATCGGAGGTGCCCCCTCCTTCGCGACGGATGGACCGTACTCAACGACATGTGACCCGATGCACCCGCCAACCCACTCGTACTACTTTGGCTTCAATGGGTCAACGTGCGTCTCGTGGATTGGGGTTTCGGCGACTGCACCCGACGATTGGCTTCAGTGGTTGGTCATCGATGGCGACTGTGCAACGTCGACAGTGAACACCTCCTGGGGCGCCATCAAGGGACTGTACCGATAGAACGCCACGTATCTCCCGCGACTGGGCGGCGAATTGACTTCGCTTCGATGCCGGCCGCGTGCTAGGCGTTTCCCTCTCATCGCGCCTTCTCCTCCGGTTGATTGATCTTGTCCCGCGCGGTCAAAATCCGATGTCCTCGCCCACGCAGCCACTCGACTTCCTCGTCGCGCGCGCGAAACGTCACGCGCACATTGTCCGCGGAAAACTCCGTCTCGACGACTTCGGCGCGCGCGTGCAGCTCGGCGAGGTCGCGCGCGGCGGACAGCGGCAGGTCGGCGACGACGAGCGGCCGGCTCTCGCGGAGGAACTCGATCAGCGCCCGCTCGAGATCGGCGAGACCCTCGCCGTCGCGCGCGCTGACGATCACGCCCGGCCCGTGGAGCCGCACGAGCTGAAGCGCGGCCTCTTCGTCGCGCACGCGGTCGCGCTTGTTGACGACGAGAAGCCGCCGGCTCTGGCCCGCGCCGATCTCGTCGAGCACGTCGTTGACGGTCTCGATCTGCGCGAGATGATCCTCGTCGGCGCCATCGACGACGACGAGCAAGAGATCCGCGGTCACGACCTCTTCGAGCGTCGCGTGGAACGACGCGATCAGTTGGTGCGGGAGCTTTCGGATGAACCCGACCGTGTCGGTGAGAAGTATCGTGTACTCGCGCCCGAGGTGGACGGTGCGCGTCGTCGTGTCGAGCGTCGCGAAGAGTTGGTCCTCGATGAAGACGTCCGCGCCGGAGAGCCGGTTCATCAGCGTCGATTTCCCCGCGTTGGTGTAGCCCACGAGCGCGACGGAGACGGCGCCCTTCCTGCCCTTCCTCTGCACGGCGCGCACCCGCTCGACTTTCTTGAGCGTCTCGCGGAGCCGGCCGATCCGCTCGCGGACGCGCCGCCGGTCCACCTCGAGCTGCGTCTCGCCGGGCCCGCGCGTCCCGATCCCGCCGCCGAGCCGCGACAGGTGCTCCCACAGATTCTTGAGCCGCGGGAGTTGGTACTCGAGTTGCGCCAGCTCGACCTGCGCGCGTGCGACCGACGTCTGCGCGCGCCGCGAGAAGATGTCGAGGATCAACTCCGAGCGGTCGATCACCTTGACCTTCGTCGCCTCCTGGACGTTCCGCGCCTGCCCGGGCGAGAGGTCGTGGTCGAACACGATCACGTTTGCGCCCGCGGCCGCGCACGCGTGCCCGATCTCCGCGACCTTCCCCTTGCCGACGAACGTCGCGACGTCGGGGCGGCGGAGCGCTTGGAGCGTCTCGCCGACGACGTCGGCGCCCGCGGTGCGCGCGAGCGCGGCCAACTCGACGAGCGAGCGGCGAGCGGCTTCGCGGCTCTCGATCCCCCACACGACGCCGACGAGGTGCGCGCGCTCTTTCGCAGCGATGTCGCGCGCCACCTCGAAGTGGCTGCCGACGCGAGCAGGCGGCGGCGTCATGTGCTTCGCCGGCGCCCGATCGTGCCGGCTGTTCTGCGGGAGGTCTTTCTTCGCCACCGTTTGCGCTCCTTTGGCCTCTCGGCTCTCTAGCTTTTGAGCTTTACGATCATCGCGACGAGCTTCGCGCCGAGCGCCGCGACCGCCGCTTGCTGCTTCGCGTCCTTGAGCGCGCCGCTTGCGTCGAACGCATCCGCCGCGCGCATCAAGGCCACTTGTTCCGGCAGAATGAGCACCTTGATGTTGCCGAGGATCGCGCGGACGTGGACGAGGCCGCGCAATCCGCCGAGCGCGCCCGGCGACGCGGCCATAAGCGCGGCGACCTTGCCCGCGAACGCGATGAGCGGCGCTTCGCCCGGCGCCTCTCGCGACGCCCAATCGATCGCGTTTTTCAGGACGCCGGTAATCGAGCTGTTGTACTCGGGCGCCGAGATCAGGAAGCCGTCGCTTGCGATCATCAGGGCTTTGAATCGTTGCGCGGGTTCCGGCGTCCCGGCGCTCGTTTCGAGGTCTCCGTCGAACAGCGGCATCGGGAAGTTGCGCAGGTCGATCAGCGTGACGTCCGCGCCGGCCGCGCGCGCGCCGGCCACCGCGATTCCCACGAGCTTCTTGTTGTAAGACGCTTCGCGCGTGCTGCCGGCGAACGCGAGAATCTTGGGCGTATAGCTCACGTTGCCTTCCCCCACCTTTCCCGGTCTCGAAGAGACGTGATCTGCGCGATGTGGTGATCTCCGTGCCAAGCGTACAGCGCGAGCAAACCGTCGAGCGTCCAAAGGCCACTCTCCGGATGTCGGAGCGTTCGCGCGAAATCGGCCGGCGTCATCGCGCCGAGCATCCGCACCCAACGCGCGTGCAGTGCGTCGAGGATGTCGAGCGACAGCGCGACGGGCGCTCTCTTCGCGTCCGGCAGCTCCGCCCAGCGATCCTCGTGGTACGGCCGTATCGTCGGTTCCTCCTCGGTGAGCGCGAGCCGAAAGCGCACGTAGCTGTTCATGTGGCTGTCCGGCAGATGATGCACCACTTGCCGCACTGTCCAGCCGTTCACTCGGTAGGGCGTGTCGAGCTGCGCGTCGGAGAGCCCCGCGACGGCGGCGCGCGCCCGCGCCGGCGCCGCTGCGATCGTGTCGATCGCGCGCCGTCGCCCCGCTTCGTCGAGCGGCGCCGGCTTCTCGAACTTCCCGATCGGATATCGGGGGTCCGTCATCGTGCCGCGTTCAACGACGCGCGCTTTCGCACGGTGGCCGGAGCGTCCTTCGTCTCGAGCGTGGCCTTGAGCTTTTCGAGCTGCGCCTTCCAGTACTTTTTCATCTTCTCCGCGGCGGCCGCGCTCGCGAGCTTCCCGTGCTGCACATGGACCGCGCTCTTCGCGGCGCCCTTTGCATAGAACATCACGTCGAGGTTCGTCTCCCCATCGATCCATGTGATCCGCATCGACTTTTTCGGCGTCGCCTTGCGCACGGTGAAGGCTGGATTGGAAAGCCAGCGGGCGCGCATCGCCGCGTCGATCCATGCGCGTTCGAGCGCCGCGATCGGCGCCGCGATCGTCTTGCTCGCGCCGATTTCGAACCCGCCCGCCTTCTCGTGCTTCTTGCGCCCGCCGCGTTCCTGCTCGTACGCAACTGTGATCATCTGCTGCCACCAAAGCCCCACTTTGTGTTTCTTGACGAGGATGGCGACGATCTCCTGATGCGTGCGGCCGCGTGCGCCCGCCGCGTCGAGCGCCGCGAACCACTTCGCCCACGACTTGCCCGTCTTCGCTTCGACGGCGGCGCTGGACATGCCGGCGGCCGAGGCGTCGTCGCGGACGGCGCTTTTCGCGCGCGTCTTCGCGCCGACTCGCGCGCCCGCGAGCGCGACCTCGGCGCGCGTCAGCTTCGCCGACGCGGCGATCAGCGCACGCAACGCGTGCTGATCAGCGTCCTTCGCCGTCCGCACCTTCACGTGGCGCATCGTTCTCCCCGCCCCTTCGAGAATCCCGGCGGGATCGTCCAGATCGCCGCCCCGATGGATGTAGACGCCGACGTACTCCTTCGCCGGTCCGATGCCGCAGAACGACCCCTTCATCGAACCGTCGTGGCTGTAGCCGATCACGCACCACCCGGGGTAGACCTTCTCGATCGCGTCGGGCGCGATCGACCGCACGACCTTCCGGACGCGGAGGGCAAGCGCCCGCAACTCCGGGCTAGTGGTCGCAAGAAGCTTCTGCACTTCTTGGCTCATCGTTCTCTCCTTTTTCCTTCCTTCGAGACGACGTCACAATCTCAACAGCCGCCAGCTCACGATCCCGAAGTACACACCGAACCCGGTGAGCATCGCGGCGCTCACGTACGCGATGCCGACGATCGCGGACTTCACGCGCGCGCCGACCCACCGCAAGGCGTACGTGATCGCGATCGTGTAGACCGCGAGCGCGACGAACATCCCGACGACTCCGGCCCATCCCCACGATCGGAGCATCAGCGCTCCGTTCGCGAGCCACCACGCGAACGAGAACGGGCTCGTGAGCGCCGTCAGATAGCCGAGCCGGAAAGAGCCCGGTCGGGTCGAGGCCGCGACGCCCGCGCGCGCCGACTTCAACGCGCCCCACGCCATCCAAACGAGAAGCGCTGCGCCGCAGAGTCCGAGCACGCCGATCGCGCGCGAATGATCGCGCAAGTACCCGATGAATCCTGCGACCGCGAAAGCGAGCCACGTCGCGTCGGCCGCCATCGCGCCGAACCCCGTGAGCATCGATTCGCGGCTGCGGCCGCGCACCGCCTCCGTCGCCATCACCGCGATGACAGGGCCGGGCGGCGCCGCGATGCTCAGGCCGAGGAGCGCGCCCGCGAAAAAATGGGTCGATTGGATCGGCATGCGGGGTCAACGCGCATCGTAGCACGGCGCGGCGGGCGCGCGCGCGCAGTCGCGACGGGCGCGCTCCGCGCATAGGCCCGGCGCGACGCACGCGCGCGAGCCCAGTGCGCGCACCCCCGTTCACACGGCGCGCCGCGTGTTGTACGATCCGCTCCCCTTCACCTCGAACCCCTCGAAAGGAGAGCACCATGGCAGGCAAAGCAAGCCCGATTCCCCCGGGATTCAACACGGTCAGCGTCCATCTGTTCGTGCGCGGCGCGGCGCAAGCGATCGAGTTCTACCAGAAGGCGTTCGGCGCCGAGGTCAAGAGCGCGATGCCCGGGCCCGGCGGAAAGATCATGCACGCGGAGATCAAGATCGGAGATTCGACGATCATGCTCGCCGACGAGTTCCCCGAGATGGGCGCGCTCTCCCCGGCAGCGATCGGCGGCTCGCCCGTCGTCGTTCACATCTACGTGAACGACGCGGATGCTCTGTGGAATCGCGCGGTCGCCGCCGGCGCAAAGATCACGATGCCGATCGCCGACATGTTCTGGGGCGACCGCTACGGAAAGCTCGAGGATCCATTCGGACATCGTTGGTCGATCGCGACGCACATGGAAGATCTCACGGGAGAAGAAATCGCAGCGCGCCACGCGAAGCTGTTCGGAGGCTGATCGGACTAGCGCGAGTTGTGGCCGGAGCGTTGGGGCCGCGCGGCGCGTGTGTTGCGCGCGTCGCGGCCCCAGCCGGCCGTCTTCTCAGCCCAGCGCGCCCGAGTATTCCCGAGCGTAATGTTCGTTCGTCTATTCACCTCTCATCTTCGCCGATGCCCCAAAGCCGAGGCGTCGCTAGCTCGACGCTGTTCCCCGCCGGATCGCGAAAGTAGATCGACCGGCCGCCGCCGGGCCAGACGATTTCCGATTCGATTGCGACGCCGCGCTGCGTGAGCCGCTCGCGCCAGCCGGCAATCTCGTCATCCGCGACGGCGAACGCGACGTGGCCCGCGCCGTGCGCGCCGTGAAGCGGGACAGCGGCGCCTTCGACGATGAGTGGTTTCGCGGCTGTCGATTCCGGGTTGAACACGAGGAGCATTGCGCGCGCGAGCCGGAAGAACACGTGCCGGCCCGCGGATTCGGTGTGCACGACGAGGCCGAGAACGTCCGAGTAGAACGCGCGCGCGGCGTCGAGGTCGCGCGCATACAGGCAGGTTTCGAGGACGCGATCGACGCTCATCGCGGGCATTCTACGCGGATCGCGGCGGCGGCGCGAGCGCTGGTCTCGTCAGCCCTCGCGAGATTCGCTCTGGCCGACGCGCGCCGCTCGCGGTACGATCGCGGCGCGGTCGGCGCAGCACTCGGCGCGCCGGCGCGAACGATCTTCACACCTTCACACCATCGGCGCCGATCCGATCGGCTCGCCCGCGGAGGCCCCCGCCGCAATGGACGAAAAACAGTTCCGGAACGCGCTTAGCGCCGTCATCCGCGGAGCGATCCTCCTCGTCGTTCTCACGATCATCCGAGCGCTCGCGAGTAAGCTCCCCGGCCTCGATACGATGATCTTCCGCCTAAACGCGTGGGGCTACATCTACCTCGCGATCTCGGTCGTGATCATCGTCGTTCTCGTTCAGATGTTCTCGCCACTGAAGGCGCTCGTCGGTTACTACCTCGCCGCCGCCGCGAAGATCGGCAAGGTCCCCGGCCGCGAGAAGTACCTCGCGCACGTCGTGCCTCTCAGCGGGACGATCGTTTTCTTCGTCTACATCCTCGTCGTCTACAAATACCTGTTCCCCGTTGCGGTGATTCTGAACGAGTGGATGATCCATTGGCGCGAAATGGAGCGCGCGCTCGGGATCGCCGCCGTCGTGCTCGGGATCGCCGCGCTCGTGAAGATGTGGCTCCAGGCGTCGCCGCTGATCGATCTGTTCACCGGCAAGCTGACGGAGACGACCGCCGACGCGACGATCAAGCTCGTCAGCGTCGCGTGCCCAGCGTGCGGCACTCAGAACGATCGCGACCGGAAGTTCTGCGCGTCGTGCGGCGCCAGCCTCGCGGCGCAGGCTGTCGCCGCCGACCTCGCGGCGCGCGCATGCGCGAAGTGCGGCGCGCAGAACCCGACGGCCGCGAAGTTTTGCGGCGAGTGCGGGCAGGTCGTCGCGTAGGGCGCGCAGCGGCGACGCTCGTTCCTCGGGCCGCGCTCCCGCCGGACCGCCCACAATCCAGCTTCCTGTCTTACTTCTTCGAGGAGTCCTTCGAGGGTCGAGCCGCGCCCTGCTTCGAAACGACGAGCCCGTACTTGAGGAGCTTGTAGTGGAGGGCCTGGCGCGAGAGGCCGAGGATCTCGCCGGCGCGCGCTTGATTTCCGTCGGTGGCTGCGAGGGCTTCTTCGATACGCGAGCGCTCCATGAGAGCGACGTCATCGAAGAGATTCGGTTGGTTCGCGGCGCCGGCGCCCGCGCCGCCCGCGCGCTTCAGCGCCGCTCGCACCCGCGTCGAGAGATGTTCGAGCCGCACCGGCTCTCCGTCGCCTAGCCGGCTCGCGACGCGCTGCATTTCGTTGGCCAGTTCGCGCACGTTCCCCGGCCAGCGGTACGCGCTGATCGCGTCCTCGACGTCGGCCTCGATCGCGCCCGGAGCCTTGCCGCGCTTGCGGAGTGAGCGCTCAAGAAACGCGCGCGCCAGAAGCGGGACGTCGTCGCCGCGGCGGCGCAGCGGCGGGATCTCGAACTCGTGCACCGCGAGACGGAAGTAGAGATCCTGCCGGAAACGCCCCATCTGGACTTCTTGCTTGAGGTCGCGGTTCGTCGCCGCGACGAATCGCACGTCGATGCGCCGCGCCTCCGTCGCGCCCACGCGCTTCACCTCGCGCTCCTCGAGCGTGCGGAGGAGTTTCGCCTGGAGGACCGTCGGCAGGTCGCCGATCTCGTCGAGGAAGAACGATCCGCCGTGCGCCGCTTCGAGCAGTCCCTTTCTGTCGGAGAGCGCGCCCGTGAACGCGCCGCGCACGTGGCCGAACAATTCGCTCTCGATGAGCGCATCCGGAATCGCCGAGGCGTTCGTCGCGACGAACGCGCCCGTGCGCCCGCTCGTTTCGTGAAGGAAGCGTGCGAGCAATTCTTTGCCCGTGCCCGTTTCGCCGAGGAGGAGAACGGTCTCGTCGGTCGGCGCGACTTCGCGGATTGACTCGATGAGGCGCAGGAGGACTGCGTCGAGTGTGAGGAACTCCCAGCCACGGGAGGGGATTGCGAAGGCGATGGGGGAGGTTGGGGTGAGGTGCGCGCGGCGGCGCGGCCGCTTCGCAACTGTTGTCGGCAGATCCTTCGCGCTGTCTCCTGATTCAGTTCCATGCTCCAACGCGTCGAGCGTCGCGAGCGCGCGCTCCGAGTGCGCCAACTCGCCCATCGCGCCCATCGTGGAGAGCTCGTTGACGCTGACGTTGTATGCGCGGCGCGCCGCGATGCGGCGGCCGCGAGCGAGCGCAATGTCGCCGAGCACGCGAAGCGTTGATGCGCGCTCCTTTCGGTCGCCGCACGAGGTGTTCACGTCGTACGCGCGGCGGCCGAATGAGAGCGCCTGCGGGATGTCGCCGAAGTGGAGTGCGGCCTCGGCGAGGCGGCGGAGGGGTTCGCCGGTGACGTCGCCGCGCGGCGCGATCCGTTCGCCGATCGCTAGTGCCTGCTCCCATTCGAAACGGGCGGTTGCCCAGTCGTCAAGCGAGCGAGCGAGGTCGCCGAGGAACTCGTGAGCGGCCGCTTCCTCACGGCCGTAGCCACGCTGGTGACTCAAGCCAAGTGCGCTTGAAAGATCCGCTGTGGCAATGCGCCTGTCACCCAGTTCGATGCATGCGCGCGCCCTACTGAGTAGCGCACGGATGTGCCACTCCACAAGCCCCAGACTCGAGGCTGCCGCTATCCCCTCGGAAGCGCAATCGCACGACTTTCTGTAGTCCCCACAAACATATTCGAGAACGGAGAGATTCACCTGGAACACGACCTCGGCGCGAGGAGCCTTGACTCGCCCACGCAACGACTTGGCCTCGAACATGACCTCTCGGGCTCGTGCAAAATGGCCTGCTTTCCTCAGCGGGAGAGCCATGTTCACGATTGCCCTGGCGAGCCGCGCGGGATTCTCGGTTCTTCGGAACGCAGCTACGGCATCTTCATAGCAATGCAGAGCCGACCCCTGGGCGCCCAGCCTCCAATAGGCTGTGCCCAAGGTTGTAGAAAACTCTCCGAACAATTCATGGTCGGGACCGGTGGCGATCCCCCTCCCCAGCGGCACAAGCTGATCGATGACCTCTCCGAACTTGCCCTCCGCGAGATCGATGGCTGCCGCAAGAACCAGTACAGGCTGGCTGTGGATATCATCGGTCGCCAAATCTTCACGGCTTTCGGCGGCGTAGTGTCTGGCAAGTGCCATCTCGCCAAGAGCAAGCGCGGCCCAGGCTCCTAGGAATCTGAGCCGCCGGGCCGTATCTGAATCGATCGGATCGGTTGATCGGAATGATGCGCAGCAAGCGTCAACGATGCTCAATACCTGGTGATACTCGGCCGAGGAGTACGCGAGTCGCGCCTCGGAGAATCGTCGTGTCAGGACGGAATTAGACTCCGATCCCTTCCGGCTGATCAGGAATTCCGATTCTCCCGAGTCTCGTCCACCGTTCGTCACAATCCGATGACCTCGAGGAAAGTCTCGAGCACAATGACGAGCGCTCCGGTGGCGGCATCTAGTGACTGCCGATCCTCTTGACCTTCACGGTCAGAGTACGGTGTCGAGCCAGTAAGCTCAGGACCGTCCGGATCCGCATCCCTCGCAAGCTCCGCATCTTGCGGCACCAAATCACTCCACGTCGCACCCGCCGGCGCTGGCGCAACCGCCATCGCGCCGAACCAAACGCCGAGCCCGAGAATGCTGGCGAGAACGGCTCGCCTCATCCCACTCGCCTCCTCACCTCGGCGCGAGACGCGGTTGGGCCGCGCGCTGCTCCGAGAGAAAAAAGAAACGAGGCCGCGGGCGGCGTGATTCACCGCGGCCTCGTCAGTTGGACGCTGAACGATGTCTTCCACCCGTTCCCCACCACACACCGGGGCTGAATCCTGCATGAGGGGACTCCTTGTCGGGGCGGCAGTTGCCGCGCCGGAAAAGCGCGAACAGCCTATCAGCCGGGAAGTTGCACTGTCAATTAGTTTCGGCAGGAGGGGCGGATCGGATGAAGGCGGCGGAATAGATTGCGGGCGGACATTCGAAGTGGCGGAGTCATAGGGGATTCAGGAGCTGGAGAGCGCGAGGAGTATCGGCGGAGTAAGAAAGAGTAGGTGTCCGATAGATGATCGCGTTCTGCGGTCATGTGACGTCAAGAGCGGGTCAGCGGATCTAGAACCGACGCGGCTCCGACTAGAGCACGACCGCGGGCGTCGCACCGATCAATGCTTCACGTCCCCGAGTCGGCCCCCGCCCCTCTTCATCGTGACCTCTCCGCCACGGGAGACTGTTGCCAGAAAGGGCCTCTGCCGTGTCGCAAGGAACCTGAGAATCTTCGGGAGCGCCCGCACGAAAGAGTCGGCCATCTCGCGACCGGTCTGAGTCCCCGACGTGAGGACGAACGCGGCAGCGCCGGCGCCCATGAGCGCCTCCGTTTCCAGACGATGGCGAGTGATGCCCTGATCTTTCGTGAGAACGATCCAGCCCCGCTGGCCGACGTCGGGGAGCCAGTCCGTATCGAGTGCTTCCCGATGAAAGTGGTCGTCGTGGATTTCGACTCGGAGTCCGCTCGCCCTCAGGACGTCGGCGAAGTCTCGAGAACCCAAGCATCGATCAACGAAGAAAACTGGTGGCTCATGCGGCCGAGGCACCGAGTTCCCACCGGATTGCCGCCTCGATCTGCGCGGCATCCAGCCGGTAGTCCTCGGCGAGGTGCTGAATCGACTCTCCCGCGCGGATCCGGTCAGCGATGACGGCCGTAGAAATACCCGTGCCCACAATTACGAGCCTTCCGAACGCCCTGCGCGGATCTATTTCCACTGATCGAGGCTCCTGCGGCTCTCGCGACCACGGGAACAGGCGCTCCGCGAGCCCCTTCGGATCTCGATCAATCCGACGGAGAGACGCTTCGAGAAGAGCCCTGATCGCGAGCTGCCCCGTCTCGGACGCCTCAACAAGCTCTCCGTATCGTTCCACGAAAAGTTTTACGCCGTCGGTTAGGAATTCCTCTTCGATTAGCGGCCTCTCGCGTCCCGTATCCCTTCTCACGAAGTCGAGCGCAGTCCTGACTTTTTGCAGGGAGACCTGATGCTCGCGACGAATCGCCGCTAGAACGTAGGCCTCGACGAGATTCCAGAACGAGAGAAGGCGCGGCTGTTCGGCGCTGACGCGGATGACCGGTCGGTACTTCCTGTTCAGTCCGTTCTTTGTCTGGTACCGCTGGCCCGCGATCCAGGCGTGAAGGGTCGTCCCGGGAATCCGGAGATAGTTCGCGGCTTCGGGAACCGAGTAAGCCGGGATTTCACGGGGGTCCATTCCGGTGTACAGGTCAGCCTTCATGCTCGTCACCCCTTCCGAGGATCTGCCTGGGGGCGGCAGCGCATTTCGCCGTTTCGAGAGCGAAAGAGTAGCAGGGGCCACTGTGCGCCGCAAGTGCGGCCGGGATCGGCGGAACCTGTGCCGACGAGCCCGTGACTTTGGCGCGTGCGACCGCGTAGAATCGCCAATCTGGGAGGGCCTGATGGCCGCCAAGAAGATGGGAGCAAAAAAGAAAACCGCCGCAGCCGCCCAAAAACCTCAAACCGGCGCCACTCTCGGCTTCGAAGGGAAGCTCTGGGCGATGGCTGACGGTCTCCGCAACAACATGGACGCGGCGGAGTACAAGCACGTCGTCCTCGGGCTGATCTTCCTCAAGTACATCTCCGACGCGTTCGAGGCTAAGCACGCGGCGCTCGAGGCCGAGAAGAAAAAGGGCGCCGACCCCGAAGACCGCGACGAGTACCGCGCGGCGAGCATCTTCTGGGTGCCGAAGGAGGCGCGCTGGTCGCACCTCAAGGCGAAGGCGCCGCAGCCGACGATCGGCACGATCGTCGATGACGCGATGACAGCGATCGAGCGCGACAACCCGTCGCTCAAGGGCGTCCTCCCCAAAGATTACGCGCGCCCCGGCCTCGACAAGCAGCGACTCGGCCAGCTCATCAACCTCGTTAGCGACATCGCGCTCGGCGCACCCGCCGACCGCGCGAAGGACACGCTCGGCCGCGTCTACGAATACTTCCTCTCGCAGTTCGCGAGCGCCGAGGGCAAGAAGGGGGGCCAGTTTTACACGCCGTCGCGCGTCGTGCGCGTGCTCGTCGAGATGCTCGCGCCCTACAAGGGCCGCGTGTACGACCCGTGCTGCGGCTCGGGCGGCATGTTCGTCAGCAGCGAGAAGTTCATCGAAGCCCACAGCGGCAAGCTCGGCGACATCTCTATCTACGGGCAAGAGTCCAACTACACGACGTGGCGACTCGCGAAGATGAACCTCGCCATTCGCGGCATCGAGGCCAATCTCGGCGAGACCTCCGCCGACAGCTTCCACCGCGATCAACATCCCGATCTCAAGGCCGACTACGTCCTCGCCAACCCGCCGTTCAACGACAGCGATTGGCGCGGCGAGCTGCTCAAGGGTGACAAGCGCTGGGCGTACGGCGTGCCGCCTGCCGGCAACGCGAACTACGCTTGGGTGCAGCATTTCATTCATCACCTCGCGCCGACCGGGCTCGCCGGCTTCGTGCTCGCGAACGGGTCGATGTCGTCGAATCAGTCCGGCGAAGGCGAGATCCGCAAGGCGATGATCGAGGCCGATCTCGTGGACTGCATGGTCGCGCTCCCCGGCCAGCTCTTCTACTCGACGCAGATCCCGGTGTGCCTCTGGTTCCTCGCGCGAAACAAGAAGAACGGCCGCTTCCGCGATCGGCGCGGAGAGACGGTGTTCATCGATGCGCGGAAGATGGGAACGCTGGTGGACCGCGTGCATCGCGAGCTGACGAACGAGGACACGGCGAAGATCGCGGGCACGTATCACGCGTGGCGTGGAGACAAGGGCGCGGGCGAGTACGCCGACGTGGCGGGCTTCTGCAAGGCCGCGAAGCTCGACGACATTCGCAAGCACGGTCATGTGCTCACGCCGGGGCGCTACGTCGGCGCGGCGGCGGCCGAGGAAGACGGCGAGCCGTTCGAGGAGAAGATGAAGCGGCTCACCGCGACGCTGCGCGAGCAGCAGGCCGAAGCCGCAAAGCTGGATGCTGCGATCGCCGCCAATCTGAAGGAGCTGGGGTATGGCGGCTGAGGAACTCGTCGGCGCGTTGCCTGCGGGCTGGGAGTACACGACTCTCGGCGAGGCATGCGCTCGCGCCGGCGGCGATGTGCAGACCGGGCCATTCGGCAGTCAACTCCATGCCGCCGACTATGTCTTTCGCGGCATTCCCTCGATCATGCCGCAGAACATCGGCGACAACCGAGTAGTCCGTGAGGGCATCGCCCAGATCACCGTGGAAGATGCAGAGCGGCTCAACCGATACCGCGTGCGCACTGGAGACATCGTCTATAGCCGACGCGGAGACGTGGAGAGGCGTGCGCTGATCCGGAATGCCGAGGACGGTTGGCTGTGCGGTACGGGTTGCCTGCGCGTGCGCTTCGGCGATGTGCATGTCAACCCAACCTTCGCGTCCTACTACCTCGGGGACCCCAACGTACGCGAGTGGATTGTCCGACACGCGCACGGCGCGACAATGCCGAACCTCAACACGGCCATTCTTTCGGCCCTGCCATTCGTGCTGCCTCCGCTCCCCGAGCAACGCGCCATCGCCCACATCCTCGGCACACTGGACGACAAGATCGAGCTGGTCGTGTCCCGAAGTCTGTGGAAATCGGCGTGACGTAGCCCAGGGAGTCTACCACTTCTTCCGATTCGGGCGCTTGGCAAGGTTGGTGAGTTGAGCGCGAGCGCATTACAGCCGATCCCGGGCACG